>Ga0194119_10005363_pt1 | contig 19170 bp, 21 predicted proteins | sample TA2MahC100mmetaG_FD_148620 | JGI IMG/M metagenome (GOLD analysis project Ga0194119, IMG submission 148620) | Freshwater microbial communities from Lake Tanganyika, Tanzania - TA2015018 Mahale Deep Cast 100m | ecosystem: Environmental > Aquatic > Freshwater > Lake | place: Tanzania: Lake...
GGCCGGCGGCACGCTGGGCGCTTCCTCTTCATCCGGCGCTGCCACCTCTGCGTCGACGCCGTCGATGATGGCGCCCTCCTTTCTCAGCAGCTCGGCGAGCAGTTCCTTTGTCCAGCCTTCCGCCTCTGCGTCGGCGGCATCCCAGCCGGCCGGCAGCGGCTGCAGGCGCTCGACGATGCGGCCCTCGGCGCTAACGGTGAATTTCTCGAAGAGGGTGATGTTGATGAAGCGCACCGAGCGTGCGTCGGCCTTCATCAGCGCCTTGGCGGCGGCCTGCATGGCCTTGCGGCCGGGATCGTCATGGTCTGGCCACAGCAGCACGGCGCGGCCCACCAGGGGCCCGAAATCGGCCTTGTCGGCGGCATTGGCGCCGTTCGGCCAGCACAGGTGCACGTAGTCAGGCGCGATCCTGGCGCCGGCCTCGGCGCTCTTCTCGCCTTCATGCAGGATCACGGCGGCGGCCGGGCGGGCGGCTAGGCGGTCGAGCCCGTAGAGAGGGCGCGGCATGACCCAGGTGAGGAAGTCCCACATGGGCGAGCGCGTCGCACCGGAGGCAAGCCCGTACGTTAGGGGGCGGAATTCCTTTTTCCGTTTCGGTGTCGCATCCCATCGGTAGACGTAGCCAAGGGTCTGCCCGGCGGCATCGCGGTAATGGAAGATCGAATCAGGCCTGCCCAGCGTTCCATGTGCCGCATCGGGAGGGGGCGCCTCTTTCGGAACCGGCAGGATCGGTGTCCACCGTGGTGGCTTTGTGGGCTTCCGGCTGGAAGAGGAAGTCGGCGCTGGTGGTGCAGCGTTCGCAGGCACGCGCAGAAACTCGGCGAGCGCCTCGGCGGCCTCGCTCATGCCGCACCTCTCGACGAAGGCCACTAGGCCGACGTAATCGCCGAAGATCTCATTGGTGGCGAAGTCGCCGCCCTTGCCGCTGCCGACGTTGACAGACAGGCTGCCCAGGTGCGCGTCGTCGCGGTTCGGGTTGCGCGCCAAGTATTCCTTGCCGCCCGGCTGTCGCTTGCCGCCCGGCAGCCAGCGGTCAAGGATGGCCTGGCCGTGCCCCTTCGCCGTCTCTGCGATGCGCTGAATGTCGCTATTCTTCACCGCGCCGCGCCTCGCTGGGGTGCGGCAGGGCGGGAGACCTGATGCGCGGGAAATCCGCTCCTTCCCCGGTTTTTAGGGCCTTTCCCGGTTTCGATTTTGAACCCCGGAAACCCGGAAACCCGCGCCAATACTGGCTTTCCCGGTTCCTCCGGTTTTCCCGGTGAAAAAATGAGGGGGGCCGGCGCGGCACTCATTATTTTCCCTTCTTCTTGCGCAACACGCGCTTGAGCATGCGGCGCTGGGCGCGGCTGCCGTGCGCCATGACGAAGTCGACCGGCACGGCGGGGAATTTCTCGCGGCCCTCAGTGAAGCTGGCGCCCTTCGGGTAGTTCGGGTAGCTCGACCGCGCCATCGCTACTTCTCCGCGGCGGTGCTGCCGATCTCGACGGCAACTTGCTGGAAGCGCGCCGGATGGAAGCGCAGGCGGCCGGTGATGGCAATCATGGCGCCGGCGCGGGCGAGCCGTTCGCGGTGGGTGCGAACGAACCACCGGATGCTCTCGACGGATGGGAATGTGTGGGAAACCTGCGGCAGCAGGTCGGGCAGATCTACGAATTCCGCCAGGGGCGGAAGGTCGGCGGCGGTTTGGGCCATGTGAAAATCTCCTGTTGTGTTCAAGCGCCTCGTCGGGCCCGTCCGCGTCGTTTGATGACGCAGTGCAGAGGGCTGGCGTGCAATGGAGATTTTCGGCAGTTAGGCGTGGGGATGTAATGCCGGGATATTGTGAATAAACCGCCAGTCAACAGTGTTGCCGGCGGTCTAATCCATGTTCGGTTTAAGCGCTTCCGCCAAAGCACGGAACACCATGGCGGCGCCATTGGACATTGGATACTTGCCGCAGGCAAGCGCCGGAGCGCCCTTGTCCAGTTCGTTCGCTCGCTCAGTAAAGCGGAAGTGGAGCTCCAACTTGATGTCAGCGACAACGCGAGAGAGGCGCCCTCGCGCCTCCTCAGCGTCCCCAATCTCTCCCATCGCCCAGGCTAGCGCTCGGTCGGACAATCGACTGCCCACACACTCAACAATCAGGATTTTCGCCTCTGCGAATGCCGCGACAAGTTCACTTCGGGGAACAAGATTGGCAGCTCTGAGGCGCAGCTCGCCTTCGATCTTCCGGCACTCCGCCGCGATGGTTTCAGCCAATCGTGAATCGTGACGACGCGCATCGCTGAAAATCGTCGTTACGTCAACGTCGTGTTCATTCGCTACCATCTCTGCTGCAACGGCAGGTCGAAGCCCCTTCTCCTTGAGTTTTTCGAACTCGCGAGCACGCTTAAACCCAGGGGGATCCTTCTTGTTTTTGCTCCCCTTCGGGCGACCACGCTTTGTATTCATATCAGCCCCCTCTCCGCAAAACTCAACGGCTCAGCCGCGCCGGCGACGATGAAATGATCCAGCACCCGGACGTCCACCAGCGCCAGCGCGCTCTTGAGCGCCTGCGTCAGCAGTTCGTCGCACCGGCTCTGCTCAGCGACGCCGGAAGGATGGTTGTGCGCAAAGATCGCGCCGGCGGCATTGTGCGCCAGCGCCAGCTTGACGACTTCGCGCGGGTGCACGCTGGTCTGCGTCAATGTGCCGAGGAACAGCGCGGCGCATTCGAGAAGCCGGCCTTGCGCGTCGAGCAGCATCACGACGAAGCACTCCCGCTCCATCTCGGCGAGGCGCAGGCGCAGGTAGTCGCGCACGGCACGCGGCGAGGCGAGGGAGTCGCCGGGCCGGCGCAGGCGGCGCTCCAGTATCTCCAGCGCCTCGCGAATGACGGCATCCCCGCGCCGGGCGCGTGCAGGTAAAACGGCGGCGGCCATCACAGCCTCCCCTTGACTGTTAGATCATCGCTTGGCGGACAGCAGCTTTGACAAAACCTCGCCACATACCAGACATTCAGGACTTGGGGGCATTCTTCGGTCCCGCTTTCCTCGCTCACCGTGAGGGTATGGTGATGCCCGCGCGACGTGTCGAAGTCGGCGCCGCAAATGGCGCACTCCTCGATAGGACGCACGTCTGCATATGTCGCCTTGGCACCGATGGTGGACAGCAGCTTCAGCGCCGCTGCCATGGCGCCGCCTTGATCCGCGCATCGATAGAGCTCGTAGCCTCTCGCTATGTCAATCTCAGGAACGCTTTCCGCGGAAGACCAGATGCAGCACTGAATCTCATCCAACAGCACAAATCGTGTGCTCATCACAGCCTCCCCTCAAAAACCCGGCTCACCAGCTGGCGTCGGCTGTCGGTGGACAGGTGGGAATACCGCTGCACCATTTTCAGGGTGCGGTGGCCGAGGGTGTCGGCGATCTCCAGCAAACTTGCGCCACACTGCGCCATGTAGCTGGCGCAGGTATGTCTTAAATCATGGAACTTGAAATTCTTGATGCCGGCCGCGTCGACCGCCGTGTACCAGGCGGTCTTGATGGCGAAGGGTTGCGAGGGGCGCAGGCGCGAGCGGAACACCAGGGCGCCGCTCTCCTCCGCATCCTTCGGCGCGAAGCCGCGCAGCTCATCGATCACCTGCGGCAGCAGCACCAGGGTGCGGCGGTCGCCGTTCTTGGTGTCCTGCAGCGCCGCCTCGCCGCGATCGAGGTCGACGTCGCGCCAGCGCAGGCCGAGCAGCTCGCCGCGGCGCGCGCCGGTGGTAATCGCCATCAGCACCAGCAGGTAGAGGCGCGGCCAGGAAGAGGCCCGGCAGGCGGCGAGCAGGCGCTCGCGCTCGGCCTCGGAGAGATAACGCACGCGCCCGCGCGGCTCGGGGCGTTTCTCCACCTGGCGCACAGGCGACTGGAAGGCGCGCGGCAGGAGGCGGCTCTTGCGGCACCAGGTGTAGAACCCGCCCAGGGCGACGTGGAACTTGTTGACGGTGGACTCGCTGCGCAGGCCGGACTGCTTCTTGCGGAAGATGCGATTGCCGTCGGCATCGCGCCCGGCGAAGACGCGGGCCGGCTCGGCGGCGAACCGGGCAAGCCCCTCTTCGATCTCCTCCGGCGTGACTTCGGCGAGCGGGCGCGCGCCGATGACGCGCACCCAGGCTTTGAGGCGGTAGAAGCGGTTGCTGTCGCGCCCGCGATAGGCGGCGAAGTACGCGTCGACGGCTTCGGCGACGGTGAGGCTTTTTGCTTCGGCTGCTGCAACAGCCGGGGCGGCTTGTGCTGCATTCATGTCGGTCTCCTTTCTGAAAGTGACGGTTTTGACCGCCGGTCTTGCAGAGAGCCCGACAAGGGCTTGAATTAACATCGGGTTGGCACGCCCGACAGGACTCGAACCTGTAACCCCCGGCTTAGAAGGCCGGTGCTCTATCCGGTTGAGCTACGGGCGCCTGTCGATACACGCCACTGCTGGTCGGGGTGAGAGGATTCGAACCTCCGACATCCTGGTCCCAAACCAGGCGCGCTACCGGGCTGCGCTACACCCCGAAGACGCGGCATTCTACTCGGGCACCCCCCTTAGGTCAATCGAATCAACGCGCTCCGAATTTATGCTTGCGACCCCCGGATATTTCTGATATTAAAGCGGCTTTTCCCGAGAAACCGGGCCCGAAAAATGGCTGAAGACATCCTCCACAAGCAGTTCCCGCCCTATGTCGCGAAGAAGGGCGAGGAGTACATGAACAACAAGCAGCTCAAGCACTTCCGCGTCATTCTCGAGACGCTCAAGGAGGAACTGCTGCAGGACATCGAGCGCACTGTGCACACCATGCAGGACGAGGCCACCGTCTTCGCCGACCCGAACGACCGCGCCAGCCAAGAATCCGACATCGCCCTCGAACTGCGCAACCGCGACCGCGAGCGCAAGCTGATCAAGAAGATCGACGAGGCCCTCGACCGCATCGAGAAGGGGGAGTACGGCTACTGCGACTCCTGCGGCGTGGAGATCGGCCTGAAGCGCCTGGAGGCCCGCCCCACCGCCACCCTCTGCATCGACTGCAAGACGCTCGAAGAGCTGCGCGAGAAGCAAGTGGCCAAGTGACCGCCACAGGCGGTCATCCCCGCGAAGGCGGGGATCCATGAACACTGCTGGATTCCCGCTTCCGCGGGAATGACGAAAAAAAAGGACGCCACGGCGTCCTTTTTTGTTGCCTTGAAGAGGCTTACTGCTGCGCCGGCGCCGGCGCGGCTTCCGCGGCGGCCTTCATGGACAGGCGCACGCGACCCTTCTCGTCGGCCTCGAGCACCTTGACGCGCACGGCCTGGCCTTCCTTGAGATAGTCGGAGACCTGGTTCACGCGCTCGTTGGCGATCTGCGAGATGTGCAGCAGGCCGTCCTTGCCCGGCAGGATCTGCACGATGGCGCCGAAGTCGAGCAGGCGCAGGACGGTGCCGTCGTAGATTCTGCCGACTTCCACCTCGGCGGTGATGTCCTCGATGCGCTTCTTCGCCAGGGCGCCGGCCTCGGCGCTGACCGAGGCGATGGTCACGGTGCCGTCGTCGTTGATGTCGATGACGGTGCCGGTCTCCTCGGTAAGGGCGCGGATCACGGCGCCACCCTTGCCGATCACGTCGCGGATCTTCTCCGGATTGATCTTCATGGTGATCAGGCGCGGCGCGTAGGTGGAGATCTCGCTCGGCGCGTGCATCGACTGCTTCATCAGGCCGAGGATGTGCATGCGGGCCTCGTTGGCCTGGGTCAGGGCGACGTGCATGATCTCCTTGGTGATGCCCTGGATCTTGATGTCCATCTGCAGGGCAGTGACGCCGTTGTCGGTGCCGGCCACCTTGAAGTCCATGTCGCCGAGGTGGTCCTCGTCGCCGAGGATGTCGGTCAGCACGGCGAAGCGGTTGCCTTCCTTGATCAGGCCCATGGCGATGCCGGCCACATGGGCCTTCAACGGCACGCCGGCATCCATCAGCGCCAGCGAGCCGCCGCAGACGGAAGCCATCGAGCTGGAGCCGTTCGACTCGGTGATCTCGGAGACGACGCGCATGGTGTAGCTGAACTCCTCGGGCGAGGGCAGCACCGCCAGCAGGGCACGCTTGGCCAGGCGGCCGTGGCCGATCTCGCGGCGCTTCGGGCTGCCGACGCGGCCCGTCTCGCCGGTGGCGAACGGGGGCATGTTGTAATGGAGCATGAAGCGGTCCCGCGACTCGCCCTGCAGCGCGTCGATGATCTGCTCGTCGCGGCCGGTGCCCAGCGTCGCCACCACCAGCGCCTGCGTCTCGCCGCGGGTAAACAGCGAGGAGCCGTGGGTGCGCGGCAGCACGCCGTGGCGGATGGCGATCGGGCGCACGGTGCGGGTGTCGCGGCCGTCGATGCGCGGCTCGCCGTCGAGGATCTGGTTGCGGACGATCTTCGCTTCCAGTTCGAAGATCAGATTGCCGACGGTGGTGGTGCTGGGCGCCCCCTCCCCGGCGCACAGCGCCTCGATGGTCTTCTTGGTCACCTCGCGGCACTTGACGGTGCGCGCCTGCTTGCTAGTGGTGCGATAGGCGTCGCGCAGCTCGGCTTCGGCCAGTTCGGCGACCTTGGCGATAAGCGCCTCGTCCTTGGCCGGCGGCTGCCAGTCCCACTCGGGCTTGCCGGCGACTTCGACCAGTTCGTTGATGGCGTTGATGGCATTCCGCATCTGGTCGTGGCCGAAGACCACGGCGCCGAGCATGACGTCCTCGGACAGTTCCTGCGCTTCGGATTCGACCATCAGCACGGCGGACGCGGTGCCGGCGACGACCAGGTTGAGCTGGCTGTCCTTGAGCTCGGAGATCGTCGGGCACAGCACATACTGGCCGTTGATGTAGCCGACGCGGGCGGCGCCGATCGGGCCGTTGAAGGGGATGCCGGAAATCGACAGGGCGGCCGAGACGCCGATCATCGCCGGAATGTCGGGATCGATCTCGGGGTTGCTCGACAGCACGGTGACGACCACCTGCACGTCGTTATAGAGGCCGTCCGGGAAGAGCGGACGGATCGGGCGGTCGATCAGGCGCGAGGTGAGGATCTCCTTCTCGGAAGGACGGCCCTCGCGCTTGAAGAAGCCGCCGGGAATGCGGCCGGCGGCATACACCTTCTCCATGTAATCGACGGTGAGCGGGAAGAAGTCCTGGCCGGGCTTCGGCTCCTTGGCGGCGACGACGGTGGCAAGTACCACGGTCTCGTCCATGTTGACCAGGACGGCGCCGTGGGCCTGGCGCGCGATCTCGCCGGTCTCCAGCGTAACGGTGTGCGCACCGTAGGAAAAGCTTTTCTTGGTTGCAGTCAGCAAGGCAGTATCCTTTCAATCAGCTCGGGACGGACCGGCCGTCCTGAAAACGACAAAGCCGGCGCGCCCGTTTTGGACGTCGCCGGCAGTTCCGCCATGAAGCGGGGCACGTGTGGCTCGCAGCTTACTTGCGCAGGCCGAGGCGCTCGATCAGCGCACGGTAGCTGTCGGCGTTGGTGCGCTTGAGGTAATCGAGCAGCTTGCGTCGCTGGCTCACCATGCGCAGCAGGCCGCGGCGCGAGTGGTGGTCCTTGACGTGTTCCTTGAAGTGACCGGTGAGGTCGTTGATGCGGTTGGTCAGCAGCGCGATCTGCACTTCGGGCGAGCCGGTGTCGCCTTGCGCACGCTGGAATTCGGCCACGACTTTGGCCTTGTCGGCGGTAGTGAATGCCATTCGAATTTTCTCTCAAACACGGTTGGAATCAGGTGCCGCCCCGGTTTGATAGAGCACTGCACCCCATGGATTTCATTCGGGCTTCGAATGAAGGGGCGCATTATACCCGCACCCCCTCCCTGCCGCAAGGAAAATTCCCTATTTTTCAAGGGTGGTAGCGATCATCCGCAGGGGCGCCATCTGCCCCTCCTCCGAGGCCTGGCCGAGGCCGAGGAAGCGGCCACCCGGCCCGTACAGGCGGATGGGGCCGGGCTGTCCCTGTCCGGCCCGGATCGCCTGTCCGTACGACAGGCGTCGGGCAGCGGCCTCGTCCAGGTCGAGGCGCGGCAGGGCCGCCAGCAGGGCGTCCGCCGGCTGCAGCAGGGCATGGCGCGTTTCCGGCGCCAGCGCCGCAAGGGCATCCAGGGGGATGGCGTCGTCCAGCTGCAGGCTGCCGACGCGCGTGCGACGCAGGGCGGCCAGATGGGCGCCGCAGCCGAGCGCCTCGCCGATGTCCTGCGCCAGCGTGCGCACATAGGTGCCCTTGCTGCAGTCCACGACGATGCCGAGACTGGCACCTTCCAGCGACATCATCTCCAATGCGTAGATCACCACCCGGCGCGGCGCACGCTCCAGTTCGATGCCTCTTCGAGCGTACTCGTATAGCGGGCGGCCGTCCCGCTTGAGGGCGGAATGCATCGGCGGCACCTGCTCGATCTCGCCGCGGAAGCGCGCCAGAACGTCCTCGACCTGTTCGCGCGAAACGGCCACGTCAGACGTCTCCAGCACGGCGCCGTCGGCATCCCCCGTGTCGGTGGTGACGCCGAGCCGCAGAGTGGCTGTGTAACGTTTGGCGGCGCCGAGCAACTCTCCGGAGAACTTGGTGGCCTCGCCGAAGCACAGCGGCAGCAGACCGGTGGCCATCGGGTCGAGGGTGCCGGTGTGGCCGGCCTTGGCGGCGTTGAACAGCCAGCGCGCCTTCTGCAGGGCGGCGTTGGAGCTCATTCCGCCCGGCTTGTCGAGCAGCAGGACGCCGTCGATGCGAACACGCGGCGAACGCGTCACTGGTGGCGGTCGGACTTGACCGCCTCGTCGATGAGGCGGGAGAGACGATCGCCGCGCTCGACCGACTCGTCGAAGACGAAGTGCAGTTCGGGCAGGGTGTGGATGCGGATGCGATGGCCCAGTTCGCGCCGCAGAAAGCCGCTGGCGCGCCGCAACCCCGCTTCGAGCGCACTGCGCTCGGCCTCGGGCACGAGCGTCGTGTAGAAAACCTTGGCGTGGGAGTAATCCGGCGTCAGCTCGACGCCGGTCAGCGTAATCAGGCTGACGCGCGGGTCCTTCAGCTCGAGCCGGATCAGTTCGGCCAGTTCGCGCTGCACCTGCTCGGCGACGCGGCTGCTGCGGGAGAACTCCTTCGGCATAGGCCGGCGTGCCGCTTACAGCGTGCGCGCCACTTCCTCGATCTCGAAAACCTCGAGCTGGTCGCCTTCCTGGATGTCGTTGTAGTTCTTCAGCGAGAGACCGCACTCGAAGCCGGCCTTCACCTCGCGCACGTCGTCCTTGAAGCGCTTCAGCGAATCGAGCTCGCCGGTCCAGATCACGACGTTGTCGCGCAGCAGGCGGATCTGCGAGCCGCGGCGCACGAGGCCGTCCAGCACATAGCAGCCGGCGACGGAGCCGACCTTCGAGATGCGGAACACCTGGCGGATCTCGACCAGGCCGATGGCGTTTTCCTTCTTTTCCGGCGCCAGCATGCCGGACATGGCGGCCTTCACCTCGTCCACGGCGTCGTAGATGATGTTGTAGTAGCGGATGTCCACGCCCGTGCTCTCGGCGGCCTTGCGCGCGCTGGCGTCGGCACGGGTGTTGAAGCCGATGATGACGGCCTTCGAGGCGGAAGCGAGGTTCACGTCCGATTCGCTGATGCCGCCCACCGCGGCATGGATGATGCTGACCTTCACCTCGTCGGTGGACAGCTTCTGCAGGGCGTGCGAGAGCGCCTCCTGCGAACCCTGCACGTCGGCCTTGACGATGAGGGGCAGGGTCTTCACCTCGCCCTCGCCCATCTGCTCGAACATGTTCTCCAGCTTGGCCGCCTGCTGCCTGGCCAGCTTGACGTCGCGGAACTTGCCCTGACGGAACAGCGCGATCTCGCGCGCCTTGCGCTCGTCGGGCAGCGCCAGCGCCTCGTCGCCGGCCATCGGCACGTCGGACAATCCCTGAATCTCGACCGGGATGGAGGGGCCGGCGGCCTCGATCGGCTCGCCGTTCTCGTCGAGCATGGCGCGCACGCGGCCGTAGACGGCGCCGGCCAGCACGATGTCGCCACGCTTCAGGGTGCCGGACTGCACCAGCACCGTCGCCACCGGGCCCTTGCCCTTGTCGAGGCGGGATTCGATGATGAGGCCCTTGGCCAGGGTGTCCTTCGGCGCCTTCAGCTCCAGCACCTCGGCCTGCAGCAGCACGTGCTCGATCAGGTCGTCGATGCCCTGGCCGGTTTTCGCGGAGACGGGCACAAAGGGCGAGTCGCCGCCGTATTCCTCCGGTACGACGCTTTCCGCCACCAGTTCCTGCTTGACGCGCTCGGGGTTGGCCTCCGGCTTGTCGATCTTGTTCACCGCCACCACCAGCGGCACGTTGGCTGCCTTGGCGTGGTGGATGGCCTCCTTGGTCTGCGGCATGACGCCGTCGTCGGCGGCCACCACGAGGATGACGATGTCGGTCGCCCGGGCGCCGCGGGCGCGCATGGCGGTAAACGCCTCGTGACCCGGCGTGTCGAGGAAGGTCACCATGCCGCGCGGCGTCTCGACGTGGTAGGCGCCGATGTGCTGCGTGATGCCGCCCGCCTCGCCGTGGGCGACGCGCGTCTTGCGGATGTGGTCGAGCAGCGAGGTCTTGCCGTGGTCGACGTGGCCCATGACGGTCACCACCGGTGCGCGCGGCTCGAGCGGGACGTCCTTGTGCTCCTGCTGCGCCTCGGCGAGCAGCGCGTCCGGGTCGTCAAGCTTGGCGGCCTTGGCGACATGACCCATCTCCTCGACGACGATCATCGCCGTTTCCTGGTCGAGCACCTGATTGATGGTGACCATGGAGCCGAGCTTCATGAGCACCTTGATCACTTCGGCCGCCTTCACCGCCATCTTGTGCGCCAGGTCGGCGACAGTGATGGTCTCGGGCACGTGCACCTCGCGCACGATGGGCTCGGCCGGCATTTGCGCCGGCGCATGCTCTTCCTGGGCGTGATGGCGGTGCCGTCCGCCCGCCTTGGCGCCACGCCAGCCCGAGGCGCCTGCGGTGTCGCCGCGCGTCTTGATGGTGCGCTTCTTCGCGGCCTCTTCCTTCCAGGCGGCGGCTGCCTTCTTCTGTTTCTCCTCCTTCTTGTCGGGCTTGCCGGCCGGCTTGTGCAGCGTTCCCGTGGTGCCGGGCGCGGCTTCCTGCGTCTTGGCCTTCTCCGCCTCGGCGGTCTGCTGGGCGAGGCGCTCCTCGGCCTCCTGCTTCGCCTTGGCTTCGCGCTCCTGCTTCTCCTTCAGCTCCGCCGCCTGGCGCGCCATCAGCTCGGACTGTTTTTGCGACTCCAGCTCGCGCAGGCGGGCCTGCTCGGCATCCACCACAGGCTGGGGCGCGGCGGCGGGCGTCGACGCAGGGGCTTCCGCCACCTGCGTCTCGTCGCGCTTGATGAAGACACGCTTCTTGCGCACCTCCACCTGGATGGTGCGCGCCTTGCCGGTGGCGTCGGATTTCTTGATCTCCGTCGTCTGCTTGCGCGTCAGGGTGATCTTCGATTTGCTCTCAGTGGCACCGTGCGACTTGCGCAGGTAGTCGAGCAGCTTGGTCTTGTCGGCGTCGCTGAGCAGATCGGCCTCGCCCTTCTTGCTCACGCCGGCCTTGGCCAGCTGCTCGAGCAGCGCGGCGGCGGGCATTTTCAGATCGCTGGCGAATTGGCTTACGCTGGTCTGTGCCATGTCGGCTCCTTATTCGAACCAGTGCGCGCGCGCCGTGGTGATCAGGTTTCTGGCCCGCTCGTCGTTGATGCCGGAGAGCTCGACCAGCTCGTCCACGGCCAGGTCGGCGAGATCGTCACGCGTGCGGATGTTGCCGCGCGCCAACTTGGCGGCCAGCGGCTTGTCCATGCCTTCCAGGTTGAGCAGATCGTCGGCGACGTTCTCGATCTGCTCCTCGTCGACAATCGCCTCGGTCAGCAGCACGTTTCGCGCGCGGTTGCGCAGCTCGCTGACGGTGTCCTCGTCGAATGCCTCGATCTCGAGCATCTCGTTCAAGGGTACGTAGGCGATTTCCTCGATTGTGGAGAAGCCCTCCTCGATCAGGATGTCGGCCACCTCCTCGTCGACGTCGAGCTTTTCCATGAACAGCTTGCGGATCGAGCCGTGCTCCTCCTCGGATTTCTTCTGCGATTCCTCGACCGTCATCAGGTTGATGGCCCAGCCGGTGAGCTCCGAGGCCAGACGCACGTTCTGGCCGGAGCGGCCGATGGCGATGGCCAGGTTGTCCTCGTCGACGACGACGTCCATGCTGTGCTTTTCCTCGTCCACGACGATGCTGCTGACGTCGGCAGGCGCCAGGGCGCCGATGACGAACTGGGCCGGGTCGGCCGACCAGAGCACGATGTCGACGCGCTCGCCTGCAAGTTCGTTGGTCACCGCGGTGACGCGCGAACCGCGCATGCCGACGCAGGTGCCAATCGGGTCGACGCGCGGGTCATTGGATTTGACGGCGATCTTGGCGCGCACGCCGGGATCGCGCGCCGCCGACTTGATCTCGAGCAGGCCGTCTTCCATCTCGGGCACTTCCAGCTCGAACAGCTTGATGATGAATTCCGGCGCGGTGCGCGAGAGGATCAACTGCGGGCCGCGCGCGGCGCGGTCGATCTTGAGCAGGTAGGCGCGCACGCGGTCGCCGACGCGCAGGTTCTCCTTCGGGATCATCTGGTCGCGCGGCAGCACCGCCTCGATGCGGCCGGCCTCGATGATTGCGTTGCCGCGCTCGATGCGCTTCACCGTGCCGGTGACGAGGTGCTCCTTGCGCTCGAGGAAGTCGTTCAGCACCTGCTCGCGCTCGGCGTCGCGGATCTTCTGCAGGATGACCTGCTTGGCGGCCTGGGCGCCGATGCGCCCGAAGTCGATCGGATCGAGCTGCTCCTCGATGAACTCGTCGAGCTGGATCTCGGGCATCTCGGCCTGAGCCTCGGTCAGCCCGATCTGGGCGTCGGGGTTCTCCACCGCCTCGTCGGGCACGACCTGCCAGCGGCGGAAGGACTCGAACTCGCCGGTTTCCTGGTCGATGGCGACGCGCACATCGGCCTCCTCGTTGATTTTCTTCTTGGTGGCCGAGGCCAGCGCCAACTCCAGGGCGGCGAAAACGATGTCCTTGGCCACGTTCTTCTCGCGCGCCAGGGCATCCACCAGCAGCAACATCTCCTTGCTCATAACGCTCTCCTGCCCATCCTTAATCAGAATTTCGGCACCAGGCGGGCCTTGTCCACCTGATCCAGCTCGAATTCGTGCATCACGCCGTTGCTCGCCAGCCTGAGCCGGCCGCCCTTGACACCCGCCAGCACACCAGTGAAGTTGCGCTGGCCGTTCACCGCCAGGCGCAGACGCAGCTGCGCCTCATGGCCGGCGAAGCGGACAAAATCCGCTTCCTTCTTCAGCGGCCGGTCTAGCCCGGGCGAGGACACCTCGAGCCGGTCGTAGTCGATGTCCTCGACGGCGAACAGGCGCGTCAGGTGGTTGCTCACTGCGGCGCAGTCATCGACCGTCACCCCCTTCGGACAGTCGATGAAGACGCGCAGCAGCCGGGCACGCGGACTGGTCTCGAAATCGACCAGCTCGTACCCCAGGCCGTTGACCGCCTGCTCTATGACCGTGACCAGTTCCATGCGCTACAAATAAAAAATGGGCGGAACGCCCATCTCGTGCCTTTCCGTTGCCCGCTCGCGCCCGCGAACCGGCCCGGAAACCGGAAAACTTTGAAATTATAGCCGAAGTTGCCGGGAAACTACAATCGATTTCCCGATGTTTCCCCCTTGCCGGCGGGCGGCAGGGCTTTCATGAGGGCGCGCACCTCTTCCTCGGCGAGCTCGGTCACCATGCCGCGCTTGAGGCGGGGCGGCAGGGACACCGGGCCGAAGCGCACGCGGATGAGGCGGCTGACCTGCACGCCGATGGCCTCGAACAGGCGCCGCACCTCGCGGTTGCGGCCCTCGTTGAGGGTGACGTGGTACCAGCGGTTGGTGCCCTCCCCGCCGCGGGCGAAGAGGGAATTGAAATGGGCGGCGCCGTCTTCCAGCTCGATGCCCTCGAGCAGGGCATCCTCCTGCGCCTCGGAGAGCTCGCCGACGATGCGCACGGCGTACTCGCGCTCCAGCTCGTAGCGCGGGTGCATGAGGCGGTTGGCCAGCTCGCCGTTGCTGGTGAAAATGAGCAGGCCCTCGGTGTTGAAGTCGAGCCGGCCGACGTTCACCCAGCGGCCGCCGCCGATGCGCGGCAGCTTGTCGAAGACGCTGGGACGACCCTCGGGGTCGTCGCGCGAAACGATCTCGCCCTCCTGTTTGTGGTAGATCAGCACGCGCGGCGTGCGCGGCCCAAATTTCAGATTGACCGGCCGGCCATTCACCCGCACGCGGTCCTGCGGGCCGATGCGCTGGCCGACATGGGCCGGCTTGCCGTTCACGCTGACGCGCCCGGCAAGGATCCATTCCTCCAGTTCGCGGCGCGAGCCGAGACCGGCCTGGGCCAGCATCTTGTGCAGCTTCTGGGGCTCGGCATGAGGCACGGCATGGCGCGCGGACTTGCCGCGGCGCCCGCCGGGGCGCGGCTTGCCGTCCGGCGCGATGCGGTTGCCGTCGACTTCCTGGCGCTTCGGGCGTGCGCGGTTGCCGTCCGGCTGCGCGTCGTTCCTGCCCGCCGGCGGACGGAAGGGGCTACGCTTGCGCTGCATCGGCAAGATCCATCACCCGTTCGATTTCTGTGAGCGGCGGCAACTCGGCGAGGCTGCGCAGGCGCAGGTCATCGAGGAACTTCTTCGTCGTGGCGTACAGCGCCGGGCGGCCCGGCGTGTCGCGGTGGCCGACGGTGTCGATCCAGCCGCGCCCCTCGAGCACCTTGATCACGTTGGGCGAGACGGCGACGCCGCGGATGTCCTCGATGTCGCCGCGCGTCACCGGCTGGCGATAGGCGATGATGGCCAGCGTTTCCAGGACGGCGCGCGAGTAGCGCGGCGGCTTCTCGTTCTTGAGGCGGTCGAGGTAGGACTGGTACTCCGGCCTGGTCTGGAAGCGCCAGCCGCTGGCGAGCTGCACCAGCTCCACGCCGCGGCCCGACCACTCGGAGCGGATGTCGTTGAGCAGCACGCGCCAGGTGTCGTCGTCGAACTCCTCGTCGAACAGCTTCTTCATGTCCGAGAGGGACAGCGGCTCGGGCGTGGTGAGCAGCGCCGTCTCGAGGATGCGCTTGTATTCCTCAGGGGTGTACGGTTGCGACGTCGACATCGTTCGGTCCATTTCCGGATTGGGCCAATTTTACATAGATCGGCGCGAACACTTCGCGCTGCGTCACCTCGATCAGGCGCTCGCGCACGAGCTCGAGCACGGCAAGGAAGTTCACCACCAGACCGGCCACACCGAGCGAAAGATCGAAGAGATCGGCGAACTCGAGGTAGGCGCCGCCCTGCAGCTTGCGCAGGACGATGCTCATGTGCTCACGCACGGAGAGTTCCTCGCGCCGCACCTTGTGGTGCTGCATCACCCTGGCGTGCTTCATCAGCGACAGCCAGGCCACCTGCAGGTCGTGCAGGTTCACGTCGGGCAGGCGCTCGGCGGCGGCGTCGGCGATCCACACCGAGACCCACTGGTAGTCGCGCATCGCCTGCGGCAGCGCATCGATCTTCGCCGCGGCGGCCTTCATCTGCTCGTACTCGAGCAGGCGGCGCACCAGCTCGGCGCGCGGATCGAGCGCCTCCTCTTCATCGACCTTCTTCGGCCGCGGCAGCAGCATGCGCGACTTGATCTCCAGCAGCATCGCCGCCATGAGCAGGTATTCGGCAGCCAGTTCGAGGTTGCGCACGCGCATCGCCTCGACGTACTCGAGGTACTGCGCCGTCAGCGGCGCCATCGCGATGTCGAGGATGTTGAGGTTGGCCTTGCGGATCAGGTAGAGCAGCAGGTCGAGCGGGCCCTCGAAGGACTCGAGATACACCTCCAGCGCGTCGGGCGGGATATAGAGGTCCTTCGGCAGCTCGGGCAGCGGCTCGCCATAGAGCTTGGCGACATGCGCCAGTTCGGGCGACGCTGCCTGCTCGGGTTCCGGTTGGGTTTCCATGCGTTCCTCAGGCCACCGTATAGGCGCCGGTGCCGATGGCGATCAGCTCGCCGGTGTCGTTGTGCAGCTCCATGCGTGTCACCGCCACCTTGTTGCCGGTGCGCAAAATGTAGCCCTTCGCCTCGAACCACTGTCCGAGCCCCGGGCGCAGGTAGTCGACGCGCATGTCGATGGTGCCGATGCGGGCGAAGCGCTGCAGGCGCTCCTCGATGGAAACGTCACGCAGTTTCTTCTGCAGGCCGAGGAAGGCTGTGAGGCCGCCGCAGACGTCGATCACCGAGGAGATGACGCCGCCGTGCAGGTTGCCGCGCATGAAGTTGCCGACCAGCTCGGGCCGCATGGCAAAGCGCAGCACCGGGCTCTCGCCGGCGAGCGAGACGACGTCCAGACCGAGCACCTTGTTGAAGGGGATCTTCTCGGCGAAGACCTCGTGGATCGAGGCCAGCAGCTTCGCTTCGGCGTCCTTGTGTGCCATGCGTTGTCAGGTGTAGTCGAGGCCAATGGCCTCGCGCACGTCGCGCATGGTCTCGCCGGCGAGCTTACTCGCTTTCTCGCAGCCGTCGGCGATGATGCTGCGCACCAGGGTCGGGTCGTCGATGTAGGCCTGGGCGCGCTCGTGCATCGGCTCCTGCTCCTTGAGCACGGCGTCGATCACCGGGTGCTTGCATTCGATGCAGCCGATGCCGGCGCTGCGGCAGCCCTGCTGCACCCACTGCTTGGTGCCTTCGTCGGAATACACCAGGTGGAATTGCCAGACCGGGCACTTGTCCGGGTCGCCGGCATCGGTGCGGCGCACGCGCGCCGGATCGGTCTGCATGGTGCGGATCTTCTTCGTCACCGAGTCGGCGCTCTCGCGCAGATAGATGGCGTTGTTGTAGGACTTGGACATCTTCTGCCCGTCGAGGCCGGGCATCTTCGCCGCCTCGGTGAGCAGTGCGCCCGGCTCGACGAGGATCATCTTGGCCTCGCCCTCGAGGAAGCCGAACAGGCGCTCGCGGTCCTCGATCGGCAGGTTCTGCACCTCCTCGATCAGGGCGCGGGCGCGGTCGCGCGCCTGGTGGTCGCCGTCCTGCCTGAAGCGCGTGCGCAGCTCGTCGTACAGTCCGGCGCGCTTGGCGCCGAGCTTCTTCAGCGCCGCGCGCGCCTTTTCCTCGAAGTCCGGCTCGCGGCCGTAAAGGTGGTTGAAGCGGCGCGCGATCTCGCGCGAGAACTCGATGTGCGGCACCTGGTCCTCGCCCACCGGCACGCGATTGGCGCGGTAGATGAGGATGTCGGCCGACTGCAGCAGCGGGTAGCCGAGGAAGCCGTAGGTGGACAGGTCCTTGTGCTCCAGCTTCTCCTGCTGGTCCTTGTAGGTCGGCACGCGCTCGAGCCAGCCGAGCGGCGTCATCATCGACAGCAGCAGGTGCAGTTCGGCATGCTCGGGCACGCGCGACTGGATGAACAGCGTCGCCTGCGCCGGATCGACGCCGGCGGCGAGCCAGTCGATGACCATCTCCCAGGCGTTCTCCTCGATGGTGCCTGGCTCGTCGTAGGCGGTGGTCAGCGCGTGCCAGTCGGCGACGAAGAACAGGCAGGGGTACTCGTTCTGCAGTTGGACCCAGTTTTTCAGGACGCCATGGTAATGGCCGAGATGGAGGCGCCCGGTGGGGCGCATGCCGGAGAGGACTCTTTCTGCGTACATGGTTATCGTTCTAGAACTGGAAAATGACGGCCAGCAGGTGGCGGAAACCCACCATCAGCGGCCAGAGAATGACGCCGAGTATATCGGTGAACAGGAGCAACAGCAGGATCGCCAGGCCGTAGGGCTCGAGGCGGGAGAAGCGCCAGGCCAGGCGGTGCGGCAGCAGGCTGACGGCGATGCGGCCGCCATCGAGCGGCGGGATCGGCAGCAGGTTGAGCAGCATCAGCACGGCGTTGATCTCGATGCCGGCGAGCGCCATCTTGGTCATCGGCACGGTGTACAGGTTTTCCGGCGTCGCAGCGGCGATTTTCAGCAGCAGCGCCCAGCCAATCGCCATGAGCAGGTTGGTGCCCGGGCCGGCGGCGGCCACCCAGAGCATGTCCCGTTTCGGATTGCGCAGGCGCGAGAAGTCCACCGGCACCGGCTTGGCCCAGCCGAACAGCATGGCGCTGCCGCCGATCAGCTTGCTCGCCACCAGGATGGCGCCGGGCACGAGGATGGTGCCGACCGGATCGACATGGCGCAGGGGATTCAGGCTGATGCGTCCGGCCAGATAAGCGGTCGGATCGCCGAAGTGCCGCGCCACGTAGCCGTGGGCGGCTTCGTGCAGGGTGATGGCGAGGAGGACCGGAATGGCGTAGATCGCCAGGGTCTGGATCAGGCTGTCCATGTCGGGGGGCTTGGATAAGCGGGTGATTCTACCAGACCGTCTAGTCCAGCCCGAGGGGTTCCAGCGGCCCGCGCCCCGCCCGCACCAACTCGGGCGCGGGTCCGGTGAGGTCGACCACGGTGGTCATTTCCAGGCCGCAGGCGCCGGCCTCGATGACGAGTTCGATGCGCTTCTCCAGGCGCTCGCGGATCTCCTCTGGGTCGTTCAGCGGCAGTCCGTCGCCGGGCAGCATCAGGGTCGAGGTCAGCATCGGCTCGTTCAGTTCCCCGAGCAGCGCCAGCGGCACGGGATGGGCGGGAATGCGCAGGCCGATGGTCTTGCGCTTGGGGTGCAGGATGCGCCGCGGCAGTTCCTTGGTGCCCTCGAGGATGAAGGTGTAGCTGCCCGGCGTGGTCGCCTTGAGCAGGCGGAACTGGGCGTTATCCACCCGCGCGTAGGTGGCGATCTCGGAGAGGTCGCGGCACATCAGGGTGAAATGGTGTCGCTCGTCCACTTCGCGAATGGCGCGGATGCACGCCACGGCCTCGGCGTCGCCGATCCGGCAGCCGAGCGAATAGGCCGCGTCGGTCGGAAAGGCGACCACCCCGCCGGCGCGCAGGATCTCGGCGGCCTGGCGGATCAGGCGCGGCTGCGGCTGGACGGGATGGACGGAGAAGAATTGCGCCATCCCAAGCTCACAACAATTCGTCCCAGATCGGCACCAGATCGTCGGGCAGCGGCGGCGTCATGCCGAGGTCGGCGTAGCTCTCGCCGGGGCCGTGGAAATCCGAGGCGACCGAAGCCTTCAGGCCGAAGTGCCGCGCCAGGCGCGCGCATTCATGCACCTCC
>Ga0194119_10005371_pt1 | contig 19147 bp, 17 predicted proteins | sample TA2MahC100mmetaG_FD_148620 | JGI IMG/M metagenome (GOLD analysis project Ga0194119, IMG submission 148620) | Freshwater microbial communities from Lake Tanganyika, Tanzania - TA2015018 Mahale Deep Cast 100m | ecosystem: Environmental > Aquatic > Freshwater > Lake | place: Tanzania: Lake...
AATAGTCAGGGGACCGAGCAAAGCCTGCCGGCTGAATTTTCCGGCAAAGAGTTTGTCAAGGTGATCGTACTCGGCTTCGGCAATGGATTTTCCTTAACCCGACAAGGGGAGATGCTTGGCTGGCGTTACTGGGGGGGAGTGTCCCAAATTCTAACGCTCCCCTCCGCGCTTCAATCTGGCATTCGAGATATGCGAATTACGACCTCAAGCGACCTCATGAGGCGCAGCTTGGTTGCCCAAAATAATCAAAATGCACTACTTCCTTTAGTGGATATGGCTGGGGGTATTGGTTGGACGATCGATTCCAGTACCCCCGAAGGAATCCTCGCGCAGGGAGGTGTTTTAGACTCTTTTGTATACAACCCTATGCATGGGGCCACCGAATCTAATTTTTCTCTATCCACTAACGGGGATTTGGCTGTGGCGACCTATGCCGGTCTCTCCCTTGATGTGTTGGCGAAACTGGTCGCAGAGCGGATTCTGAGTACCTCCAACAATTTCGGCCTCGCCACCAAACCCGAGGTGGGTGGCGCGGTCTCTCAGGGGGTCCAGCAGGTGTTGAGTGCTCCTTCGGATTTCAACCTTTTCACCCCACAGCAGGTCCAACAGGAGCGTTCAGCCGGGCAGAACGATGTGTTGAGCAATCCCAACCAATGGACGCTTTACACCACCAACCAGATCAAGGCGATGGCCATGGGCGACCTGATGCTGACCCGCACCAATGGCGGGCATTTTGTTCTAAACTATGACATCGAACAGAGCGATGATCTGACCAGTTGGCAGCCTTACCAAAACTTTGCGATGCCCCTAACAAACCTTCCCACCGATAAGGCGTTCGTTAGAATAAAAATGAAAAACCAGCAGTGATCCTGCTGACAAGGGCGGTGCTGATGGCGGGGAGGCGGAGGAAACAGGTTTAAGGGGCAGGATTAGGATTAAGACAAGCTACTGGGGCTACAGGTTGAAGGGGGAGGTTTTCGTGAACGTGAATGTGAAGGTGAACGGTGTTTGGTGGAATGTGAAAGGTGGAAAGTAGAAAGGGGTGGGCGGGGATACGGGGATGAGGATTAGGATTAAGATGAAGATGAAGAGAGGCGAAGAGTTACAGGCTGGCAGGCGAGATTGAGGACGGATGGCTGAGGACTGAGGGCAGAGGACTAAAAAACCTGGCCACGGCAAACCGCTAACCGCTTACCCAAAGCGCGGTTTGCGAGCAGGGGAGGTGGACTTTAGAATCGCTATATGAGTCAAGAGACCCTGGTTCGACCGGAGCGGTATGTGAAAGTGTGCATGGCTTTGGCGGCTCTCAGTCTGGTCACCATCGCCGTTTGCCAGGTAATTCTGGTTTTGCGTCCGCCACCCCAGCCGATGATTCGGCGGTCGGTGGTTCCCATGGAAAACCGGATGATGCAGCAAGGCCAACCGCCCCTGCCACCGGGGATGATGCCTCCGGGGATGCAGCCGGGACAAGGGGTGCCGGAAGGCGCCATGCAAAGGCCCCCGTCTCTTCCGGGTCAGGGCCAAGGCCAACCCGCCAAGAAGTAACGGCCGGCGTTGCCCCTGAAAGGGGGGGTCGCTAGACCTATCCGATGGCCGGGAAATACAAGGTTTTCGTTACGGACGGGGTGTCGCCCAGCGGGGTAGACGTGCTCAAGGCCTGCCCGCAGATCGAGGTGGTGGAAAGCCCCACCCTGAAAGAAAAGGAACTCTGCGAAAAGCTGAAGGGCTGTGATGCGCTCGTGGTGCGCAGTCAGACCCAAGTCAGCCAAGCGGTGCTGAAGGCTTGTCCGACGGTCCGGGCGGTCGGTCGGGCGGGGGTCGGCGTGGACAATGTGGATGTGGAGGCGGCGACGGAACGCGGGGTGATCGTGATGAACACCCCGGCGGGCAACACGGTGAGCACGGCGGAGCAGGCCTTCACGCTATTGCTGGGACTGGCCCGGCATTTGCCGCAGGCCCACGCTTCCATGGCGGCCGGGCAGTGGGACCGGAAAAGTTTCCAGGGAACCGAACTGAACGGAAAGACCCTGGGGATTTTGGGAATGGGCCGGATTGGTGGGGAGGTGGCCCGCCGGGCGATTGCCTTTGGCATGCGGGTGATGGCTTATGATCCGTATCTTTCGCTGGCCAAGGCACGGAGCCTGCAGGTGGAGCTGATCGACCGGATCGAGGATCTGCTCCCGCATTGTGATTTTCTGACCCTGCATCTGCCGATGACAGACGAGACCCAGGGAATTCTCAGCGAAGAGAGGATCAAATTATGCCGCAAGGGTGTGAAGATCGTGAACTGCGCCCGGGGAGGGTTGATTGCGGAAGCGGTGTTGCTGAAGGCGCTGGAAGCGGGACAAATCGGCGGGGCGGCGCTGGATGTTTTTGAGGAAGAGCCGCTGGCGGCGGATCATCCGTTGCGTAAGGCCAAAAGACTGATCCTGACGCCGCATTTGGGTGCCTCCACGGCCGAGGCGCAGGAGAGCGTGGGCATCGAGATCGCCGAGGCGATCCGCGACTACCTGACCGAGGGTGCAGTGCGGAATGCGGTCAACATTCCCAGCGTGGATGCCCGGACGATGGCGAAATTACGGCCCCAGATTGAATTTGGTTTCCGGCTGGGCCGGTTGCTTTCGCAGATCGCCCCCGCGCGTTGCGACCGGCTCAACATCAGTTACGCCGGCAAGATTGGGGAGGAGGAGACCACCCCGATCACCCGGAGCATTTTGAAAGGATTCCTTTATGGGGCCGGTGGCTCGGATGTGAATGAAGTGAATGCGCCCAAAATGGCGGCGAATCTCGGTTTAAAGGTCAGCGAGACCAAGCAGGCGGAGCCGGGGGAGTACGCGGAATTGATTTCCGTGCGCGCCGGGCAAGACGGCAAGGAGGCGGAGGTGAGCGGAACCTTTTTCGGGACGAGTCCCCACATTGTGCGGATCAACGACCAGTGGATGGAGGCGCGACCGGAGGGGTATCTACTGTTGATGGAAAACAAGGATCGGCCCGGCATCGTGGGCTGGATCGGGACGCTGTTGGGGAAGCACAAGGTGAATATCGCCAGCATGACCCTGAGCCGGAGCGCGCCGGGCTCAAAAGCGTTGAGCGTACTCAATCTGGATTCGGATCCTGGTGAGGCGGTGTTGAAAGAGATGCTGGCGGACAAAGACATCACCGCGGTCAGGGTGGTGAAGATTTAAAAGCTCAGGGTTCCTGGCCGAACAATTTGAGTTTTTCGTACCCATTTACGATACCGTTTCGGAAGCGCTCCGAGGTCTTATTCGCAGGGAGTTATCAAGATATCCGGCCTTGTTCAAAGTTGTTGATGGGCAATACTCAAATCAGTTGAAGGTCAAAGTTCTCATAAAGTTGTTCACACCTCCTTTCTGCGGTTGTCCGCACTAGTTCACGTGATTTTAGAGCGATTTTCAGGAAGTCGGGAGCAGGTGGCGAGCAAAGTCGCCGAAGCTTTGGCCGGGCTTTACGTGGAGTCTGTGGAAGAAGCCAAACCGTCGACGTATGGGGGGGGTCGAAAAGCAGCTTTGGCAGCGCTGGAAAAGTTTTCCGTCCGGGGATATGCCGGCACCCGCAACAAGCTGCATGGGAGCGTCTCCCGCCTTTCCTTTTACATCCGTCACGGGGTGTTGGGGCTGCGGGAGGTGGCCGAGAGCATCCGAACGCGGTTTGGGAAATCTTATGATGCGGTGAAGTTCTGGCAGGAGCTGGGCTGGCGGCAGTTTTGGCGGCTGGTTTACGCCCGCCTGGGAAACCGGATTTATACAGATCTGGAACCCCCCAAGGTAAATTTAGGCGCGAAATTCCCTGAGGAGTTGCCGGAAGAGATTCAAAAGGGGAAGACCGGGCTGGTTTGCATGGATGAGAGCGTGCGGGAACTGGTGGAGACGGGGTACCTGCACAACCACGCCCGGATGTGGTTTGCCTCCTTTGTGATCCATTTTCGCAAGCTGGGGTGGAAGGCGGGGGAGAGATTTTTTTACCGGCATCTGCTGGACGGGGATCCGGCCAGCAACGCTCTTTCGTGGCAGTGGGTCGCTTCGACTTTCAGTCACCGTCCTTATCTGTTCAACAAGGAGAACGTGCAGGAGAACGGGGGAAAGAAGTGGTGTGAGGGCTGCCGGGCCCAATGTCCGTTTGATGCGACCTACCCTGAGTTGGAGCGGAGGCTTTTTTCCCCGTGAAAACCCTGGTCTGGCTTCACGGGGATTCGCTCGCGGAGCAAGATCCCGCCGCCATGAAGTATCCGGAGGCGCCCCGGGTGTTTGTCTTCGACCGGCCGTTTCTGGAAAAGGCGAAGCTCAGCTTCAAACGGATCTTTTTTCTGTATGAATGTGCCGCCGAGGCGGCTCAGGAAATTCGGGTGGGCGAGACTGTGGAGGAATTAAAGGATGCGCTGGCAGCAAGTGGGGCCGGGCGCCTGGCGGTGACGGCCTCGGTTTCGCCCCGGTGGCGGGAGTTGGTGGAGGAGTTGACAAAGCGTGTGGAGGTGGAGGTGGTTCCCAAGGGAGACTTGGTGGAAGTGCCGGCAGATTACGAGGCCAAGAGATTTACCCCGTTTTGGAAAAAATTCGGGCGAGAGTGGGAAGGATGAGGTTTGGCCGGGTTTTGGCGTTGGCGGGAATGGTGGCGGCCACGGCGCGAGCGGAGTTTCCGGCCGAGGCGGTGATTCTGGAGACTTCGGAAGCAGGAGAAACCCTCTTGCGGTCCGGCCAGGAGGCAGACCTAGATGTGCTTCGGGAGCCGGCCTCCACCTTCAAAACGGTGATCGCCTGGGCGGCGCTGGACCGGGGGCTGGTCAAGGACGTGGAGGACCCGTTGCCTGGGGCGGAGGGAGATAATCTACGGATGGCGTTGCAGAAATCCCTGAACCCGCCTTTTGATCGGCTGGCGGTGGAGTTGGGCGGGGAGGTTTTGGGTGAGTATGCGAAACGGAGCGGTTTGATTCAGGGCGCAGTTCCGGATCGTTGGATGGTGGGGAAGGAAAAGGAGGCCCGGCATGGGGCGGATCTCATGACCACGATTCGGCGGGAGCACCAAGTGGCGGTGGCGTGGATGATGGGCAAGCCTCCCTGGGACGGGGAGGCGGGCCGCAAACTTCAGGAGGCGTTGCTTTGGAAGGCGGCGGAGAAGCCGATCCGGGCCAAGACCGGAACGTATGGAGGCTCGGTTTGGGTGACGGGGTATGGGCCGGGGAAGGCGGTGACCGTTTGGTTGCCCGGGGGAATTCCCCGTCGTCCCGAGGCTTTGAAAATCTTCTTTGGTCGCTGGGAAATTCCGGTTCCTCCGTCCTAAAGAGCTGGGGGGAGGGACGGGCCTAGGCCCGTCCCCGGTTTTTGCGCAAAAAGGCTGAATAAGTGGGCACGGAATTCTTGAAGAAGGGGTTGGAAATCAGCACTCTGCAGTTTCGATGATCCCCCGATATTCCCGCCCGGCCATGGCCGGAATCTGGACCGAGGAAGCCAAACTTCGGCGCTGGCTGGAGATTGAAGTCCTCGCCTGCGAGGGCATGGCCCGAAAAAAAGTCATCCCTGCCAAGGATGCCCGCACGATTCGCAAGCGGGCCAAGTTCCATCTGCGCCAGGTTCAGAAAAACGAGGCCCGCACCCGGCACGATGTCCTCGCCTTTCTTGAGGAGGTGGCCTCCCACGTCGGCCCGGCGGGACGTTGGATCCATCAAGGACTGACCTCCTCCGACATTCTCGACACCACCCTGGCTTGGCAGTTGCGGGATGCCGCCGACCTGCTGATCGAGGGAGTCCGCAAGGTGAAGGTCGCCGCCGCCAAACGGGCCCGCGAACACCGGGGCCTGATGGTGATCGGTCGCACCCATGGGATCCACGCCGAGCCCACCAGCCACGGGATCCGGATGGCCCTTTTGCATGACGAATTTCGCCGGGCCGAGGAACGGCTGAGGGCCGCCAAGGGGGAAGTGGCCGTGGGAAAAATCTCCGGAGCGGTGGGCACGTATGCGCATCTGGACCCAGCCATTGAAGCCTATGTCTGCGGAAAACTGGGACTCAAACCCGGAGCGGCCACGCAGGTGGTGCCGCGGGACCGGCATGCGGCTTTTGCGTTGGCCCTGTCTTTGGTGGCCGCCAGTGCCGAGCGTTGGGCGACGGAGTTCCGGCACCTGCAAAGGACTGAGGTGGGGGAAGTGGAGGAGAGTTTTGCCAAGGGACAAAAGGGCAGCAGTGCCATGCCCCACAAGCGCAACCCGATCCATGCCGAGCGGATCTGCGGGCTCGCTCGCATCGTCCGTGGACATGCCCTGGCCGCCTTGGAAAATGTCGCCCTTTGGCATGAGCGGGATATTTCCCACAGCTCGGCCGAACGGGTTTTGTTCCCGGACGCCACCATCCTGCTCGACTTCATTCTCGGTGAACTGGAGTCGTTGGTGGCGGGGCATCAGGTTTTTCCCCGGCGGATGCTGGCCAACCTCCGCTCCTCCCAAGGCCTCTGGGCCTCGCAAGGGGCTTTGCTCGCCCTGACCCGGGCCGGTTGGGAGCGTCGCAAGGCGTACGAGTCCATCCAGCGACACGCCATGGATGCCTGGCAGCGCGGGGGTGCCGATTTTCCAACCCGGTTGCAGCTCGATCCGGAACTGTCCCGGAAGATCGGCTCCAAAGGGCTGCGCGAAGCGGTGGATGCCAAACGGCATCTCCGGCACGAAGCCTTGATCTACAAAAGGTGCGGTCTTTGAGATGAAGGCGGTCGTTACGGTCACCTTAAAGCCTTCCATTCTCGACCCGCAGGGGGAAGCGGTTCTGCATGCCGTCAAAGGAATGGGTTTGCAGGAAGTGAAGTCGGTCCGGATCGGCAAGCACATCGAGCTGGAGATCGAGGGAGGGGACGAGAAAAAGCTCAAGGCCAAGCTGGAGGAGATTTCCCGGGAACTGCTCAGCAACCCGGTGATGGAAAACTTTCATCTGGATTTGCGGGCCGGCGGATGAGGTTTGCGGTCGTCCAGTTTCCCGGATCCAACTGCGATCAAGACTGCGTGCACGCCCTGCGGGGGCTCGGGCAGGAGGCCCGGTTGGTTTGGCACCACGAGACCCGGTTGGATCCCGACGAAGGAGTGATCCTGCCCGGGGGGTTTTCCTATGGGGATTATCTTCGCTGCGGGGCGATTGCGCGTTTTTCGCCGATGATGCAGTCGGTCAAGGCGGCGGCGGAGCGGGGCCAGGTGGTGGTGGGCATCTGCAACGGATTTCAGATCTTGTGTGAGGCCGGTCTTTTGCCCGGCGCGCTCACCCGGAATGAAGGTCTCCATTTTCGCTGTGAGCCCAGCCATCTTCGCGTGGAGTCTCCGGCCTCGCGCTTCACCTCCGGGTATGGGACCGGGCAGATGTTGCGGATCCCGATCGCGCATGGGGAAGGTTGCTACCGGGCGGAACCGAAGGTTCTGGAGGAGCTGGAGGCGCGGCAGCAGATTTTGTTCCGCTACTGCGATGCGGAGGGACGGGTGACCGCCGAAGCCAATCCAAACGGCTCGAGCCATAGTATCGCGGGCATTCGAAACCAGGCGGGCAACGTCCTGGGGATGATGCCGCATCCCGAGCGGGCCTGTGAGCCGGAGATGGGCGGTTTGGACGGCAGAGGGATTCTGCTGGGGGCGGCCGGCATCGGAAGATCGGCATGAAAGCGAAGGAGTTTGCCCTCAAGCTGGGCCTGACGGAGGAAGAGTTTGACCGGATTCAGAACGGTCTGGGCCGGGAACCGAACGAAACCGAGCTGGGGATGTTTTCGGTGATGTGGAGCGAGCACTGCTCCTACAAAAACACCCGCAAGGAACTGAGGAAGTTTCCCACCACCGGACCGGCGGTGCTGGTGAAAGCCGGAGAGGAAAACGCCGGGGTGGTGGATGCGGGGGACGGGCTGGCGTTGGCGTTCAAGATCGAGTCCCACAACCATCCCAGTGCGGTGGAGCCGTTTCAGGGGGCCGCCACGGGCGTGGGGGGAATTCTGCGCGACATCTTCACGATGGGAGCGCGGCCGGTGGCCTTCATGGATTCGCTCCGGTTTGGCCGACCCGACGCGCCGGGGGAGGCCGGTAAACGGACCCGTTCGCTCATCCACGGGGTGGTGGCGGGAATCTCCCATTATGGGAACTGCGTGGGAGTACCGACGGTGGGGGGCGAGTTGGTCTTCGACCCGGCTTATGAGGGCAATCCGCTGGTGAACGTGTTTTGCCTGGGAACCCTGCGCCACGACCAGATCCGGCGTGGGGCGGCGAAAGGGGTGGGGAACCCGGTGTTTTATGTGGGGGCCAAGACGGGAAGGGACGGGTTGGCCGGAGCCGCCTTTGCCTCGCGGGATCTGACGGAGGAAAGCAAAGCGGACCGTCCGGCCGTCCAGGTGGGGGACCCGTTTGTGGGGAAACTTTTGTTCGAAGCCTGCCTGGAACTTTACGCCCGCCCGGATCTGGTGGTGGGAGTGCAGGACATGGGCGCGGCGGGACTGACCTGCTCGACTTGCGAAACGGCCAGCCGGGGGGGCTCGGGGATTGAGATCGAGTTACGCAAGGTGCCGCAGCGGGAGACGGGGATGACTCCGTTTGAGACGCTGCTTTCCGAGTCACAGGAGCGGATGCTGATTATCGTCCGCAAGGGGCGGGAGCGGGAACTAAAGGAGATTTTTGCGAGATGGGGGCTGGATGCCGCCGAGATCGGCACCGTCACCGACACCGGACGAGTGGTGGTCATGGAAGGTGGAAAGGTGGTGGCGGACTTGCCGGCGCGGATGCTGGCGGACGATGCCCCGGTCTATGAACGGGCCGCCATGACCCCCGCTAAACTTGCGGAGAAACAGAAATACGATCTTGGAAAAATTCTGCCAGCCCAACCGAGAGTGAAGGAGGACTTGCTCAAGCTGGCCCGGTCTCCTGCCACCGGCTCCCGCCGCTGGGTGTGGAATCAGTACGATCACATGGTGGGTTTAAGGACGGTCGTGCGGCCGGGGTCGGACGCCGCGGTGCTGCGAGTGGAGAAACCCGGTGGCGGTTGGGTGCGGGTGGCCATGACGCTGGACGGGAATGGTCGCTGGTGTGCCCAGGATCCGCGGGAGGGCTCCAAGGCGTTGGTGGCGGAAGCGTGCCGGAACCTGGCCTGTGCCGGGGCCGTCCCACTGGGCCTCACCGACAACCTCAACTATGGAAACCCGCACGATCCGGAGCTCTTCTGGCAGTTGCGGGAGGGAGTGGAAGGGATGGCCGAAGCGTGTCGGGCCTTTGATCTGCCGGTGACCGGCGGAAATGTCAGTCTGTATAATCAATCGCCCTCGGGGCCGATTCATCCGACGCCAGTGGTAGGGGTGGTGGGGAAAGTGGACGAGGGGGTGAAGTTGGCTCCGGCGGTTTTCAGCACCGGCGGGGGAGAGGTGGTCTTGCTAGGCACAACCGCCTCGGGTGGGTTGGGAGCCTCCCTTTACCTGCAGGAAGTTCACGGAGTTATCGCGGGAAAGTTGGCGGCGGTGGATCTGGTCTCCGAAAAGAAGCTCCATGCTGTGACGAGGATGGTGTTGGCGCAGCCGGGTGTGCGGGCCGTGCATGACGTGGGGGAGGGAGGAATTCTCTGGGCACTGGCGGAGATGACCTTTGGGGAAGGTTCGGCGGGCGGTGAATTCAGGGTGCCTTGTGGAAAGGAAAGGCCTGAGGAGGCGTTGTTTGGAGAAGGGGCGGGGCGAATTCTGGTGGAGTTGGACGAAACTTCGATGCCTACCGTGGAAAATCTAGCCAAGGAGGGCGGCGTGGAACTCACCCACCTGGGCCGGACGGGAGGAAAAGATCTGCAGGTCACCGTACATGGGGCCGAAATGATTTGGCCGGTGGCGGAATTGAGGGATGGATTTGAAAAATCCCTGCCCAAAGCTTTGGGGCCGTAGGCCGCGCTTCTCAAAGGAATTCCCCGTGGCTAGAAAGGAATCTTGAAGACTCCCTACCATCCCAAACACGAGTGCGGGGTCTTCGGGGTGTACGGGCATCCCAACGCGGCGGAACTGACCTACTACGGCCTCTACGCCCTGCAGCACCGGGGACAGGAAAGCGCCGGGATCGTGACCGCCCGGGAGGAGGGTTCCCCTTTCCGCATCCGGCGGGGAATGGGGCTCGTCGGACAGGTTTTTAGCGAGCAGGACTTGAAAGACCTTACGGGAACCCGGGCGATTGGGCACGTGCGTTACTCCACGACCGGTGCGAGCACGATCAAGAATGCCCAGCCGATCACGGTGGAAACCCGGCGCGGTCAGATTGCGATCGCCCACAACGGAAATCTCGTCAACGCGGGCCGACTCCGGGCGGAGCTGGAAGCGGATGGCTCCATTTTTCAGACGACCACGGATAGCGAAATCATCCTCCATCTCATCTCCCGCCCGAATCCGGCAATCGGGGGAGGGGCCTTGGCCCAGGCGCTGTCCCGCGTGCACGGGGCCTACTCCCTGGTGTTGATGGGGGAGAAAGAGGTCATCGGGGCCCGGGATCCGTTTGGCTTCCGGCCTTTGGTGATCGGGAAACTTGATGATGCGATTATCTTTTCCAGTGAGACCTGTGCGCTGGATCTGATCGGGGCGGAATTTGTGCGGGAGGTGGAGCCTGGCGAGGTGGTGGTGGCCGACGAGGACGGCCTGCGTTCCTTCAAGCCGCACAGTGAACCTTCCCGTGAGGCCCTCTGCATTTTTGAGTTTGTCTATTTTGCCCGGCCCGACAGCCAGCTGGGAGGACGTAACGTCAGCCATGCCCGCATCCGGATGGGGCGCGAATTGGCGCGAATGCATGCGGTGGAGGCCGACATCGTCGTGCCGGTGCCGGACTCCGGCACTTATGCGGCGATGGGATATTCCGAACAGTCCGGCATCCCGCTGGAGCAGGCCTTTGTGCGGAACCATTACATCGGGCGGACCTTTATCCAACCCAGCCAACTGATCCGGGACTTTAACGTCCGGGTGAAGTTGAATTTGATCCGAAGCGCGGTGCAGGGCAAGCGGGTGGTCGTGGTGGATGATTCGATCGTGCGGGGAACCACGGCCCGCGCCCGAGTCACCAACCTGCGCGAGGCCGGCGCCCGGGAAGTGCACATCCGCGTAAGTTGTCCGCCGCACCGTTTCTCCTGCCACTACGGCATCGACTTTCCCGACCCCAAGGATCTGCTCGCGAACCGGATGACGAAGCAGGAGATTACCAAGTACCTGGGGGCTGATTCCCTCGGGTACCTTGATGTCGAGGGCATGGTGAAGGCCTGCAAGTTGCCGGCCTCCAAATTTTGTCTGGCCTGCTTTACCGGGGATTACCCCGTGGCCTTTGCCGCCGATGACGACAAGGGAGTTTTGGAAAGGCGCCGGGAACAGGCGACCTCATTGGTGCCGGAGGATGAACTCCGGCAGCGGCTCCTTTTGTAGGCAGGATGGCACGCGACGCCTACGCGAGGGCCGGGGTCGATATCACCTTGGGCAACCGGGTGAAGTCCGGATTGGGTGCCTTGGTCCGATCCACCCGTCGACCCGGGGTGATCGGAGGCATCGGGGCTTTTGGCGGATGTTTTGACGGAAAAATCCGCGGTTACCGTCATCCCGTGCTGGTGGCCAGCATCGACGGGGTTGGCACCAAGCTGAAGGTGGCCCACCAGCTGGGCCGACACGGGACCATCGGGGAGGATCTGGTCAACCACTGCGTCAACGACATCGCCGCCTTGGGGGCCGAGCCATTGTTTTTTCTCGATTACTTCGGTACGGGGAAACTGGACCCGAAGATTTTCCGGCAAATTCTGGCCGGGTTGGTTCGGGGGTGCCGCAACGCGGGTTGTGCGCTGCTTGGGGGTGAGACCGCCCAAATGCCGGGAATTTATTTGGGCAAGGATTACGATCTGGTGGGATCGATCGTCGGAGTTTTGGAAAAAGGGAAGGCCACGGATGGCCGTACCATCCGGCCGGGGGATGTGATTCTGGGTCTTCCTTCGAATGGCCTGCAAACCAATGGGTACACCTTGGCGCGGGATATTCTGCTGAAAAAAGCCCGGTACCGTTTGGGGCAAAAGCTGCCGGGGTCATCCCAATCCGTGGGGCAACTTTTATTGGCGGTGCATCCCAACTATCGACCGGCTCTCCGGAAGATCGCGCGCCGAGTCAAGATCAAGGGTGCCGCCCACATCACCGGGGGCGGGTTGATCGATAATCCTCCGCGGATTCTTCCGCGGGGGACCGCGGCAGAGGTCCGGCTGGGCAGTTGGCCGATTGCACCGCTTTTCCGAATCTTGGTTGCCAAGGGTCGGCTGAACGTGGCCGAGGCTTACCGGACTTTCAACATGGGGATCGGAATGATCGTGGTGGTGGGTCGCCAGGATGTGGAAAAAGTGAAGCGGGCGGTTCGGTGTTACCAAATCGGCCGGATCGTGCCAGGGGACCGGAAGGTGCGATTGATCGGATGAGTCCGGGAATCCAGCGCGCCCTGCTTTCGGTTTCCGACAAGTCCGGCCTGGCGGAGTTTGCCAAGTTTCTGGCCGGACGCGGGGTGGAACTGATTTCCACCGGGGGCACGGCCAAGGCGCTCCGGGAGGCGGGGGTGAAGGTGATGGAGTTGAGCGATTACACGGGCTTCCCGGAGATGATGGATGGTCGGGTGAAAACCCTGCATCCCAAGGTGCACGGCGGGCTTTTGCAACGAAGGGATCTGGAGGCGCACCGTGCGCAGGCCAAAAAGCACGGGATTCCCACGATCGATTTGGTGGTGGTGAACCTTTATCCGTTTGAACAGACGGTGGCGAAGCCGGACTGCACCCCGGAACTAGCCATCGAGAACATCGATATCGGCGGGCCGAGCCTGTTGCGCAGTGCGGCCAAGAATCACGAGGCGGTCACGGTGGTGGTGGATCCAGCTGACTACGTCACCGTCCAGAAAGAGATGGAGAAGGCCGGGGACACCACCTTGAAAACCCGGCAAAAGCTGGCTGCCAAAGTGTTCGGGCACACCTCGCACTACGACCATTTGATTTCCACCTACCTGACGCAGCGATTCGAACCCGATCCGCTGCCGGAGACGGCTGGTTTGTTGCGGCGGAAAGCCCAGTCCCTTCGTTACGGGGAGAATCCGCATCAGAAGGCCGCCCTGTACGGAAACTTTCTCGAGTCCTTCCGGCAAGCGCACGGCAAGGAGCTATCTTATAACAACGTGTTAGATCTGAGTGCGGCGGCGGCACTGATCGCGGAATTTCGGGACAGGGATCCGACCCTCGTGATCCTCAAGCACACCAATCCTTGCGGGGTGGGAACCGGGAAGAAACTGGTGGAGGCCTGGGAGAAGGCCTTTGCCACGGACCGGCAGGCTCCTTTTGGGGGGATCCTTGCTGCCAACCGGCCTCTGGACGGCGAGACCGCCCAAGCGATCTCCGCGATCTTCAGCGAGGTGATTCTGGCGCCCTCCTTTAGTGCGGAGGCCTTGGCGATCCTGCAGGCCAAAAAGAATCTTCGGCTGATCGAAAATCGTGAAAAGGCCGCCGCGGGATGGGATTTCCGAAGTGTGCGGGGAGGGGGATTGCTGGTGCAGGAATCGGACGACCGGGGCGATCAGGAAAAGGATTGGAAGGTGGTGACGAAGCGGCAGCCCACCGAAGCCGAGAGGCGAGCGATGCGCTTCGGTTGGAAGGTGGTTCGCCACGTGAAGTCCAACGCGATCGTCTATGCGACCGAGGACCGAACGTTGGGAATCGGGGCGGGTCAGATGTCACGGGTGGACAGCTCCCGGATCGCCGTGTGGAAAGCGGGGGAGGCGAAACTGTGCCTCAAGGGCAGTGCGGTGGCTTCCGACGCCTTTTTTCCTTTTCCCGATGGGCTGGAGGCGGCGGCTCAGGCGGGGGCGACGGCGGCGATTCAGCCGGGCGGCAGCGTGAAAGATGCGGAGGTGGTTGCGGCGGCGGACCGGCTCGGGGTGGCGATGGTCTTCACCGGCCGGAGGCATTTCCGGCACTAAACCGGTCAGGCGCGGGCGTGCGCGTCGAGGTCGATCCAGTTGTTCCCGTCGGCCTTGAGCATGAGATCGGATTCGCGTGGTCCCCAGGATCCTTGCCGGTAGAGGGCCATGGGATTGTCCTGCCATCCGTGGCGGACGGCATCGACCAGCCGCCAGGCTTCGAGCACCTCGTCGGCTCGGGTGAAGAGGGTGGAATCGCCGTAGATCGCATCCCCCAGCAGGCGCTCGTAGGCCTCGGGGGAGTAGGAGCCGAACTCGGTGGCATAGCAGAACTCCATGTCGACCGGTTGGACGGAGGATTTGCCAAGGCGCTTGGCGTTGAAGCTGAGGTGGACGCCCTCGTCCGGCTGAAGGCGGATGTGCATGGCATTGCGATGAAGCAGGTCCCCGAACTCCGCGCGGAAGAGGGTGGCGGGGGGGCGACGGAAAACGATGACGATTTCTGACGCGCGGGTGGTGAGGGCCTTGCCGGTGCGCAGGTAAAACGGGACACCGGACCAGCGCCAGTTGTCGATCTGAACTTTGAGCGCGGCGTAGGTCTCGGTGGTGGTGTGGGGAGAAACGCGGTCGGTCTGGCGATAGCCCTCGTACTGGGCCCGGACGGTGCTGGCCGGGATCATTTCGGGCTTGGGGGTGGGGATGGAGCGGAGCACCTTCACCTTCTCATCGCGGATGGATTCCGAAGAAAGGTTGGCAGGAGGCTCCATCGCGGTGATCGCGAGGAGTTGCATCATGTGGTTTTGCACCATATCCCGCATGGCCCCGACCTCGTCATAAAAGGCGCCGCGGGTGCCGACCCCTTCCTGTTCCGCCACGGTGATCTGCACGTTGTCGATGAGGTTACTGTTCCAGATCGGCTCCCAGATGGAGTTGGCGAAGCGAAAATAAAGAAGATTTTGGACTGTTTCCTTGCCGAGGTAGTGGTCGATGCGGAAGAGGTTGGACTCGTCGAGGCAGGCCTGCAGGTCATCGACCAGCTGACGGGCGGAGGTCAGATCGTTTCCGAAGGGTTTCTCCACCACCACGCGGGCGGGCAGGCCCGGGCGGACCAGACCTACCTTGGCCAGTTGCTGGACGACGGTGGCAAAGTAATCCGGGGCGGTGGCGAGATAGAAGATGTGCTGGGTGAGGCCGCGGGTTTTCGCGAGATCATCGAGAATCTTTTTCAGGGAAGCGTAGGCGGCGGGATCGTCAAAGTTGCCCTGGTGATAGGTCAGGCGGGGAATGAACTTATCCCACTCACCGCTTGCCACGGGGCGAAGACGGGAGAATTTATCGACCCCCTCCTTCATTTCCCTGCGAAACTCCTCGTCCTTTTTGGGCCGGCGGGCGAAGCCGATGATGGCGTAATCCTTCGGCAGGATGCCCTCGTGTTGGAGGCCGAAGAGGGCGGGGACGAGCTTGCGGCTGGTAAGGTCACCGCTGGCGCCAAAGATCACCATGACAAACGGGGGCAGGACCTTGCCGGGGACAGGGGCAGGGGCGGCGGACGATGCGGTGGCCTTGGGTTTGGCGGGCGCGGCGACGGGGCTCATGGCGAAGTGCAATGGTAGATTTCCACCGTCCCGCGGTCACTCCGAACCTTCGCGGCGGGGAAACCAGCGGTGGGATCGTCCTTGGCCAGGGCGCGGATATACGGCTCCTTGGAGGGGCCACGGGTGACGAACCAGATGGCCCGGGAAAAACGGAGGAGGTGGTAGGTGGAGGTGATCCGGGGGACGCCCAGCTTTGGGACAAAGTTGGGCGCCATGAAGAGCTTGTTTTCCTTCAAAGCCTCCGTGCCGGGAAAGAGGGAGGAGGTGTGACCGTCCTCGCCGATGCCCAGGAGGATGAGGTCGAATTTGGGCGGATCTCCCAGTTCCGATTTGAGCCGCTTTTCGTAATCGCGGGCACCGAGTTCAGGTTTGCCCATTTCGGTATGAACCCGCTCCAGCTTTGCTCCGGTGGCGTGGAAGGCCTCATGGATCATCCGGTAGTTGCTGTCCTTATGGTCCGGGGAAACCCAACGCTCATCGCCGAGGAAAAGATGGGTGGCGGACCAGGGCCATTTCAGTTTGGCCAAGCGCTCGTACAGGGGCTTGGGAGTGGATCCGCCCGAAAGGGAGACGGAGTAGGAGCCGCGGGCCTGCAGGGCGGGGCCGCCGAGGGCTTCCCAGCGGGCCACCATCGCCTCCAGCCAGGCCGAAGGATCGGCGAATTCGTGCAGAGTCATCCGAAAATCATGCCCAATCCGCTGTGAAAAAGCGATGGCGGATGCCGAGAGTTGGCTCGCCGATTTGGGAGGAAGCAGGTAGGCAGGAGGGGCATGGCAAACCGCCTGGACCGCCTGGATCTGGACAAACAGATCCACGAAAAATCCGATTACCGGGACAAGCTCCGCGCCCTCCAACTCAAGCTTCTCCACGCGCAACGGCTGCTGCAGGAGAGTCCGAGGACGCTGATCCTGGTTTTTGAGGGGCCGGATGCGGCCGGCAAGGGGGGCGTGATCAAGCGGATGACGGAGCGGCTGGATCCGCGTTTGGTGCGGGTGTGGTCCATCGTGAAACCGACCGAGGAGGAAAAAAGCCACCATTATCTTTGGCGGTTTTGGAACAAATTGCCGGCCATGGGGGAGACGGTGATTTTTGACCGAAGTTGGTATGGGCGGGTGCTGGTGGAGCGGGTGGAGGGATTCGCAAAGAAAGAGGAGTGGAAGCGGGGCTACCGGGAAATTAACGAGATGGAGCAGACCTTGGTCGCCAACGGGGCGATCCTGATGAAGTTTTTTCTCCATATCACGAAACAGGAACAGCTGCGGCGCTTCGAGCGTCGGGCGGCGGATCCCTACAAACATTGGAAGATCAGCGAGGAGGATTGGCGGAACCGGAGAAAGTGGAAGGAGCACCTCAAGGCGGCCGAGGACATGTTTCGCCGGACCAACGCGCGGATTGCCCCCTGGAACCTGATTGAGGGCAATTACAAGTGGTACGCCCGGATCAAGATCATGAAGCTGCTGGTCAAGAGGCTGGAGCAGGAGTTCGGCCGGTTATGACCCAGGGAAGGCCCCAGGCGGAGCGGGAATTTACGGTTTACTTTTTCGACACCGACGCCGGCGGGGTGGTCCACAACCTGGCTTACCTGCGCTGGATCGAGGCGGTGCGGACGGATTTGGCGGAAAACCTAGGCTGGGGGATCGGGGAGATGTTGCAGGGGGAGCACGGTTGTCCCGTTCTGACCAAGACGGAGGCTGAGTATCTCCGCCCAGCCAGACTAGGGGACCGGGTGAAGGTGGTGAGCCGGCTGGGGGAGGTGGGCAAGGTGCGTTTTACGGTGGAATCCGAGGTTTGGGGGCAGGGCGGGGAAGTTTGCTGCCGGGCCCGGCAGGAATTAGCCCCGGTGGTTCTGGCCACCGGCAGACCTTGTCCTTTGCGGGAAGATTGGCGAAAAATCTAGGCAACGGGCCCGCGGACAGCGGACTGGAGAAATCGAAAAAAGAAACCCTGCCGACGCCGCCGGGCCAGGGAGGGGAGGCCAGCAGGCGGGATGGGTTTCCTCCGCACAAGGCCTACTCCCCAGCATCATCCGCCCCAGTGGACCATCAACGGCGGGAGAAAAGGTGGGTGGAGAGGTAGTAGAGCTTGCCGGCTTGGAGGCGAAAGGATTCGGGAAAGAGATGGACTTGCAACTGGGTGGAGGTTTCCGAGTTTTGGCCAAGCAGGCGCAAGACCCGGCCCCAGTAGAAGGGGGCGACGTAACGGATGACCGGAGCGTCCTCCGGCAGCTTGGCGATCTGGCGGGCATCGGCGTAGGCGTCATCGAGATAGCCGGTGCCGTCCACCAGTTTTAGCTCGAGGGCTTTCTGGCCGGAAACGATCCGGCCGTCGGCAAGGTCGCCCGGCAACTGGCCGGGATCGAAACCCCGTTCCTTGGCAACCGTCGAACTGAACCGGTCAAAGGTCTCCTGGATCATGTCCTGCACCAGTTTTTTCTCCTGTTCGGTGGCCGGGCGGGTGGGGTTAAGGAGATCCTTGAGAGCGCCACTTTTGAAGGTGAGGGCTGACACGCCGATGATTTTGGAAAGGCCCTCAAAATTCAGGGTCTGCATGATCACCCCGATGCTGCCGGTGATGCAGAGGTCATGGGCGATGAGATGGGAACCGCCCACGGCGGTGTAGTAGCCGCCCGAGGCGGCGACGGAGTCCAGATAGACAATCACGGGCTTGTTTTCGCGGGTGAGGGCGAGCTCGCGGTAAAGGGTGTCACTGGCGGTGACCTCGCCTCCGGGGCTGTCGATATGGACGACGAGGGCGGCGACGGAGTCGTCCCCAGCGGCTTGGCGGATCTGGAGAATCAGATCGTCCACCATGCTGGCGCCGATTTTTCCGGGGATTTCCTGGGCGATCAGGCCGTAGAGCTCGATTTTGGCGATGCGCTGGCCCTGGGAATCATCCCCCTCGACGAGTTCCTCCTCAAAGACCGGGGCGAGGTGAACGAAGTGAGTCTTGGGAATGATCTTCGTCTCCTTGGAGAGGAAGAGGAGGTTGGCGGCCAGACTGGTCCCGAGCAGTATCAGTCCGATGAAGAGGATGAAACGGGAGCGTCCCATGGGGGGGGAAAGGATGGGGCAGAACGGCGACTCCCGCAAGGGCACCTGGGACCGGGTGATGGAGGTGGTCCAATGCAAGTGGAGGCCAGGAACGCGGTTGGCGGCGGGGCTTTCCGGCGGGGCAGACAGCGTGGTCCTGGCGGAGCTTCATCGGCTCGGGGCGAAGCCGATCGTCTTGCATTTTAACCACCGTTGGCGCGGGAAAAGTGCAGAAGCGGATGCGCGGTGGGTGCAGGCGTGGGCGCGGGCACGAAAATTAAAAACGGGGCTCGGGCGGGCGGATAAGGCGGGTCGGACGGGAGAAGGGGAAGCGAGAGAAGCCCGGTGGAAATTTTTTGAGAAGGCGGTGAAGGCGGCGAAGGCCCGGGAGTTGTGGTTGGCGCACCAAAGGGACGATCAGGCGGAGACGGTGTTGATGCAACTGTTGCGTGGGGCAGGACCGGAGGGACTGGCGGGGATGGGGGAAAGTTCCGACCGGGGTAAATGGAGAGTGGTTCGTCCGCTTTTAGGATTTTCGCGGGAGGAACTTCGGCAGGCGGCCCGGGAGGCGGGGCTGAGTTGGCGGGAAGACTCCACCAACCAGGATGAGAAAAGCTGGCGGGTGCGGA
>Ga0194119_10005381_pt1 | contig 19129 bp, 18 predicted proteins | sample TA2MahC100mmetaG_FD_148620 | JGI IMG/M metagenome (GOLD analysis project Ga0194119, IMG submission 148620) | Freshwater microbial communities from Lake Tanganyika, Tanzania - TA2015018 Mahale Deep Cast 100m | ecosystem: Environmental > Aquatic > Freshwater > Lake | place: Tanzania: Lake...
ACTCGACATTCTCGCGCACGGTCTTCTTGAAGCCGGTCGCTTCGACTTCAACCGCGTATTTGCCGGGAATCAAGAACGGAATCGAGTAGCGGCCCGCATCGTTGGTGACGGCATCGGCGGCGGCTTTCGTCGCGGTGTTGATGGCGCGAACGCGTGCGCCGGCGACAGAAGCGCCCTGTGGATCAGCGACGAGGCCGGTGAGGCTGGCGCGGAAATCCTGCGCGGCGAGGGCGAGCGTGAAGAAAGCGAGTAGCCAGCGGGTCATGCGAAGAATGCTAGCAGAAATTAAGATAGTCGTAATGGTCCGAGCACTCCTCCTTTCCACCGCGGCCTTGTTTGCGCAGAGCGATGTCAATGCGTTGCTGCGCGCGCGGTGTGCGGGGTGTCATGGCGCTGCGGCGCCGGGCGGGCTGAATGTGCTCGACGCGGCGAGCGTGGAGAGCAACGCGGCGCGGATTGTCGAAGCCGTTTCAGCGGGGCGAATGCCCAAGGGCGGGCGGGCGCTGGGCTCAACGGAACTAGCGGTTGTGCGGGATGGATTGGCGGCGAAGATGTGGTGGTCGCTGCGGCCGCTGCAAGCGGCGGAAAAGGGCTCGATTGACGGATTCATTCGGGCGGAATTGGCGCGCAAGAATTTAGCACCGTCGCCGGAAGCCGATCGGCGCACGCTGCTGCGGCGCGTTTCGTTCGATCTGCACGGGCTTCCGCCGACGCCCGAAGAGGTCCGCGCGTTCGAAAACGATCGCGCGCCGGATGCGTATGCGAGAGTTGTTGACCGGCTGCTCGCGTCGCCCCGCTACGGCGAACGCTGGGCGCGGCACTGGCTTGACGTTGTGCATTACGGCGAGTCGCACGGTTACGACAAAGACAAGCCGCGCGACAACGCGTGGCCGTATCGGGACTGGGTCATAAACGCTCTGAACAGCGATATGCCCTACACTCGTTTCGTCGAGCAGCAACTGGCCTCGGACGTGTTGCATCGCGACGACCCGCGCGCTGCGCCCGCGCTTGGTTTTCTGGCCGCGGGCCCGTGGGACTTCGTCGGTCATCAGGAGTTGCGCGAGGGCACGACCGACAAAATGCAGACGCGGTTGCTCGATCGCGACGACATTGTCGCGCAGACGATGTCCACGTTCGTCAGCATGACCGCTCACTGCGCGCGCTGCCACAATCACAAGTTCGATCCGATTCCGCAGATCGACTACTACCGCTTGCAGGCCGTGTTCGCGGGTGTCGACCGCGCCGATCGCCCTTACGACGATGACGCCGCCGTGTACGCCAGGCGCCTCTCGCTGCTCGAGCGCAAACGTGAGGCGCAGCGCAAACTGCAACCGCTGCTCGACAAGGTCGAGTTTGCCTCGAGCCCCGCGTTGATCGAAGTCGACGACCGCATCCGCGACGCGCGTTCACTCATCACGCATATCGGCGAGCCGAAGACGCCCGCCGACGCCGCCGAGAAGAAGACGCTGCAAGGGCGCGTTGAACGCGATACCGTGCTGCGGAAACAGTTGGTTGACGCGTTAGTTGGCGAGGCGACCTACGCCACCATCGCGGAAGGGCAAGCGGAAGTGAAATGGATTACCGGCGAGATCAACGCGCTGCCGAAGCCTCTTCACGTCTACGCCGGCACAAGCCTGTTCGACCGCATCGGCAATTTTCGCCCGGCGCTCGAACCGCGCCCGGTACATCTGCTGGGAAGAGGCAGCGTGTCGTCGCCGGGCGATCTGGTCGAAGCCGGCGCGCTGTCGTGCCTGCCGTCGGTCCGTTTCGAAAGGGCCTCGGACGAAGGAGCGCGCCGCGCCGCGCTCGCGCGTTGGATCACCGCGAAGGACAACGTGCTGACGTGGCGTTCGATCGTCAATCGCGTGTGGCACTATCATTTCGGCGCGGGTCTGGTCGATACGCCCAGTGACTTCGGCCGCATGGGCGGCAAGCCTTCACATCCGGAACTGCTCGACTGGCTCGCGGTGTGGTTTCGCGATCACGCGCGTGGTTCGCTGAAGGAACTGCATCGGGCGATCGTGATGTCGGCGGCGTACAAACAGTCGTCGGCGAATCGCGAAGACGCCGCGAAGATCGACGCCGATAACCGGTTGCTGTGGCGCATGAATCGCGGGCGGCTTGATGCGGAGAGTGTGCGCGATGCGGTACTGCAAACCTCCGGGAAACTCGATCTCACGATGGGCGGGCCCAGCGTGCGGATGTTCTGGTTCAAGAACGATCACTCGCCGATTTACGATTACGCGCGATTCGATCCCGCGACGCCCGGCGCCAGTCGCCGCAGCATCTATCGCTTCATTGTGCGCAGCGTCGCCGATCCGTTTATGGACCGCCTCGATTGCCCGGATCCTTCGATGCTTGCACCGAAACGTTCGACGACGCTGACCGCGATTCAGGCGCTTGCGTTATGGAACAACCCGTTCATGATTCGGATGTCGACGGAGTTGGCCGAACGCGCCAAGACTGTGGATGCGGCCGTCGAATTGGCCTGGCAGCGCAAGCCTTCGAACACGGAGCGCGCTTTCTTCGAACACCATGTGAGCAAGCACGGACTGGCCAGTCTGGCGCGGCTGCTCTTCAACACGAACGAATTTCTTTTTGTGGACTAACCGCCAATGACACGACGCAATTTTCTCTGGCAATACGGCGGCGGACTGGGCGGCATCGCGCTAGCGCACATGAGCGCCGCGACGCATCATACGCCGAAGGCGAAACGCGTCGTGCAGTTCTTCATGTCGGGTGCGGCCAGCCAGTGCGATTCGTTCGATTACAAGCCGATGCTGCAAAAGAAGGCCGGGGAGAAATGGGATCCCGGCGAGAAGGTCGAACTATTCCAAAGCAACCCCGGTGTCGTGATGCCGTGCCCGTGGGAGTGGCGGCAATACGGGCAGAGCGGCAAGTGGATCAGCGGCCTGTTTCCGCATGTAGCCACTTGCGCCGACGACGTTGCGTTCGTGCATTCGTTGCTCTCGAAGTCCAATGTCCATGGGCCCGCGACGTTTCTGCAGAGCACCGGCTTTATTCTGCCCGGCTTCCCGAGTGCAGGGTCGTGGGTGTCCTACGCGCTCGGTTCGATGAACGAAAATCTGCCGGTGTTCGTCGTGCTGCCCGACAACCGCGGCGTGCCGCCGAACGGCCCCGCGAACTGGTCTTCCGGTTTTCTGCCCGCCGCGCATCAGGCGACGTCGATTCGCGTCGGCAGCGCCAACCCGATTCACGATCTGTTCGCGCCCGAGGGCAGCTTCGTTACGGCGTCGAGTGAAATGGATGGACTTGCGTTGCTCGAGAAGGTCAACCGGGAACATCTCGCTTCGCGCACCGAGGATTCGCGGCTCGACGCGCGCATTAAGTCGTATGAGATGGCTGCGCGATTGCAGCTTTCGGCGCCGGAAGTTCTCCGCGTCGATGGCGAATCCGATGCAACGAAGAAGTTGTATGGCCTTGACGATCCGATCACCGAAGAGATGGGCCGGCGCTGCCTGGTCGCGCGCCGTCTGCTCGAACGCGGGGTGCGCTTCGTGCAGTTGTGGAGCGGCGCCGACAACGGTTTTCCGCGCCGCAACTGGGACAGTCACGAGCATCTTGCCAAAGACCACTGGGAGATGGCGGTCGCCATTGACAAGCCGATCGCCGCGCTGATGAAGGATCTTAAAGCGCGCGGCCTTTTCGACGACACCATCGTTCATTGGACGACCGAGTTCGGTCGCATGCCGTGCAGCCAGGGCAGCAAGGGCCGCGACCACAATCCGTTCGGCTTTACCAACTGGCTCGCGGGCGGCGGGATCAAAGGCGGCACTTCTTACGGCGCGACCGATGAGTGGTCCTACAAGGCCGTCGATAATCCTTGCTACGGCTACGACGTGCATGCGACCATGCTGCATCTGCTCGGCATCGATCACACTCGGCTGACGTACCGGCACAATGGCATCGATCGCCGGCTGACCGATGTGCACGGCAACGTGCTGCGCGAGATCGTCGCCTAGCTACTTCTTGCGCGTGCTGCGCACAAGGATCACCATTGTGTTCTGCTCGCCGATCGGAAGATCGTGTACCTCGAATCGATGCGAGTCCGCGGATTCGAAACGCCAAAGGTACTTCACCATCTTGTCGTGCTCGCCCGTCAGATATTCGTCCAGCGTGCCGTACATGATGAGCGCCTTGCCATCGCGCGTCATGTCGCCCTCGGCCGTATTCATCGCTGTGTCGATGGTGTTAAACGTCACCATGCGGTAGCTCATTTTGAAGTTGTCGTAGCCGATGATCATCCGCGACTCCATCGGTCTGCCCATCATCTGCCCGGAAAGTTTGCACTCGATAAATCGCCCCGTCAGCGCCCAGTCGCATTTTTGTTCGCCCATCTCCGGCTTGCCTTCTTTGCCTGCCATTACGAAGCGCTGATCGACCGTCCACGTGCCGAGGAACTTCTCCAACGCTTTGTGTCCCGCGCCGGGTTCGGTGAACTTCTTCGCCTTGGCCATCATCGCGGCCATATCGACTTTGTCTTGCGCTGCCAGCGCCATTGTCATCGCAACTATTGCGAATCTCATCGAACTGTCTCCTTTAGCACCATGTATTTCAACTGCAACGATCCCTCGGGCCGCTCGACCCAATTCGTCCAACTCGCGACCGGCCACACGCAGCCGAGCAGCAGCAGCGCACAGCCCGCCACGGACCACGTTCGCCGCGGTTCCCGTATCAACGTCAATCGTTCGGTCAACGGAGCGCGCGGGTCCGCGAACGCAAGCGCGGGCCGCGGCAATTGTGTAGCCGCCCGCGCGGCAAACTTCGCGAGCGCCATGCGATACGCCCCAGCGTCGTAGTCTCCACCGCTCCGTGCGTCGTCGTCACAACACATTTCGCGAATCGCCTGCATTCGATACGCTGCGTACCACACCAGCGGATGAAACCAATAACAGACCACCAGCGCCGACCACGCGAGCGCGCGCCATGCATCTTTCCGGCGCAGGTGCGACATCTCGTGCTGAAACGCTTGTTCTTGTTCGGCCTCGCTCAGGCCTTCCGTATCCGCGGGCCAATACAGCGCGCCTCCTGCGAGCAACGGACTTGCGATCGCGTTCGTTCGATACACCTGGACGCCACGTGCCGACATCGCTTCGTCCAACCGCGCTCCACGACGTAGTTTCATCACCGCCGCCAGCGTTCTGGCGGACATGGTAATCGCAAACGCCGCCGCGCCCCAGCCCCAAACCGCGAATAGCCACTCGCCATCGACATCCACACGCGGCAACACGCCGAACGCCGACGAAGCCGGGGCGGGCAGCAGCAGTTTTAATGCCGCCACGATCCAGATACACGCCCGCAGCCGCGGTGATGTGGTGCGAGGCAAGAGGAGTTCCAGCAGCGCCGCGGCCAACAGCAACGGGGTCGCTTGTAGCGCATGGGTGACGACGAAATTCACCGGCGTTTCTCCTGCTCGGCGAGCAGCTGCTGGACGGTGGCCAGATCTTTTTTCGATAACTTCCGCCCGCCCAGCAGATGTTGAAACAGTCCGCCCAGCGCGCCGTCGAAAACGCGCTCAACCAGCGTCGACGTCGCTAGCGCACGCGCGGCCTCTTGCGGGATCGCCGCGCGGAAAACGTTTTGCTTACCGTCGCGAACCGATTCCAGCGCGCCCTTTTCCACTAGACGCGTCATCATCGTTTTGACCGTCGAGTAAGCCCACTCGGTCTCGGCGGCAAGCGCGGTGTGTACGTCGCGGGCGGTGGTCGAGGGGTGTCGCCACACCTCGCTCATCACACGCCATTCCGCGTCGGAGAGATGCACGAATCCAATCTGCCACAGTTGTAGCAGGTTGTCAAGCTAAAGTTGGCAGATTGGCGCGGGCCCAGTCGATGCAGCGCTGATTCAGTTGATCTTCGAGCGCCAGCACCTGCTGCGGCGTCAGCCCCGAGGTGCGCGGCAGCGGCTTTGGCGGCGGATTCTTGCGGATCCAATCGAGCAGCATGGCCAGATCGCGCGGCGGCACCGGGCTCTTCTCGTCGTAGACCTTCCAATACGGCTCGGTGAAGATGGGGACCTTCAGCGGGTCGCGCGTCAACATCTCAAGCTGGAAGAGCATCTTCGGGTTGAGCTTCTGCATCTTCGCGACGATGGCCTTCAGGTCGAGCACACCATCGCCGAACGCTACTTCGGAGAGCAGGATTCCCTGGTCGTACAGGTCGACGCCGATGTCCTTGAAGCTGACGAAGATCGTATAGGGCGCCAGCGTGTCGATTGTCTGCATCGGCGTTTCGATTAGCGAAACGTTGTTGACCATGTCGAGGCACACGCCGACGTACTCGCTGCCGGTCGATTTGACCCAGTCGACCAGTTCCTGCGACCGCCAGCCTTTGTGATTTTCGATGGCCAGCGGCATCTTGTATTTGCGGAGCACGGGCTCGGCGATCTTGACGCCGGCTTTGCAGGCGGCGTCGAAAGCGTGAAACTCCTTGGCGTCCTTGAACTGTTCGTAGCGGCGGCCGCTGAACGGGTCGTGCACGCAGACCACGCGGCCGTCCATCTCGGCGCAGGCTTTCACCGCGGCCTCATACTGCGGCAAATCGGCGGTGGTGCGCGGCGTGCGCAGACCGATTGTCAGCCGCATGTCCCACTTGTTGATCTGGTCGCGGATTTTCTTCACGCCCGCGGGATTCAAGTCGCGGGGCAGGGAAGTGTGCGCCGCGCCGAGTCCCATGTCATGGCAGTAGGCGACGATGTCCCACTCTTTGCCGGCGGCCTGCGTGGCGCGGATGCGCGCGGTGAGACCCGGCCCGGCCGAGCCCATGTTTTTCATGACTTTTCCGGAGAAGGCGGCCAGCGGCGCGGCGGCGAAGGCGGTCTGCAGAATCTGACGGCGTGAAGGTTGCATCAGGGGCAATCTTATCACCGCGCCAGCCGCGCCGGAGTGAGCGGACTTAACCGATCTGATGCCAGTCGGCCTTCTGCCAGATCGGGTCGAAAACCTCGGCCAGTTTCAAGAACGGCGTCACGCCATCGAGGCCCGTGAGTTCGGCCGAGCTCTTGCCGGAAGTTTGCAAACCGCTGACCTGCAGATCAACGGGGACGCCGCTGACGCTAACGGTGCCTTTGCCGCTGATTGTCACCTTGGTGTCCTTCTCCAGGCTCATGACGATGAAGCCGCTTTTCACGCGAAGTCCCGTGTATACCCACTTTTTGTTGAGCTTCCAGTCCTTGCCGGGCTCGCGATAGAGCGCCGAGAGCGCGTCGCCAACCGGGTCGGTGTTGCGCATCTGAATTTCGTCATAGCTGCTCAGAAAACAAGCTATCGAGTACTTCGAGCTGAATTCGAGTGTGATCGACAACGAAGCGAGTCCCGTCTTATCCTTCGCGCCGACCTTCCAAGTACCCGTGCTCACGCCGTTGTCGAGAAACCAGCGCGGCGTTCGCGGAATGGTCTCAAGAACCGGGTCGGGTACGCCTTTGTTGACGTCTTTCAGCAATCCGAGTTTCTCGAAAAGGTCGCCATCCTTGGTTCCCCAGGAACCGACGGGGGCGTCGGTAAAGCTGTCGGATACAAACCAGCCATGTTGGCTATGCATGACGCTGGCGGTTTTATTGATTAGTGACATTGTTCTCCTCTTTCGTCACCGCGCTTCTTTTGCGGCGGTTCACTGAGTCAAACGAGTCACGGCGCGAAAACCGGACACGCCTTCGAATTATTTTTTCTCGACGGCCTCGCGCGTCCGCGCCGCGCTCGCCGCCCAGCGCGAGCCGGGAGCAAACTCGCGCCAATATTCATCGCAGCGCGCAGCGAGGCTGCGCGCCTTTCGCGCATCGCCCCGATGCGCCGCAACCCGCGCCAACCCGCACAGCGCGTCGGCGTGGGGCGGAACGAGTTTCGGCACGTTCTGTTCGTAGTAAGAGCGCGCCTTTTCGAGCGACGCGGCGGCGCTGTCGAAACGGCCCATCTCGACCTCATTCATGCCGATCTCGAACTCGCACTGCACTCGCTCCCGCTCCGAGCTTCCCGCTGTATGCAGTGCGGCGCGCTGGCGCGCGATCGCTTCCTCGTGTTTGCCGGCCAGCCGCAATGCGATGCCGTGCATGTACAGCACCGGACGTAACGCCGGGTCCTTCCTTGCGATGACTTCGGCGGTCAGCTCGTCGAGCGCCGTCAGTTCTCCTCGAAGCGCGCGCGCAAAGCCCGCGGAGGCCCTAGTGGATACCGGAACACGACCGGCGTATTGCATTCTTCGCTTCACGACCTCTTCCATAAGCGCCGAAGCCTTCTCTCCCTCACACGCCGTCAGGTGGGCCGCCGCTTGATTCTCAATCATCGAAACGTGCGCCAGCACCGCGCCCGCGTCGGCCGCAAATAACTCCGCGCTATGCGCATACGCCTCCGCGCCTTCGCGCAACTCGCCGGCTCTCAGAGCGTATCGCGCAAGATGACTCCAGTAGAACGCCACGGTCCGTGCCTTGCGGCCATACACAGCTTCGGCGTCGCGCGTCGCTCCGCGCAGCAGCGGCAGCGCCTCGCCCCATCGATTCATGTCGCCCAGGGCCATGCCGTAGGACATACGGGTGTCAAGCGCCGATGGGTGCTTCGGATCTTGATGAAGTACGTCGAACGTGATGCGATAGGCTTGACCGGCGGCGTCCAGCGCTTCTTTGAACCTGAGCGCCCGCTGATAGACGTAAGAAATATGAACCAGCAGCAACGTCATCTGCGCATCGGTTTCGCGCAAGTGCCTACGAGCCAGCGCCAATGCTTCCGTCGTAACCGCCTCCGATTCCGCGTTCTTGCCCAAAGCCGTCAGCAGCGACGACTTCGTCTCCAACGCGTGAATCAGATACGCCGGATCCAAATCCTTGCACGCCCGCATCGCGGCCAACAACTTGTCCATCTCCGCGTTCAGCGCTTCATCCGGCGCGCCGAACCGCCGCATTCCCAGCTCTAGAGAACGCGCCTGCAACGTCCAGTGGTGCGACTCGCCGAGTTTGACTGCCGCCTCGCGTGCCGCTTTCGATGCCACCCGCAACGCACTTTCGTTGTCTTGCAGTGTCCCCAGACTGGCGGCCAGAATACTGCGCAGCTCCGCCCGCAATTCGGGTCGAGAATCCAAGGATTGATCGAGCCGCGTGTCGGTTTGTATCAACAGTTCAGTTGCCGTCAGTGTGCGTGAGCCACTCGCGTATATGTTGGCGCGTTGAAAGATTTGTGTGAGGAATTCCTTGACGTCCTCGGCGCGGGCCTTCTCTGCCAGCGCCACGCGGTACTGCCACCACACCGCGGCGGAACCCAATAAAACCGCGGTCAACGCGATCGCGGCGGCCGCCGTAGCGATGGGATTACGGCGTGCAAGTTTGCTCAGGCGGTAGCGCCAGTTCGGAGCACGCGCTTCGATAGGAAAGCCGTTCAAGTATCGATCGAGATCGGCCGCGAACGCGTTCATCGTTGCGTAGCGGCGCTCGGGCCGCCGGTCGAGCGCCTTCTGCAAAATCAAGTCGAGGTCAGTCTTCCCCGATACCGGCGCGCGGTGCAGGACCGCCGCTTCAAAGGCTGTGCGATCCGTTTCGTACTCGGCGAACGGCCGCTTGCCGGTGAGCAGTTCATGCAGCACAACTCCGAGCGAATAGACGTCGGCGGCCACCGTTACCGGTTCGCCAACGATCTGCTCCGGCGCCGAATAAAGTAGCGTGAGCGCGCGCGATTTCTCCTCTGTCGCTTCGCCGCCCGCATGCATCAACTTCGCGATTCCAAAGTCCAGTAGTCGCGTCTCGCCCTCGGCGTTCACCAAGATGTTTGAAGGCTTCAAATCGCGATGAACGATCAACCTCGCATGCGCATGAGCCACCGCGCGCGCAACCGTCGACACAAGGCGCACCCGGTCCTCATCGCCCAATTGTTTCTCCGCGCAATAGCGGTTGATCGCCACGCCGTCGACGTACTCCAACGCCAAGAACGGATGCCCATCGCTAGTAACGCCGGCTTCGTAGAGCCTTGCGATGTTTGGATGATTCAGGGCGGCGAGCATGTCGCGTTCGGCGGCCATTCGCTCGCCTACACCCGCGAAATCGCGCGGCAGCTTGAGCGCCACCGTGCGGTTCAACCTACCGTCGGAAGGTTCCGCGAGCCACACCGTACCCATGCCCCCTTCGCCAATCTGGCGCAACAGGCGAAACGTGCCGACGACCTCCCCAGCTCTCCAATCGCGTGACATCGCGGCGATTTTCGGCATCGTCAAATCGCCAGCGGTCTTCGCCAGAAGTTCACGCAGGCGCGGCTTCAGTGGTTCGTATTCGCTGCTAAGCGAATCGATCCACCGGGCGCGCTCCGTCGCGGGCAAGTCCAATGCGCGGTCGAGCAAGTCATTGAGCGTAGTCCACGCCTTGGCGTCGATCTCAAACATCTCCGTTCAACGCGCCCGCCAGAAATAGCCGCGCCTTCTCCCAAATCCGCCGAACCGTTCGATCGGTGATGCCGAGCGCCTCGGCGATTTCAAGCTCCGTCATCCCCGCGAAGTAACGCATTTCGACGACCTCGACCATGCGTGTATCGACCTTCGCTAGATCGTCCAATGCACCGTGAATTCGCAGAATCTCCTCGACGCCGGTGCTTCCCGCGGCGCCCGTCGTGATCGTGATGTGTTCGCGTGCCGCTGCCGGTCGCCGCGCGATATCGACGATCACCGATCGCATCGCCCGGCTCGCGTAGCGGAAGAAATGGGGCCGGTCTTCGAGCCGCAGACCGTCGCGTTTCACGAACCGCAGAAAGCACTCATGCACCAACTCCGTTGTCGCCAAGCCGGCTGATCCACCGGGCCTCAGTCGGGCGCGCGCTATTTTTCGCAACTCGTCATAGCTCGATTCAAATAACGCCTTCACGGCTCCGTAATCTCCCGCCCTAGCGCCGTGAAGTAGCGTCGGAACACTCATCGAACCTCTAACATACGAGGGTTAGTTCGCTAAGTCAACTTTTGCCAGCGCTGCTTTGAGAACCGATTCCAGCCCGCTGTAATCCGCGCGTTGAAAGCTCAGATGCGACGCAGCGTAGACGGCTTCGCGCGTGACGCTGCGCCAGTGGAGCCGGTGGTTGCTTTGCAGCGCCACTTCGCGAATGAACTCGCGCTGCGTGCGGCCGTTGCCTTCGCGGAAGGGATGCACGGCGTTCAGTTCGCCGAAGTAAAAGGCGAGCCGCTTTAGAAACGTCGCCTCATCGGCGTCCTTGAGAAACCGCTCGGCTTTCAACTTGCCGAATAGTTCATCGAGGGACGGTTGGATCCCATGGACATAGGCGAAATAGAACTGTCCGCCGCGAGCGATGTCGACCGTGCGGAACTCGCCGGCCCAGTCGAAGACGTCTTGAAAAATGTGAGGATGGATGGCGCGAAGGTGGGCGGCGTCGAGGGCGCCTTGCACGGGCCGGTGCTCAAGTTCCGCGATTCTGCGCGTGGTCGCGACGCCTTCAAAGCGCGCCAGTTTCTCTGGGGTGCGATGGCCCTTTCGATTCCGAAGGATCGTCGTGCCTGGATAGACGTACGGATCAACCCTCTCGGGCAAGATAGTCGTCCACGGCGCATCCCATTTCTTCGAGCGTGAGTTCTCCCTCAACGTACCGCTCGAAGATCGCGAGCGCCTCCGCCGAAGGCTCCAACCCTTCGATGCGAACGCTCGCCAGCGCGTTCTCTATTTCAAGAGCGCGCTGTTCGCGAAGCGTATCAACCGCTACAGCCATACCTTTATTTTACTCCGCCGCGGGCTTCGGTTCGGGCTTCGGCGCGGGCGTTCGCTGAATCAACGTCGACGCCGGCGTCTTCACATCCACGGCGACGTCGAAGAAGTTGATCATCATCTCTTCCCACGACTGATCGCCCCAACGCACTTCCGCCTTCGGGTCCGGATTATTCTTGTTGTTCGGCGAATTGTCGTAGTAGTTGGTCGCCTCGATCCGCGTGCCCTTCGGGATTATCTTGCCCGGCGCGTATTCGTAATCGAGCTGCCAGTTGAAGTCGTACTTCGCCTCCAACAGTTTCTCCACTTCGCCCGTCGGATACACCGCGCGCATCTCGGCGTATTTGCCGCGCACATGCATGTGAGGCTGCAGATTGAGCAGTTCGACATCGGCGCCAAGCGTGATCGAGGCCGAAACCGGATAGTTCTCGGCGCCCGCGGGAATCACGAACTTGCCGTTCTGCACGGCGAGTCCGAACACGCGCTGCTTTGGCGTTTCCTTCGCAAACACGACGCCAATTTTCGAACGATCTTTCGCCGGTTTGCCGCTGGCCGTGTAGTGCATCTGGAAAACGATATCGGTGCCAGCCTTCAGCAACAGCGCCTGCCCCGGCCGTATCACGCGCGCGGGGGTTCCCGGCGCGTATCCCGTAATGCTGCCATTCGCGTTACCCTCTCCGCCGCCCTTCTTCGGGACGAATCCCTTGCCAACCGGATAGCTCGCGAACCACTTCGAGCCCGGCTCGCGGATGAACGCGATGATGTGATGAACCACGGAGCGATTGCCAGGCCGCGCTTCGGCCATCTGCACCCACTTGTCTTCGGTCAGGCCCGTCGGCACGATGAAATAGGTGTAGTCGATCGTCCCCGTCGCCGGCACGTCGAACTCTTCCGGCATCTCGATGACGAGATCGGGCTTGCCGATGCGCCAGCCTTCACTGAACACCGGATTCGGTTTCGCGTCCTTCGGATTTCCTTCGGCCGCGCCGCTATCGGACCACGTCGATATCGTCTTAATGTCGGCTTCCGACAACGACCAGTCGTTGACGAATTTGCCGACATGCGGATCGGCGAACCACGGCGGCATGCGCTTGGCGAGCACCGCTTCGCGAATCGCCTTCGCGAACGGGCGGGCGTCCTTATAGGACAACAACGCCATCGGCGCCGCTTCGCCCGGCCGGTGACAGCCCTGGCATTTGGCCTGCAAAATCGGGAGGACGTCTTTGTGGAACGTCACCTTTGCGGGCGCGTTGGCCGCGAATGCGCTGACAGTGAGGAGTAGGCCGATGGAAAACCGCATATGACCACGGTGTACCATGCGGCGGAGCGGCGGGTCAAATTCGGACTATCGGATGACGAACCTACGCCTTCACTTCCCTCGGCGCCGGCAGCTTATCCACAAACCCCGCCTTGTTCTTCTTCAACTCCGCAATCGCCGCCGCGCGCATCCGCAGCAGCCGCGCTCGGTGCGCGGGCTGAATCGCCAGATTGTTCAACTCGTCGGGATCGGCGTCCAAGTCGTACAGCTCTTCCAGATCCTCGATCATCGGCCGAATGTACTTGTACTGCTTATCGCGCAGCATCACGTACCAAGGCACGCCGCCGTGGAAGACGCCTTCACCCTTCGGAATGTTGTGTGTATCGGAGCCGTACTTCTGTCCCGTCGCTACGATCATCACCGGGTGCGGCCAGTTCATGTCCGGATTCTTCAATAGCGGCGTCAGATCGCGCCCTTGGAACTCCCACGGCGTCTTCAAACCAGCGAACGAATAAATCGTCGCCGGAATGTCGATACCACCCACGGGCGTCTTGCAAACTTTGCCGGAAGGCAGCCGCGAGGGCATCGAAATAATAAACGGCGCGCGGATGTTGGCATCATACGGCGCCACTTTCACGCCGCGGAATCCATGTTGCCCAAACGCTAGCCCCTGATCGGCGGTAAAGACGATGAGCGTGTTCTCTCGTTGTCCCGTTTCCTCCAGTGTCTTGATGACTTTTTCAATCGCTTCGTCAATCGCATTGACGCCCTGATGATACTGCCGCACCCACTCGTTAAACGTCTTGCCGCCCGCGACAGGCCTGCCGTTGGCGTCCTTGTTCCACTGCGAAATTTTCTGCGCCCAGTCGGGCTTGGTGGCGCGCGGCGGGAAGATGTCCTTCGGCGTATCGACATCCACGCCCGGATACGCATTCAGATGTCGCTCGGCCGGCGTATATGGCCCATGCACCGCGCCGATGCACATCCACAAGTACCAGGGCTTCGTCTTGTCGCGCCCTTCGCCGCGGATGAACTCGCTGGCCCAGTCGGCGTATTGATCGGTCGAGTAGCGCTTCAGAATTTCGGTCTTGCCACCGTGATAGGTGATCGGCTGATCGTAGTAGTAGTGCGTGCTCGTCTCGGTGAACTTCGGACGATTCCACACGAGTTGATAATCCCAGTCGCGCCCGAAGCCCGTGTCGGTGCCCGTGTGCCACTTGCCGATCTGCCCCGTGAAGTAACCTTTCTTGCGGAAATCGGCCGGCCAGAACGGACACTTCACCGGATCGTATTCGCAGCCCGGATACGGCCCTTCCATGCGCATCGACTCGGCCATGTGCGGATGACGCCCCGTCAGCAGCATCGTGCGCGACGGCATGCACCACGTCGAAATATAGGCGTGTTCGAAGCGAACGCCCTCGGAGGCGAGTTTGTCGATCGCCGGCGTCTTCACCCACTTGTACGCCTGCGGGTAGCAACTCACCGTGCGGTACGAATGATCGTCCGTGTAGATGAACAGAATGTTCGGCCGCTTCGGCTGCGCGAATAGCGACGAGCCGAGCAAACCGAACATTTCGCGTCTTCCAATACCTTTTGCCATGTGTGCTCCTGAATGAGTCTATTCTAAGAGACGACCTATGGCAAATTACACCATCCGCCGCGCCACGCCCGCCGACGCCCTTGCCTGCGGAAAGATCTGCTATGCAGCCTTCCGGAAGATCAACGCCGATCACAACTTCCCGCCTGAGCTTCCCATGGAAGAGGTCGGCATCGGCATCCTGTCGCATCTCTTCAACGCCCCCGGTTTTCAAGGATTCGTCGCCGAGTCCGATGGCGTAATACTCGGCTCGAACGTCGTCGACTTGCGCAGCCCCATCGCCGGCATCGGGCCCATCACCATCGACCCCGCCATTCAAAACAAAGGCCTCGGCCGCGCGCTCATGCAAGCCGTGCTCGACGAGGCGCGCGCCAACAATGCCGCCGGAATTCGCCTCATCCAATCCGCGTTTCACAATCGCTCGCTCTCGCTCTATGCCAAACTCGGCTTCGATGCCCGCGAACCGCTCTCGGTCATGAATGGCGACATCCCGCGAGCTGTGCCCGACGGTTGTAGCGTTCGCGCCGCGACGGCCGATGATCAACCCGCCTGCAACGAACTTTGCGAAAAGGTCCATGGCTTCGCGCGCTCGAAGGAACTCGTCGAAGGCGTCGAACACGGAACCGCGCTCGTTGTCGAACGCCACGCCCGCATTACCGGCTACGCCTCGGCCTTCGGCTACTTCGGCCACTCGGTCGGCGAGACGAACGCCGAAATTATCTCGCTGATTGCAAGCGCCAAGGATATCGGCGGCCCTGGCATTCTCATTCCCACTCGCAACGCGGAACTCTTCCGTTGGGCTCTCAACAACGGCCTGCGCGTACTCTTTCCGATGACGCTCATGTCGACGGGCCTCTACAATGAACCGAAGGGCTCCTATCTGCCTTCCGTCCTTTTTTAGGCCATGCTGACACCACTTCTCCTCCTCGCCGCCGCAGTCGACTACGCCAAGGACATCAAGCCGCTCTTCGCCGAAAAGTGTTCCGCCTGTCACGGCGCCGAATCCCGCATGGGTGCGTTGCGCCTCGACAACAAAGAGGCCGCTCTAATCGGCGGTCAGACCGCTATCGCAATCATCCCCGGCAGCGCCGTGCGCAGTCTCGTCTACCGCCGTATCTCCAGCACTAACGATGGCCCGAAGATGCCGCCCACCGGCCCTCTGACAGACGAGCAAGTCGATCTCATCAAACGTTGGATCGACGAAGGCGCGCACTGGCCCGATGACAAAGTGACGATTCAATCCGACAAGCGAATGCCTGCGCTGCTGGCCGCGATCCGTGCGCGCAAGCCGGTCGAAGTCGACGCCGAACTCGCCAAGGCGCGTGACGAAAAAGGCTTCACGCTGCTCATGCAGACGGTCCTTTACGGAACGCCTGGCGAAGCGGAATCGCTGCTTGCGAAAGGCGCCGATCCCAGCGCCGTCAGCCTCGCCGGCGTGACGCCGATATTGCTAGCGCTGCCCGACGTCGCGAAGATGAAGTTGCTTATCTCGAGGGGCGCCAGCGCGACAGGCAAGTCCGTCAACGGAACGCCCGCCATCACGCTCGCCGCCGGTATGTCGAACGGCGCGGCGGCGGTGAAACTTCTCCTCGACAACGGCGCGAAGCCCGACGATTCCCGCGATCCGTTTTCCGCCGCCGCTTCCATCGGCGAAGTCGAGACCATTCGCACGCTCCTCGCCAATCGCGCTACTCCGCCCGCCGCCGCGTTGCGCACCGCCGCGGGCGTCAGCTGCATCGAATGCATGAAGCTCCTCCTCGCCGCCAAGCCAACGCAGGCCGCCATCGACCGGGCTTTCAGCAGCGCGCTGGGCCGCGGCAGTTTCGAGGCCGTGCAACTGCTCGCCGAGACCGCCAACGTGAACGCCGCCGATGGCGAAGGCGTCACGCCGCTGATGCAAGCCGCCTTCCGTGAACCCGTCGATCCCGCCCGTGTGAAACTCCTTCTGGCCAAAGGCGCCGATCCCTCGAAGAAAAGCAAGGAAGGCAAAACCGCCCTTCAAATCGCCAAACAAAAAGGCGTGACCGAAGTCGTTAAACTCCTCGAAGCCGCCGGAGCCAAAGAATGAAAATCCTCTTGCTGAGCAGCCTCGTGCTCGCCGCTGCCGATCCGCGCAGCGCTGTCGAAAAAGCGATTCCGATCCTTCAGAAAACCGGCCCCATCTTCTTCGAAAAGACCGGTTGCATCGGTTGCCATCACAACTCGCTGCCGGCGTTCACGATGAAGGTCGCCCGCGAACGCGGCTTCAATGTCGACGAAGCGATCGTCAAAAGGATGCGCGACATTACCGCGCACTACGTCGACTCCCGCCGCGAACGCATCGTCCAAGGCATCGCTATCCCGGGCAATGAAGCTACCGTTAGCTACGTGCTCTTCGGTCTCGCCATGGACGACGCGCCGAACACCGAAGGTACCGATGCCGCGACGCGATATCTCAAGCTCAAACAGCAGCCCGACGGCGGCTGGTCGGTCCGCGGAAATCGCCCGCCGCTCGAATCCTCAAGCGTCTCGACGACTGCCATAACAGTCCGCGCACTCCGCGCTTACGACGCCACATCGCGTCCGCAAATCGACAAAGCCCGCGCCTGGCTCAACGCCGCTAAGCCCGAATCCACCGAAGATCACGCGATGAAAACGATGGGCCTCGTCTGGGCCTTCGCCACCAAGGCCGAGGCCGTCAAAGCCGCCGTAGCGCTGCTCGACACCCAGAACAAAGACGGCGGCTGGAGCCAAATCCCGTCGCTGCCGAGCGATGCCTACGCCACCGGCCAAGCGCTGACGGCGCTCTACGAAGCGGGGATTCACACCACCGATCCTGCCTACAAAAAAGGCGTGGCGTTCCTTCTGGAAACGCAAAAGCCCGATGGCACATGGCACGTCGTTGGCCGCACCAATAAGTTCCAGCCGTATTTCGAAAGCGGCTTCCCCCATGGCCACGATCAATGGATTTCGGCGGCCGCCACAAGTTGGGCCGCCGCCGCGCTCGCGCTCACGGAACCGAAGCGCTAGCATAAAGTCATGCACGTACCCCAGTCGTTTGTTGCGAACGGCGCTATCTTCGCGCCACGTACTCGCATAACGCCCGACGAGTTCTGGGATTTCTGCGTCGCCAATCCCGATGTGCGGATGGAGTTGACTGCGAAGGGAGAAATCGTCGTGACGCCACCAGCGGGATGGTCCTCGGGCTTTCGGGACATGCGAATTGCCAACCGGCTAGACTCCTGGGCGGAACGAAACAAGCAGGGCGAAGCAGGCGGCGCGACATCCTCGATCAAACTCCCCAGCGGCGCCGTCCTAACCCCCGACGCCTCCTGGATCTCCAAAACCCGCATCGCCCATCTCACGGAATCGCAGCGCCAGCGCTTCCTCCCCGCCGTCCCCGAATTCGTAATCGAAGTCCTCTCCCCTAGCGATAACCGCCGCAAGGCCCTCGCCAAAATGCACGACTGGATCCTCGAAGGCGTCGACCTCGCCTGGCTTATCGATCCCGCCAAGAAAACCGTCTACATCTTCCGCAAAGGCCAACCCGAACCGGAACGCATCGTCGACGCCGATTCGATCCAAGGCGAAGGCCCGCTGGCGACCTTCAAACTCAACCTCCGCGCCATCTGGCGAGGCCGCGCTTAGCTCGCCACAACGCGATAGAGTATGGGTATGCAATTCGTCGTCAACGACTGGCCGCTTGCGGGCCCGGCGCGCTTCGTGCCTGCCGCCCCAATGACCGGCGACGAATTCTATGACATCTGCGCCGCCAATCCCGGCCTTAACATGGAACTCACGGCACAACGAGAAATCGTTATCGTGCCTCCGGCTAGTTGCGAGTCCGACAATAGATCCAGTGAAATTGCCGCATGCATCCGGAATTGGGTTCGAGCGTCGGGCCAAGGACAGTTCTTCGGATCGAGTGCCGGATTTCGCCTTCCCAGCGGCGCGATCTTATCTCCGGACGCCGCCTGGGTTTCACCCGAGCGGATGGCTTCGATTCCAAAGTCCCAGCGTAAGAAGTACCTTGAGATCGCTCCAAGTTTTGTCGTTGAGGTAATGTCGCCGAGCGATCGTTTGTCGTCGGCCTTTGAAAAAATGCAATCCTGGATCGCCGAAGGCGTAGATCTCGGCTGGCTGATCGACGCGGACGCCGAGACGATCTATATCTTCCGCCCGGGTCGGCCCGACCCCGAAAAACTGGTCCACGCCACTTCGATTTCGGACGAAAACACTCTCTTCGGTTTCAGCCTGGACCTCGCTCCGATATGGGCCGGCCTCTAACCCCCGGCGCCAAACTTGGTCCGTACGAATTGATCGCCCCGCTCGGCGAAGGCGGCATGGGCGAAGTCTGGAAAGCTCGCGACCCCCGCCTCGACCGCCTCGTCGCCATCAAAACTTCCAAACGCCAATTCTCCGAACGCTTCGACCGCGAAGCGCGCGCCGTAGCCGCGCTCAACCACCCCAACATCTGTCAGATCTACGACGTCGGCCCCGACTACCTCGTCATGGAACTCATCGACGGCGAGCCGATCAAAGGTCCGCTCAGCGAAGACAGGGCCATCGAATACGCCGCGCAAATCCTCGACGCTCTCGAC
>Ga0194119_10005382_pt1 | contig 19122 bp, 21 predicted proteins | sample TA2MahC100mmetaG_FD_148620 | JGI IMG/M metagenome (GOLD analysis project Ga0194119, IMG submission 148620) | Freshwater microbial communities from Lake Tanganyika, Tanzania - TA2015018 Mahale Deep Cast 100m | ecosystem: Environmental > Aquatic > Freshwater > Lake | place: Tanzania: Lake...
CAAATCCCGATAGCTCAACTTGAAGCTTAAATACCAGCGGACGCACAACACCACAATCTCCGCGTCGAAATGGCGGCCAGCAAACAGCTCTTCAACCGGAACGAAGGAGGGCATTACCTCATGTTCTCTCATCTCGGCCGGTTTGCACCAGAGCCTTCTTGAGGAGGTCGCGTCACTATGTGGAACCGTCTGGTGCGGGTGTTCCGGTCGTTTGCGGGCTTTTTCATCTCCGTGGCCGAGGATCCCGAGTTGATCCTCGAACAGAACATCCGCGGCATGAATGATCAGGTGCCGCGTATGAATGAGTCAGTCGCGATGGTGAAGGCCAACGTGACGCTGCTCGAAAAGGAAGAAGTGAAATACCGCAATGAGCTTTCCGGACTCACTGCCAGGGTGAAGGCCGCGATTCAGAACGGCCGCGACGATCTCGCGGCGAGTTTTGCCGTGCAGCTTGAGTCGCTCAAGTCCGCGCTCGCCCCCACGCAGGGCCAGCTTGCCACCACGCGCGCCGCGGCCGAAAAGGCCGACGCCGTGAAGAAGGCATTCCTGCGCGAAAAAGAGCGCAAGACCGACGAGGCCACCAACGCCATCCGCGACAACCGCCGCGCGCAGTGGCAGAAGAAAGTGGCCGACGTGATGGAACAGTTTGAAGTCGGCGGCATCAGCGCCACGCACGACGAGATGGTGCGCAAGATCGAAGAGTAGACCGCCGGGAACGAAGCGCGCATGGAAATGGCGCTGAGCAACGTCGATCAGCAGAAGGTCAAGATCGAAGAAGAAGCCGAAAAGATGCACGCCGAAGAGCTGTTGAAGCAGTTCAAGATTGAAATGGGCCTGATGACTCTGCAGGCTTCGCCGGCGCCGGACAAAACGATCGGCGAGCGCGAGGGAACGAGGACGGCCTAGGCTTTCAACCGGATCAGCAGGAGAGCCAACCAACTCGCATATCTCATGGGGTTTCGTCGTGAGATGCGTGAGAAGGCCGTGGATTAGAGGCGCGTGCCGCTCAGCGCGCGGAGGCATACTTGAACAGTCTGTCGAGCACGGTGAGCAAGCGCAACGAAGTAGACGCGGCCTTATCGCGCGTCGCAGCAGAAAGCCTGTGAGATATGCGGGCTAGACCGCGACCTGATACTCCTTCAACTTGCGGTGAAGCGTAGTGCGGCCGATGCCAAGGAGCGTGACAGCGACGCTGCGATCGCCCTTGGTGTAATTGAGCGCACGGAGAATCGCCCGCTTCTCCACTTCAAGCAGCGGCACGATGTCGTGCTCCATATGAGGCTGCCGACGCTCGGGCGCTTGCTGTTCAGGCGCCGGAGCCGTGTAAAAGGAATCGAGAAGCGGAGTACCGGGGCCGCCACTGTAGGCGCCTCCCGCCGCCAGCAAGGGTGCCGCCGCCTCCTGTTCACGCCGGCGCTGTATGAAGTGCTGCAGCATGGACGGCATTTCAAAAGGCGTCAGCAGCGGACCGGAGGACATGGCCAACATCTGCTGCACGCAATTCTCCAAACTCGCGTACGTTGCCGGGCCATTCGTAGTCGGCCAGCCACTGCATCGCCTCTTCCGACATATGGTGGCCGCCGCGGCCATAGCGGTCCAGGAAGTGCTGCACCAGCAATGGAATATCCTCGGCGCGTTCGCGCAGCGGGCTGAGCCGCAGCGTAACCACGTTGAGCCGGTAGAACAGGTCGCGGCGGAAAGTGCAGCGTTCCACCTCGCGCGCCAGATCGCGATTGGTGGCGGCAATGATGCGGCAGTCAGAACGCTTCACGCCAACCGAACCCGCCGGGCGGAACTCCTTCTCCTGCAAGACCCGCAACAGCTTCGCCTGCAAATCCAAGGGCAGTTCGCCTACTTCATCAAAGAAGGCGGTGCCGCCGTTGGCCAGTTCAAGCAAACCGACCTTTTGGGCTACCGCACCCGTAAACGCGCCTCGTGAGTGTCCGAAGAGCTCACTTTCAAGCAGCGGCCCAACCAAACTGGAGCAGTCAATCGTGACAAACGGGCCTTCCGCATTCTGACTATAGATGCGGCGCGCAACGACTTCTTTACCTGTGCCGGTCTCTCCCAAAATCAGCACGGGCCATCGTCCTTGCGCTACGCGGTCAATCTGCCGGCCGACGTGACGAATTTTTACGGACTCTCCGACCCTCCAAGGCGTTCCCTCTTTCGCCTGATACATGCCTCACCTTTCATTCACCGGTAACGCCTGCCGCGCCATCCGTCCGGAACCTCTCAAAGGGATGCTTGATCTCCCCGGGGTCCGATACGTCCGCTTGCCGGGCGTCCCGAAAGTAAGAGTGCAAAGATCTCAATAAAAATCTCCGGCATTCTGAGGGTTTGGGGCAGGAACCTGTTAGGGTGTAGACCTGAGGCGATGGTGTGGAGCAATGGCCTCACCCCTCCAAGGGGGAAGATCATTAACCATCGGTACTCTATTGTGTATCCTGGCGTACGACGAAGGCGCCACTCCACGCCGGCGCCAGCATATCTAATAGATGGTGCGCCTGCTTTTCAGACCCATCTGATGACAGCACGATGACGCGCCAGAGCGATCCCTTCGGCAATATCTCGGCACGCTGGCCTGCGGCGATCAGCTCACTCACTTGTTGACGCGCCACTTCCTGCGAGCGATACGCCGCAACCTGCACGTCCCACCGCGAACCGCGCGGTGCGGCTGCGGGCGTAACCGTGGCCGCGCGTTGCGTGGACGGTGAAGGTGGAGCTTGCGATGTCATCGGCGGCGGCGCAATCACGGTGAGACGCACACGCGCGATGCCGGGTCCGAGCATGCCGATCTGGCGTGCCGATGCACGCGAGAGATCGATGATGCGGCTGCGCACGAACGGACCGCGATCGTTGATGCGGACGTCGGTGTGTTGACCGTTGTCGAGATTGTCCACGCGCACCCACGTGCCGAATGCATAACGCCGGTGCGCGGCCGTGCCGAGCTCCATGTTGTAGATCTCGCCACTCGCGGTTGCGCGTCCATGATAAGGGTCGCCATACCAGCTCGCGATGCCCTTCGCGCGCGTGCCCAGCTTCGGTGTGAGCGCGCGCGGAGCTCGGCGCTGCGAGCATGAAGCGAGTGCGAACGACACCACCGCGCAGAGCAAAAACGCCGAGCCTCGCGAAAAGTTGCGGTACCAGCGCGGCGAGTGCGCGAGGAACGCATCGCGCTCATCAAGCGCATCGTGCGATGCGCGAAACCCGCATGGATAAAAGCTGCCACGAACTTTGCTCAATAGAACAATTTTAGCCAAACACGTGTTCCGATGTTTTTGTCTTCCTCTGTCAAGATCTTGACAGCTTCTTCGATGCATTTTTTTCTTGACATCTTCCGCGAATCACCTTATATATGGATCACACTGCGTTCTTCTTCGGAAGAACGCAAATTCTGATGTTAGGGAGAATCAATCAATGAAGTACGCTACCAAGAAGGCCGCTAAGAAGGCCCCGGCCAAGAAAAAGGCCGCGAAGAAGAAGTAGGCCTGCCGCGGGTTCTGCCCGCGTTGCAAGGTCTGAACATCGAAGGCTCCGGACCTCCGGAGCCTTTCGAATTTTTAAGAGCACGCTCCGCCCGTTGTGGCGGAGCGTTTTGTTTTTGGCGCGTGTGCGGCGCGAGCTACTTCTTGCGCGGGTCGCCGGGCTTGCACGCTTTGGTGCGGCTCTTGATCACGATCGGCGTGCCGGCAAAGCCGAACTTCTCGCGCAGTTGATTGATCAGGTGGCGCTGCCAGGAAAAATGTAGCGGCGTGGCGCCGTTCTTGAACACGATGAAGGTGGGCGGACGCACGCCGGCTTGCGTGATGTAGCGAATACGCGTGTTGCGATCGGCCTGCAAGTGCTCAAACAAGCGATTGAGCTCGCCTGTGGTGACGCGTTGATTGGCCGATTTATAACCGCGGCGAATGAGCGCGAACAACTGATCGGCGCCCGCTCCGCTCTTGGCGGAGAGAAACGCCACCGGGGCGTAGTCGAGATAACGCAACTCGTCGCGCACATGCTGCACGAACATCGGTTTGTTTTTCTGCGTGGCTAGATCCCACTTGTTGACGGCGAGAATCACGGGGCGGCCGGCTTCATGCGCATAGCCCGCGATGTTGGCGTCGATGCCCACCACTTTTTCGATCGCGTCGATCAGTACCACCACGACATCGGCCTGTTCAATCGCGCGCCGCGCCATCACCATGGCGAGCTTCTCCGCCATCTCCGTAGTCTTGCCCTTGCGGCGAATGCCCGCCGTGTCGACAAACACAAACTCGACGCCGTCGCGAACGATCGACTCATCCACCGAGTCGCGCGTGGTGCCGGGGACAGGCGAGACGATGGCGCGCTCTTGGCCGACGAGCGTGTTCAGCAGCGTCGACTTGCCGGCGTTGGGGCGGCCAATGATGGCAACGCGAATCTGCGGCGTCGCCGGCGCCGCTTCTTCGTCCTCTTTCTGATGGGGAAACTCGCTGGTGATGTGCGCGCCCAGATCGTCCAGGCCAAGACGATGCTCGGCCGAGACGGGGAACACATGTTGGAAGCCCAGCTCATGAAACTCGTGCACCAACGGCTCGCGCACCGGCGCATCGATCTTGTTCACAACGAGAGTGACGGGCTTGCCGAGCCGGTGCAGCATCTGAGCCAGTTCGCGATCGGCGCTGGTGATCTCGGTGCGTCCATCGATCACGAACAGGATATGGGCCGCGCGTTTGAGCGCCGTGCGAGCCTGCTTGAGGATCTCGCTGGGGATCAACTCGTCATCGTTGGGAATGATGCCGCCCGTGTCGATCAGCTCGTAACGCTTGGAGCCATGCTGCCCTTCGCCGTGAATGCGGTCTCGCGTGATGCCCGGCTCATCGCCCACAATGGAGCGCCGTGTTCTGGTGAGCTGGTTGAAAAGTGTAGACTTGCCGACATTGGGTCGGCCGACGATGACGGCGACGGGCAGCGAAGTAAGGGAGGAGGGCGGTGCGGGGGATTTCACGGTCTTTTTCATGGTAGCTTGCCGAAGAAGCATGCCGTTTCATTTGGCGCAATTGAACCTTGCCCGTTTAAAAGCATCCGCGGGACGATGCGCGCGTGGGGGAGTTCTTCGCCGGCGTGCCGGAGATGAATGCGCTCGCCGATCGCGCCCCCGGGTTCATCTGGCGATTCGTGGGCGATCCGTCGCCGGGCGAGCCATGGCCGGATGACCCGCTGATGTGACGCTCTGGTGGGTTGCGGCGGGGCACTCGCCTGGCCTCGCCGAAGCGCACCACCGCCTGGAACTCTACCGGCGTAACGGCCCAACAGCGCAGGCGTTCTGGTTCAACCGGATCTTCCCGGCTCCAGAGGACTAGGTCCGGATTCGCTTGGCGACTTCGTTGGAGGACTTGGCGGTGACACCAGCGTTCTTGGCGTGCGTCCGCCAATCGGCCACCGCCGCCTGCACCTGCTCCAGGATCCGCGGCGCTTTCTTCAGGCCGTGCCGCTCACCCAGCTTGCGCAGGTGTGCCATGCCCGGAGCGCGGCCCTCACCCATCACCATCGTGCTTTGTTCGCCGCCCGGGCCATAAGAGAACGTGAGATCGTAGGCGGGCGACATCGTCCATTCCTCGCCCAGCAGGAAGGAGAAGTTCTTTGAGTGATCATCGCGATTGTGCGCCAGGACGTTGAAGCAGGCGAGCGCGTATGCCTTTTCCACTTGACCTATGTGGCGCGTGAGCGACATGGTGGCGCCGAGGATCGTGTCGTAGTCGAGCGTGGGGTGCCGGTGGTTGGCGTGAATCAAGCCGGAGAGGCTGTGCATGTGCACGCGCTGCGCGCCGAGGCGGTCAAACCGCTTCGTGCCGAAATAAACGCCCTTGCGGGTTCGAAAGAGATACGTGTCGGGCATTTCCACGCCCGCCGCGCGCGCCATGCAGCTATAGGCGTACTCGATCGCGCCAATATCGCGCGGGTCGTAGGAGGAACCGAACTTGATCAGCCAATGCGTGTGCCCGCGGCGCAACGCCTGCTGGCCATGGATCACGCGGTCGCGCTTTTCGTTCACCTGCACAACGATCTTCGGCCGCGCACCGGATGACGATCCGCTCAGCCGCAGTAGTTCTTCGAAGACCTCTTCGTTCTCGCCTTCAAGGACGATTCGCACTTCTTCAGCCAGCCGGTCCAGCGCGAGCGGCTCCTTTTCTTTTTCCGCATCGCTCAAGTCGGGCTCGTAGACCAGCGCTCCCAAGCCATGCTTGCCGACATAGGCCAGACGGTCGAGCGGCGTCAGTTCACGGCGCTGAATGCCGTGCTTCTCTACATTGCGGTCCAGCAGCAGGCGCCCCCAGCCGTCCGGCAGGCTATCGTTGAACAGGCCAAAGAGCCCCTCAAAGGCCGTATCCTCATGCGTGAAAACGCCGGGCCGGAGGGGGAGTTTGAACGGAGAGAGTTCGATGCCCGAGGCGAGAAAATCGCGATCGTATTCAAAGAGGGAGCGCCGCTCATGCCACGCCAGCCGGCCCACACGTTGGCGCTGCCCGGCGTCGAGATACACGCTTAGCAGTTTGGTTGGGGGGAAGCTCAATGCCGGCGGCCTCGCTGACGGCGCTTGGGTTCGGCCAGTATCTGATCGAGTGTGGCAGCGGCGAGTTCGTGCTCGCGGGGCGGGCAGACGCGTTCGAAATCGCTGAGACACTCAAGGACTACTGCCAGCTTCAGCAACGAGACGAGCGAAATCAAACCCGTCCGCTCGAAGTGCTTCACGGTTGCAAACGACACACCAGAGCGTTGCGACAATCCTTCCTGGGTGAGGTTGAGATCGAGGCGGCGGGCCCGGAAGCGCTGCATCAGAGTTGTCCGCGCTGAACCATGAACTGCTTCCAAGGAAACTAGAATATCACAAAACATACACTTGTAGCTAATTAGACAGCATTAAAAGTACATCATTACAGCCATATAAACGCTACTATATTAACTATAATTGGAATTTTATGTCATTTTTATCGATCATAACAGCACTTGCTAATCGCATCAAGCACAGCGCCAAAGCCGGCCTGCGCCCGCCTCGCCAAGCCGCGCCGTCGCGTTACTCTAGAAGAGAGCCTGCTTGCTGTTTCGCCGCCGTATTCTTCCCACCCTGCGCTTCCTCATGGAGACCGAGGTACACGTGTATGCGTTCTCCATGGCGGCCAATTTGCTGCTCTCGTTGTTCCCGTTCTTCATCGTGATGGTATCGATCTGCCGCTACATCCTCGGCTGGCAGGCGGGCGAAGAAGCGATCTACCTGGCGCTGCGCGACATGTTTCCCGGACCCATCGGCCAGTTCATTCCCGGCCAACTGCACCGTGTGCTGATGCGTGATGGCGCGCCGCAGATCACTTCGCTCCTCCTGCTGCTGTTCACCGCCAACGGCGTGTTTGAGCCGCTCGAAGTAGCTCTCAATCGCGCCTGGGGCATCAAAGAAAACCGGAGCTTTGTGCACAACCAGGTCGTGAGCATGGGGCTCATTCTGCTGTGCGGCGGATTGACGTTTGCCTCCTATATGGCGGCGGCGTTGAACATCCAGATTCTGAAGTCACTGGGTTTCGAGCATTCCTTCGGCGCGTTTTTCGGCCTGGCGGCGTTGAAGATGGCCGCGATTCCGCTGTCGATCTTGGCGCTGTTCATCGTGTACTGGCGGCTGCCGAACGGGCGCGTGCCCGCGCGCAGCTTGATTCCCGTCGCGTTCGGCGTGGGGCTGATCCTCGAGTCCCTCAAGTATGTGTCCATGCTGGTGGGGCCGGCGCTAAGCCGCAAGCTCGACCGCGAGTACGGCCCTTTTGAATATTCAGTAACGATCATTCTGTGGAGCTTCATCGCCTCGATGATCGTGCTGGCCGGCGCCGACTACGCCGCGCGCAACGCGCACGCCGAAGTGATTGAGGCATTGCAAGACGAGATTGCAATCGATACAGTAGGAGGGGAAAGTTCACCCCATGTCCCGCAGAAACCCTGACTCTTCGTCCTTGACCCGCCGCGACGCCACGAAGTTCGCCGGCGCCGCCGCCGCGACGGCGGTATTTGCCCCGCGCATCCAAACCGTCAAAGCGGCCGGCAACCAACTGCAGTATGCCGTGATCGGCGTTGGCGGCCGCGGCCAGTACCACGTACAGCACTTCAACGGCGCGGACGGCGGCCGCTGCATGGCGGTGTGCGACATCGACGACGCCAATCTGAAAAAGGGCCAGAGCATGTCGAAAGACAAGCCCGAGGCTGTCAGGGACTACCGCGAGGTACTGGCGCGCAAAGACATTGAGGCGGTGTTGATTGCCACGCCCCTGTACACGCACTTTCCCATCACCAAAGATGCGCTGCTCGCCGGTAAACACGTGTTCTGCGAAAAGAGCCTCGTCTTCACCGCGGCCGAAGTGCACGAACTCCGCAAGCTGAGCAACGAGCACCCCAAGCAGGTTCTACAGGTGGGCTTGCAGCGCCGCTACAGCCAGTTCTACCAGACGGCCAAGCAGATGGTGGAGCAGGGGCTCATCGGCCGCGTAACGCACGTCTACGCGCAGTGGCACCGCAACAGCCTGGGCAAAACGTGGTCGCCGCCGAGCTGGCGCGTGGACAAGAAGAAGTCAGGCGGATTGACCGCCGAACTCGCCTCGCACCAGATCGACGTCGCGGACTGGATGATCGGCTCGCACCCGGAATTCGTGGTAGGCGTGGGCGGCGTGGATGAGTACAAGGACGGCCGCGACGTTTACGACAACATTCAACTGATCTTCAAATACCCGGGCGGCCAGAAGCTGATGTACAGCTCGATTTCCACCAACCATCACCTGGCGCTGTTCGGCTCCACCCGCACGCAGTTCGGTGAAATGATCATGGGCACCGACGGCACGATTCACATCACCGTGGGCACGGACAACGAGCCGGCGACGGCGATGTGGTTCTACGAGCCGGGCCCGAAAAAGGCAACGGCGGCGGGGAGCGGCAAGGAGAAGTCAGCCAAGGCTAGTTCGTCGCTCACGTCAACGGGCAAGGGTGGCAAGGGCCTGCCGGTGCTGATGGACAAAGACAAGGTTACCGGCAACGAGAGTTTCCTGGAGAAGGAAATGAAGTACGCCCGCATGTGGCTCTACAAGAAGGGCGTGATGGTGCCCGAAGAGACCAAGAACCCGGTGGATGTGCAGCTTGAGGCCTTCATCGAAAGCTGCAAGACCGGCTCGAAGCCCAAGGCGGATCTCGAAGTGGGTCTCGAAGACTCGACGAATGTGATTCTGGCCAACCTCGCCATGGACGAGGGCCGCCGCGTGTACATGAACGAGATCGACAAAATGGGCAAGGTGCCGGCCGCCGCGGCTGGCGCGAAGAAGGGGTAGGCTCACCCGTTCCGTTCCGGCTTTGCTCAGTTGCGCGGATCACGGCCCGCGGCCAGCATACGCACACCGAAGCCGGCATTAGCCACACACTCCCGCAAAAAGCGGTGAGGGCGCAATGGGTTGTACCAAACGCCCATGCCGAGCGTGAGCAGATACTTGATGACCGAAGGCGGCGAATGTTCGTAGAAGCCGTCTTTGCCGTCGAGCAGATGGCCCGCGTAGCCGTAGAGCCAGTTCAGCGGTACATAGCCGCGATGACGCCGTGTGATCTGCACCACCTCTTTAAAGGTCTCCGCGCGGCGGCTTAACGTCTTGTTGTCGGCGTACATACGCGACGTCGCGAGGTCGCGTGGGATGTAGTGCAGCGGATGACGCGCGGAGATGCGCAGCCACAGGTCGTAGTCTAGCGTGAGGTGCAGATCCGTGTTCAACCCTCCCACCTCCGCCCACACTTTGCTACGGATGAACGACGCAGGCTGGCAGATGTAGCAGAGGCTGCCGAGCAGCGCGTGATCGTAGGCCTGCGCCGGGTAGCGAGAAATCTGCGACCCGTCTTCGCGTGTGTACCAGGCGTTGCCATAGACGGCGCCGGCCGCGGGTTGCGCGGCAAAGGCTTCCACCGCCGCGCGCAACGCGCCTGGGTAATACACGTCATCCGCGTTGAGAAACGTGAAGATCTCGCCACGCGCGCGGGCGAAGCCCTTGTTCACCGCGTCAGACTGGCCTCGGTCGGGTTCGGAAACCCACTCCAGCCGGCTGCCGTAGCTTCTGAGAATCTCGACGGTGTTGTCTTTGGATGCCGCGTCCATCACCAGGTATTGGATATGCGGGTAATCTTGCGACAAGACGCTTTCAATAGTCTCCGGCAGAAACCGGCCCATGTTGTAGGTGGGCGTGACGATGGTCACCAGTGGTTGCGTCGGATTCATTGGCGCGCGGCTACCACCGTGAAGTCCCAAACCTGCACGTTGCCTTTGCCCTCCGTGTATTGAATGAAGGCATACTCGCCGGGCGCCAACGTCTTCTGCGGCCACACCTTGTAAAGATCGTCGCCCACCTGATGGCGGAACACCGGCACCTCCACATGTTCCTGCACGATCTCTTTGGTGACTGGCACCAGGGTCCAGGTCTGCACGATGCGCGAGACTTCTTTGCCTTTGCCCGGCGTGCAGCGAACAATGGTGAAACGCTCGGGCTGACTGATGCGGAAGTAAAATTCAGGGCGATCCGGCGCCAACTCGCGCGCCGACTTCGCGCCTTCCACCTCAAGCGTGGCTTTGCCGGAAACGATCGGAATGGGTGACATGGCTTTGAGAATCGAGCGGCGCTTGTTGGTTACTACCTTTACCTCGGCGGCCTTGAGCGCCACCAGATTCGCGCCGTCGATCCAGTAGACGCCCGGCTCATCGGGCACCGAGGCAATCTCGCGGCGCTGTTGGCGCTCGGCATCGCGCTCGGCACGGTCAGCTTCCTTCTGCGCAGCGGCAGCTTTCGTTTTGCGCTCCACTTCACAGGCAGTCTTCTTGAGGTCCACGAGTTCAAGCGGAATCTCTTCCCACTCGCCGCGCTCAGTAGAGAAGAAGCGCACCCGGTCCGGCTTCACTTCATACTCGCGAACCAGGTGAAAGCCGCCTTCTTTGAGGTACAGCTTCACGTCCGCGGCCAGCGGCAGGGCAAGTAGCAGCAACAGGAAGACCAGCCAGCTTCGCATGGTGGGAACCAAACCTTATTGTAGCGGCCGAGCGAGGTGTGACATGCTCGTTCTTGATGATGCTGGCAGTGCCAATATTGTTGACGATCGCCGCGCTGGGCGACAGCGTGACGGTGGCGCCGCGTCCGGTTGCGCCCGCCGCCGCACCCCGAGCCGGCAAGAAGAACGCGCGCAAGAAGAAAGCTGCCGCTAAGCCGAAACCGTACCCCGGCTACGTGGAGATCCTGGGCCAGCAGTTGGGCGAACCCGTGGTGAACGCGGGGGTGGGCGGCAACACCACCACGCAGATGCTGGCGCGCATGGATGCCGACGTGATCGCCCGGCATCCTCGCGTGGTGCTGATCATGGCAGGGCTGAACGACGCCGCGTATGTGGACCCGGGTCCGGTGGCGCGCACCGAGCCGCGGGTGCCAATGGCCGAGTTTGAAAAGAACCTGACCGGGATCGTCGCGCGAGTACGCAAAGCGGGCGCGACGCCGGTGCTGCTGACGGCCAACCCGATGACGCGCGCCTACCGGTATCAGAACCTCGGCTTCTATCAGGAAAACGACATGAACGACGGCCTGGTGCCGTTCGTCGATGTGACGCGCCGCGTGGCGCGCGAGAGCAAAACGTGCCTCGCCGACATCTATGCTGACTGGACCACGCGGCGCGACCTGCGCACCCTGATTCCCGACGGGATTCACCCGAACGCAGAGGGCCACCGCCTGATTGCGGCGAAGGTGCTTGAGGCGTGCGGCGCGGCGGTGCGGAGCAAAACCGAGAAGCAGCCTACGCCCAAAGACTGACCGCTACCGCACCTTCGCAAACAACTCCAGCAGCGTTCGTGTGATCTTCGCTGACGCGTCGCGCTCCAGCACGTTCGTCCCCAGCCACGTCTCATACCCGCCCAGATCGAAGTGCCTCGGAGTGGGCAAGTAGCCATAGTGGCCGTTGGCGAGCTCAATGGTAAACGTAGGCCGCAGTGGGCTCAGTTCCCTCAGTGTGATGCCGATCTCGGTAAACGTCTCGCACGGAATCGCCGCGATGCCGAGGCCGCCGATGTTCACGGCCTGGAGCTTTAACATCGCGTGCGCCGGGCCCGCGGCGAGACGTTCGGCGCGCTCGGCGTAGGCCTTGGCATTGCGCGGGAGTTTCTTCTCGTCTGGCTCGGCCAGCGCGGTCTTGGCAAAACGCGCCTGCTCCGCCGTCGGGCGGCGATACGCAAGCTGCAATTCGGCTTCCGCCATTTTCATTGGCGCGGCGTCACGATATTCAGCGGCACGCGCGAGGCGCGCCGCGTGGCCCGCCAGCTTCCCCGCCACCGCGCGGATGCGCTCGAAGGGTTCGGCGCGCGGACGCGGGTGAATGAAGTCGATATTATTCACATCGCCGCTGGTGCCGTTGGTCAGCATCGCGACAAACCCCGCGTCACCAGGCGCGAGGTCCGCCGCCACCATACGCGAGAACTCCCCGAAGTAGTCCGCCGACACTTCCTTGCCCGGTACGCCGCCCACATAGTGGAGCGAGTAGTTCGCCAGCAGCGCCAGCGGCCGCCCGTTCGCGGATTGGATCGAAACAACGGAGAAGCCGGGATCGGTGCCGCCGGCGGGATGCAACAAATCCGGCGAGGCAGCCGGCGGATTCATCTGCACAATATCGGTGGTTTCACCGAACGGCGACGGCGGCACCGTGCCCGGCTTGCGGAACCAGCGGCGGTTAAACAACTCTTCGGGCACCGGAGTGGAGCCCCAGCCAATGCGCGCGGGCGCCAGGCGCGTGTTGGCCTGCACGATGGCCTCGGCGGCCTTCTCGATCAACCGGCGCACATACCGTGCCTCGGCCGCGTTGCCCTCGGCCGCGCGCGACGGCGGCGCAGAGTGCGTGTGCGTCGCCGAGATCAACATGCGCGCAGCGGGAATGCCCGTGCGTTTTGCCGCCACCGCCTTGATCTCGTCCAGCTCTTCGCGCTTCACATAGCAGCTATCGATCAGCGCAATGGCGATGCGCGTGGCTCCCTCTTCGAGCACAATCGCGCGGGCATGCAGCGGGTCGTGCGCGGACTCGGCCATGGTGAGCCCAAAGTTGCCCACCACCCGCACGGGCCACTCCACTGGTGTAACGTCCACGGCCGCCGCGCCCGCCCGCAGGCGCGCCCAGGCCGGCAGCGCACTCAAACAAACCAGCAACCAGCAAGCTCGTAGCAGCATGACAGTAATCATCCTACAAACATTCTTGCGACACACTGTATAGATGTTTTTGTGGCGCCAGCCGGACTTCGTGAAGCTCTGGGCCGGCCAAGCCATCTCAGAAATCGGCTCGCGTGTTTCGCGCGAAGGCATCCCGCTCACCGCCGTGCTGGTGCTGCACGCCACCACCGCGCAAATGGGCTGGCTGGTGGCCATCAGCGGTATCGCGGCGTTCCTTGCCGGTCCGCTGGTGGGTCCGCTGGTGGATGGCTTGCGCCGCCGCCCGCTGATGATTGCCGCGGATCTCGCCCGCGCCGCCGTGCTGCTCAGCATTCCTTAGATGCACTTTCAGGGCACGTTCACGATGCCGCATCTGCTGGCGGTGGCCGCGCTTACCGGCGCACTCACCGTGCTGTTTGACGTCGCCTATCCCACCTACGTACCCACGCTGGTGCGGCCCGAGGTATTGCTCGAAGCCAACGGGAAGCTTGCGCTCACGCTCTCGGTGGCCGAAGTCACCGGTCCCGCGCTCACGGGACTTCTGGTGAAGCTCATCACGGCGCCGGTGGCCATGCTGCTCGACGCTCCTTCCTTTGTGTTCTCAGCCATCTCGATCGCCGCGATCCGGAGCGCCGAGGCCAAGCCAGACCTTGCCGCGCGCGCGGAGAATGCAAACTGGTGGAGCGAAGCGCGCGCTGGCGTGGACTTCGTTTTCGGCGACGCGCTGCTTCGTCCCCTGGCGCTGCGTGCGGCCACGGTGAGCCTTGCGTGGGGCTTCTTCGGCACACTTTACGTCTACTACGCAGTGGTGGTGCTGAAGATGAGCACCGTCGCGCTGGGCATCGTCGTCACGCTCGGCGGCGCAGGCAATCTCGCCGGGGCGCTCGCGGCGCGCTGGCTGAGCGAGCGCTACCCGGTGGGCCGCCTGTTGATCGGCGTGGCACTGTGGCAGGGCGTGCTGAGTCTGCTGGTGCCCGCCGCCGCGCAGCCGGACTGGACCGCGGTCGCCTTGCTCGGTGCGGCGCAATTGTTCGGCGACGTGGCGTATCCCGTCTACAACATCAACGAACTGACGCTGCGTCAGCAAATCGCACCCTCGCACCTGCTGGGCCGCGTGAACGCCTGCCAGCAACTGCTGATCAAAGGCCTGTTCCCGGCCGGCGCGCTGTTGGGCGGCGCGCTCGCCTCAGCCGCCGGAGCCCGCGCGGCGCTGCTGGCTTCGTCCGCCGCCATCCTGCTTTCCGCCGGCTGGCTCATTGCCTCGCCGGTACGCACGTTGCAGGCGCATTGCGGCGAGTAGAGACCTGCTACCATCGACACCATGCTCGCCGCCGCCGCTGTCCCTTTGTTCCTGCTGATGATGCAGGCGCCTTCCGGCGATTCCATCTACGCGGGCCAATGCGCGATCTGTCACGGCCAGCGCGGAGAGGGCGGGCGCGGACCGTCTCTGAATCGCACGAAGCTCCGGCATGCTTCAGACGATACCGCGCTGCGGCGCATCATCCGCCATGGACTTCCTGGCACGGGAATGCCGGCCACTTGGTTGAACGAAGTGGAACTCGTTGAGGTAGCCGGATTCGTACGGTCTCTAAGCAACGCCCGCAAACCCCAGGCAGAACTCCCGGGCAACGCCGAGCGAGGACGCGCGATCTTTGCCGGCAAGGGCGCTTGCGTGCAATGCCATGTGGTGAATGGCGCTGGCGGAGCCTTCGGGCCCGCGCTCACGGGCATTGCGGCGCAGCGCAGCGCCGGCCACCTGCGGCAATCGATTGTCGACCCCGGTGCCGACGTGCCGCCCTCCTTCGTCCTGCTGCGCGCCGAGACGGCCGGTGGCCGCACCGTGACTGGCGCGCGCGTGAATGAAGACACATTCTCCGTGCAGATTCGCGATGCCGCCGGCACACTGCACTCGTTCTGGAAAACGGAGCTGAAGATGCTGAAGAAGGAGCTTGGTAAGTCCGCCATGCCGTCCTACGCAACATCGCTCACCGGGCCAGAGCTCGACGATCTGGTCCGCTATCTTGCCGGTCTCGGCGAAACGGAGGCGCAATGAAGATTGTGCTGCTGCTCATTTTGCTCACCGCGGCCCTCCACGCGCAGACTCTGCCGTACGAGCGCATCGTGAACTCCGCGCGCGAACCCGGCCACTGGCTGACGTATTCGGGCAACTACTCGTCGCATCACTACTCGCCACTCGCGCAGATCAACCGCCTGAACGTAGTGCGCTTGCAGCCCAAGTGGATCTACCAGGTGCGCGGGCGCGAGCACTTCGAAGCGATGCCGATCGTCTTTGACGGCGTGATGTACATCACCGATCCGCCGAGCGATGTGACCGCGCTCGACGTGCGCACGGGCCGCCCGCTGTGGCACTATCGCCGCGCCATTCCCGAAGGCATTCCCGCCTGCTGCGGACAGGTGAATCGCGGCGTCGCGGTGCTGGATGATCTGGTGTACATCGCCACGATTGACGCGCATCTGGTGGCGCTCGACGCCAAGAGCGGCGCAGTGCGTTGGGATGTAGAGGTGGCGGACTACAAGCAGGCCATCACGCTCACCGCCGCGCCGCTGGCGATCAAGGACAAAATCATCGTGGGCATGGCCGGCGCTGAGTATGGCGTGCGCGGGTTCCTCGATGCCTACGACGCCAAGACAGGCCGCTGCGCGTGGCGCTTCTGGACTACGCCAGGGCCGGGTGAGCCGGGGAACGAAACCTGGTCGGGCGATAGCTGGCAGCGCGGCGGCGCAACCACGTGGGTGACCGGTTCTTACGATCCGGACCTGGATCTGTTGTATTGGGGCACCGGCAATCCGGGGCCTGACTACGACGGCACCGTGCGCGAAGGCGACAACCTGTATTCCGACTCGGTGATCGCCTTGAGCGGAGCCACGGGCAAGCTGAAGTGGCACTTCCAGTTTTTGCCGCACGATGTGAACGATCTCGACTCGAATCAGATTCCCGTGCTGCTTAACGCACCGTGGCAAGGCAAGCCGCGCAAGCTGATGCTGTTTGCCAACCGCAATGCGTTTTACTATGTGCTGGACCGCGAGACGGGCGAGTTCCTCAAAGCCACGCAATTCACGCGGCAGAACTGGGCGAAGGGTATCGACGTAAAGGGCCGCCCGATTCCCACCAATACCACCACGGTGAACGCCGAAGGCGTGCTCGTATATCCCGACGACGACGGCTCGTCCAATTGGTTCAGCCCTTCCTACAGCCCTCGCACGGGCCTGTTCTATCAGAACGTACGCGAGAAAGGCGCTTACTACTACAAGGCCGACACGCGCTTCCGCCCCGGGCAGTTGTACCTCGGCGCCACCAAACGCGACATTCCGAACGAAGAGCCCTACGGCACGATGAAGGCGCTCCGCGCGCTGACCGGCGAGAAGGTGTGGGAGTTCCGCATGCAATCGCCGCCCTGGTGCGGCGCGCTCGCAACGGCTGGCGACGTGGTGTTTTCAGGCACCATGGAAGGCGACTTCTTTGCGCTCGACGCCTGGAACGGCAAGGTGCTGTGGCGCTTTCAAACCGGCGGGGAGATCTGGGCAAATCCGATCAGCTACCGCAGCGAGGGCAAGCAGTACGTGGCGATCGCGGCCGGGAGCGCGCTGATGGTGTTCGGGCTCGACTGAAGACCCATCTGCGAGCGGCAGGTAGAGATCTTCGTCAGCCCCCCCCACACCCGGACCCGGGAGCAGATTTCTTGCCGTACGCTGCGCCAGTGAGTCTAAATGTGTGGCGACCGGCCCTACGACATGTCGCCGACCCGGCGTTTAGCGAGCAGGCGCAACGTGCCGATCGATGTTTTCATCAGGCGCATTTTGCTATTCGCTTTCAGGTCGTAGCGCAGGATGAGCGGCACCTCACCGAAGATCACAGGCAGGCGCCGGAGCTTAAGGAGAATGTCCACCATGCACTCAAATCCGTCGCGAGTAATGAACGACTGGCCTTAATGCTCGAAAGCTTGTTTCAGCACCGCGGCACGATGGGCCCGATAGCCGCAGGTAAAGTCGCGAATGCCTCTTGTGGGGAACAGAAAGCGCACGAGGCGCGATGAAGTCCAACTGATGATACGGCGGCCCGGCGACAATCCGATCACCACGCGGTCGAGTTCGGCGACGGCTTCCGGGTAGCGCTTCTGCTCGTAGTAGAGGCGGCCCAGCGCATAGCTTTCGTCGTGCTAATGCCGACTCGCGCCCAGCGCAAGACGAATGCCCAGGTTTCTCCGTCTCCTAGACGCTTCATAGCGGGCGATACCGTAGACGCCACTCAGCGCGAGGCCTGCGGCAAAGAGGGCAAAAATAGACATCAGGGTCGCGGCCGGGGGCTGTTCCCGAGTCTCCAGATCCACCAGATTCTGCATGGTGCGGACCTTCCACACTGCCTGGTCGCCGTCGATTCGCCACACTACCTTCTTGGCGGACTCCGCCACGGTTCTCACGTCGCCGTCGACCCTCATCGCGATGGCGGCTAATGTGCCAGGATTCTGCGGATTGGCATTACGATCTCTCCGTGTCGGCCCGGCGCAGGCCCACCGCGATCAGCGCCAGAGCGCCTGCCGTCGAGAGACCGGCCGGCCCGGCTCCGCAACCTCGGCAACGTTGCCCTGCAGCACAAAGACGTTGTCAAACTGCAGGCGCGCGACGTCGTCGGTTCCGGCGAACGACTTAAAGCCGTGGCCCCCTGCATAGGGGTTGGCGATGCTCTGCCAAAGCACCTGCGTGTCGCCCAGGGAACTCCCCATGAAGAAGAAATACTGCGTGTCTGGCTGGAGCGTCACGCCGGGCGCGAAGTGCCAGATTCCGTTGTCGATCTTGAGGTGTTGCGAGAAAGCCCGGCGTGGCCGCGTCCAACCCGGCGGCGGTTCCTGCGTAGGCCTGCGAGAGCAGGAACAACGTGCCAAACGCGCCGGTGCCCTGGGGGCCGAATAACTGGCCGCTCTCGCCAATCACGAAGTTGAAGCGAAGATTGTTCCACGGCCTTCCGGCAGGCGTTGTGACGGACTGTCCGAAGTTGAACCGGCCCACGGTATTGGCCCAGTCCACGGTCTGGCTCTGGATGGTCTCGCCAGGCAGCAGCGGTGCGAACGCCAGCGCGGCGAAGGAAAGAATGAGTTGTCGAGTCATGAAATTTTCTCTTGGTGTTGTTTGGGCGCGGCCGGAGGGCCGCACGCATCGATAGCCGCACGGTGTTACCGTCCGGTGTACTCCCGGTCTTCGCCAGATCCGCCCGCCATCTCTCGCCGCAGCTTGAGATAGACGTCGAACTTGTTGCTCTGGCCCGGCGTCAGCAGCTTCCGGATCTCGTCATCGCGATCCACGCCCGCCGAAGCTTCCCCATCTGGCGCGGAAAGTTCTGAGAGCGTTCATTGGTTAGTTATGCTTCTTTCTACTGACACCTGGTATGTGCAACCAAGCCGGAAAAGTGATCACCGCGGCGTGCGCCCCCGCATGGCTCGCCCCGAACAAGCGAAACAGGCGGGGCATTGCTACTCCGCCTGGTCTATCTCGAGCCGGTTGTTGAGGCGCGGCGATAGCCGCCCCCAGCCGATCGCATGAATGAACGTTTTCTGGTTTCGGTTTGCCGATTGCTCTCATTCCCGCCGCCTCCCGCGCGGCTGGGGAAAAGCCTACAGCGCACGCGAGCGTATCGGGCGTTATCGGGCAAATGCGAACCTTCCCGGATCGACCGCTTCGGGCCAACTTCCGGATTGCCGGCGATACGCTCGGGGCACTGCGACGCAGTTGAGTTTTTCCGGCGACGGATTCACCTGCATGTAAGTCCAACTCGTGACGCGAAGAGCTTACGAGGAAGGCCCAAGGTATTTGTTTACCGGGCACTGAACAAATGGAGCGCAAGCATGTGGCGTAGGGTAGGTGGCGCAGAGCAAAAAGCAACGTGAGGAGCCCGGACCAAGTCGCGGAG
>Ga0194119_10005383_pt1 | contig 19122 bp, 16 predicted proteins | sample TA2MahC100mmetaG_FD_148620 | JGI IMG/M metagenome (GOLD analysis project Ga0194119, IMG submission 148620) | Freshwater microbial communities from Lake Tanganyika, Tanzania - TA2015018 Mahale Deep Cast 100m | ecosystem: Environmental > Aquatic > Freshwater > Lake | place: Tanzania: Lake...
GGGCAGCTCATCGGCCGGTGCCTTGACCAGCGTGGTGAGGTGGTCGACCAGAAGGTGCTCACGCGCCAAGTGCCGGTAGGCATCCACGCCCACCAGCGCCTCAACGCGCCGAACTCCCGCCCCGATGGATCCCTCGGAGAGGAATGTCACCACGCCTACCTGCCCGGACCGCTGAGCATGGGTCCCGCCACAAAGTTCGTGCGCCCAATCGCCCACGGAGATCACCCGGACCTCCGAGCCATACTTCTCACCGAAGAGTGCCATCGCGCCGAATGAGCGCGCCTCGTCGAGGGACATGATCTGGGCGATGACCTGGAGATCGGCCGACAGCACGTCGTTGACCCGGGCCTCCACGTCTCGAAGGACGTCGGGATTCACTGCGCCCGCACTCGGGAAGTCGAAGCGCAGGCGCCCGGGCGCGTTCTCGGAGCCCATCTGCGTGGCGGTCTCGCCAAGGAACTCTCGAAAGGCACGATGCACGAGATGCGTCGCCGTGTGTGCCCGCGAGATCGCACGACGTCTCGCACTGTCGACCTCGCCGGTCACCTCTGCCCCTACGGTGATCTCGCCCGACGCCACGGACGCACGGTGGATGAAGAGTCCGGGGACGGGCATCTGGACGTCGTAGACATCGAGAACAGCCCCCCCGGGGCCGACTATGACTCCGTGATCGCCAAGCTGCCCGCCTGCCTCCGCGTAGAACGGCGTGCGATTGAGCACGACCTCAACGTGCTCGCCCTCGCGCGCCACGGGGACGACGGCGCCATCTCGAAGGATCCCGGTGACGACCGCCTCGCTGACCGCCTCGACGTATCCGGTGAACCCGGTCGTTCCACCGGACTCCAGGACCTCGCGATAGGCGGTGATGGCAGTGACACCCGCCTTGCGAGTGCGGGCATCGGCTTTAGCGCGCTCCCGCTGCTCGGACATCAGGCGCTGGAATCCCCCCTCATCAACGGCCAGGCCCTGCTCGCGCGCCATCTCGAGGGTGAGGTCGATGGGAAAGCCATAGGTGTCGTGCAGGATGAATGCCTGATCGCCGCCCAGCACACCGGCTCCGTTGGTGCGAACCTCCTCAGCTGCAAGGTCGAAGATCTGGGTGCCGGTGCGCAGCGTCTGCAGAAACGTGCCCTCCTCCTGAACGGACACGGATTCAATGCGGATCGCCTCGTCATTGAGCTCCGGATATTGCGGTGCCATCGTCCGGATGGTCGCGTGCATCAGTTGTGCGATCGACGGTTCCTGGCAACCCAGGATGCGCATGTTGCGGATGACCCTGCGCATGAGTCGACGCAGCACGTAGCCCCGACCCTCATTGCCGGGGACGACACCGTCGCTGATGAGGAAAGCGCAGGTGCGACTGTGGTCGGCGATGACGCGAAGTGCGACGTCCGACTTATCGTCGGCGCCGTAGCGCACCCCGGTGAGTTCGCTCGCACGGTCGAGGATGCCCCGTGTGGTATCGATCTCGTAGATGTTGTCGACACCCTGCAGGAGTGCCGCCATGCGCTCCAGGCCCATGCCCGTATCGATGTTCTTGGCCGGGAGCGGCTTGAGGATGTCGAAGTCCTCCTTCGAGCGCACGGCCGAGAGCTCGTCCTGCATGAAGACGAGGTTCCACACCTCGAGGTAGCGGTCTTCATCCGCAACCGGTCCGCCCTCACGTCCATGCTGGGCGCCGCGGTCGTAGTAGATCTCCGAGCAGGGGCCGCCCGGCCCGGGCACGCCCATAGACCAGTAGTTGTCCCTGGCACTGCGGCGCTGAATGCGCTCGAGCGGCACGCCGACCCCACGGTGCCAGATATCGATGGCCTCGTCGTCATCGTCGTAGACGGTGACCCACAGGAGATCCTCGGGAAATCCGAAGCCGCCATCGGCGGAGGAGCCGGTGAGCAACTCCCAGGCATACGGAATCGCTCGAGACTTGAAGTAGTCCCCGAACGAGAAGTTGCCGGCCATCTGGAAGAAGGACGCGTGCCGAGTGGTCTTGCCAACTTCCTCGATGTCGAGGGTGCGCACGCACTTCTGCACGCTGGTCGCGGTCGGGTAGGGCGGTGGGGCCTCACCCAGAAAATAGGGCTTGAAGGGCACCATGCCGGCATTGACGAAAAGAAGGGTCGGATCATCGAGGATCAGTGACGCCGAGGAAATCACCTGATGGCCGCGATCGGCGAAGAAGGTCAGGAACCGGGTGCGGATCTCCGCCGAATCCATTAGTTGGCTCCGTCGGCCGGACGGGTGCGCGCCTGAGCCAGCACGCGCGCCGCGGCGGCTCCGGTCGCAGCCGCCGACACGGGCGCGGCCACTGGGCGTTGGGTGCCCCCGGCCGCTTGAAGCAGATTCCGCGCCGATCCGGCCAGGCCCGCCGCCGAGCCGGTCGCTGCCTGGACGCTGCCCACGACGCCGCGCTCGCGAGCCTGCTCGACGAGCCGCTGGCCGCGCCGGTAGGCAAGAACGCCACCGGCAGCACCGATGGCCACCCAGACCAAGCGTCCCACGGCATCCTCCTTGCCCTCGACCTCGCTCGCAGCGAACCCTAACGCCTAGGGAGACCGGACCGGAGGGTCGACCGAGCCGCCCCTGTCGGTCCGGTGTGAGCCGAGAGCCGTGTTGATGCGTTCGAACACCTCGGCCCATCCCGCCTCGGCACCGTGGTCCGTGGGCTCGTAGTACGTGCGGCCCACCAGCGCGTCGGGCAGGTGCTGCTGCGCCACGATTCCGCCTGCTGCGTCGTGGGGGTAGCGGTAGGAGGTGCCATGTCCGAGCGACCGAGCTCCCGGGTAGTGGGCATCGCGAAGGTGCGGGGGCACGGTGCCGATGAGACCGGACCGCACATCGGCCTGCGCGGCATCGATCGCCGAGATCACCGCATTGGATTTCGGGCTCAGCGACAGATGGATGGTCGCGTGCGCGAGGGTCAGGCGGCCCTCGGGCATGCCCAGCATCTGGACCGCCTGCGCGGCCGCCACGGCCGTCTGGAGTGCAGACGGATCCGCCATCCCGATGTCCTCGCTTGCCAGGATCATCAGGCGACGGGCGATGAACCTGGGGTCCTCGCCCGCCTCGATCATCCGAGCGAGGTAGTGCAGCGCCGCGTCGACATCGCTCCCCCGTACGCTCTTGATGAACGCGCTGATGACGTCGTAGTGCTGGTCGCCATCTCGGTCGTAGCGCACGGCGGCGGCCTGCACAGCGCTTTCGACGTCGACCACCTCGATGACCGATCCCCGCCCCCGAGTGGACCCGACGAGGCCAGCCGACGCCTCTAGGGCGGTTAGCAGCCGGCGCGCGTCTCCACCAGCCAGTCGCAGTAGGAGCCCACGAGCATCCTCCGACAATCGCACCGCTCCATCCAGTCCGCGCTCGTCCACCAGGGCCCGATCGATCAGTCGCGTGAGGTCGTCGTCGCCGAGCGGCTCAAGGGTCAGGACCAGGCTGCGCGAGAGCAGCGGCGAGACCACCGAGAAGCTCGGGTTCTCCGTGGTTGCAGCAATGAGCGTGACCCATCCATTTTCGACAGCCGGCAGGAGCGCGTCCTGCTGGGTCTTGCTAAATCGATGCACCTCATCGATAAATAGCACGGTACCCCTGTCATGCAGGGCAAGTTGATTGCGCGCCGCATCGATGACCTCGCGCACGTCCTTGACGCCGGCGGTCACGGCAGACAGTTCCACGAAGCGACGTCCGGTTGCCGTTGAGACAAGACTCGCCAGCGTGGTCTTGCCCGTGCCCGGCGGCCCCCACAGGATCACGGATACGGTGGCGGCCGGGTCACCGTCGAGCAGGCGGCGCAACGGAGATCCTTCTGCCACGGCATGCCGCTGTCCGACGAGGTCTTCGATCGATCGTGGGCGCAATCGCACAGCGAGGGGAGCACCCGGCCGATCAGGCCCGGCGCCTACGTCGAAGAGGCTGGCGGTCATGCGTTCTGAGCCTACGCGGCATCGCGGGGCGTGGCCGGCGCGTGACCTGGCAGCCATCCGGAACGATAGACGCCCACCTCACGGAACCCCAGCGACTGATAGAGCGCCGCTGCCGGAGCATTGCCGGCATACATCTCGAGGTACACCAGCGATGCACCACGGGCGAAGGATCCGAGGACCAAGCTGGCCGTGACCGAGCGACCGAGTCCGCGGCCGCGCTCAGGCGGTGCGGTGCAGATGCTCACCAGGTGCGGTACGCCCCCGGCTATCTCCGATTCCCCTCCCACAGCCAGCAGTCGATCGCCCTGTGTCACTCCGACCCATCGACGCACGGAGTCGTTCCCGGCGAAGAGGTACGCGGAGTCCGAGTGCAAGAGCACGTCGTCGATTCGTCGATCATGCTCGTCGAGGTCCACCGCCATGGCGGACCAGGGCGCCAGTCGGTGATCGGCCTCCTCGGGGGTGATCGTCCAGATGGACCAGTGACCCGGGTCCGCGATCGTGAACCGATCGGGAAGCGACGGGTAGACCCCGGCGTGCACGTGAATGCCGTCGATGTCACGACCGGTCGAGATGTCGTCGATGAGAGCGGCGACGAGGGCAGGGTCGTCGCCTAGCGCGCTGACCCACAGTTCCCCTCCTCGGCGTCCGGGACGGATGAAGGCCACGTGGCCGCGCTCGATCCGATAGTCGAGCACCTCGGTCTCATCGAGGTTGAAGCGCAGGAAGGGGTCAGCCGGACGCGCGGTCCGAAGCGGGTGCGGCATCGATCCCGGCCTCCTTGCGCTGCTTGGGCGTGATGGCGGTGGGTGCCCCGGTGAGGGGGTCCTGGCCGCCACCGGTCTTGGGGAAGGCGATGACGTCGCGGATGCTTGGTGCCCCCGCGAGCAGCATGGCGACACGGTCGAGCCCGAAGGCGATGCCGCCGTGCGGTGGCGGTCCGTACTGGAAGGCCTCGAGGAGGAATCCGAACTTCGACTGCGCCTCTTCCTCCGACATGCCCAGGAGGGCGAACACCCGCTCCTGCACATCGCGTCGGTGGATACGCACGGAGCCCCCGCCGATCTCATTGCCGTTGCACACCATGTCGTAGGCCCACGCGAGTGCCGTGTCAGGCGCAGACTCGAAGGCGTCGATCCACTCGGAGTTGGGCGATGTGAAGGGATGGTGCACCGCCGTCCACCCCTGCGTGCCGTCATCGTCCTCGGTGCGCTCGAACATCGGCGCATCCACCACCCAAAGGAAGGACCACGCCGACGCGTCGATCAGCCCGAGCCGATTGCCAATCTCCATCCGCGTCGCACCGAGGAGCGCGCGAGCATCGGCCACAGGCCCTGCAGCGAAGAACGCGCAATCGCCGGCCGAGGCCCCCACGGCCTGCATGAGTCCGACCTGCTCGGCATCGGAGAGGTTCTTGGCGACCGGCCCGCCGATCTCGCCGTCGGCGCCAAAGGTGACGTAGGCCAGGCCCTTGGCGCCGCGCTGCTTGGCCCACTCCTGCCAGGCATCGAATGTGCGGCGCGGCTGGTCGACGCCCCCCGGCATGACGACCGCTCCGACGTAGGGAGCCTGGAAGACCCGAAACGGAGTCGCGCGGAAGAAGTCGGTGAGGTCCACCAACTCAAGGCCGAACCGCAGGTCGGGCTTGTCGGTACCGAACCGGCGCATTGCTTCGGAGTAGGGCATGCGGGGCACTTCGCCGATATCGACGCCGAGGATCCCCAGCCACAGCGCACGCACGATCGCCTCGCCGACCTCGATGACGTCCTCCTGCTCGACGAACGACATCTCGATGTCGAGCTGGGTAAATTCGGGCTGGCGATCACCACGGAAATCCTCGTCGCGGTAGCAGCGTGCGATCTGGAAGTAGCGCTCCATCCCCGCCACCATGAGCAGTTGCTTGAAGAGCTGAGGTGATTGCGGCAGGGCATACCAGTTGCCCGGCTGCAGGCGCGCTGGCACGAGGAAATCGCGCGCTCCCTCGGGTGTGGACGCGGTGAGCGTCGGGGTCTCGATCTCGACGAAGTCGCGCGCGAGGAGGGTGTCGCGGCAGATCTGGTTGAGCCTGGAGCGCATGCGCAAATTGCCGCCCACCGAGGGGCGCCTGAGGTCGAGGTAGCGGTAGCGCAGCCGCGCCTCCTCGCCGATCGTGGCGCGGTCATCGACCGGGAAGGGCAGCGGCGCGGCGGGGCTGAGCACCTCGATATCGCTCACCTCGACCTCCAAGGAGCCCGTGGGGATATCTGGGTTCTCATTGCCAGCGGGGCGCTGGCGCACCGTGCCGACGACCCTCAGGCAGTACTCGTCGCGCAGCCCGTGGGCGACATCGGGATCGTTGACGACAACCTGGACGATGCCACTGGCATCGCGCAGGTCGAGGAACGCGACGCCGCCATGATCGCGGCGCCGGTCGACCCAGCCGGCGAGTGTGATCTGGGCGCCGTCGTCCGCGCCGGTGAGCATGCCGGCCAGGTGCGTGCGGATCACGTTGCTCCTTCATCGCCCTCGGCCACGACCACCACGCGCGGTCGCAGGTCAGTATCGGGGGGCGCCCACGTTGTGGCGTCAGCACCCACCTGCTCCCCGCTACGGATGTCCTTGACCGTATCGCCAGCAGCGTCCGGAAACCACACGAAGGGAATGCCCCGTCGGTCGGCATGACGGATCTGCTTGCCAAACTTCTCGGCCGCCGGAGCCACCTCGCAGGGAATGCCGCGGCTGCGCAGGATGTGGGCCACGGCGTTACTGGCCTCTCGCGATTCCTCGCCGACCACGGCAACGAGCACGGCGGAGGGAACCGGGCGAGAGGCACGGACGAGGTCACGTCCGAGCAGGAGCGACACGAGCCTGGTGACGCCCAGGGAGATACCCACTCCGGGATAGGTCGTCGTGCCGTCCGTCGCCAGGGCATCGTAGCGACCTCCGGAGCAGATCGAGCCGAACGTCTCGTGGCCGACGACCTGGGTCTCGTAGACGGTCCCTGTGTAGTAGTCCAGACCGCGCGCGATGTGGAGGTCGACGCCGGCGGCGCCGGGGCGAGCGTGATTAACCACCTCGAGGACCTCTAACAACTCCGCGAGACCCTCGTCCAGCAATGGATCCTCGATCCCGAGCGCGCGGACCCGGTCAACGAAGGAGCCGTCGGCCGACCGTATGTCAGCAAGTGCCAGGCACAGGTCGGCCTGCTGCGCGGTGAGACCGGCCGCCTGGAGCAGATCCCTGACCTTGTCGACTCCCACCTTGTCTAGCTTGTCGATGGCGCGCAGCACCGAGGGCGTATCGGCGATGCCCAGACCGCGGTAGACGCCCTGGAGGACCTTGCGATTGTTGAGCAGGATGACGGTGGGAGGAATCGGCAGATCAGCAAACACGTCCGCCATGACCATGGCCATCTCCGCGTCGTGATGCTGGGCGAGTACACCGACATCGACGATGTCGATATCCGCCTGAGTGAACTCCCGGAAGCGCCCCTCCTGTGGGCGTTCGCCTCTCCACACCCTCTGGATCTGGTAGCGGCGAAACGGGAACGACAGTTGCCCGGCGTTCTCCACTACATAGCGCGCAAAGGGCACGGTCAGGTCGAAGTGCAGCGCCAGTGCGGACTCGTCGTCATCGTGGAGGCGGCGGACGGCGTAGACCTCCTTGTCGACCTCGCCCTTGCGCAAGAGCACGTCGACGGGCTCGACCGAACGGGTTTCCAAGGAAGCAAACCCGTGTAGCTCGAACGCACGCCGTGCCGTGTCGAGGATCTGCTGCTCCACGACTCGCCCGCCCGGAAGCCACTCGGGGAAGCCGGAGAGGGACGCCCTGAGCGTCATCACAGCCCCCTCATCGGGCTCGGTGCGACGGGTCCGTCGGCCGCAAGGCCGACGAGGAAGGGATTCGTGGCGCGCTCCTGGCCGACCGTCGTGAGCTCGCCGTGGCCCGGCATGACCACCGTGTCGTCATCGAGTGGGAGAACGACACGTCGGAGGCTCTCGACCATCGCTTGAGAGTCACCGCCGGGCAGGTCGGTGCGGCCAATGGACCCGGCGAAGAGCAGGTCGCCACTCAGCATCACCGGTGGCCGATCGCCTTCACGGGCGGCGATGAATGCGACGGACCCCTCCGTGTGACCCGGTGCGTGCGCCACTGACAGCGGAACACCGGCGATCTCTAGGACAGCGTGATCGGCGAACGTGCGCACATCGGATGGCTCGGTGAGCTCGAGCTCTCCCTCTGTCATGGCGAGTAACTGCTCGCGGGCGTAGGCAAAGCTGGAGCCCGCAGGATCAGCGAGGCGATAGCGGTCATCGGCGTGGATGTAGGCGGGTATGTCATAGCCGGCAGTGAGGGGGGCAACCGACCACACGTGATCGACGTGCCCGTGGGTCAGCAGGACGGCCACCGGGCGCAGTCGGTGATCGCGGAGTATCTCGGCCAGTGGTCCCGCACTGCCCTGGCCGGGGTCCAACACGAGGCAGTCTTCGCCCTCGCCGGTTGCGACCACATAACAATTCGTGCCCCACGCACCCGCGGGGAAGCCGGTTACGAACACAGTGGCCTCCACAAGGGTGACGACAAGGGGCGTACCGAGCCTACCTGGGACCGCTTCGTAGACTCCCGGGTCGGCGCTTCCCGTCTGGGACCAGCGAATGCGAGGAGGGCACGTGACGTCGAGCAAGCGTAGGCGCGAGCTGGCCAGGGCCAAGGCCGAGCGCCAGGCGTCCCGGCGTCAGGAGTCCTCCCAGCGTCGTCGCCGCCGCAACCAGATAACCGCGGTTCTCGCCGTGCTCGTCGTCGTCGGCGGTGGCATTGCGTGGTACGTCGCCAGCCGACCGGCCGAGGCCCCTATCGACGCTGCCGTGCCGACCGAATCGCCAGCTCCGACGGACGCGCCCGCTCCCACCGACTCCCCCGCTCCCAGTGATAGTGCGGCACCTACCGATGCTCCATCCCCGACGGATTCCACGGGGCCGCAGCCGGACTCCGTCTGCCAGGAGGCCCCGCCTGCCCGACCCGACAACATGTCGTGGGATGCGGCGCCCGCCGAGGCGTTGGAGCCCGGCAAGGACTACACGCTCACGCTCGCGACCAACTGTGGCGACATCGTGATCGCCACCGAGCCGCAGACGGCGCCCATCACCGTCAACTCCATGGTCTTTCTCGCCAACCAGGGCTACTTCAACCTCACGGCCTGCCACCGTCTGACCACGGAGGGCATTTTCGTGCTCCAGTGCGGGGATCCTGCAGGCAACGGCACCGGCGGACCCGGCTACTCGATTCCCGACGAGAACCTCCCACCCGAGGGCACCGCCAACTACCCCGCGGGTACCGTCGCCATGGCCAATGCCGGACCCGGCACGGGCGGCAGCCAGTTCTTCATCGTCTACGAGGACACCACGCTGCCCTCCGGATACACGATCTGGGGGCGAGTCGCCGAGGGACTCGATGTCGTCAGGGGCATCGCCGCGGCAGGGGTCGAGGGAGGCGGGAGCGACGGGGCTCCCGCTCAGAAGGTCACGATCATCACGGCTGAGGTCACCCCCGCCTAGCAGGGATGACAGGATCGGCGGGCCGGGTCAGGAGCGGAGGGTCATGAGCGAGCACGAGCAACCGGAGGTTGTCGACGAGTCGGCGACTCCGATCGTGCCGTTCGGCGTCCTCGAATCCCGCCAGCCACCCGCTGCCCTGGCCGCCGAGCCGGCGGTCGCGATCGTGGAGGTCGTCGAGGTGGCCGAGGTAACGGTGGTTGAGGTCGTCGACGTCTTCGAGGTGACTTCTGCCACCCAGGGCGCTGCCATTGCGCTGCCGGGCCCTGCCCCGACCCCCGCACGCCTCGCCCGGCCCAGGTCCGCGACGTCCGCACCGTCGGTGCCAGCCATGCGGCGCACCAATCCATCGCGCTTCGGTCGGATTGACAGTGATGGCACCGCCTGGCTCGCCACACCCGCCGGCGACGTCGTCGTCGGCAACTGGGCTGCCGGGACGCCCGAGGAGGGTCTCGCCTTCTTCGGGCGCAAGTACGACGACATCCTGGTCGAGGTCGACCTTGCCGCCCATCGCCTGCGCGAGGGCCGCGGGATCGATGCGGCTCGCACCGCCGCCGAGCACGGGCGTGCGGCGCTCGCCTCCCCCGCGTTCATCGGTGACGTCACGCAGCTTGCCGAGGCCTGCGACGAGATCGATCAGCTGATCGCCCTTCAGAGGGCCTGCCGCGAGGAGGCACGCCAACGTCAGCGCAAGGATGCCCTGGCAGCCCGAGAGGCGATCGTCGTCGAGGCAGAATCCCTCGCTGGATCCAAGCAGTGGAAGTCAACCGGCGACCGCTTCACGGCGCTCCTGGAGGCCTGGAAGGCTGCACCCCGCATCGATCGGGGTCGCGAGCAGGCGCTGTGGAAGCGCTTTAGTGCAGCACGTGGCACCTTCGATCGGGCCCGGCGCCAGCACTTCACGAATCTCGACAGCCAGCGCAAGGAGGCCATCGGTGCCAAGCAGAAGCTGATCGCCGAAGCTCAGGCGCTATCGACCTCGACGTCATGGGGCGAGACATCCCGTGCCTACCGCGATCTCATGACGCGATGGAAGGCAAGCGGCAACGCCGGACGTCAGGACGAGGACCGTCTGTGGACCGCGTTTCGGGCCGCGCAGGAAGCCTTCTTCACCGCCCGCGACGCGGCCGACGCCGAGCGCGATGCCTCGTTGCAGGACAACCTGGCTAAGAAGGAGGCCCTTGTCGCGGAGGCTGAGGCTCTCCTCCCCGTGGCTGACATTGCCGCGGCCAAGCGTGGCCTGCGCAGCGTTCAGGATCGCTGGGAGGTCATCGGGCACGTCCCCCGTGGCGACCGCGACCGGATCGATGCACGCCTTCGATCGGTCGAGGAGGCCATCCGCCGGGCCGACCAGCAGCGCTGGTCCTCAACCAACCCGGAGGTACGCGCACGCGCCGAGGACACCGCCACCAAGTTCCGCGCGGCGCTCGATCGCGCGGAGACCGCCCTCGCCGACGCGCGTGCCCGAGGCGATCAGCGGGCCATCGACGATGCCGAGCGAAGCGTCGAGTCCACGCGCGCCCTGCTAGCCGCGGTCGAAGGAACGGTCTCCGAGTTCAGCTAGTCGTCACACGCGGTAGACGTCGAACACGCCGTCGACCGCGCGCACCGCCTTGAGCACCGATCCCAGGTGCTTGGGGTCCGCCATCTCGAATGTGAACCGGGAGAGTGCCACGCGCTCTCGGGTCGTCGTCACCGAGGCGCTCAGGATGTTCACGTGCTGGTCGGACAGGGCCCGGGTGACATCAGATAGCAGGCGAGCGCGGTCGAGTGCCTCCACCTGGATATTGACCAAGAAGACGCTCGAACCAGACGGCGCCCAGTCGACTTCGACGAAACGAGTGGCAGCGCCCTCCTGCTCCTGCAACCCCGGCACGTTGACGCAGTTGGCGCGATGCACCGACACGCCGCTGCCTCGCGTGACGAAACCCACGATGTCGTCGCCTGGCACCGGCGTGCAGCAGCGCGCCAGCTTGACCCAGACGTCGTCAGCGCCCCTGACCATCACACCGGCGTCTCCCGTGACCCGGCTTCGCTTGGGGGTGGACGGGGTGAAAGCCTCGGCGGACTCATCGGCTGCCGCCTCGACGCCGCCGGCCGCAGCAACGAGGCGCTTGATGATGCTGGGCGCTGAGATGCGACCCTCGCCCACCGCGGCGTAGAGGGCAGACACGTCGGGCTGGTGGAGTTCCGCTGCGATGGTGGCCAGGGCCTGATTGGTCATCAATCGCTGGAGGGGCAGTCCCTCCTTGCGCATGGCTCGCACGATGGCGTCCTTGCCGTGCTCGATCGCCTCCTCGCGGCGCTCCTTGGAGAACCACGCCTTGATCTTGCTGCGTGCGCGGGCGGACTTGACGAAGTGGAGCCAATCGCGGCTGGGGCCGGCTCCTTCGGCCTTGGAGGTGAAGACCTCGACGACGTCTCCATTGACGAGCGCGGATTCAAGGGGCACGAGCTTGCCATTGACGCGCGCACCGACGCAGCGGTGCCCAACCTCGGTGTGGACGCTGTAGGCGAAGTCGACGGACGTGCTGCCTCCGGGAAGCGCGACGACATCGCCCTTGGGAGTGAAGACGAAGACTTCGGACGACGACAGGTCGTAGCGCAGGGAGTCCATAAACTCCTCGGGATCCTCTGTCTCACGCTGCCACTCCAGGAGCTGGCGCAGCCAGCCGAAGTCGTCCGGGCCCTGCTTGCCCCCGACATCCCTCTGCTTATAGCGCCAGTGGGCTGCGACGCCGAACTCGGCCGCTCGATGCATGTCCCAGGTGCGGATCTGAAGCTCCACAGGCTTGCCCTCGGGCCCGATCACAGTCGTATGCAGGGACTGGTACATGTTGAACTTCGGCATGGCGATGAAGTCCTTGAACCGGCCAGGCACGGGGCTCCACCGCGAGTGGACTAGGCCGAGCACCGCATAGCAATCTCGCACTGACTCGACCAGGATTCGCACCCCGACCAGGTCGTAGATGTCGGCGAAGTCGCGGCCACGCACGACCATCTTCTGATAGACCGAGTACAGGTGCTTGGGGCGTCCGGTGACGGAGGCCTTGATGCGGGCGGCCCGAACGTCGGCCTCGATGTTGTCGATGACCTGGGTCAGGTAGTGGTCCCGTGCCGGGGCCCGCTGTCCGACGAGGCGTTCGATCTCCTCGTAGATCTTGGGATATAGGGTGGCAAAGGCGAGATCCTCGAGCTCCCACTTCATGGTGTTCATGCCGAGGCGATGGGCCAGGGGGGCGTAGATCTCGAGGGTCTCGTACGACTTCTTCTCCTGCTTGTCCGGCGGCATGAACTCGATCGTGCGCATGTTGTGCAGCCGGTCGGCCAGCTTGATCACCAGCACCCGGATGTCTCGCGCCATGGCGACGACCATCTTGCGCACCGTCTCGGCCGCTGATGATTGGCCGTAGGAGACCCGATCGAGCTTGGTCACGCCGTCGACAAGCCCAGCGACCTCGTCGCCGAAGTCCCCGCGCAGGGCGTCCAGCGTGTAACCGGTGTCCTCCACCGTGTCGTGCAGCAGGGCCGCTGAGAGCGTCGGCACGGTCATGCCGAACTCAGCCAGGATGGTGGCAACGGCGAGCGGATGGGTGATGTAGGCCTCGCCCGAGCGCCGGCGCTGGTCGCGGTGCAGGTAGGCGGCCGTCTCGTAGGCCCGCTGGAGCAAGCGCACGTCGGCCTTGGGGTGGTACTGGCGCAGGGTGCGAATGAGCGGCTCGACCTCAGGAGGCCCGCCGGTACGCCCGCCGGCCAGTCGGGCCAAGCGGGACCGCAGGCCGCTCGGCCCCTCGGTCGGGACGGACTCGCGCGAAGTCACGGCCTCCTGTGTCACCCGCTACCTCCTGCCCGCTCTCCCACCGCCAGTGTACGAGCGAATGTTCGCCGGGTGGCGGCGGAGCGGCCGCGGGTTACTTCTTGCCGCGCTTCGAGCGAGGTTGACGCTTGGGCTGCGCTCGCTGGCCGGTCACGATCGTCGCCTCGGTGCGCAGACCGGTCGACGCGCCGTCTGCACCGGCATCGGGCGCCTCCCGGGACTCCTCCGCGCGCTTGCCGAAGCCGCCTCTGCGTGCCTTGACGCGTGCATTGAGGGCCTTGATGTCGGCCTGCCCCTCCTTCAGCTGCACGAGGAAGGGGGTGGCGATGAAGATGGAGGAGTAGGTACCGGCAGCCATGCCGACGCCCAGGGCGACAGCGAGGTCGAGAAGTGTTCCCGCCCCCAGCAGCCCCGCTCCCACGACGATGATGGCCACGATGGGAAGGAGCGCGACGATCGAGGTGTTGATCGAGCGCACGAGCGTCTGGTTGACGGCAAGGTTGGCAGCTTCGGCGTAGGTCTGCACGGACTGGCCCGTGATGCCACGGGTGTTCTCCTTGACCTTGTCGAAGACGACGACCGTGTCGTAGAGCGAATAGCCCAGGATCGTGAGGACGCCGACAACGGTGGCCGGGGTTACCTCAAGTCCAGTCAGTGCATAGATCCCCACCGTGATGACGACGTCGTGGATGAGTGCGACCAGGGCGGCGATAGCCATGCGCCATTCGAAATAGATCGACAGGAACAGCGACACGAGGATCAGGAAGACGATGAGTGCCTGCACCGCCTTGGCCGTGATCTCCTCTCCCCAACTCGGGCCGGTGGCCTGCACGGTGACATCCGAAGCCGACACGCCGCACGCGGAGCCTAGGGCCTGCGTGACCGACAGGTTCTGCTCCTGGGTCAGCGGCTCAGTCTGGACGCGCATGAAGCCCGCGCCGGTCTGGGTGACGATCGGTTCGCCGCCGACCACGCCCTGGGCTGCCTCTCGGGCTGTCTCGACCGAGCACGTTGCCTGCGGAACGGTGAAGACAGCTCCACCCCGGAACTCGACGCCGAGGTTGAGCCCGCGGAAGAACAGCGCACCCACCGCGACGAGCAGGATCAGTGCGGAGACGATGTACCAGGTGCGGCGTCGGCCGACGAAGTCGATGGAGACTTCCCCGTCGTAGAGGCGTGCGCCGAGAGGCTTCTTGGCCATCAGGGGCCCTCCTTTCCCTGGTTGCCGGCTTTGCGCGCACCACTGGCAGCGGCGACTGCTTCGGCTGCCTTGCCCCCCAGTCGCCTGGGATCAAGACCCGTGAGCCAACTACCTCGCTGCATCCATCGCGTACGACCGAAGAGGACTACCGCGGGCCGCGTGAAGAGGAAGGCCACGATCACGTCAACCACCGTGGTCAGGCCGAGCGCGAATGCGAATCCGCGGACATTGCCGACCGACAGGATGTAGATGACGACCGCACCGAGCAGGGAGACGAAGTCGGCGGCCAGGATGGTACGCCGGGCGCGGATCCAGCCCGCATCGGTCGCCTGGCGAAGCGTGCGCCCATCGCGGATCTCGTCTCTGATGCGCTCGAAGTAGATGATGAACGAGTCGGCCGTCACGCCGATGGCCACGATGATGCCCGCGATGCCTGCCAGCGTCAGCGTGAAGCCGATCGCGTTGCCCAGGCCGATCATCAGGAAGTAGAGCATGGCTCCGGCGAGCCCCAGGCTCAGCACGGCAACCACGCCGAGGGCGCGGTAGTACACCAGGAGGAAGAGGGTCACCAGGGCGAGTCCGAGGGCACCCGCGATGAGGCCCGCCCGCAGTTGGTCGCTGCCGAGGGTGGGCGACACCGTTGTCACCTCGGCGACATCCAAGGTGACGGGCAGGGCGCCGTAGGTAAGGATGTTGGCGAGATCCTGCGCCTGCTGTGCCGTGAAGTCACCTTCGATCTGCGCCTGCCCACCCAGGATCGGCTCATTGAAGCGCGGGGCGGACACCACCACGCCATCGAGCACGATCGCAAATGCATTGCAAGGACTCGGTCCGCCAGGCTGGCAATCAGGAAGTAAAAACAGCTCCTGGGATGCCTTGGAGAGCGCCGCGGCTCCCTCGGAGTCGAAGTTCAGCGAGACGACCCAGCCGCCGACGCCCTGCTGCGGCAGCCCTGCGCTCGCTCCCGTGACATTGGTGCCCTTGATGAAAGCGGGCTGCAGCGAGTACTTGGCGAGGCCATCCTGGTCGCAGGTGCCGAGCCACTCCTCGGGCTTGTCGGGTGATCCGCCGGCCTGGTTCTCCGGCAAGAGGCAGTCGAGTTCGGCGAGCTGGGCCTGGAACTCCGGGGAGTTGTCAGGAGCCTGCACGATCCGCGTGCCGGTGCCGGGCGCTGCGGCAGTGTCGTCAGCGGAAGGCGCCGAGGTGGGCTGTGGCGCTGCACCTGTGTCGTCGGCATTGGCCGGCGTGTCGTCGACCGGGGCTGACACGCCCGGGGGCGCCACGCTCCACACCGGCCGGAAGTCCAGCAGGGCGGTACGCCCGACGAGCTCCACCAGTCGCTCCTGGCTCACATCGGGGACCGACACCACGATCGCGGAGTTGTCGCCGGATCCTTGGACCGTGACCTCTGCCTCAGCCACGCCGATGCCGTCTACGCGCTGCCGGATGATCGACACGGTCTGCTCGAGCTGCTGGTCGGTGATCGACTCACCCTCCTGAACCGCTCGTGGAATCAGAATCACCTGGGTGCCGCCGCGCAGGTCCAGGCCCAGGCGCGGCGAGGAATCCTGCCCCGGGAAGAACGCCCACACTGCTAGCCCAACCACGATGAGTGCCATAACCACGAGGGATCGCCCGACGTGCGTCTGCACACCGGTCCGACTGCTCTGGTTTGCGGCCAAGGGATCCTCACCTCTCAGGCGCGCGCCTCAGGCGCGCTCGTGACGTTTACGTGTCAGGCGGGGTTCTCGCTACCCGAGGCGGGAGGTGCCTGGTGCTCAGGCGACTCAGGCTCGTCGAGGACGCGCCCGATGGCGGCCTTGACCACCCGTATGACGACCCCCGGCGCGATCTCGATACTCGCGTTGTCGTCGTCCAATTCGACGACCGTCGCGAAGATGCCAGCCGTTGTCAGGATCCGCGATCCGGGCTGGAGCGCAGCCATCATCGCCTGCTGCTTCTTCTGCCGATTGCGGGCCGGCCGCATGATGAGCAGATAGAAGACGACACCGATGAGGAGAATGGGGAGCAAAGTGCCCAGGGTCTCCACGCATAACCTCCCAGATGGCGCCGCGCCCATAGCCGGGCGTCGCGGCTGATTCGACGTAGCAGCCTATCCGGCGGCTCCCGGGAGGCTCACCCCGTGCCCGGGAAGTCCAGGGCGTTCTGGGCCGGACCACCGGCAGCGTAGGCCAGCCCCAGGTGCTCCCAGGCCGCGGGCGTGGCCACGCGTCGCGTGGGGTGCGCAGGATCAGACCGCGCCGCACGAGAAACGGCTCGGCCACCGTCTCGACGGTCTCGGTCTCCTCGCCGACGGCGACGGCCAGGGTGGACAGCCCCACAGGTCCCCCACCGAATCGACGCACGAGCGCATCGAGGACCGCGCGGTCGAGGCGATCGAGGCCGAGGCCGTCCACCTCGTAGAGGTCGAGCGCGGCGCGAGCCGTGGGGAGCTCGATCGTGTCGTGGCCATGGACCTCTGCCCAGTCTCTGACGCGCCGGAGAAGGCGATTGGCGATCCGTGGCGTGCCACGCGAACGTCGAGCGATTTCGCCGATCCCCTGCTCGTCTATCGACACCCGCAGCAAGCCGGCCGATCTGCCGAGGATCGACTCCAGGTCGGCCGGGTCGTAGAAATCCAGGTGAGCCGTGAAGCCGAAGCGATCACGAAGCGGACTTGGCAGCAGCCCCGCGCGGGTCGTGGCCGCGACGAGGGTGAACGGCTCGATGGTCAGGGGCACCGCTGTCGCACCCGGTCCCTTGCCGATCACGACATCGACACGGAAGTCCTCCATCGCGACATAGAGCATCTCCTCCGCCGCGCGCGACGTTCGATGCACCTCGTCGACGAACAGCACCTCTCCTGGATGCAGGCTCGAGAGGACGGCCGCGAGGTCGCCGGCGTGCTGAAGGGCCGGTCCACTGGTGACTCGTAGCGGGGCATCCATCTCGTGGGCGATGATCGAGGCCAGGGTCGTCTTGCCGAGCCCCGGCGGACCGGACAGCAGCACATGATCGGCTGGGCGCCCCCGCTGCCGGGCGGCCTCCAAGACGATCCCCAACTGAGCACGAACGCGTGGCTGGCCGATGAACTCGTCGAGCCGCTCGGGTCGCAGCGCGCCCTCGATGACTCGGTCATCGCCATCGGCATGGGCGTCGACCAATCGGTCCGCATCGCCGTCGCGCCGCGCCGGGTCAGGGCCGAAGGTCATGCGCGATCCAAGGAGCGCAGCGCCGCGCGAAGCAGGGCCGGCACGTCGGGCTCGCCCCCTGCGGCGGCCAGGTGCGCCACGGACGCGATCGCTCCATCAGCCTCGCGGCGCGACCAGCCCAGGGATTCAAGCCCCGATCTCACCGGGTCTTCCCAGCCCTCCGCGACAGGTTGACCACCGGCGTCCGGCGCCGGACCGAGTCGATCCTTGAGTTCGAGGACGAGCCGCTGCGCTCCCTTGCGGCCGATACCGGGCACCTTGACCAGCGTGGGCAGGTCTTCGCTGGCCACCGCGCGGCGAAGCTCATCCGGGCTCAAGGTGGCGAGCAGCGCCAAGGCGGTGCGCGGCCCGACACCTGACACCATCTGCACCGCCTCGAAAGCATCCCGCTGGTCGGCGTCGCCGAAGCCGTAGACCGTCAGTGAGTCCTCGCGCACCACGAGAGTGGTGTGCAAGGAGACGACCTCGCCGTGTCCTGCGGTCAGCGCGAGTTGGGGCAGGCACGCCACGCAGATGCCTATCCCTGCGACATCAACGACAAGCCGGCCGGTCGTCGTATGCGTGACCGTGCCTCGCAGCGACGCGATCATCCCGACATCCGCGCCAGTGCCGCCGCACGCTGACGCTCGGCTTGTCCACGCCAGATCTCGGTGATGGCCAGGGCCAGCGCGTCGGCCGCATCAGGGGGGCGCACGGGAGAGGGAAGGTCGAGCAGCCTGTTGATCATGGCGGTCACCTGGGCTTTGTCGGCTCGGCCGTTGCCGGTGACTGCGGCCTTTACCTCGCTGGGGGTCCGCAGCGCCACCGGAAGCCCGCGGCGACCGGCCGCCAGGATGGCCACGGCGCCCGCCTGGGCCGTGCCCATAACGGTGCGGACGTTGTGCTGGCTGAAGACACGCTCGACAGCCAGGGCCTCGGGCCCGTGAGTGTCGATCAGGCCGGCCACGGCCTCATCCAGGAGTGCCAGGCGCTCGGCCAGTGGCAACTCCACAGGGGTACGCACGACCGACACATGCAGGGCGCGCAGCGTTCGGCCCGGCTCACCCTCGACGACTCCGATGCCGCAGCGGGTGAGGCCGGGGTCCACGCCCATGACTCGCACGGGACCTCCCACGGACAGCACCGCCAAGCGATGCGAACACCTGTGCGAAGGCTACCCGGCGGGCGTGAGGTCGTCGCGGACCGCGTGAGCCTTCGGCGTGCCGTCGGCAGGGCCCGGGGCGCTCAGGGGATCCTCTGCGCCAACCGGGCCGCCGATCACCGTCGCGAAGCCAGAACGCAGATCGGCGATCAACTCGTGGATATCAGGGACGGCACGTTCGTCGGCCGAGACTCCGATGAAGGCAGACCCGTCATAGGTGACCATCGTGACATTGACGGCAGCGCCGATAGTGGCCACGAGCGGATACATGCCCACGATTCGTGCTCCGGCAACATA
>Ga0194119_10005386_pt1 | contig 19118 bp, 15 predicted proteins | sample TA2MahC100mmetaG_FD_148620 | JGI IMG/M metagenome (GOLD analysis project Ga0194119, IMG submission 148620) | Freshwater microbial communities from Lake Tanganyika, Tanzania - TA2015018 Mahale Deep Cast 100m | ecosystem: Environmental > Aquatic > Freshwater > Lake | place: Tanzania: Lake...
GCGAATTAACACATGAAACTAAGTATGCTTTATCAATTCTTATTTTTTGTTTGGATATTTGTGAAATGGGACTATGAATTTTCACTGAATTTGGACCAGCTATTTGTGGTTCAATAGCTGATAAATCTATTGATAGTACTTTAGCATAAAATGCATTCTGATCTGGAATCAAATTTTGTAGTTCATTTTCAATATCAGAAATTTTATCTAAATTGATTCTAGGGTGTATTCCATTACTACCAATATCTGATGCCACCCCTTCAAGTCCTCGTTTCTTAATATATTCTGCTCTGTTTTTTAACCATGCAATCGTAATTAAATCAATTGGGAAAAGACCGGCAACAGCACCCCATTCAGTTGTCATATTTGCAATAGTTAAACGCTGATCAACTGAAAGTTCTTTAATGCCATCACCGGTAAATTCAAGTGCATGATTTAAAACTTCATCCTTATTAAATAAACCGCAAAGGAAAAGAATAATGTCTTTTCCAGTCACTCCTTCTTGAAGTCTTCCTTTCAACTCTACTTTTGAGACTGGAGGAATTTGCCACCAAGTTCTACCAGTGGCCCAAATTGCTGATGCATCTGTTCTAACTATTGGAGTTCCAAGGCAGCCTAAGCCGCCGTACATATTCGAATGACTGTCAGATGCCACTACTAAAGTTCCAGGCCACGCATATCCTTCTTCACACATTATTTGATGTCCTATTCCGCGTCCGGCTGGATAAAAATCAGCACCAAACTTATTAGCAAACTCTTCAATTTTTTTATATTTAATTAAGTTTTTTTCCTCTTTATTTTGAATATCATGGTCTAGAGTTATCACCACTTGTCTTGGATTTGCAAGTCTTTGTGCACCAATAGAAACAAATTTTGGGATGACAGCACCAGTGTTATCATGTGTCATAACATATGCTGGTTCGATTGAAATGTAATCACCAGATTGAACCAATTGATTGTTTTTCAATCTATATGTAAACTTTTGAACTATTTTTTCAATTAAGTTTTGAGACATTACAACTTTCATTTGTGCAAATGCTTTTTAATTTTATTTTGCTAAAACTTCATTCTGTCCATTTTTTCTTAATACTTGATATGCTTGTAACCCAAGAATAACTGCAAGAATGAATAACAAAACTGAAATTATCGAAAGCACATAATTTTCGTTAGAAATATTTGAATAGAATAGAGTAACAAGCGCTGTCATTGTTACGGCGAACATGAATAACATCGGGATTAGCGTAAATGAAAAATCAAGTTTTAAATTTGAAAGCCAGACAGTTATAGACAACAAAGCAATAGCGGCTAAAAGTTGATTTGCACTTCCAAATACCGGCCAGATTGACATTGTTTGTCCGCTAAATGTTAATGCTGCGCCAACAGCAACTGTAATTGCAGTAGCAACAAATCTATTTTTAACCAAAAAGCTTTGCTCCTTTTTCTCCTTTACTTCAAAAAATTCTTGAAATGAAAATCGAGCAAGTCGTGTTGCTGTGTCTAAAGACGTTAGCGCAAAAGCAGAAACCGCTAATGCAGCAAAATTAGTTGCTACTTCAGTAGAAATATTTATTAAAGGGATATTATGAATAAAATTACCTACACCAGTAGCGAATGCTGTTACTGCACCTTTTGTATTAAGCAATTCCAAAAAATGTTGCTGGTCTAACGAAGCAACAGATAGCAATGCAAGAACAGCTAGAATACCTTCAACTAACATTGAACCATAACCAACAACTTTAGCATCAGGTTCTTTATCGAGTTGCTTAGCTGTTGTTCCGCTTCCCACAACAGAATGGAATCCGCTTATTGCACCACAAGCAACTGTTACAAATAAGGCTGGGAATAAGTAACCAATTTTATCAATAGTGAAATTTGTGACTGGTGATAAGTGAACTTCCGGCATTGTAAAAAACAAACCAACAATCCCTCCAAACATCAATGCATAGAGGAAGAATGAATTTAAATAATCACGTGGCTGAAGTAAGATCCAAACTGGAGTTACTGATGCAATAAAGATGTATCCAAGCAAAATATAAATCCATATTTGACGGGATAAAACAATTGGGAAAATATTTCCCAAATAAATACAGAAAAACAATAATGCAACTCCGATGATAGACGAAACTATAAGTGGAGCTTTTAAGCGGTAAATTGTTAGACCGAATGCAACTGCGAGCACCATAAATAAAATTGAGGAAGTTCCACTACTCGGAATGCTTGAAAAAGTATTTGCTACAATTATTGTAAAAACTGCAATTACTAATATCAAAGTTGCCCAAGTAAAAATTAGAAATAATTTTTTTCCATTTATACCGATATATGTTTCGATTATTTGACCAATCGATTTCCCTTTGTGGCGAACGGAAGCTATAATGGCTGTATAGTCATGAACACCGCCAATAAATGTTGCACCAACAAGAACCCAAACATACACTGGAACCCAGCCAAAACTTGCGGCAATGATTGGCCCAACTATTGGACCAGCCCCGGCAATAGACGCAAAGTGATGACCCATTAAAACCGGCGGTTTAGCTGGGCAGTAATCTACTCCATCGTTCATAGAATGTGAAGGAGTAGTGTTTGAATTTGAAACGTTCAAACGTCTTGTGAGGAATGAACCATAAAAACGATATGCAAATAGAAATGCAATAATAGCAAAAAGGATTAAAGTTACACCGCTCATAACTTTCCTTTCTTTCTAAGTGAAGTTTTCTAGTCTTATTAAATAAATTTATTAAAGCATTGAAATAATTGCATCAGTCATTTGTGTAGTTGAGGCTGCACCTTTACTAAGAGAATCAGAACCACCTTTTAATTTAAGCATGTCATAAGTTTTAATTTTGCCTTCTTGAATCACGTATGCAATAGAATTTTTTATTTTTTCAGCCAAATTAATTTCTCCTATATACTCCAACATCATTACAGCACTCATAAACATTGCAATTGGATTTACAATTGATGGGTTTAGATTTTCATACTTTGGTGCGCTTCCATGAGTTGGTTCAAACACAGCCTGGTAATCACCAAGATTAGCACTGCATGCAAATCCAAGTCCGCCAATCAATCCGGCAAAACCATCGCTTATGATATCGCCGAACATATTTTCAGCAACTATAACCCCATAATCTTCAGGATTTTTTGTCAGCCACATCATTTGTGCATCGATGTTGGTGTCCCATAATTCAATATTAGGATATTCTTTAGAAACTTCATTAGCAATTTTCAACATCATACCAGAAGTCTCACGAAGCACATTCGGTTTTTCGCATAATGTAACATTAGTGTATCCATGTTTTTTTGCATATTCAAAAGCCGCCCTTATAATTCTATGACTTGCTTTTTTAGTAACTATTCGAGTGGAGATTGCTATTTCTTCATTAGGGACATTCGAGAATGATTTCATTTTAGGATTCGACTCAAAAGCATCGCGTACATTTTTGGGAGGATTAGTCCATTCAACGCCAGCGTAAAGTCCTTCTGTATTTTGCCTAAAGATTACAGTGTTGATAATCGGTTCTTCAAAGGTGCCGTCATTTTTTTTGCGTATAAAATTAAGCGGATTCCCTTTAAATGATATGCATGGTCTAATGCAAATATCAAGATTAAATTTTTGCCTCAATCCAACAATTGGAGAAAAATAAGTATAACCTTTACCTCGAAGTGAATGGACAAGCTCTTTATCTGCAGCCTCTTTCGGTTTAGAAGTTATTGCACCAAATAAAGCAAGTTTATGTTCTTCAATTAAATCAATTGTTCTTTGAGGAAGTGCATTTCCTTCTTTGCACCAAAAGTCCCACCCTATATCGGCCCAAATATAATTTGCATTGAATCCAGCAGCATTAAGTAAACGAATTGCTTCTTTAAGAACAACTTTACCAATCCCATCTCCCGGTAAGGCTACAATAGTTTTCATTCAGTTTAATATGTAAATTAAAAAATTGTATGCAACTTAGATATATGTAAAGATTTAGGCAAGAAATTAAAAACACTCAAGAACCAAAAAGAATTTAAAACTAAAACCGACTACAAAAAGTAGCCGGTTAAATTTGTAAGAAAAGATTATCTGAAAGAAGGTATGCCGGTAATTTCGTGACCAGTTATTAGCGTGTGGATATCATGAGTTCCCTCATATGTAATAACTGATTCTAGATTCATCATGTGCCGCATCATCGGATAATCATTTGTTATTCCCATTGCGCCTAAAATTTGTCTAGTTTCTCTCGCAATAGTCAATGCAATTTCTACATTATTTCTTTTGGCCATTGAGATCTGTGCTGCAGTTACTTTTCCTTCATCACAAAGCTGACCTAATCGCAATACCAATAATTGAGCTTTTGTAATTTCTGTAAGTGCATCAGCAAGTTTTTTTTGCTGAAGCTGAAACGCTCCGATTGGTTTTCCAAATTGTTTTCGCTCAAGAGAATATTTAACAGCAGCTTCATAACAATCTATTGCTGCTCCAATAGCTCCCCATGCAATTCCATAACGAGCTGAACTTAAACACTTTAATGGTCCTTTTAATCCCGAAATGTTTGGCAGAATATTTTCCTTTGGTACTTTCACATTATCAAATACTAATTCGCCGGTAACTGATGCTCTTAAAGACCATTTGCCATGTGTTTCTGGTGCTGAAAATCCTTCACTTCCTTTTTCAACTATCATTCCTTTTACTTCATCATTTGCATCTTTTGCCCATACAATAGCGATGTCTGCAATGGATGAATTTGTGATCCACATTTTTGCGCCATTAAGCAAGTAATAATCACCAGTATCTTTTATTCTAGTTATCATTCCGCCGGGATCTGAACCATAGTCCGGTTCTGTTAAACCAAAGCAGCCAATTATTTCTCCAGTTGCAAGTTTGGGTAAATACTTCATTTTTTGTACTTCACTTCCAAAAGAATTGATTGGATACATAACAAGAGATGATTGTACTGATGCCATTGAACGAATTCCGGAATCACCGCGTTCAAGTTCTTGCATAATGATTCCATATGAAATATAATCTAATCCAGCACCACCATATTTCTCTGGAATGAATGGTCCGAAGCCGCCAAGTTCCCCAAGTTCTTTTACTAAATGGATTGGGAATTCTGACTTTTCGCAGTAATCTTCAATAATTGGTTTTACCGATTTGTTCACCCATTCTCCCATTGTTTCTCGAATCATTTTCTGTTCAGCTGTAAATAAATCTTCTACTAAATAGTGATCCGTGTGTTTTAATTGATTTGTTGACATATACTTACCATTTTAATTAATAGACTGGTTAGAAAAATTTGTGACGAATTAATTCATTTATAGAAACCATACAATGACCACAAGTCCGTAATAAAAAGCAATTTTCTCAAAAAGAAATATATTTTCATCGTAAATATATAATAACCTTATGATACTTTTTGTTATTTTGCTAAGTAATATTTCGAAAATAATTGTACAAAAATTAATTCCACAATCCTTATGAGCTTCATAAAAAGTTATTTGTCAAACCAATCTTTAACAATGATTTTTTATTATGGAAATTGATGACCAAATAATATTTACAGATAATTCAAGGTTAGTAATTGAATCATTAGCACAAGCTGGAGCAGATGTATTTATTGGATATCCAATAACACCGGCAAATTTACTCTATTCATATGCATCAGAAAGATTTCCTATTTTCTTAGCAGCACCAGATGAAATTACTACTCTTCAGTGGATGACTGGCTTCTCTTCAACTTCAAGAATTCCAGTTACTGCAACTTCATTCCCCGGATTTGCATTGATGATAGAAAGTATTAATATGGCATATATGATGGAACTGCCTATGATAATTATTTTAGTTCAAAGGTTAGGTCCATCAACCGGAACTGCTACAATCGGTTCTCAAGGGGATATAAGTATACTTAATGGGATAATTTCTGGCGGAATGGCAATACCGACTTTTTGTGTAGGTGATTCAATAGATTGTTGGGAAATTTCTGCTAAAGCAGTTGAAACTGCGGTTAATCTAAGAACTCCGGTTATTATTTTAACATCAAAAGAAGAAATGATGACAATGGCTGACGTAGATTGTACTAAGTTGAAAAAGATTGAACAAATTAAAAGAAATTATTTTGAAAGTGATGATACTTATGTCCCATATAAACCCGAAAGTAATCTTGTCCCACAATTTTTACCGATAAATAATAATAAACATCAGGTTAGAATAACTTCGTCAACACACAACACAAAAGGAATAATTCAAAATTCTACACACGAAGCACTTTTTAATTCAAAACGTTTGCATAATAAAATGATTAAAAATCAAAATGCATTTTGTTTATTTGATTATAATGAAGCTAAGAAATCGGAAACTCTTTTAATTTCGTATGGAATAACATCACTAGCTGCAAAAGAAGCTATTGAATCTTTACGAGAAATTGGGAAACATGTATCACTTCTGATTGTTAAGACTCTTTTCCCGATACCCAAAATTATTTTTGAATGTGTTATCAATCACAAAAATGTCATCGTAGCAGAAGAGAATCTAACCGGTCAATACCGTCAAATTTTATTTGGTGCAAATTCAAGCAAAAATATATCAGGTGTAAATGAATTTGGTAGAATGATAACTCCAAATGAAATAATAAATGAAGTTTTAAAATATGAGCAATAAATATTTACTTGAAGAAAAATTACCATTTTGTAAAGGGTGCGGTCACTCATTAATTGCAATGGGAATTGATAAATCACTGCAAGAATTAAACTGTTCACCTTTTGATGTCATTATAGTAACTGATATTGGGTGTCATGGAATTGTTGATAAATGTTTTACAACGCACACAATTCACGGATTGCACGGAAGATCTGTGGCTCTTGCTGCTGGCATTTCAATGTCATTAGAAAATCCTAATAAAAAAATAATTGTTTTTATTGGAGATGGCGGCGCAACAATTGGTATGCAGCACATATTAGATGCAGCGCATAATAATTTTAATATGACTGTTATTGTTCACAATAATATGTTATATGGGATGACTGGTGGACAGCAAAGTGAGTTCACCCCATTAGGGTTCAAAACTCCTACATTAAAAGAAGGAGCAGATCATAGCGGATATGATATATGTGAAATGGCATCATCTGCCGGTGCAAACTACGTCAGTAGGATTTTAACAAATATGGAAATGTACAAAACCTTCACCGAGGCAATTACAAACAACGGATTTTCTTTAGTTGAAGTTTTGGAATTGTGCCCAAGTTATGGAGTGAAGTCAAATCCCGGGATGAAATTAATAAATATCGCAAATGAAGCCGGGATCCCGATTAAATTATATTACAATAAAATGAGAGAACCATTTAAGCTGGCTGTGAAAAATGCTCCCAAGCCATTGATCAATGAAAAGTTATTTATACAACCCAAAAGAAATCACAAGTTAACTAAACCGATCAGCATTTTAATTTCCGGTTCAGCTGGAGAAGGTGTTCAAACAGCAGCAGAATTATTCACACAAGCGGCAATTAAATCCGGATTGCATGCAACAAAAAAGAGCAGCTACCCAGTTACAGTAGGAATAGGATTTTCATCTGCGGAAATAATTTTATCACCTAAAAATATTTTATTTACGGGTTCAAGCTCTCCAGATTTTGCAATCGTCACTTCTAATGATGGATTGGATTATTCATTAGCTATTCTTAAAAAAGCTGAAAGTGGTCAACTTATAATTGATTCATCGTTAGCAATTCCTGAAACAAAAATGAAAATTTTAAAAAATGGCTTTCGTTCTAAATTTACAAATAAATTTGCTGCATTATTTAGTTTAGCATTTTTCTTAGAGAGCTCTGAAATATTTCCTAAAAAAGTTTTTGTTGAAGTCTGTTCTGAAAGTAAACTTGCCGCAAAAATAAATTTAGAAGAATTATTTGAGTTGAATTCAGTTAAAAATTAAAGTCCAATTGCAAACTGATCTTATTATCTAAATTCCCAAAAATTTCTGAATCTCCGCTACTCAATGCTTTTTCATTCGGCTTGTGGAGTTCAGAATATTTAAATGAAACGTTTAATCCAAACTTTGTAGAATATTTCAATAATAAATACCATCTAAAACCTTCACCATATAAGGGTGGATTGGTCATAACACCAATCAAATCATTTTCAAATTCATAAATGCGTGAATTATATGAATCGGTACTAAAAAAAATAATTCTAGATTGAATGGAGAATTGATTAAAAGGTATGTACTTCAAATCATAAAAGAAAAGTGAGCCAGTTTCTTTTGAATTTGCAATGTTTGATGGAATAAAAACGAATTCTGCGCGAGTTCTCATTTGCAGAATTCTTGAAACCTTATGATTAATTTCTAATCGCAGATTAGTTATTCTTCTATCAATAAGCTTGAATTCATTGCTGATTATTTCAACTTGCTCTTTTGTTTCAGATTTAAATCTTAATGTAGCGGTTGTGTTTTGAAATATTCTATGGTAGTAATTAAGCAAAAAATCATTTCCTTGTGCAGAAAAATTATAGTTACTACCGGCGACTGGGATTTTAAATTGGTCATAGTAAAAATTGAAAACACCAAAAGATGTTTTCCAATAAAAACCTGAATAAAATCCGACCTCATTTTGGGTTGTGCTTTTTTCTCCAAATCCATTACTGTGGAATGAATAATAATTCCTCGGATAATTTCTTAAAGAAATAATTAAAGAAAAATTATTTTCGAGAAATATTTCCAAATTATTTATTGATGCTACTGATAAGTTATTAAATGAAAATTCTCCCGTAAAAAATATTCTATTAAATGTTGTTGAGTAGCTCAATGAATAGTAAGAATGATCCGAACCGCTTGGTTTATGAATATTTGTATTAGAAATTGATGGAGTGAAAGTTGAGTTGTAAAAAAGAAAACCAAGGTTTGTATTGTCAATTGGGGCGTAATGTGTCATTATACCAAAAACCTTTTCATTTGCACTATCGATTTTCCTGATCTCACTTAACGTGCGATGATATCCATCTTCAGTAAAAGAAGTAACTGTGTTTGTAGTAGAATCAATTGATGCATCCAATGAATTGAAAGAGTAAAATGGAATTATCTTAAATCCAAGAATGTCTATTTGAAATGAAGCACCTCTAAAAAATTTGTTTTCATCAGTACTTGAATACTGGTAAGAATCCCTTGCACGTTTCGAAATTACTTTGACAGCGTCTGATCCTTTTGAAAAAGAGTATGGGCTCCATAGAGCAAGTCCTTGACCAAATTCATAATTGAAATCACCTAGCAGAATATTTTTTACAAAACCTAATTCACTAATTTGTAAATGAAGTGATGAAAAGTCAGTTAACGATTCTTCTCCGGCATCCTTTTCAATTACAGCCCCAAGCTGAAATGCATTTGAGGAATTTATCAAAAATCGATTATAATATTTTGGTCTTGAACCTAGGAATTTATTATTACTAAAGCCAAGACGTTCTTGAATATCATATTGCATCCTTGTCCGATACTTTAATGATAGATTCTGAGAAAATTGTGTAAATGTATCAAAGAATGAAGTTGATTTTTCATCACCGAGTTTTAAAAATGGAATAATTTTTTCTATTAACTCAGAGCTAATACCTTCTATATTATACAATTGCTCTTTATAAGAAATACCACCTAATAAATTTCTATGTCTGATAATTGCCCGAGCAGCTGGTAAATCTAAAAATGGAATCTGCAAAAGCTCGTTGATTGATGACTCATTGAGTAAGATAGGATTATTTAGCAAATATTCTATTGAATCAAAAATTTGTGAATCTTCATTTTCTTGGGAAGCATCTTCAAGTAGTGACTCAACATTTTCAAACAATTGTGTTGTATCGACTTGTGCAAATGAATGTATTGAGCTAATAATAATTAATGCGAAGACGATTTTTTTCATTGATGTTATTCGTTTTTGAGTTGAATAACTAAACCGAATTGATGTGTCAAATCCAAATCAGGATGAGAAAGAACAGCATATTCTGCTGTAAGAAAATTAAACTTTAAACCAAAACCACCGGAAAAAGTATTTGGCTCTGTTGCAGTTCCAATACGCAGTTGAAGAAAATCAAAAATATTATATTCTGCACCTAACATTATTGAAAGATCATAATTAAGTTCTTTTCGAATAGCTATAAAAGTCTTGAAGTCATTTAATATTTTTATTCCAATACCAGAGTTGAACACTACCGGCAATTGATTTTCTTCATTCCCAACCGTGCTATTTGTTGCATTTTCAATTGAAGCTCCGATACTAACCATTTCTGATAGTATAAGACTGCTGCCTAAATTGAATGATAAATTTCCTTTGCTTCCATAATTTATGATTGAGATATTTCTATATACTGCCGACAATCCAACCGAAAAAGTATTAGTTATTTTTCCCCCAAAGCCAAATAAAATTTTCGTTTCTTTATATAGATCAAATCCGTAAATCATGAATCCGCCGCTAAAGGAACCAATTGATGTCGGTTCTACATATGCACCGAAGCCACTCGATAATTCTTTTACCCCAAATGGGGCCGGGGAATAGAATAAACCAACTTCTCTATTGATTAGGTATGCTAACCCGGCTGGATTATTAAATAAAGAAAACACTTCTTCTGAAAAGGCTATATCAGAATGTGATAGTGCAATTTGGCGTGCACCGGGATTAACTTGCCCGAAACTTTGTGTATTGATAAGCAGTAAAACGAAGAAAGATATTTTTAATCTTTTTAATTGTAGCATCATTTATCGAAAAAGATTGTATTAAATATATCAATTATATATTTTGAAGAAAATGAATTTTGAGAAAACGATGAGAAATTTTAGCATAGCAATTCTAATAGTACTTTCTATCCCAATATATTTATACTCACAAGAATTAGATGCTACTGTAATAGTAAATTATGAACAGCTTCAGATTGCTGCACGTGAACGACTAGAGAATTTTAAGAATCAAGTTCAAGATTATCTTAACAATAATAAATTTACTAGACAGAATTGGGAAGGCGATAAGATAAAATGTACATTCAATATTTTTTTCACTGCTGCTAGTGATGAAGTTACTTATTCAGCTCAACTGGTAGTTGTAAGTCAAAGGCCAATTTATAACACAAAACTAAATTCACTTATGCTTAACATTCTTGATAATAGTTGGGGTTTCAGATATGAAAAAAACCAATCAATGTATTTCAATCAAACTGATTTTGATCCTCTAACAAGTTTGCTTGATTTCTATGCGTACTTAATAATTGGCTTTGATTTAGATTCATTTTACAAACTTGGCGGCTCCGATTTATTCCAAAAAGCACTTGATATTGCTGTTCGAGGAGGCACTAATAGATTTGCAGAAGGGTGGCAGTTAAAAAGTTCAACTTACAATCGCAGAGGATTTGTTGATAATTTATTAAACGCGAAGTACTTACAATTACGAAATGATATTTTTGATTACCATTACAATGGTTTAGATATATATTATGAAAAAGGTCTGCGTGCAAAAGCACATGAAAATATGGTTAAACTTGTATCAAATCTTTTTAAAGTTAAAGATCAGATTGATCCAAGAAGTTCATTCATAAAAGTATTTTTTGATGCTAAATCTGGCGAGTTCATCGAATATTTGAAAGACTACTCTGATAAAGAAGTTTTTAATATGTTGAAAAAGGTTGATACGCCTCACATTTCTAAATATGAAGAAGCTTTAAAATAGTTTCTGCATTAAATCTTCATATCATAAATTCTATACTTTTTATAAATCTCGCCATTCATTACTTGAGCACCGCGATTCATCATATCATTATCTTCTAATACCCAGCTCGCTTCACCTAATAGTATTCCTAATTTTTCAGCACGGTTTACAATTTCCCAATAAAAAACTGCATCGAGTCCGCGTTTTTGGTATTCTGGTATTATTCCTAAAGTAAGAATTCTAGACCAGGTGATTTTTTTCTTTTGAGTGAAGAGTTTTAAAAAATTAAAAGGAAGAAGTCTTCCATTGAATGATTTAAAAAGTTGATTGTAATCTAACATTACTAATGCGAATCCAACTAATTGATTATTGATTTCTCCAAAAAGCAATAGTGATGGCTCCACTAAAGGTTTCAAATCTTTTGCCATTGCATCGATTTCTTCTTCAGTCATTGGAACGAATCCCCAATTCGGTGCCCAAGCTTTATTATAAACAAATTTTACCTTATCTAATTCTTTATTAAAATTTTTCATATCGAGCTGAGAAATTTTAATACCAGATCTTTTTTGAGCAATTTCTGCGACGCGTTTCAATTTTTCTGAAGAAACAACTTTTTTATTCTCAAGTTTGTAGGCGTAAAGATCTTTAGCTTTTTTCAAGCCGTATTTTTCACAAAGTTCTAAGTAATAGGGGGGATTATAGGTCATTAATAATCTAGGCTCATCGTTGAAACCATCCAGTAACATTCCATACTCATCATTAGAAGATGGATTTGCCGGACCTCTCATTTCTGATAAGTTTTTTGATTTGAGCCATTCCTTTGCTTTATCAAATAAAGCATCGGCAACTTCTTGATCATTTATACACTCGAAGAAACCAAAAAAGCCAACATTGTCATTATGGTGTTTATTATGTAGGTCATTTTTAATTGCAGCTATTCTGCCAACAAGTTCTCCATTTTTTTCTGCAAGAAATAATTCCATCTCTGCATGTTTGAAAAATGGATTTTTATTTTTGTTCAATATTTTTTTCTTATCCATCAATAATGGAGCGACCCAAAAAGGATCGTCTTTATAAATCTTCCATGGAAATTTTATAAATGTCATTATTTCATTATTACTCGAAACGGTTTTAATTTTTACTAATGACATGGATTCTCCTTCCTATAAAAAAAGCATACTTAAGAAGTATGCTTTTTATTAATAGATAAAAAAAATTAAATCAATCCTAATTCTTTTCCAATCTTCTTAAAAGTTTCAATAATAAAATCGAGATGCTCATCTTCATGAGTTGACATATAAGAAGTTCTCATCATTTGTCTCCCTTGTGGTACACCGGGTGAAATAAACACATTCACGAAAATGCCGGCATCATACAACATTCGCCACATCTTGAATGCTAAAGGATCATCACCAACAATTACTGGAACAATAGCTGTTCTTCCATCCGGTACATTAAAACCAGCTGCTTTAAGTTCATTTCTAACCTTAGCAGCATTTTTAATTAGTTTATCAACACGCCAAGGTTCTTCAATTAATAATTGAAGCGCAGCAAGAGCAGCTGCAACAGAAGGTGGAGTTGGTGATGCACTAAAAATTAGTGCAGAGGAGTGATGTTTTAAATAATTAATAACGCGTTCTGGACCAGCAACAAATCCTCCAAGAGATGCAAAGGTTTTACTGAATGTTCCCATTGTGAGATCAACTTCTTTTTCTAAATTGAATTCACTTGCAGTTCCACGTCCGCCTTTTCCAATTACTCCAACTGAATGGGCATCATCAATCAAAACTCTTGCATTATATTTTTTAGCAAGATCTACCAAAACTGGAAGATCGACTATACTTCCACCGGTGCTAAAAACACCATCACTTACAACTAACTTGCTAGCATCAAGAGGTAATTTAGCTAAGACTCTTTCTAAATCCTTCATATCCATGTGCTTGTATCTTTCAAGAGATGCAGTTGCTCCTTTTGCCATAATTTGTCCAGCAACAATACAAGCATGATTATCTCTATCAGATACAACATATTCACCGCGTTGAACCAAGGTTGGAATAATTCCTTGAGCTGTTTGATAACCAGTACTGTATAATAAAACAGCTTCAGTACCAAAAAATTTAGCTAATTCCTCTTCTAATTGAATGTGGAGATCAAGAGTTCCAGTTAAGTAACGGGAACCTGAACAGCCTGAGCCGTATTTTTCTATAGCTTTTAATGCAGCTTCTTTAACTCTTGGGTGAGCTGTTAATCCTAAATAATTATTTGAACCGGCCATTACAATTTTACGACCTTCAATTTGAACTACTGGTCCTTCATTTTCTTCTATTGCTCGGAAATATGGATACACCCCCATTGCTTTAATATCATCAGCACGTGTAAATTCATAGCACTTTGTGAATAAATCCAATAGACCTCCGTATTATTTTTCTATTTGTTTTATGTATTTTTGTAAGAATTATGCGTCAGAGTGCGTAATTGACAAAAACAATATAAACATTTTTCATTATTTATAGGCATTATGGAAACAAAAATTATCTCAGTCGTAACTGGTGCTTCTGGTTTCGTTGGAAGCCACTTAGTTGATTATTTAATATCAAAAGGTCATTATGTCAAATGTCTTTTAAGGAAAAGCAGTTCTAAGAAATGGCTTGAAGGAAAGCCAGTTGAAATAGTGGACTGTGGTTTGTTCGATACAGAATCTTTATCAGGGGTTTTACGAAGTGCAGATTATCTTTATCACATTGCTGGCGTAGTCAAGGCAAAAACATATGATGAATATTTGCATGGAAATGTTGAAACTACAAGAATTCTTTTGGATGTTCTTTTAAAAGTTAATCCTAAGGTCAAAAGAGTTGTTATCGCAAGCAGTTTTACAGCATGCGGACCATCCTATGAAAGTATGACGTGTAATGAAGAGACAAAGGAACATCCGCTAACTAGATATGGCAAAAGTAAACTTGAACAAGAATTGTTAGCAAAACAATATATGGGTCAACTGCCAATCACAATAATACGACCACCAGCAGTATTCGGGCCAAGAGATACAGAAATTTACCTATTCTTTAAAACTTACAAAGCCGGATTAATGTCACTGATAGGGTACAATAATAAATTACTTAATCTTATTTATATAGATGATTTAATTGTTGGATTATACTTAGCTTCAATCAATGAAAAAGCTACCGGGCAAATTTATTACATAGCTTCAGAGGAGATGTATACTTGGCCGCAGATTGGAGATGTAATTGCAAATGCTTTCGGTCGTAAAGCATTCACAATAAGAATACCGCATTTTATCGTTTATATCGTTGCTGCATTTGCTCAATTTTTTTCAATGTTCAGTTCAAAGGCAGCAACGTTTAATATCGAAAAGGCAAGGGATTTCGTTCAGCAATATTGGACTTGCGATGTATCAAAAGCTAAAAGAGAACTTGGGTTTAAAGAATCTTATTCATTAGAAGAATCTATGAAATTAACTATCGACTGGTATCGTGAAATGAAATGGCTTTAATTAATTGAGAACTGCGAATTTAGAATTGAGATTTAAATTTATAATAAAAAAATAATACTCAACTCGTAATTACAAATTCTCAATTATTTTTTGCGCCTTCTTTTATCCAGTTTTTAATTCCATCGATTTGATTTTTTGTTAATGGTCTGTAACCAATGGGCGGCATAGGATTGGTAGAATTACCTTCAATAACCCAAACCAATTTGCTATTACTAGGAGTTCCAGGAGCAACAATTAAGTAATTTGAAGTTGTGTTTACATAGGAAGTCAAACTTAAACCACTTGCGCGATCTTGATCATTATGGCACCCGGCATTATTGCAACGAGCTTCAAACACTGGTTGAATATGTTGTGAAAAACTAACCTTGGTTGATGGAATAATTTTATTATCCAAGTCCTCTTGATTTATTGTGTCATCACAAGAAAGACAAACCATGCTAACTAAAAGAAGAAATATCAAATATTTAAATCGCATAACAAATTGCATATTTATAACTGAGAAAATTATTTTTATAAAACATTAATCAAATTCTTTTATCGTTATACTAAAAATATATATTTTTTATCACTGGAATTAAATAAAAAGGCACTCCGATGAAAAAAAACATTTTTATAATATTATTGATGGCTTTTTTAGTATTGGCATACTCCTATTCTACTGCTCAAAGTATTTTACAGTCAGGACCAGTCGTTGGCTACTCTGCGATGCGAGAAGTTTGCCTTTGGGTACAAACTACATCTGCAGCTAAAGTTAAATTTTCTTTTTGGAATGTTAGTTCTCCGCAAAAAAAATCATTTTCAGAAGAAATAAAAACTTCTAAAGGGTCAGGATATACTGCAAAAATAATTATTGATGATCTTGAACCTGGCGTAGTTTATAATTATGAGTTGTTTATTAATGGTAAAAAGATTAAAAGAGATTATAATTTGAAATTCCAAACGCAAAAATTATGGCAGTGGAGAGAGGATGCGCCAAATTTTTCATTTGCTACCGGGAGTGGTGCCTATATCAATGAAACAATTTATGATAGACCCGGCAATCCATACGGTGGTCAATATGAAATTTACAAAAGCATTTACGGCAAGCATCCGGACTTCATGTTATGGCTTGGTGATAATGTTTACTTAAGAGAAGTTGATTGGGATTCATGGAGCGGTATTATTAAGAGGAACACTCACACAAGGTCTACACTTGAAATGCAGCCTTTATTCGGCTCAATGCATCATTATGCAATATGGGATGATCATGATTTTGGGCCTAACAATAGCGACAGAGGATTTTGGAATAAGGAAAAAACTCTCGAATCATTTAAACACTTTTGGCCAAATCCATCATTCGGAATTAACGGCAAACCTGGAACTACAACTTATTTTCAATGGAGCGATGTAGAATTCTTCTTAATGGATGATAGATATTACAGAACCCCTAATGATAGAAAAACTGGAGAAAAAGTAATGTGGGGTGATGAACAAGTTGAATGGTTGATTGATAACCTTGTCTATAGCCGTGCACCTTTTAAATTTGTTATTACTGGTGGTCAATTTTTAAATCCAATTCAAGCAGATGAAAACCATTCAAACTTTCTTGATGAGAAAAATAAAATTTTAGAGTTAATAGAAAAGGAAGGAATTGAAGGAGTAGTATTTTTAACCGGTGATGTTCATAGAAGTGAAATAACAAAAATGGAAAGAGCCAATAGTTATCCATTATATGATTTTACAATTTCACCTTTTACTTCCGGTGCTTCAAGAGCTTACCCAAATCCTTGGAGAATAGAATCAACATTAACTACTGAAAGAAATTTTGCGATTTTTGAATTTAGCGGTCCAAGAAAAGATAGAACATTAAAATGCACTGTGTATAATGTAGATGGAAAAGAACTTTGGAGTTTTTCAGTTAATGAAAATGAACTTAAGAACAAAAAGTAATTATGAATGTTGAATTAATAGAAATTTTTTAAATTTGTGTTAATAATTTTTCCTTATTCGTAATATTAATTCAATTGGGGCTATAGCTCAGCTGGGAGAGCGTCTGAATGGCATTCAGAAGGTCAGCGGTTCGATCCCGCTTAGCTCCACTTAAAAAAGCTGCAATACTTTCTGTATTGTGGCTTTTTTATTTATAATCACCCTACAAGTCTTTTATTGCCCCCCAAAATGTCCCCGAAAATACTTCGCGTATCTATTTCTTCTTTCATTTTCTTCACATTCACTGATGCATAATATTTCATTGTTGTATTGATATTGGTATGATCAGCTAAAGTTTTCACTATATGTAACGGAATCCCTTTTTCCAGCAGTTTTGTGATAAATGTTTTTCTAAGTTGATGTAAAGTATATTTTTTTGAGATTAAATTTTGTTCTAATAATTTTTGTTGTAACCTAAAAAAGAATTTCAAACCATTCATTGAGTACGAAAAAACTTTTAAGTCTTTTCTAATTCCTATTTCATTTAATAAGCTTCTTACATCATTTGTAATTGGGAATAAAAAATCTCTTCCTCGTTTTACATTCCTTGCAATAATTACATTATTCTCCCAATCAACATCTTCCCATTTTAAAGCTAGGGCAGAAGATATTCTAAATCCAGTTATCAATAAAAACATAATTAAATAAAACTGTTCTTTAGCTTCCTTATTGTAAAGAGATCTTAAAATATTTTGTAAATCTCGATCATCAATACTTTCTGGAATTTTATTTTCTTTTTTTAACATCTTGACAAAATTCTCCCTTACATATCCACTCGCTTTAAAAAACTCAAACATTGCATGTAAATGAGCAGTATAAATTCCTTGCGTATTGTTTGAATAACTTTTTTTATCAAATAACATTAACAGCCTTCTATAATCACCTTTATCATATTGCGATAATTTTTTATTCCCTGCAGCTTCAATTAATACTCTTGTACTTAAATCATAAAGCATAATTGTTTTTGGTTTCAGTCGTTTCAGACTTAAGAATTCTTCTTTCCCTTTTAGTAGGTCTATGTTCGGAGTGATTTCAATAAATTCTTGATGAAGTTCAGTCTTCGCTTCAAACTGTCTTAATAACTTCCGTGCTTCAATCCAGCCTTCCTTTGTTGCTTTTATCTTTGTCGAAAACTCTTTTCTTGTTTCAGTTAATTTATCGTAATACCTAATCCAAAGAATGTTTCCTCTTTTTTTTAAATGTGCCATATTTAACTCCCATCATCAACATTGTCCTGAGCGAAGCAAAGGAACTAATCACTTTTCACACCTTATATATTTCCCTCTGAATCTTAACAACCGGCATAACCAATTCAACTTCTTCTTTCTTTAAAGTTATAGGATCATACAAAAAATTATCCGAATCCAACTGAATCAATTCATGCGGAAGAATTCTGAACCTTTTAATTACCTGATCGCCGCTTTTCAATCTCGCCGCAACAATACATCCGTCATATAACCTTGCGTCGCTGTCAACCAAAACCAAATCGCCGTTCTCTATAGTCGGACTCATACTATCGCCCTTAACCCTCAGTGCCATACACCCGAGTTTTTTATGATAAGTGAACGCAACCTTTTCAGAATGCTCATCAGTAAAAAACTCTACCATACTTCCAGCTGAGAGCATTGAAACAATAGGGAAGTCATAACCGGTGGTTTTGTTTGCAGCTTCCCTATAAACATCCGATGCAATCTTTTCTTTCAGCTTCTCTCCGGTTAGCAGATAATGAATATCCGCGCCAAGGTCTGCCAGTTTCTTGATAACCTCTCCGCCCGGCATTGTCTTGCCCGAAACATATTGCTGTAATGTTTGAGGCATCATACCTAACGCCTCACAAAGATTCTTTTGTGTTTGGAATTTCAGTTCAGCAAATTCTTTAATTCTCTCGCCGATTTTGTCCTTTAACTCGCTCATGTTGTTTTTTTATGTTGTTGATGATTTTTTCTTTTTAAAATCATTTAATTATGGCCTTAAAAAAATGACGTATAAA
>Ga0194119_10005391_pt1 | contig 19113 bp, 11 predicted proteins | sample TA2MahC100mmetaG_FD_148620 | JGI IMG/M metagenome (GOLD analysis project Ga0194119, IMG submission 148620) | Freshwater microbial communities from Lake Tanganyika, Tanzania - TA2015018 Mahale Deep Cast 100m | ecosystem: Environmental > Aquatic > Freshwater > Lake | place: Tanzania: Lake...
CAAGACCACGATTCGTTCGAGCTACGGCATGTACAACATGATCCTGTTGGGCTCGATCTTCTTCTCGCTGACCGGCACCGTGCAGTCCGACGTTCGCAACTTCAATAATGTGGGCGCCGACGGAAGGCCGATCTTTACGCTGCCCGACACACGGACGCCGGGCAGCGGCATCCGCTCCGGCGCGCAAGGTACATTTGAGTTCCGCACCGCCAATCAGATTGACCTCCGGCCGCCATACATGAACCAGTGGCAGCTCTCGATCGACCGCGAACTGGGGCGCAACCTCGGTTTGCGGATGAGCTATATCGGGAACAAATCCACCAATCTGCCCTGGGCGCCCGATGTAAATCAGATGCAGCCCTCCAACCGCTTCTTCTCCCAGCGCAACAGTCTCGACCGCCCCTTCCCGAATTGGGGCCTGATCTTCAGCCGCGATGCCGGAGCCAATGCGCTCTACAACTCGCTGCAACTGGAATTGAACCGGCGTTTCGCGAACGGACTTAGCTTCACGACGGCGTACACGCTGGCCAAGAATCTGGCCGACAACGCCGGCCCCGCGCCGAGCGGCTTTGCCGGCGAAACGGGTGGCGGCCGGCTGACGAACTCGCTCGACCGGCGCTCCGACCGCGGTGACGTCTACGCGACGCGACGCCAACGTTGGGTGAACACGATGGTCTACGAACTGCCCTTCGGCAAGGGGCGCAAGTTTCTATCCGGCGCCGGCGGCGCCGCGGAGATGGTGCTGGGCGGTTGGCAACTTTCCAGTATTCTCACTCTGCAAACCGGCCCTTTCCTAACTCCCGTCTTCGCCGGCGGCGACCCGTCCGGCACCAACGCCGCAAGCCGCGGCGCCTCCCGCCCCGATCGCAGCGGCAGCGGTTCGCTTGACGCGCCGACCCGCGACCTTTGGCTCGATCGCAGCGCCTTCGTTTGCCCGGGCAGGACGGCCGGGCCGCAGCAGTTCAATTGCGCCGTCGGCGTTGTGGCCGGCCGCGACCCGGCGCCGATCGGCCGCTTTGGCAATTCGGGCGTGGGTATCGTGAATGGCCCCGGCACGTTTGGCTTGAACGCCGCGCTGAGCAAGAAGTTCCAAATCGCCGAGCGGGTCAACCTGCGTGCGGAAGGCAGCTTCACCAACGCGCCGAACTGGACGAACCTGGGCGATCCGATTCTCGACATCGCCAACAACAACTTCGGCCGGATCACCGGTTCCCGCGGCGTCGACTTCGGCGGCGGCCGCACCGGTCAGGTTTCATTGCGCCTGGAGTTTTAATCCGATCGCGTTGCTGGTTCTTGTGCCGGAGCTCACCTCCACCGTCATATCGCCGGCGGGGCAGCGCTCCGGTACTTTGATGTTTACCTGCCACAGTCCCAGGTTCGCGCCCGAATAGAGCACTTCGGCCGGAAGCCCGCAGGCGCGGGCCGCGACGTTCGTGGAGCCGCCCGTGCCCCATAGCTCGACCGGTTGGCCCGGAACGCCCGTGGGCCGGGTGTCGAAGAGCGCGGGCGCCGTCCGCGCCAGCGGAATGTCCACCGTTGTTGCGCCGTGGGTGAGCCGTCCGTTCGTCACATCGGCGGGGATCTCGATGGTCCACTGCGTGGGGCTTGCAAAATAGGTGCGCGCGGGGCGGCCGTCGACCGTGAATTGGGCTGCCGTCAAGCCGGCGCCGAAAATCGTCACGATCTCACCCGGAGCGATCGAGCCGGACTGATACGTGGCCGCGCTGGTGACAGAGAGCGCCGTGAAGGCTGGCGGCGCAAAGTGGAAGTAGCCGACGATGGCATCATGATCGCTCGCGCGCTCGGTGTCCGGAAAGTCCGCGTTGCCGCGCGCGTAGACCACGCGGGTCACAGGCAGGCGCGGGCTGACCAGCATGTGGTCCAGGGCCTGCGTCTGGCCGCTGAATACGTAGGAGTAGTTGTCGCCGTTCTTCAGCCGGGGATTTACATTCAGCAGATTTGTGCCTTGGGTCATCACGGCGATCAAATCGGCATACCCGTCGTCGAACGCCATGGCGTTGAAGTCGCCCGTGATGGCAAATGGGACGTTTTCGGCGATCATGTTGCGGAGGAGGAAGTTGACGTTCTCCGCCTGTGCGCGGCGCTTTGCCTGTACAGCGGGATCTTCAATGCCGGTAAGCGACCGCATGTGCAGGTTCACCACGGCGATGTCGACTCCACCCACGCGCGCGTTGAGCCGGTACGGCTGACGATCGTGGATCGGGTTGTCGATGGGGAATGCCGTTGTGACGGTCACAGTGGACCGCTTGACGAGAAAGCCGGGCGCGATGCCTGAGGGATCGTTCGTCGCGCCAAATAGAACCATATAGCCACCTAGTTCCGCGGCGAGCCGTTCCAGCGCGGCGGCGCTGCCAGCCTCCTGCACTGCGAGGATATCCGGCGAGCGAAGTTGCGTCTGGATGTAGCTTTTCAGGCGCCCGATCCTGGCTTCAAAGTCCGCCGCCGTGGTGAAGAGCCGGAACAGATTCAGCGATGCGATCGTGAACTCGCCAGACGCCGCTGGCGGAACCGGTGGCGGCGGCGCTGGCAATCCGGGCGTGGTGGTGGATAAGAAGGGGCCTCCCAACAGCATCGTGTAGCGCCGCTGGCCGAAATCGAGCGGTCCAACTAGGCCGGCAACGCTCTGTCCGGCGCGAAGGCTAACGGCCGATGGGGCGACGGCGCGCAGCACGCCTGGATCGTCTCCATTCAAACCCGGCCGTTTGAACGGCCGGGCCGGGCCCGTGGCGACGAAGAAGGCCGCTCCCACGGATGGACCGCAAACGGTGGCAACCGGCAGCATCATCCCCATGCCCTCGAAGCGCTCCCAGTCCGTACCGGTGAGCAGGCGAGGTGCAGGCAGCGTTTGGTTCGACTCCAGAACCTCCACGGTGACGTCGATCAGCTCCGTTAGCGGCGGGCTGAGCGGGTCCGCCGCCGGGCGGAATTCCACGACGGTTCCCGTGACCTCAACCAGAGTGCCCACTTGCGCTTCGACTGGCGTGAAGACCAGCAGGCCTTCGCTGGTGCGTTCGTCGTCATCCTCGTCGCCGGGGGCGCTTTGAATGTAGAAGCCGCTGGCACGGCGCGCGTAGACGATCCCGCGCGTGACTACACGGCGGTTTTCGTGCGGCGACGCTTCGCCGGGCCCTTGAATGGCGGAGATGCGCAGGCGTTCGGCGGGCGGCGGCGGCAAGTCGCAATCCACTCGCGCCGTAGCGCTGTTACGCGGATTCGGCGCGGCGATTGTGAAATCGGCGGCGTTGTTGCCGGAGTCCAGACAGCCGTTGCCGCCGCGCAGTGCCGCCGTTGTGTTCGAAAGATCCCGGACCGGCGCGGTCTCGAACTCATTGGCCGCCAAACCGTAGCCGACCAGATCCATCACGCGTTCCGGCGCGACAAGGCGGACCTTCCCCGAAGTTGCGCCGAGCGCAAGCGCGCCCGTCGCATCCGGCGCGGGAAGATCCCGCGTCCCGCCGGCGCCCGCGGCAAGTTGGATCAAATAGTACCGGCCCGGTTCGATGGTCCCTGTGACTGGCGACGACTGCCACGACGTGGCCGTCGCGCCGGCGTACTGGACGGTCCAACCGTCGATCGCGACAGGCGCGCCGCCCCGGTTGAACAGTTCGACAAAGTCATTGCGCCAAACCGACCCGGCGTTGCCACCGCCGCCGTATACCTGGCTGATGACGACGCTCTGCGCAGGCGCCACCACCGCGCAGAGGGCCCAGATGGCGAGCCTCATCGAATGTATTCCGGGACGACACCGCGCATGCGGCGCCAGACCTGCTCGCAGGCCTCCAGCGTGCGTGCGTCCAGCGGACCTTCCTGGGCGGCGGCAATATTGGCGGTTAGATGGCGCATGCGCGATGCACCGAGGATTAGTCCCGTGACCGGCGAGTGATGCAGGATGAAGTTCAGGGCGATCGAGACAAGGCTGCGTCCGCTCTCGGCCGAAGCGCAGGCCAGCTCATTCACGGCTTCGAACTGTTCGTTGTTCCAGAAGCGGTCGAGGTACATCTTGTTCCCGTCGAAGCGCGATTTCTCGAGGGGCGCCTGCTGTGTGTGTTTGCCGGTGAGCAGGCCGCCGGCGAGCGGGTTGTAGCAGAATGTCGAAACGCCGTAGCGTTTCGCCATCGGCAGCAGCTCCGCCTCAATCGCCCGCGTTGTCACATTATACATCGGCTGGCAGATGTGCACCGGTGTGTAACCGTGGCGCGCGGCGATATTTCGCATTTCCACGATCTGCCAGGCGCCGTAGTTCGAAACCGCCGGGTGCCGGACCTTGCCCGCTTTGACGAGCGAGTCCACGGTTTCGAGCGTCTCTTCGACGGGCACCGCGTGGTCCTGCATGTGGAGATAGTAGATGTCCACGTAGTCCGTGTTCAACCGCCGCAGCGAAGCGTCGATCTGTTTGAGAATCGCCGCGCGGGACAGGCCGCTGTCTTCCGGTCCATCACCCATCACGCCCCGCACCTTGGTGGCGAGCACGAATTTGTCCCGCCGGCCCTTCATGGCGCGGCCGGTAATCTCTTCGGAGACGCCCTTGTTGTAGACGTTCGCCGTGTCGAAGAAATTGATGCCATTATCCAACGCCACGTCGATCATCGCGTGCGAATCCGCCTCATCGGCCTGGCCGCCAAACGTCATGGTGCCAAGGCACAGTCGCGATACGGAGAGGTCCGTACCCGGTAGCAGAACGTGTTTCATTGCTTCCATTGTTTTTCGATTTCGAGCGCCACTTGGCGGGCCAACTCCTCGTAGCCCTCTTTCAGGAAGTGGACGTTGGGCTTCGGCAGCAGCTTGTCTTCATTGGGCCGCACGTAGCTCCACAGGTCGACGACCGGGATGCCATGCTTTTTCATCACACGGACGGCGGCCTGGTTATACAGGATGTCGTCGCCCCTGTCGCGCCGAGGCGAGAGTTCGCCCTTGGGGACCGGCGTGGTGGTGGCGTAGGTCACGCGCGCGCCGGTCTTTACCAGGATCGCGGCGATGCGGTCCAGATTCAACTCGTATTGCTCCAGCACCACCTGATGCTTGCCATCCTCCATCCGGCGCAGATCGTGCAGGCCGAAATTGAAGTGAATGGCCGCCCACTTCTCCTTGCCGATCCATTCGTTGACGCGGACCCAGCCGTTCGAAGAATGCGCTGCGTTGCCAGGGTTGTGCACGACCTCGGCCTTCCCTTCCAACATCGCCTTGACGTGCGGCGTGTAGCCGATCGAGATGGAGTCGCCGATGATGAGCACTTTTGGCAACTGCGCACTGAGGGCGAAGGCGGAAAACAAAAGCAGAACGGATCGCATTCAGCGATTGTAGCTGGAGTGCAACCGGGCGGCGACGGTCCTGCCGTCGAAAGTTTCACGCTCCCGAACCAACCGGTTCCTTCCTCCGGAGCGCGTTTTGAAATTCCGGAAGCGGCAGCGTGTTCAAGACGTCGCCGCTGGTGAGCCAACCGCGGCGCGCCATCTTCACACCGTACCGCATGTTGCCCATGTGCTTCGGGTGATGCGCGTCGGTGGAGATGGTGAACCGGCAGCCCTTGTTCCTGGCGATGCGGATGAGCGCAGCGTGAAGGTCCAGCCGTTCGGGGCTGGCGTTGATTTCCATGGCCACTCCTCGCCGCGCCGCCTCGGCTGCGACGCGTTCGAAGTCATAGACGAAGGCGTCGCGATGCAGCAGCACCCGGCCCGTGGGATGGCCAATCACTTTGACGTGCGGATTCTCCAGGCACCGAAGGTAGCGGTCCGTCATCTCCGCCGAATCCAGGTTCATGTAGCTATGCACGCTGGCAATGACGAGGTCGAGTTCCGCCAGCGCATCATCGGCCAGATCCATGCGGCCGTCCTTCAAAATGTCGCACTCCAGGCCGGACAGCACCCGAATTCCAAGAGCGCTGTGGTCCAGCGCGCGAACACGCCGCGCGAAGGCGATTACACGGGCCTCGTCGAGCCCGTTGGCCATTGCCAGCGCTTTGGAATGATCGGTAATGGCCATGTACTCGTAGCCGTGGGAGCGGGCAGTCTCCGCCATCTCCTCAAGCGTGGCGCGGCCGTCGGACTCGCGGGTGTGCATATGAATGTCGCCGCGCATCTGGTCCGGTTCGATCAGAACGGGCAGCGCGCCCTTCTCCGCGGCGTCGAACTCGCCCTGGTTCTCGCGCAGTTCGGGTGGAATCCAGGCGAGGCCGAGTTTGGCGTAGATTTCCTCCTCCGTCTCCGATGCGGCGTTGACGTTGCCGTCAAGTGTGAAGAGCCCGTACTCATTGAGAGTGAAGCTCAGCTTCAAGGCCCGCTGCCGCAGGGCGACGTTATGCTCTTTTGAACCCGTGAAGTATTGCATTGCCGCGCCGAAGCTTGCGGCCGGCAGGGTACGCACGTCGACTTGAATCCCCTCCACTCCCACCTTCGCCGAGGCCTTGTTCTCCCCTTTGGCAAGCAGGTCCTGCACCTTGCCAAAGCGCGCAAAGGCGTCGAGCGCCGCCGTGGGGTCCGGTCCAGTCACCAGCAGGTCCAGGTCGCCAACGGTCTCCTTGCCACGGCGGAACGAGCCGGCAGGCGTTACCTTTGAGACGCCTTCGCTTTGCCCCAGATAGGCGCTCAGCTCCGCCGCCACCTGATCGGCGAAGTTCAGAAGGAACCGGCCGGCGGTCTTTCGATACTGCTCGATGCCGCGCAGGACCTTCTCCTCCAACTTGGCTCCAAGGCGCGGCAGGGTGCGAATCTTCTGTTCCTCGGCCAGGCGTTTCAGGTCATCGAGCGTCGAGATGCGAAAGGTCTCGATCAGCAGTGCGATGGTCTTCGGCCCCAGACCCTGAATACGGAGCATCTCGAGCGCGGTGGGCGGATACCTCTCCAGCAGTTCGTCCCGGCGTTCGAATGAGCCGCGTTGTTCCAGTTCTTCGAGCACCGAGGCGATGCCCTTGCCGATCCCCTGTATGTCCGTGACTTTGCGGGATGGATCCTTGAGGATCGACGCGATTCGCTCTGGATATCCCTCGATGACCGAGGCTGCGTTCCGATAGGACCGGATGCGGAAGCCGTCGAGCGCGGCGATCTCCATCAGGTCGGCCGTTTCGGCCAGGATGCGCGCGATTTCGATGTTTTCCATGCTGGTCCTTTCATGATAGAGTAGGCCTCTGATGAGACCGAAGTATCTGCTCCTGCTGGCTTTGCCGGCTGCCGCGGTGTTGCTGATGGGCCAGGCCGAGAAAAAGAAGAAGGCCGGGCCGGACCGCTGGAATCAACCGGTGGGATATGCCGACACACCGGTGATTCCGGATCAAAAGTGGAAGGTCCACGACATCGACCGCCCGCGCCCGCGCCAGATCACTCCCGGCGCGCTGCCGAACAACGCTCCTTCGGATGCGATCGTGCTCTTCGACGGCAAGGACGCTTCGCAATGGGAATTCCGCGGAAAGCGTGGCAATCCGCCGTCGGCCTGGAAGGTGGAGAACGGTTACATGCAAGTGGCCAACGGCGCCGGCGACGCGGTGACGAAAGAAAAATTCGGCGACATGCAGTTGCACATCGAGTGGGCTTCGCCGTCCGAGATTTTGGGCAACTCGCAGATGCGCGGCAATAGTGGTGTGATCCTGATGAGCCGCTACGAGGTGCAAGTTCTGGACAGCTGGGAGAATCCGACCTACGCCGACGGTCAGGCGGGTTCGATCTACGGGCAGTGGCCGCCGCTTGTGAATGCGATCAAGAAGCGCGGCGATTGGAACTACTACGACGTCATCTTCGAAGCCCCGAAGTTCGAGGGCGAGAAGCTAGTGAAGCATCCGTACGTGACCGTGCTCCATAACGGCGTGCTGTTACATCATCGGAAGAAGATCGTAGCGCCGATGGCGCATCGCGTAGTCGCGCCCTTCAAAGCCCACGGCGCCGAAGAGCCATTGCTGCTGCAGGATCACAACGAGCCGGTCCGGTATCGCAATATCTGGGCGCGCAAGTTGCGCGGTTACGATCAACCGTAGAACCGGCCGTTTTTGCGCCGGGACGTACTTTACTCGACGATTGCACCCGCCGAAGTTGAGGCGATCTTTGTTTTGCGGTTGGATTCTCGACCGGAACGGTAACGGCCAGGCGAAGCTGGGCCTGTCTGTCAACGGGAACGGGGCAAACGCCGGATACCGGCCGGTGGTGATGGGCCGGGCGGGGCCTGTTTGTTAATCTTGGAAGTGAATGCTGAATCCCAACATCTTCCGCGAGTACGACATTCGCGGCATCGCTGATCGAGACTTGACCAGCGAGGGCGTTGAGCAATTAGGCCAAGCGCTCGGCACATATATCCAAACCAGTGTGGGACCGAACATTAACATCGGCCGCGACTGCCGGCTTTCCGGCGACCGCCTCAATCTCGCTCTGCGTAAAGGCCTTCTCGCCGCCGGGTGCCACGTCACCGATATCGGTATCGTGCCGACGCCCGTGACCTACTACTCGGCCATGAAACGCAAGGCGGATGGCGCCGTGATGATAACCGGCAGCCACAACCCGTCTGACTACAACGGCTTCAAGACGGTCTGCGGATCCGGAACCCTGCACGGTTCCGCGATTCAGGACGTACTTCGTATCATTCAGACCGGCGACTATGTCCACGGCACGGGCACCTATCAGACCTACGACATGGTTCCCGAGTATGTCGACGAGATCGCCGGCCGTTTCCGGTTTCCGCGCCGCATCAAGGTAGTCGCAGACGGCGGCAACGGCACCGCCGGCCCTGTTTTCGCCAAGATTCTCGAACGGCTCAACGTCGAAACCACCAACATGTTTTTCGAGATGGACGGCAGCTTTCCGAACCACCACCCGGACCCGACCGTCGTGGAAAACCTTCAAATGCTCGCGGCGAAGGTTCGTGAAACAGGCGCCGAGTTGGGCCTTGGGTTCGACGGAGACTCGGACCGCATTGGCGCCGTGGATGAGAACGGGGATGCCGTTTATGGCGACATGCTCATGCTGATCTACGCCCGCGAGATCCTCACCCGCAAGCCCGGCGCCACGTTTATCGGCGAGGTGAAGTGCAGCCAAGTGATGTACGACGAACTCAAACGTCTCGGCGGCAACCCGATTATGTATAAGACCGGGCACTCTCTCATCAAGGCCAAGATGAAGGAAGAGCACGCGGAACTCGCCGGGGAAATGTCCGGTCACATGTTCTTCGCCGATCGCTATTTCGGCTACGACGACGCACTCTACGCCGCCTGCCGCCTGATGGAAATCGTCAGCACTTCCGGCCTGCCGCTGAGCCGCCAGCTTGACGGTCTGCCCAAGCTCGTCTCCACGCCGGAGCTTCGTTACGAAACCACCGACGAGACGAAATTCGCCGTTGTGGCCGCCGTTGCCGATCACTTCCGGAAGGTCCGGACGATTGTCGACGTCGACGGCGCGCGGGTGATCTTTCCGAATGGCTGGGGCCTGGTCCGGGCCTCCAACACGCAACCTGTTCTGGTGATGCGATTCGAGGCGGAGAGCCAGGAGCTGCTCGACCAGTACCGGGCGGAAGTCGCCGGGGTTCTAACCAAGATCACAGGATCCGCGCTGCGCGAGACCCACTAGCTTACGGCCGCTCGCCGAGCGCGATAGGCCCGAAGGCGGGCAGCGCCTGTCCGCCTACAGCCGCCAGGTCGCAGACGGGGTTTACGCCGCGGCAATAGAAGAGCTCCCGGTTCTTGGCTGGGCCCACGGAGAGCAAAATGTCCCCGTTCGCGGGGTCCTGTGCGGTATGGAACACGCCCGGCTCGCCAAGTTCGAAGCCGTGGATCCGGCCGCCGCCTGGAACGCGAACCCGCTGCGTGAATCGTAACCGGAGCGTCGTCCGGTTCTCCCAGGTGGCGGAGGCCAGGGCCGGCGCAGGGCCGTCCAGGATCCGCATGGCGAACCGTTTGCCCAGAGTCTCCAGAGCGGCACGGTTCAGGTGGATCGGGTCGGTCAACGGCAGATCGGCCGTTGCGACCATGCCGCCAGGGCCGATTGCCGGCTCAGAGAGCCGCTGCGCTTCCCTGACCAGGTCCCAGCCGGGCGCCTGAGACGGCGGCACCACGTCTCGCCCTAGCTGCGCAAAAAAGAACGGAAGGTCCGGTCGGCCGAGATCTGAGCGCATCCGCCTCACCAGCGCCTGGAACCGGTCCGCATAGCTGCTGGCGGTCTCCAATTGGCCGGCGTCCGCTTCGCCCTGGTACCACAGAATCGCTTTGGCCCGTCCCGCGAGCTTCGCGCGAGCCTCGAAATTTCCGTACAACGACCTCCGCAGATCCTTCCTGCGCTCCGGACTCCACTGGTCGAGCGACGTGCCGCCGATCGCGCAAGGAACCAGGGCGACGGGGACCTGTGTCCGGCGCACCATCTCCTTGGCGAAGGGCAGCGCCAATCCAATACCGATCACTCGCCCGTCGCGCGGAATCGCTTCGTGAATCGGGTCGCGGGCGATGGCCCAGGTGTCCTCGGGTGAAAAGACCCGCACGCGCGGATCGGCTGGCGCTGGGTCCACCAGCGGAGCGCGGCCCACCATGTTCGATTGACCGGCCAGGAGGTAGATATCGCCGGAGAGGATGTTCGTTCGCCGGACGGTGACGGCGCCGAAGCGGAACTCGATCGTGTAGGGGCCGCCGGCCGGAAGCTTGGGCATCGCCTTTTGCCAAGGGCCGCCGTTCACCCGCACCGCTAATTCGCCGGCGCCGCGCGTGCGCGGTGCGGGGACCGGCTCATCGCGGGAGACCAGTTGATCGTTCTGCAGTGACGTGCCGATGGCGGCCTCCGGCTGCTTGTGTGTTTCGAGCCAGCGCACGGCGGCTGGAAAATCCGCCTCGTGTCCGCCGTCGAAGATCGTCACGCGCGCCGCGCCGGACGTTCGCCGGTACAGCGCCGTTTTCGCGCGTTGTTCGGAGATGTTCATCGGCGTGGCCACCCGGCCCAGTTTCGTTAACGAGTCGATCTCCCCGGCGGCAATGCGGCCGTCTGGAGCGGCCAGCACGTTGAACGCATGCAGAGAGTGGCTCACGGGCACCGAGCCCTCATGGCCATCGCGAATTCCGGTTTGAATATCGATGGGCAAACCGCGCGCCAGATGCAGGAAATGCACGGGCGAGCGGCGCCGGTATTGCTGCGCGGAGTGTCCGTGCCCGGGAGGATTGCCGAAGCAGCCGTCCATCATTTTGGCGTACCGCGATTTTTGCCGTTGGGAAAATGCGTACCAATCTCCTAGGTCACTTATCGGAACCCAGGCCGAGACGGCGGCCCAGACATCCGGCGCGCGGCCCGCCATCATGAGGGCCATGTACCCGCCACCCGAACTGCCGGCCAGGTAGATACGCCGCTCGTCGATCCTGGTTTGCCGCTTGGTCCATTCCACGGCATCGAGCACATCCTGCACGGCCAGTTCCGAGCCGCAGGCCTCCGGATGATCGTTGACGCCGCGGAAATCGGGTGAGACGAAGGCCCAGCCTCGCGTGCGGGCCTCCTTGCGAATTTCGGCGAAATTGTTCGACGTATCGAACCGGCTGGACCAGGAGTGAAGATGGACCAGCAGGGGAACGGGCGCGGCGGGGTTCTCGGGAAAATCGGCTATGGCCAGCTGCAGCGCGCCGTCGATGGAGGAAGGAATCTCGACCGCCGCGAGGGCGAGTGCGAAGAAGGGAAGCGCGAATCGCATCTCCTTATTACCCCACGAATTCAGACTTCTCACACCGGCGGAATTCCGGAACGGCCACGCCGTTTCGCTGGCGCCACAGCCAATAGTCGTTGCGCAGGTCGGTCCAGAAGTTTCCCGGCAGCGTTGGGTTTTCGGCTGTGTCCAATGTGAGGTGATGCGCGTACTCGTGCGGCAGCGTGCGAGCGGTGGCGTGGTCCAGGCCCAGAAAAACTTTGTAGAACGGATCGGCCGCGACACCGGCCCGGCGGGCGCGAGGGCCGATGCAGGTGCCGCCGGTGCGGTCCCGGTCGATGTCGTAGCCCAGCACGTTGGTGACGAATACGTTGACGGTTCCGCGCCGCAAGAATTGGTCCGGAATGACCGAATAGCCTTGCGTGCGCAGGAACGCGCCTTCCGTAACCATTACCTGGAACTTGATGGCGCTCACGGCGAACTCGCGAGCAGCCTCCGTCTGCCAACTCCAAAACTTTTCACGGGCGATTGTCCGCGCGGCGTCGAACATCACGTTTAGTCGAACGTGGATATCCGGCACGGCCGTACGTTTGGAACAGGCGCAACCGGCTGCGGCCAAGGCGCAAAGCCATGCTCGCCGCGACTGCGTTGCGCCGTCCATCTCACGCGTGGGCGGCGGCTAGGAGACGACCGCCGCCCTCCGCGGCTCGGGGGAGCGCGGCGGAACTTGAGCTTGTTGCTGGTTGAATTTCACGCTCACCAATTTGGAGACACCGGGCTCCTCCATGGTCACGCCATAGAGAGTCTGTGCCACTTCCATCGACCGTTTTGCGTGCGTGATCATAATGAACTGCGTTTCGGCTGCCATCTCGAGGAGTAACCGAGCTAGACGTCCGGTGTTGGCCTCGTCGAGCGGCGCGTCGACTTCGTCCAGGATGCAGAACGGACTCGGCTGGTACTTAAAGATGGCCATTAATAGCGCCATTGCCGTCAACGACTTTTCGCCACCGCTCAACAGCAGCACGTTCTGAAGCCGCTTGCCCGGAGGCGACGCGATCAACTCGATGCCGCTCTCGCCGATGTTCGATTCGTCGGTCAGCCGCATCTCCGCGGCGCCGCCGCTGAAGAGAATTCTGAACATCTCGCCGAATTTCGCGTTGATCGCCTCAAAGGCCTCCGCGAACCGCTTCCGCGATTCGACATCGATGTCTTGGATCGCCTTCTCGGTGTCGCGAATAGAGTCCAGCAGATCCTGCCGTTGCGTGTTCAGGAAGGTGAAACGCTGCTCGGCCTCCTTGTACTCCTCCAACGCCTGCGGATTGACCGCGCCGAGCGCTTCAATGCGCGAACGCACTTCCGTGTACTTTCCTTCGAGATCTATCAAGGCCAGATCGTCGAGATCCGGATCGTCTTCGCGAATCAGCTCCGATGCCGGCGCGGCCAGGTCCTTGCGGCTGTTCTCATCCAGGTGCTTCAGGTCGGATTGCAACTGCACCAGATGAATTTCGATCTGGGTGCGATGTTCCTGCGCCTGCTGGGCCGCGACCCGCTGGGCCTTCAGCGCCTCGTCGCCCGCGGCCAGCCGGCCGCGCATCTCTACATCTTTCGCCGCCGCTTCCGTGACTACGGCGTCCAATTTGCCGATCGTTCCGGTCAGCCGCACGGCCGCGCCGTCGAGCTCCATGTTGTCGTTCAACAGGCGAGTGCGGTCCAACGACAAGCGCTCCATTTCGGCAGCGATATTGGCTCGCCGCCGCGTCAGTTCGCCGGCCTGCGCTTCTAGCCGCTGCTTGGCGGCGAAGTCGCTGCGCTGCCGTTCTTCGAGCGAAGCCAACTCCACGCGGACGACGGAGTGCTCCTCGGAGACGCGCTGCACTGCCTCGCGCAACGCATCAAGCTCGCCGCGCCCACCCTCCAGCTCGCGCTCCGACGCGCCGCGCGCGTCGTCCCTTTCCTTCAGCAGTTGTTGCTTCTGCAGCTTGTTGGCGGTGCTCTGCTCCAACTGCCGGCCCAGACGTTCTAATTCCATGCGCGCCGAGGAGAGACGTGCGTTCGAGCGGTTCGTCTCCTCGCCCATCCGGCGCATCTCGTGGTCCAGCGCCAGCGCTTCCTTTTCTTCCCGCTGCTGCTGTTGCCGGATCTGCTCCAGCCCCTCGGTGAGGGCATGCATCGTATGTTCGATTTCGACGATCGATTGTTGAGTTTGCTCGAAGGCCTTCTGCTTGGCCGAAACGGTTCCCGTCAACTCGCGGAGTTCCCGTTTTAACGCGAGCGGTCCGGAGCCGGTCTTGCGGCCGCCACTGACGGCGTGGCCGTGGTAGCAAACGCCGTCCGGCATCAGGAAATACACGTCCGGATATTGCATCGCCAGCCGCTGGGCGGCGGCTCGATCCTGCACCAGATAGCAGCGCGCCAGGCGCGGAAGAATCTCGGCGGGCGCCTGGGTGAGCCCATTCGTCATCTTGACGAAGTCGCTCAAGCGTCCCACAATGCCCGTTTCCGGGCCGATGGGAGGTTCCACAGGCGGGGCGCTGGCGTATTTGTCTTCCAGCTCCGGATGCACCAGGAAGGTAGCGCGTCCATCGAAGTCGCCTCGCATGACGTCGATTCCGCGATCGGCCTGCGCCCAGTTCGCAACCACTACGTATTCGAGCTCTTCGTGCAGAAACTCTTCAGCGGCTTTTTCGAACGCCGCGTCGACCTCAACGAAATCGGCGAGCACCCCGGCCGGTTTCAGGTCCGCCATTTCGCCTTTCTTTACCGCGGTGAAGAGACGCTTTACGGATTCGGTGGTGTAGGTCCGGTGCGAAAGGATCTCCTCCAAGGAATCCTTTCGCGCCTTCAGACGCGACAGCTCCGCCCGAACGGTCTCGAGCAGCCGCCGCGATTCGCCGAGCGTGGTCCGGTGCGTGGTCAGCTCCGATTCCGCGCGTTTCTTTTGATCCGCCAGCGATTCCAACTGCAACTGCCGGTCGCCGAGTTTGGTTTGCAGACCGGACTTTTGTTCGGCCAGCCGGGCCAGATCCGCGACCGCCGCCTCGGATTCTTTTTGCGCCCGCGTGCGGTCCCGCTCGTTGGACGCCAAGAACTCTTCAATCTGCGCCAACTGATTGCGGAGCGAGGAGGCCTCGCCGAGGAGGCGAATCACCTGCTGACGCATGGCTTCCAGTTTCTGTTCTCCGGAGCGCAACTCCGTCTGGGTCTTTTCGCGCTCTTCGTTTTTGGCGCGCAGGCGCTCCCGGGCTTCGTTCGCTTTCGCACCTGTCTCTTCAAGCGCAGCGCGGAACTTCTCTACCTCGGCTTGCATAGCAGCCAAGCGCGCTTCCACGTCCTGCGTTTCCTGCTCGCCGTTGTTCAGGCGCTGCTCAATAGCCGCCACTTGCTGAGACTGGTTCGCCAGCCGGCCCCGCGTTCTTTCGGCTTCCAATTGCAGGTCGGCCAGTTGTTTTCGCTGGGCGGTCAACTGCTCTTCGTGCTGATAGCAGGTTTGCTGCAGCGCGGAGTGCTCCGCCTCGTTCGCCTTCAGCGCGGTGCTGACCGATTCGAATGCCGCCGCCGCCTGGCTCATTTCGATGGCCGCCTTCGATGCTTCTTTTTCCAGCCGTTTGTACTGGCCAGCCAGCAAGAGTCGCAGGTGGGTGACCATCTCCTCCCGCAACACCTTGTAACGTTCGGCCTTGGCGGCCTGGCGTTTCAGGGAGTTGACCTGCCGCGTGACCTCTTCCAGGATGTCGAACACCCGGGTCAGGTTCTGCTTGGCGCCTTCCAGTTTCGCCTCGGCCAGACGGCGTTTGGTTTTGAACCGTGTAATGCCGGCGGCCTCCTCGATGACCGAACGGCGGTCCTGCGGGCGGGAACTGAGGATCTGACCGATGCGGCCTTGCTCAATGATGGCGTAGGATTCCGGTCCCAGGCCCGTACCCATGAAGATGTCCTGAATGTCGCGAAGGCGGGCCTGTTTGCCGTCGATCAGGTACTCGCTTTCGCCGCTACGGTACAGGCGGCGGGTGACAGTGAACTCGCGCCGCTTTTCCTTCCGTTCGGCCTCGTGGCCGGCGATGGCCTGGGTCACCGCCTCGCTATTTTGTGTTGGCTCCGGTTCGGCCAGTTCGGGGGAGGGGAGAGCTACGTCGACGGACGGATCGAACAGGGTCATTGTGACCGCCGCCATGCCCAACGGCTTGCGCTCCCGCGTGCCAGCGAAGATCACATCTTCCATGCGCGCACCGCGCAGACTCTTGGCGCTCTGCTCGCCGAGCACCCAGCTAATCGCGTCGCTTAGGTTCGACTTTCCACATCCATTGGGTCCGACAATCGCCGCGACACCCGCTCCGTTAAACCGCATCTCCGTGCGGTCACAGAACGACTTAAATCCCTGGATTTCAACGCGCTTGAGTTTGAGCAACGCGTGCCCCCTTATGGTCTAAATTCACCCAGGCGCGCGCCTGAGTGCTCGGGGGGGTACTGACCATGGTAGACGTCCACGTAAGGAATTGCAAGGACTATCACCACCGCATTTTGTAGGAAATTTCCGAAGGCCACAATAGATTGTGGCATGTTTTCACCGTGCTACAAGCCCCAGCGAATGACCACAACGTAACGGTCGGCGCCCCGGTTCGGATCGTCGACTTGAAGACGGGCGGTAAAACCGTTGGCCGGCGAAGGGCGGTCCAACACTTTGAGCTGGCCCCGACCGCGAGTCTTTCGGGCTTCGAAGACCCGCAGGTTTTTAGCGGGCGGTTCGCCGTTGCAGCCGATGCTTGCCTCTTTTTCCGGCTGGCCGGCCTGGACTTCGTAGACTGCCGATGCGCCCCGCACATTGATAATGACGCTTCCGTCGATGAGCGCCTCCAATTGGCAGGTCCCTTCGGTAGGCAGCACGATGCCCGCGGGCGCGGAGTCCGGCACTTGGGCCGGCTCAGCAGCCGGGGCGGTGGCGACGGGCGCCGGCGCCTGGCTGACGCCAAGAAACGGGTTGTAGGTGTAGTTCAGGTCAACCGGCAAGTCGGAAGGATACGTGACGTTCTTGGTAATGGCATAGGCCGGATCCAGCGCCCATTGGCCCGTATTCAAGACCTTACCTTTCCGGGTCTTTTCGTCGTGCCAGCCCCAGAACGGTTTGGCCTTGTTCGCGCCGTGTTTCCGGCCTAAGAACGAGCCCATATACTTCGTCCCGGCGCCGGGGCGCCCGCCGAACGGCTGGTAGGTGTACTCGGCGTCAAATGTCTTCGCGCCGCCTTGCCTGGCGCGAGGCCACCAGGTCTGCTCGATTGAAATCAGATCGTAACCGACGTTCCGGTCCTCACCGTTGCGAGCCCGCTCCGCCGAGCCGCGATACACGAAGGTCATCCCCGTACCGGTCTTGAAATCGTCTCCCGAGGCCGAGTACAGGCTGTGACTGCTGTCCGACCCGAGCGCCCCGTGCCCGCCAGCCTCAATGAACACGATCGGATGCCCATCCTTGAACTCGATCTTTCCGTCGATGTTGTGAGCGCCTTTCTTGATCCGGGGTTCGTTGGCGAACGAATAGACGTTGTTGTGGGCCAGCGTCTCCATCAATTCCAGGCGGCCAAATTCTGAACCGTCCTTACGAACGGTAAGGATCACGCCTTCGTTGTCGTTCTCATGACAGGTGCCGAAAATGCAGTTGTCGGAGTAGTCGCGGGGGTGGAAGAAGTTGTAGTGCAGGAACCAGTGCGTGGACGTCTCCACAGCGGCGTAGTAGACATAGGCTTGGGAGGTGCCGGTATCGCCGTTCTCCCAGTTGTTGTCGCCGGTCCAATCGCCATCGAAATCGAAACGCGTGGGCACGTCCGCCTTGGGCTGCCACCAAGTCTCCTGGGCGATAAAAGGCGCCCATTTCTCAGCCAGCCGGCGGTAGGGGTTGTCATCCGGTTCCTTGGAGAAATCCTGGTTCTCGGCGGGACGGTTCGATGGAGCGCTGGGAGTCACCTCGATTTCGGCCTGTCCGCGAATTTGGCCTTTCTCGGCCTGGATCCGGTACCGGCCGGGTTGCATCGGCGCAGTGTAAAGCACGGTGTCCTTGTCGGTAAACTGCCCCGAGAGACTCTGGAAAATTCCCGCTCCGCCGGAGCCCGAGCCCACAAACTTTCCTTCGTCCTTTCCTTGAAAACGATATGGCTTTGAGACGGCTCCCTGTCCGGGGGACACTTTCATTGCCGCCGTTTCGCGAAGGCGGCCTTGCTTGCGGTTGCCTTCTTTGTCGATGGCGTCGCCCCACGCCTGGGCTTGAACGGCTACGGATTCGCCGGGGCGAACTCTGGGCGACGGGTCAAAGACAAACCGGATCTCCTTCACTTCGGTCGATTGCGCCCAAATGGCGACGGAAACGAGAAATAGAAAAGCCGATTTCACACTCCCAATATAAATCGCCCGCGTGTTGCTTGGGTGATACAATCTGGTTTCATGCCAGGACGCGTGTCCATATTCGTGACATGTATCGTGGATCAGTTGTTTCCTAAAGCGGGCATGGCAATGGTTGAGGTTTTGGAGCGGCTTGGCTACGATGTTGAGTTTCTAGCCGATCAGACCTGCTGCGGCCAGCCGGCCTTTAACAGCGGATTTCACGACGAGGCGCGCGCCGTGGCCCGGCACTTTCTGGAGGTCTTCGCCGGCGCCGAGCACATTGTCGTGCCTTCGGGTAGCTGTGCGTCGATGGTTGGGCATCACTTCGCCGACCTGTTCGCCGGGGATGCCAAGATGCTGGAGCGCGTCCACAAGCTGGCGCCAAAGGTCCACGAGTTCACCCAATTCCTTTTGAATGTGGCCAAGGTGGAAGATGTCGGCGCGCGGTTCCCCGCCCGTGTGACCTATCACGACTCCTGCCATGCCCTTCGTGAGTTGAAGCTGAAGAACGCGCCGCGCCAACTGTTGCGCCGCGTGAAGGATCTGGAACTGGTGGAAATGGACGCCGCCGAAGAGTGCTGCGGATTTGGAGGGACCTTTTCCGTCAAGTTTCACGAGATCTCCGGCGGTATGGCCCGCACGAAAATCGACTCCATTCTCAGAACAGGCGCCTCGCACGTGGTTTCCATTGATTCCAGTTGCCTGATGCAAATTCGCGGCGCCTTGTCCCGCGACGGGCGGCGCGTGGAAACGGTTCATTTGGCAGAGGTCCTCGCCTCTAAATGAAACCCGAAGCCGGCATCCAGGGTACCCTGGCGGACAGGGATTTGCAGGCGGCCATTTACACCGCGACCGGCCGTCTGATGGACAAACGGCGGGAATCCGTCACGCCGGACCTGCTGCCCGAGTACCAGGATTTGCGAACCCTGGCCGCGGCCGTGAAACGCCACACGCTCGAATTTTTGGACGTTTATTTGACTCAGTTCGAAGCCGCTGTGGAGAGCCACGGCGGGCGGGTGATTTGGGCGAACGACGGCAACGGCGCGGCGGACTTTATTCTCAAGCTGGCCAAGGAACGCGGGACGTCGATCCTCGTCAAGTCGAAGTCGATGACCAGCGAAGAGATTCACCTGAACGACCGGC
>Ga0194119_10005397_pt1 | contig 19098 bp, 24 predicted proteins | sample TA2MahC100mmetaG_FD_148620 | JGI IMG/M metagenome (GOLD analysis project Ga0194119, IMG submission 148620) | Freshwater microbial communities from Lake Tanganyika, Tanzania - TA2015018 Mahale Deep Cast 100m | ecosystem: Environmental > Aquatic > Freshwater > Lake | place: Tanzania: Lake...
CGGGTGGGTATGCATGGAATGTGAGCTCAGGGGACGGGGGTGACACACCGACCCTGACGAGCTCACACCCCTTTGTCAGCTGAACAACCTGGTGGGACTACACACTTAGCCAATCGCACCCTGCTGATCGAAGAACTGAAGCGCAGTCTTGCCCTGGCCAAACGCCAGAGCTGCGGCGTGGGCCTGCTGTTCATCGACCTGAACCGCTTCAAGCCGGTGAACGACCGCTTTGGCCACAGCACCGGTGATGCGTTGCTGAAGGCCGTGGCTCAACGGCTGACCAGCACCTGCCGCAGCAGTGACACCCTGTGCCGCCAGGGCGGTGATGAGTTCGTGGTGCTCATTCCCGATGCCCCCTCGATTGAGCACCTGCAAACGCTTGCCAGAAAGCTGGTGGGCGCTCTGGAGCAGCCGTTTCCTGCAGGGCCTGACCTACCGAAGGAGATCACCATCAGCGCCAGCATTGGCATCGCCCGCTGGCCCGATCACGCCAGCGATGCCGACGCGTTGATCGAAGCCGCCGACACGGCGATGTATGCCGCGAAGTTGCAGGGCGAAGCCTCGATTGCCATTGCAGCCGGCATCACGACCTCCGACTCGCCGAGCTGATCGCCTCAGCGCCAGAGTGCATCCGCCATGCGCGCCACCTGCACGAGCGGGCCGCCGTCATGCACGCGCACCACATCGACCCCGACCGACACGCACTGGGCGACCACGGCCGCCGTACCCCAAAGGCGTGCTTTCGAACGCGGTTCTTCAAGCACCGCTCCGATGAAGCGTTTGCGCGATGGGCCCACCAGCAAAGGAATCCCTTCAGCCCGCAGCAGCGGCAATCCCCGCAAGAGCTCGAGGTTCTGCTCGGTGGTTTTTGCGAAGCCGAGGCCGGGATCCCAGATCAACTGCTCGCGCCGCAGTCCAGCTGCCAAGGCTCGTTCGCTGGCCTGCTGCAGTTCCGCCAAAACCACCAGCACCACACCAGCGCTGCCGTACTCGGTGAGGCCATCCATGCTCTGGCTGTCGCCGCGGGAGTGCATCAGCACATAGGGGCAGCCCGCCTGGGCCACCAGCGGCAGGATCGCGGGGTCCGCACGGCCGCCGCTCACATCGTTGATCCAATCAGCACCGGCGGCCAGGGCGGCTTCAGCCACCGGCGCGCGGAACGTGTCCACCGAGATCAGCGGACGGCCGCTGGCCTGGGGGTCATCGCTGCGGGGCGGGCAGCGCAGCTCACCGCACTCAATGGCATTGCGGATCAACCGCAACACCGGCAGCAGCCGCGCCAACTCTTCAACCGCGCCGACATCCTCGGCACCGGGGCGGGTGCTCTGAGCACCGAGATCGAGGATCTCCACCCCTTGAGCCACCAGGCGCCGCGCCTGAGCCAGGGCCTGTTCGGGGCGATCAAAGCGGCCGCCGTCGCTGAAGGAATCGGGGGTGACATTGATCACCCCCATCACCCGGGTGCGCTGACCCCAGCGCACGCTCATCAGGCCGCCACCGGCACCTGATAGTTGGCGATGCGGGCGAAGCCTTCGGGATCGAGGGAGGCACCGCCCACCAGCACGCCGTCGATATCGCTCTGAGCCATCAGTTGATCGATGGTGGCGGGGTTCACCGAACCGCCGTACTGAATCACCACCTCGGGGTAGCCCACCCACTCGCGGATCAGGCCGCAGATGCGGTTCGCTTCCGCCGCTTCACAGGTTTTGCCGGTGCCGATCGCCCAAATCGGCTCATAGGCCACGATCAGCCGGGCAGGATCGAGCCCATCCACGCCCTGCTCCACCTGGCGGCGGATCACGCGCTCGGCTTCGCCGGCTTCGCGCTGGGAATCGCTCTCACCTACGCAGAGGATTGGGATGATGCCGTGCTTCTGGGCGCTGCGGGCGCGCAAATTGATCTGCTCGTCGGTTTCGCTGTAGTACTTGCGCGGTTCGCTGTGGCCCACGATCGCGTGGGTCACGCCGTGCTCCAGCAGCATCGGCGCCGAGATCATGCCGGTGAAGGCCCCTTTCTCCTGCCAGTGGATGTTCTGGGCAGAGATATGGATGCCACTGCCCGCAAGGGCGCTGCTCAAGGTGGCGATCGCGGTGAAGGGAGGTGCGAGCACCACCTCGCGGTCGGCGGGCAGGTTGGCCACCAGGGGCTTGAAGGCGTCTGCAAAGGCCTGCGCTTCAGCGCAGGTCATGTGCATCTTCCAGTTGCCTGCGATGACGGCCTTTCCCACAGCGTCCTGAACGAATCGACCCACCAACCTATGGCACCACATGCGTCTGGCCATCCAGCTCAACGCGATCGCCTGGCTTGAGCTTGCGGCCCCGCTGGGTCTCCTGAAACCCGTTCACCCGCACCTCGCCGCCCTGGATGCGCTGCTTGGCCTCACCGCCTGTGAACGCCACCCCCTGCCATTTGAGGAATTGATCGAGGCGAATCGGCTCGGGTCGGTTGCCTGTGGAGCCGGCACCTGGAGATGGGGCCAAAAAAAGCGCTGATAGCTTGCCCCGATGCTCGCACCCCCTTCGGCCGGCTTCCGGCGGCTCCTCCCGCTGCTGGTGCCTTATCGCTCCGCACTCCTGGCCGGTGGGGCGTGCATGCTCGTGTTTGTGGTGTGTTGGCCACTGCTGGCCTGGCTAGCCGGCCAACTGATCCCCGCGATCGGGGCCGGTGATTTCGGCCGGGTGCTGCAGGTGATCGGCTTGGCCCTCAGCGTGTTCATGCTGCAGAAGCTGGCCCAGTTCGGCCAGGACACCCTGCTGGCCGGGCCGGCATTGCAAGTGAGCCAGGAGCTGCGGCGCCGCCTGTTCGCGCGGCTGCAACGGCTGGATTTCGGCGTGCTCGAAAAACTCTCCGCCGGCGACCTCACCTATCGCCTCACCGAAGACGCCGATCGCGTTGGCGAGGTGATCTACAAGACGATCCAAGACACCACCCCTTCAGCCCTGCAGCTGGTGGTGGTGTTCGGCTATATGGTGTGGCTCGACTGGAAGCTGTCGCTGGGCACGTTGCTACTGGCGCCCTTGGTGGCGGTGCTGGTGAGCGTGTTCGGCGCCAAGGTGATGGGCGCAGCCGAGAAGAGCCAGAAGCAGGTGAGCGAGCTGGCCGCCCTGCTCGGCGAGGCGATCGGCGGGTTGCCGCTGGTGCGCGCCTTTGCCGCTGAACCCTGGCTGCAGCAGCGCTTCGAAACGGAGATCGATCTGCACCGCCGCGCCCGCTACCGCACCCAGCGGCTGCTGGCACTGCAATATCCGGTGGTGGGCTTCCTGGAAGCAGCCGGGATCCTGGCGGTGCTGCTGATGGGCGCCGCGCGCATTCAAAGCGGTGACCTCAACGGCCAGGGCTTCAGTAGTTACGTGGCGGCCCTGTTGATGCTGATCGATCCGATCAGCCACCTCACCACCAACTTCAACGAGTTCCAGCAGGGGCAGGCTTCGCTGCGGCGTCTGCGCGAGATCGAGCAGCAGGCGGTGGAGCCCCCCGATCGCCCCCAGGCGCTGCCGCTGGGCCAGGTGGCGGGCGAACTCACCCTCGAACAGGTGAGCTTCAGCTACGAGGCCGAGCAACCCGTGCTGCGCAACCTCAGCCTGCGGGTGAAACCGGGCCAGGTGGTGGCCCTGGTGGGCCCCTCCGGGGCTGGCAAAAGCACATTGTTTTCTCTGCTGCTGCGCTTCAACACCGCTCAGAGCGGCCGGGTGCTGCTGGATGGCCGGGATCTGGCGGATCTCAAGGCGAGCGAGCTGCGCAAGGCCGTGGCGCTGGTGCCGCAACAGAGCGCCGTGTTTTCGGGAACGGTGGCCGAGGCGATCGCCTTCGGCCGGCCGGCCAGCCGTGATCAGATCCGAGCTGCGGCAAGGCTGGCCAACGCCGACGGCTTCATCGAATCGATGCCCGGCGGCTACGACGCCCGCGTGGAAGAGCGGGGCAGCAACTTCTCGGGCGGTCAGCTGCAACGGTTGGCCATCGCCCGGGCCGTGTTGGGGGACCCGGCGGTGTTGCTGCTCGATGAGGCCACCAGCGCCCTCGATGCCGAATCAGAAGAAGCGGTGCAGCGCGGGCTTGATCAAGCGATGGCCGGACGCACCGTGCTGGTGATCGCCCACCGCCTCTCCACGGTGCAGGAGGCCGATTCGATCGTGGTGCTCGAGCACGGCCAGATTGTGGATCAGGGCAACCACGACCTCTTGATCAGCCGCCCCGGCCGCTACCGCGACCTCTGCGAGCGGCAGTTGATCCGGGGGGCGTAATCCGCACGGGCCCAATGGCTGCAGGGCCCATAAGCTGACCCGGCAAGCAATCAGACCCCGTGACCGACTCCGCCGCGCAGCAGCCCCCCGTGCTCACCTTTGAGGGCAAGCGCTACGACCTCAATACCCTGCCCGACGACCTTAAGGAGCTGGTGCGCGGCATGCAGGTGGCCGACGTCCAGCTGCGGATGCACGAAGACACCCTCAAGGTGTTGGCGGTGGGCCGTCAGTCGATGGCGATGCAGCTGAACGAGCGCCTCAAAGGGATCACCCCCCTGGCCGACTGAGCCCCGAGCGGCGGGGTCAGCCCGGCGGCAGGCCCCGCTCATTGAAGATCCCTTCAAACAGCACCGAGCTGAGATAGCGCTCGCCGGAATCCGGCAGCACTACCACGATCGTTTTGCCGGCGTATTGGGGCTCGCGGGCCAGGCGCAGAGCCGCTGCAGCGGCTGCGCCACAGCTGATCCCTGCCAGGATTCCCTCTTCGCGAGCGAGGCGGCGGGCCACAGCCACCGCCTCCTCATCGCTCACCTGCTCCACCCGATCCACCATCCCCAGATCGAGGTTGCCGGGCACAAACCCCGCACCAATGCCTTGGATTTTGTGGGGGCCGGGCTGCAGCGGCTGACCGGTTTTGGTCTGGCTGATCACCGGGCTGTTGGTGGGCTCCACCGCCACGCTCACCAGTGGCTTGCCGAGGGTGTTTTTGATGTAGCGGCTGATCCCGGTGATCGTGCCGCCGGTGCCCACACCAGACACCAACACATCCACCTGGCCATCGGTATCGCTCCAGATCTCCGGGCCAGTTGTGTCGTGATGGATCTGCGGGTTAGCCGGGTTCACGAACTGCTGCAGCAGCACGAAGCGCTCGGGATCGCTCTCGGCGATCTCCTTGGCGCGGTTCACAGCGCCAGTCATGCCCATGCGGCCTTCCGTGAGCTCGAGGTGAGCGCCAAAGGCGGTGAGCAGCTTGCGCCGCTCGAGGCTCATCGTTTCCGGCATGGTGAGCGTGAGCCGGATGCCCTTGCTCGCGGCCACAAACGCCAGGGCAATGCCAGTGTTGCCGCTGGTGGGCTCAATCAGTTCCTTGCCAGGCCCCAGCAGGCCATCGCGCTCCGCGGCCGCCACCATCGCCGCACCGATCCGGCATTTCACCGAATAGGCCGGATTGCGACCTTCAATCTTGGCGAGCACCCGGGCGCCACATCCCTCGCTGATCCGGTTGAGCTGCACCAGCGGCGTGCGGCCGATCGTGAGGCTGTTGTCGCTGAAGATCGCGGCCATCGCTCGGCGATTGAACAGAACTAGTGCCCGCACCCTAAGTAGAGCCCTGGCCAGTGGGCAAAACCCACCTAACCTGTTGCGCTCGCGCCTTCTCTTTGGTGAACCCCACAACCCTCCGCCGCATCACAGCTGTGCTGCTGTTCGTTGCCGCTGCCGCATCGATCGCGCTGCCGTTCCTCTCCGCCACGGCGCTCACCTTGAGCATCGGCGTGATCGCAGCCGTGGCCGGGGTGACCCAACTGCTTCGGCTCGGTCAGGCCGAGGGCACCAAGGGCAAGATCTTCCGTGCCCTCTCTGGCCTCTTCTATCTGGTGGCTGGCATCTGGGTGGTGGCCTACCCGATCGAGAGCGAAATCAGCCTCACCCTGTTTGTGGGTCTGCTGCTGATCTTCGAAGGTGTGATGGAGCTCGCCGCCGCCGCCGCCGGCCAGGGCGAGGCCCGCGGCCTGGTGCTGATGGATGGTGTGGTCACCGCGATCCTCGGCGGCATGCTGGTGGCCGAGTGGCCCAGCGACAGCCTCTGGGCCGTGGGGATGCTGTTTGGAATCTCGCTGTTCTTCAGCGCGTTCCGCCTGCTCACCACCCCGGCTGAGGCCTGATCAAGCGGCGGCCGCGCCGAAGCAACGAGGAGCGGCCGCCGATTTCCCATGACTCGATTCGTAGTAGTGGGGGCGGGGCCAGCGGGACTGAGCCTGGCTTACCTGCTCGCGAAGCAAGGCCACGGGGTGGCGCTGGTAGATGCCAGTACCAACTTCAGCCGCCAGTTCAGGGGCGATGCGCTGATGCCCTGCGGGCTTGAAGCCCTCAGCCACATGGGGCTGACCAACCTGGTGGCTGAGCTGCCCCAACGGCCGCTCCAGGATTGGAGCGTGTGGATCGAAGGGCGGCGGCTCTTTCGGGTGAGCGAGCCGATGGGGTCGCTTCAACCCTGCCGGCTGGTGGCCCAGCAACAGCTGCTCGAGGCCTTGCTGGAGCGGGCCCTGCAGCTGCCCACCTTGCAGTGGTTTCAAGGCCAAAGCGTGCAGAACCTTCTGCATGCTGGCGAGCCAGGAGATCGCATCAGCGGCGTGCAGCTGGCCGATGGCCGCCGCCTCGAGCCTGATCTGGTGGTGGGCTGTGATGGCCGCCAGTCGCTACTGCGCCGCCTGGCGGGCCTGAAGCTGAACAGCCAGGCTCCCGGCCTCGATCTGCTCTGGTTCGAACTGCCAGCGCCACTCCCCAGCGGACTGTGGGAAGGCTTCAACACCCTTGTGGCGGGAGGGCAGATCGGCAGCGCCTGCCTCGGTGCCAACGGAGCGCTGCAGCTGGCTTGGTTGCTGCAACCCGGTGCGCCAGTGCCAAGACGCGAGCTCAACGGCTGGGCAGAGCAGCTGGCTGCGTTGATGCCCGAAGGAATGGCAGCCGTGTTTCTGCAGCACGCCGATCGCCTGGAAGGGCCGAGGCGGGTGTCGGTGCAAGTGGGGCTGGCGGAGCGCTGGCAGCGCCCAGGGCTGCTGCTCTTGGGGGATGCGGCGCACCCGATGAGCCCGGTGCGCGCCCAGGGGATCAACATGGCGCTGCGCGACAGCGTGGTGGCAGCTCATTGGCTCAGCCGTGCCAGCGCAGCAGGCCTCGATGCGGCGGCTGTGCAGGTGGAGCGGCAACGGCGGGCGGAGATTCAGCGGATGCAACGGCTCCAGCAAGCCGAAGCCAGCCAGGGCCACCGCATCGGCCACAGCGCCCTGCTGCGCCACAGCTTGGCCCTGTTGAGCCCGGTGCTGGGTCCAGTGGCGATGAGGGTGTGGCAACAACGGCAAAAGCCGCTGCGGCTGGGGCTCCTGGGAGCCCTGCCTGCAGCGGCTTTGTCGCCCTCCATCAGCTGAACGGGTCAGCCGAGATCGAGGCTCAACGCACGAAGAGCATCTCCTGGTAGATGGGCAGCGGCCAGGCGGCGTCATCCACCAGGGTCTCGAGGCCATCGGCGGCAGCGCGCAGCTCGCCCATCAGCGGCATCAGCTGATCGGCGCAGTGGCGCATGTGGGCTTCGGCGCCATGGGGAGCGGAGCCCAGGGCAGCCTCGAGAGCGGTGGCGCGATCGAGCAGCTGCTGGTTGAGGGCAGCGATCTGCTGCGCCACAGCCTTGGAGGGCTGCAGGCCTATGGCTTCCTGCTCCTGGATCGCACCGGCCAGCTCGCCGAGGTAGGCGCTCACGGCGGGATAGATCAGGGTGCGGGCCAGACGGAGGGCCAGGCGCACTTCCACCTCAATCGCCAGGCAGTACTGCTCGGCGTACACCTCGAAGCGGCTATCCAGCTCCACGGGGCTGAGCACGTTCTGGCGGCTGAACAGCTCACGAATGGCATCGCGCTTGAGCACCGGCAGGGCATCGGCGCTGGTGCGCAGATTCTCCAGACCGCGCTCCTTCACAGCCATCTCATGCCACTGGCTGGAGTAGCCGTCGCCGCCGAAGATCACGGCACCGTTCTCCTGGGTGATCTGCTGCAGCACGGCGAAGCAGGCCTGCTCGATGCTCTCACCTTTGCCGAGCTTGGCCTCGAGCTGATCTGCCACCCAGCTGAGCGAATCCGCCAACACGGTGTTGAGCACCACCAGCGGACCCGCCACCGACTGCCCGGAGCCAACGGCGCGGAACTCGAAGCGGTTGCCGGTGAAAGCGAAGGGAGAGGTGCGGTTGCGATCGCCCGCGTCCTTGGGGAATTCGGGCAGGCTGTCGACACCGAGCTGCATCACGCCGCCGCTGGAGGAGCTCTTCAGCTGGCCGGCCTTGATCTGGTTGAACACGTCCTCGAGCTGGCTGCCGAGGTACACCGAGATGATCGCCGGCGGGGCCTCGTTGGCGCCCAGACGGTGGTCGTTGCTGGCGGTGGCGATGGCGGCGCGCATCAGCGGGCCGTACTGGTGCACGCCGCGGATTACAGCCCCGCAGAACAGCAGGAACTGCATGTTCTCGTGGGGGGTCTTGCCGGGATCGAGCAGGTTGCCCTGGGTGCTGTTGCCGATCGACCAGTTCACGTGCTTGCCGCTGCCGTTCACGCCGGCAAAGGGCTTCTCGTGCAGCAGACAGGTGAAACCGTGGCGCTTGGCGGTGCTCTTCAGCACCGTCATGATCAGCTGCTGGTGATCAGTGGCCACGTTGGCGGCCTCGTGCACCGGCGCGATCTCGAACTGACCGGGAGCCACTTCGTTGTGGCGGGTCTTGGCGGGCACACCCAGGCGGTAGAGCTGATCCTCCACGTCCTGCATGAACACCTGCACCCGCTCGGGGATGGCACCGAAGTAGTGGTCATCGAACTGCTGACCCTTGGCCGGCGGTGCTCCGAACAGGCTGCGGCCGGAGAGCTGGATGTCGGGGCGCAGCGCCATGAAGGCGTTGTCCACCAGGAAGTACTCCTGCTCAGCGCCGCAGCTGGAGTTGATCGGGGCGATCTCCTTCTCGCCGAGCAGCTTCAGCACCCGCTGGGCCTGGGCGTTCACGGCGGCGTTGGAGCGCAGCAGCGGGGTTTTCTTATCGAGGGCCTCGCCGGTCCACGACACGAACACCGTGGGGATGCACAGGGTGACGCCGTTGGGCGTGCGCATCAGCCAGGCGGGGCTGGTCACGTCCCAGGCGGTGTAGCCGCGGGCTTCGAAGGTGGAGCGCAGGCCACCGTTCGGGAAAGAGGAACCGTCGGGCTCACCCTGCACCAGCAGCTTGCCGGTGAATTCAGTGATGGCGCGGCCGTCACTTTTGGGGGTGATGAAGCCGTCGTGCTTCTCAGCGGTGAGGTTGGTGAGGGGATAGAAAACGTGGGCGTAATACAGCGCGCCACGGCTGGTGGCCCAGTCCTTCATGGCGTTGGCCACCGCATCGGCCACGGAAGGATCGAGGCGGCCGCCAGAGCGGATCGTGGCTTGGATCGATTTGAACACCGGGCGCGGTAGCGCCTCCTTCATCCGATCCAAGGTGAAGACGTCACTGGCCCAGATGTCCTGCAGGGCCGACGGAGCCTGCACCGCAACGGGCTTGCGCCGCTGGATGGTTTGCAGGGCGGCGAAGCGCTCAGCACTGGGCATGGCCGATTGGTATCACTACAAACCACTCAAGGCGCGTATGCGGCGCTTTTTGGTATCAGCGAATACCAAATTTAAAGCTGGGCCGCTCAGGCGCCCCGGCGCCGCCACCAGGGGCGCGGTAGACACCAATAGATCAGAACCAGCAGTTCAGCCACCACCAGCACCCCCAGAGCGACCGCCACCACAGGGCGACCAAGGGGCACCAGCGCCAGCCACACCACCCCGTAGCCGAGGCTCACCGCCAACGAGAGCGCCAGGGCCACGATCGCCACGACCCGGCCCCAATGGCGCCGCTTCACCAGGGCCGCCGATGCCACCACCCCCAGCACCAGGGCCGGAAGGATCGCACTGGTGCCCACCGCCCAGTTGGCAGCGGTCATTGAGCCACCACTGCAGAGCAGCTTCACCAGGGCGGGCAGGCCGGCGGCATTGAGCACTAGCCCGATCCAGGCCAGGCGCCGATCGAGGGTCTCGTTGGGTTGCATCAACAGCCGCCGGAACGCCATCCCATGAAACCGGCATGGCGCAGGGTGCGCCAGCAGCCACTGGGGGTGCTCATCTCCACACCCACCTGCAGGGCCAGTTGGTGATCGCGTTCACGCTGGTCAGCTCGGGGATCCACCAAACCCTGCTGCTCCAGCCACTCCATGGCAGCCTCCACCGCCTGCTCAAGGCTCTCGAAGCATTCATCCAGCACCGGATGGGGCTCGCCATGCCGATCCGTGAGCCGGTAAAGCCGAGAGCCTCGTACCGACGACACGTTGGGCAGCGACAGGCTGGGCTGTTGCACGGAGGGCTCCGCTGGAGCATTGGCTCAAGCCTGAAGGAGCCCGCAGAAACGTTCAGTGCGCTGCATCACATGCGCTGGTGCCAGAGCTCGAGTGGTGCCGAGGGCGACCTCAGTGCAGCGCGAAGAGAAGCAAATCGGCACCAGCGGCAGTGGCGGTGAGGGCGGGAGCAGCCGCCTTGGGCTGATGCTGCCAATCCAGTCCATCCCCCCGCTGCAGCTGCCAGGGCTGCTCGAGCGCTCCATCGATCAGCTGCAGCCACAACGCTCCACTGAGGTCCGGTAGCGCCTGGGATTCACCGGGCTGCAGACGCGCACGCCACAGCTGCACAGGCCGATGTATTGCCATGGCTCCATCGGCGCGATCGGGATCCAACAGCGGAGTCCACCCCCCCGGCAGAGGGAAGGGCTTCTGCTCGTAGGCCGGAGGGATCCCCGAGGAGCTGGGCTCGATCCAGATCTGCAGCAACCGGCAGGGCGATTGACCGAGGTTCATCTCGCTATGCACCACACCAGTGCCGGCGCTCATCCGTTGCACCTCGCCGGCGCGCAGCACCTCGGCATGACCGAGGGAATCGCGGTGATGCAGCTCCCCCTCCACCATCACCGTGATGATTTCCATGTCGCGGTGGGGGTGCATGCCGAAGCCCCGGCCCGCCGCGATCGTGTCGTCGTTGATCACCCGCAACGGCCCGAAGCCCATCCAGGCCGGGTCGTAGTGACTCGAGAAGGAAAAGCTGTGCCAGCTATTGAGCCAATCGAGCTGGCTGTGGAAGCGCTCGCCGGCTGGCCGCAGCACGACATCTGCCACCGCCAAGGCCTGGGCAAGCTCCACGCGAGCGGATGGCACTGACATCACTTCGATCACTCCCAATCAGTGCTTCACCCCGGGGATGAAGCGCCGCTCGTGATCGGCGCCCTTGAGCATGCGGTTCCAGTACACCCAGGGGAGCACCACGGTCTTCATGATCCACATGCTCCAGCGTTCCTTCGTGGGATCCAGAGGGAAGGAAGGCTCGGGCTGAGCGTCGTAATTGAACTCCGCCATGATCGTTTTGCCGTAGCCGGTGATCAGCGGGCAGCAGCTGTAGCCGTTGTAGGAGCCATCGCCTTTGCCGCCATCGAGCTGGGCGAGCAGGTTGGCCACCAGCACCGGCGCCTGGCCCCGCACCGCGGCAGCCGTTTTGGAGTTGGGCATGCCGCTCACATCCCCGAGCGAGAACACGTTCGGATAGCGCACGTGTTGGGTGGAGTGCTTATCCACATCCACCAGGCCACTGGCTGCGGCCAGGGGGCTCTGGGCCACCACATCAGGAGCCGTCATCGGCGGGGTCACATGCAGCAGGTCGTAGGGGATCACCTCCTCGCGCGGCTCCTCGCCCTCCTTGCTCACCTTGAACACGGCCTCTTTGGTGTCCGGCCGCACCTCAATCAGGGTGTGGCTGTAGCGGGCGTCAATGCCCTTGCGTGCCACCACCTCCCGCAGCGGGGCGGCGTAGGCGGGAATGGCGAAGATCCCTGGAGTGGCCGTGGCATAGATCACCTTGCTCTTGGCCGCCACGGCGGGATCGCGCTTGATGGCGTCGTCGGCCAGGTAGGCGATCTTCTGCGGGGCGCCGGGGCACTTCACCGGCATCGGCGCACAGGTGAACACCGCGTTGCCACCTTTGAAGTGTTGGATGCACTCCCAGGTGTAAGGAGCGAAGTCTTTGGAGTAGTTGCTGCACACACCGCCCTTGCCGAGCGCCTCCGGCAGTCCCTTGATCGCCCCCCAGTTGAGTTTCAGGCCGGTGGCCACCACCAGGGCGTCGTAGCTGATGGTTTGGCCGCCGCTGGTGCTCACGCTGTTGTGGCCTGGATCAAAACCAGCGGCCGCCTCGCGGATCCAAGTGACCCCTTCCGGAATCAGATCGGCTTCCTGCCGGCGGGTTTGATCGAGGCTGAACACGCCAGCGCCCACGAGGGTCCAACCCGGTTGGTAGTAGTGCTCGCTGGCGGGCTCAAGGATCGCCACATCCAGACTGGGACGGGCTCGCTTCAGGCGCGCCGCCACGGTGATGCCACCGGCTCCGCCGCCAACGATCAATACCTGGTGATGCCCCATGGCCCTAGGGAAGTGGTCGCAAACCAGATCTAACCAAACCAGCCGCCGCCGACCACTATCAGGGGCAAGCCGAAGTCGGAACGACTACGGATAAGTGCGCTATGATGGGTTCACATCGTCGCGGCCGCATCCATGGATCTCTCCAAGCCCAGCACCCAGACCAACCTCGAAGCCGCCTTCGGCGGCGAGAGCATGGCCAACCGCAAATACCTCTTCTTTGCGGATGTGGCCAAGCAGCTGGGCAACGCCGAGCTGGCGAAGCTGTTCCGCGATACGGCTAACCAGGAAACCGAGCACGCCTTTGCTCACTTCCGGCTGCTGCACCCGGAGCTGGTGGTGGGCGAGCCGGCCAACCTCAGCGAGGCGCAGAAGCAAGCGATCCTGAGCCGCTGCCTGGAACTGGCAATTGAGGGCGAAACCTACGAGTACACAACGATGTATCCCGAGTTCGCCGCCCAGGCCCGGGCCGATCGCGACGGAGGCGCCGAACAGGAATTCAACGAACAAATCAGCGAATCCCAGGAGCACGCCGGCCTATTCCGCACCGCTGCGCGCAATTTCGGCCTGCTCACCCCCGTGGAGCACCACCACGCCGATCGCTACAGCGTGGCGCTTGAGGCCCTGCAGGGCAAAGGCACCCTGGGCGAAACCGCAACGCCGGTTCCGGGGCTTTGGATCTGCAAGGTTTGCGGCGTGATCTACGACCCAGCGGTGGGTAATGCGGACTCAGGCATCACCGCCGGCACCGCCTTCGAAGCGATCCCCGACGACTGGAGCTGCCCGATCTGCGGCACCCGCAAGGCCAACTTCATCCCTTACCGCCCGGCGGAACTGGAAGCGGCCTGATCGGGGCGCATGAAGCCATCCAAATAACACAAACAAAGTCGCCCCAGGCGGCTTTAGTGTGGCTTTCAGAACACAAGCAGCGGCATGGGAGCCGAGTTCACCTCCTCGGGCCAGACCAACCCCGTTCCAGCGCAGGCCGCCATCAGCACCAGCCTGAAATGGGGCAGCAACGGCGAGCTCTCCCCGGTGGACCTGCAACGGGTGCTCGAGCGGCTCACGGATCCCTCCCTCACCCAGTGCACGCTGAACCCCGAGTCCCAGGGCGACTGAGCTAGGCCACTCGGTATCTAGCGATACATGGGTGCGCGCTCAGAATTGGCCCATGAGCCAGGTTGCCGATCCCACCAACAGTGCCGCCAGGTTGCTGGTGGTGGAAGACGACGACACCATCCGCGACACGGTGGCCGAAGCCCTGGAGATGGAGGGCTTTGCCGTGACGGCCGCCACCAACGGCCGCAGCGCCTGGGATCTACTGAGTCGCGAGAGCTACGACCTGGTGGTGCTCGATCTGATGCTGCCGGGCATCAACGGGCTCGATCTGTGCCGGCAGCTGCGCCAAAGCGAAAGCCCACCGTTGATTCTGGTGGTGAGTGCCCGCGACACAGAAACCGACCGTGTGCTCGGCCTGGAGGTGGGTGCCGACGACTATCTGATCAAGCCGTTCGGGATGCGCGAACTGGTGGCCCGCTGCAGGGCGCTGCTGCGCCGCCAACGCACGCCGCTGCCCACCACCACCAGCTTGGAGCACCTGGATCTCCAGCTGTTTCCCGGGGAGTGCAGGGTGAGCCGGGCCGGCTTTGATCTGCGCCTCTCCCCCAAGGAATACCGGTTGCTCGAGCTTTTCATGCAGCACCCGAAACGCGTGTGGAGCCGTGAGCAACTGATCGAGCAGGTGTGGGGGGTGGACTACATCGGCGACAGCAAAACCGTTGATGTGCACATCCGCTGGTTACGGGAAAAGATTGAAGACGACCCCTCCAACCCCACGAAGTTGGTAACGGTGCGCGGCTTTGGCTATCGCTTCGGCTAACGGCGTGAGCAAGGACGCCCCGCACGCATGAACAGCTCCGCTCTGCTGGCCTTGCTGCTTGGCGCCGGCGCCGGGGGGGCCCTGGTGGCCGTGTTGCAGCAGCGCCCCAAACGCAGGCGGCGGGGCAGACAGTCTCAGTTGGAACCCGGCGAACAGCAGCTGCGCGAATGGATCGAAGCGGTGCCCCAGGGCTGGCTGCTGATCTCAGGGGACAACCGCATCGCCAGCCTCAACCCGCGGGCTGAATGGCTGCTGGAAGTGGAGGATTCGGCCCTGGCGTTGCGGGGTGAACCGCTCGAAGCGCTCGAGCCTCCAGATGAGGTGCTGCACCTGGTGGAACTGGCGCGAGAGCGGGGGCTGGCGCAGCGCGGCACCTGGCCGCTACTCAACAGCAACCTCGATGTGCGCGTGATGCCGGGCAACGCCGGTTGGGTGGCGGTGTTGCTGCAGGGGCGCAACCCCTTGGAGAGCCAGATCGAGCAGCAGGAACAGTGGGTGAGCGATGTGGCCCACGAACTGAAAACGCCGCTCACGGCCTTGCGTTTGGTGGGCGACAGCCTCGCCCTCAAAGCGGAAGGCCGCCAGGCCGTGTTGGTGGAGCGCCTGCAACGGGAACTTGAACGGCTGCAGGTGCTCGTGAGCGATCTGCTGGATCTCTCGCGGCTGGACAACACCCTGGTGAGCGAGGAGGCTGCTCAGGCCGCCGTGGATCCCCTGGCTGTGCTCAACAGCGTCTGGAGCACGCTGGAGCCGCTGGCTTCCGAGCGCGGTGTTCAGCTCAACCTTCAGAGCCAGCCCACCACGAACCAGCCCCTGGCCGCCATTGATCCCTCACGGTTTCACCAGGCCCTGCTCAACCTGCTCGACAACGCGCTGCGCTACAGCCCCGACCAAAGCACGATCGACGTGGATGTGGTGGTGCGAAACCGCTGGTGCATGGTGGTGGTTCGCGATCACGGGCCAGGGCTGAGTGCCACGGATCAAGAACGCATGTTTCAGCGGTTTTACCGGGGTGATCCAGCCCGGGCCCGTTCACCCCGCAGCGGCAGTGGGCTGGGCCTGGCGATCGTGCAGCAGATCGCTCTATCGCAGGGCGGGATGGTGCGGGGCAGCAACCATCACAACGGGGGCGCGCTGTTCGAGCTGCTCGTGCCGCGCGCCCTCTGAATCGAACCGGCCTCAGGAACGGGGCAGGTGAGACACCACCAGCTGGCGCTGATCATCCAGCTGCAGCCAGCCTTCTTCTCGGAGCAAACCGAGCACCCTGGTCACGGTGACGCGGGTGGTGCTCAGGGCATTGGCAATGTCCTGATGGGTGAGGCGCAGGCTGAGCATCAGGCCCTGCTCGCAGGGCTGGCCGTAATCCTGGGCCAGCAGCTCAAGAAAACCACGCACACGCTCTTCCACCCGGCGCAGACCGAGCAGGGCGATCATCGCCTCCGACTGGCGCATCCGGGTGGTCATCGCCTTCACCAGGCTGATGGCAAGGTGAGGCGTGGACTCGATCTCGTCCATCGGGAGGCAGAGCAGATCGCAATCCGCGATCACCGTTGCCTCATAGAGATCAATGTTGGTGAGGGGCTCACCGAAGATTTCGTTCGGCCCGGCCAGGCCAAGCAGCAGGTCGTCGCCCTGCTCATTCATGCAGCTGAGCTTCACCATGCCGCGGGTCACGAGCCACACGTGATGGCGGAGCAACGGCACCTTGCAGCCAGCGCTGAGGTGCACCAGATCGCGACGTTGGAAAATCTCTTCCAGCGAGCTGCGAAAGCCCTGCTGACCGCTTGGTGCGTAAACCATCGAGCTGTTGTGCCGACGGGACCCGCGGACTGTATGGAGCATCACCAAGCGATGCGCAAAGCCCTGGTAGAGGTGTGGTTAAGGGTGGGTTAGCCAGTCGCGGCGGAGCGAATGAGCCACCAACGACCCTGTTCGCGCCAGAGCAGGGTGAGCTGCTGGCCATGCACCAGCGACGCTCCATGCAGCTGGGCCAGGGAGGGTTCACGGAGGTCGAGCTGTTGAACAGCGATCCCGGGCAGGGATCTCCACTCGAGGCCCCCAGCGGATCGCCGCTCCGCAGCTCCATCCCACAGGGTCTTGAGCTGGTCAACCTGGCGAGCCAACAGCCAACGCTGACGCCGTCGGATGGCTTGCTGAAAGGGATCAGCGGGGCGAAACCCTTCGCGCTCCGGCGGCAGCCAGGCGATGGCACCAGCGAGAACATCAGCCGCCTCGCGGGGCTGCCAACCATCCGAGATCCCTACCGCGCGCTCGGCAGGCAGAGCATCCAAAGGTGGCGGGGGAGGCGGCAGCGGCAGAGGGTCGAGGCTCTGGTGCGATGGGAGCACCGGTGGCGGCTGATCCAATCCAGCCGCTTTCAACCCCCGCGCCAGCTCGAGCAAACGCGGTGTGTCGGCATCGGATGGCAGGGGCCGCTGATCCGGAGAGGTTGTGGAATGAGCCAGCAGCAGCCAAACCACTGCACCGTTGAAGGCAATCGCCAACGACAGAGCAAGGGGGAGTGGAGAGGCACCCCACTCGAAACGGCTGAGGCGCTTAAGCAGGCGGAAGCTGGATCTCAATCGCAAAGCCTTTCTCCTGAAGCTCATGGACGCGTCGAAGCACCTGCTCCCAGGGCACTGACGGCTGGGGAACCAGCCTCACGCGACGGCCAGGTAGAAGCTGCCCGCTCCAAGGCCGACCACGCCAGAGCAGCAGACCATCTGGATGCAGATGCAGGCCGGGTTGGGCATCGCGCACCGCCTGAGCCGCACGCCAGGGCAGGCACAACCCAACAATGACCAGGGCAGACGAGGCCGTCCAGGAGCAGAGCGTGAGCACAACGGGCGTTCGAGCCAACAGCACCGCTTAGCCCCCAATCAGTTCCAACTGAACAGGACCTGTCGTGCGCCGGCGCAGCCAGGCCAGGCTGGAGGTCACATCTGCCGTGCTGAGGTGCTGCGAGGGCAGAAAACGAATCACCAGAGATGCACCGCGAACGGCCAAACGACGTTCCAGGGTCTGGGGATCCACGCGCACACCATCGACGTACCACTGGCCACTGGCGTTGCGCACCAGGACCACCGGAACGGCACCTGGTGTCGGTGCCCGTTGCGAGAGGGAAAGCGGCGCACGCGCAATCAGCAGGGCAGGCAAGGCGGCCACAACGGCGAGCATCAACACCATCGCGCCCAGGGTGGGGCTCAGGGCCACCAGTAGGGGCTTCATGTCAGTGCCTCCGGGGCTGCAGCAGCCGCATCTGCCAGCGACGCAGCGCACGATTGAGCAACAGAAGCACCAGCGCAGCCAGAGAAAGCAGTAGCCCGAACGCCGTGCTTGCGAGCACGAGGCCGTAGCCCTCGATCGCCCCGGTGAGCGGCAGCTCCAACTGAGCCAACCGATCCATCAGGCCGAGCACGGTTCCCAACAAACCAAGCAAGGGAGCCGCCAACACCACCGCTTCAAGGCAGGGTTCGAGCAGATAGGTGCTGCGACCATCCATCAGGAGCTCACGACGCCGGGCGATCGGCTGGTGCCGCCAACCCCACCAAAACAACCATCGCTCAATGGCGATGGTTGTCACACCCACCGAGAGCACGAGCAGCGGGAACAAAACGGGCCCGCAGGCCTTGAGCACAGCCATGGGCGCAAGGTATCGATCACTCGAGCCCGTGCAGGTGTTGAGGAGTGCGCAGCCCGGTGCCGCAGATCACTCAGTCAGCGGCACAACCTGCAGACGCAGCAGACCCTGGCGCCCGGCCCGTGTGCGCATGTCTGCGGAAGCAGTGAGCCAGTTCAACCAGGCCTGATCGCGAGCCTCGGTGATCAAGCTGCAAAGCACGGGCATCGCCGCATCCGGTGCACCATCGAGCAACCGCTCCAAGGTGCTCATCAACACTTGCAGATCCTGTAACTCGCCAAGGTTGGACTGGAGTTGCTTGAACTGGGCAAGCCAAGGTTTCAAACCCCGCACATCAAGCCCCGCCAGATTGGCCAGGCCGTAACGAGCCCGCTTGATCCTGCGACGCAGGCGATGCAGCGCCGCGATCGCCTTGGCGTCGTAGGGATTGGGCGCCCACCAGCCCGGCAGGGTGAACAAGCCAGCCGTGGCCGTTTGCTGCAATTCCGGACACCAGTCAGCGATGGGCTCTGTGCCCATGGGGGTGAACTGCGGATCCTTGAGCCAGGCCTGCAGGCGCGCCAACAGCTTGAGATAACGGCGCCCCTTGAGGGTGTCGGTGAGCAAACCGAAGGCCAGCTTGCGTTCCTTCTTGAGCTGTTTCATCAGCTTGGCAAGAACCACTTGCTCGCGCTCCGGCAACAGCGGCCACCACTGGCGTTCGAGGCGCTGCTGCAGCACATCCAGATCTCGGCTCAGCCCAAGATCAGAGCCAATTCTCGCCAGACGCTGGCTCGAGACCTGCTCAGGAAGCATCAGGGCATCACCAAATTGCTCAACCGTTGAGCGCAGTTGACGACAGGTGACCCGGATCTGATGCAAGGGCTCCGGATCACGATCAGCGAGCACATCGAGCTGAAGATCCACCAATCGCTTTGCCCGTTGCGCAAGCAACGCCGCCGCGAATGCACCGCAGCTCTGAGCAGCCAGCAAATCGGCAGCTAGCGCATCAGCAGTGAGCGAATCAGCCTCAGGCACGGATCGCGGCGGGAAAAGCTCACTCTGAACACAAAGGTGAGGTTAAGGAGTTAAGGCAGGGTTATGAGATTGAGCGCAACACTCCACTGCTATGTT
>Ga0194119_10005411_pt1 | contig 19076 bp, 11 predicted proteins | sample TA2MahC100mmetaG_FD_148620 | JGI IMG/M metagenome (GOLD analysis project Ga0194119, IMG submission 148620) | Freshwater microbial communities from Lake Tanganyika, Tanzania - TA2015018 Mahale Deep Cast 100m | ecosystem: Environmental > Aquatic > Freshwater > Lake | place: Tanzania: Lake...
AGAGTTCGGCGAAACGCCGATGTCGAAGCGCACCGGCCCAACCGGAGTCCGGTATCGAATGCCTATGCCCGCGGCGTGGACCATGTAGTCGAAGTCTTGCACGCCGCGTTGTTGCTTGCGGAACGAGATCTTGTTGAGCGAGCGGTAGACGTTGCCCATGTCGTGATAGAGCACGCCGCCGAAAGTGTCGCCAATCAACGGGAAACGCAGTTCCGTCACGTTCATCAGTAGCGCTTTGCCGCCGACTGGAAAACCGGTGAACAGATCACGCGGACCGGCTTGATTGTCAGGAAAACCGCGATGCGTCGCGCCGCCGCCGGAGAAAAACCTCTCGGGCAAGGGAACATCGCGCGAAGTGTCGCTGCCCATGATCGAATACATTCCGCCCAACGTTGTCAGCCGCGCGAAGGTGATGTCTTTGCGAACCCGGTGATAGCTGGAGTTACGCACGAGCAGGCGAAGAAAATTCGACTGCGATCCAAAGTAGCCGCTGGCGAGACCGAAGTCGATGGTATTGTAGACGCCGCGGCGCGAGTCGATCGGATCGTCGCGTTTGTCCTGAATGAGCGACGCCGACGCGATTCCGACACGCACCGGTTGCGAGAGAAGAGGAATCAGAGCGGGATCGATGGCAAGCGTCGTGTCATTGATGTTCACCCGCCGGAACGTGAAGCGGTACTGCAAGGTGTTGGCGCGAGAGAGCCGCTGGCCAAGCTGAACCGACGACTCGAGGCGTTCGGCCTCAAACGTGCGCACATCGCGGGAGTTGTCGTAGAGCGCGGTGAAGTTCAAGTTGAGCTTCGCGTTGCCGGTAAATTGGGGCGCGTAGTAGCTGGCAACGGCGCGCTTCTGAAAATTCGAAAACTGCGTCCGGAATGAAACCGTGTGTCCGAGCCCCATGAAGTTGACGCGGCTGACGCCAAAGTTGATGCGGGGCGAGAAACCGGGCGCGCCGGCCGGAGCGTCGAAGGTTCCGATGCCGCCGCCGATTCGCGCCAACTGCGCGCCGAATCCGTAGGTATAGGAATAGCGGCTGGCTTCTTCCAGTCGGTAGAGAACATTCTTGTCGCGCTCTCTGCCGGCCGGATTTTGCACGGCGATATCGACTTTGGCGAAGATGCCGAGTTCGTAGAGTTGGCGCTGCGCGTCGATGATGGCGCTCTGCGAAAGCGGGTCGCCGGTGTCCAGCGGAATGCGGTCGTAGATCAGCCGCGGCCTCGTGGTGCGGTAGCCGCTGACAAGCACACGGCGCACAAAGTTGCGGCGGCCTTCGACAACGCTGAACTTCACGTTGACGCGATTTACGCCTTCGACGGGCGCTGCCGTGCTTTCAAGAGATGCGTCGGGGAAGCCGTTGTTGAAGTAGTAGTTCAGGATCGAATCGCGATCGGTGATAACGCCGAACTCCGAATACGGCTGCCCCTCGACGGTTTGCAGCAATCGCTGCACGGTTTCGAGTTCGCGTAAATTGACGCCGGTGACTTCGACACTCTCCACAAACCACTGCGGGCCTTCCGTAATGGTCAAGTGAGCGGCGACTTCGGTTTCCTTGTTGAGAAAGCCCCTTTCGACGCGGTGTTGGACTTTCACGTCGCGAAAGCCGTTGGACCGGTACAAGAACTCAATGGCGCCGGCGTCCTTGCGCAACATCTCTTCGCTGAAGCGGCCGTTGCGGTAGCGGAGCCGTGTAGCGGGCGTAATGGTCATGCGTTCGAGGATTGTCTTTGTGTCGAAATACTCGTTGCCTTTGACATCGATGTGGACAAGCTTGTAACGTCCGCCGCGATCGATGCGGAAGAGCACGGTCTGCTCTCCGGAGCCGGTTGCGGATTCGTCGAGGAAGTCGACATCGGCGTCGAAGAAGCCCTGGCCTTGGAGATGCAGCGTGATGTTGCGGACGCCTTCATTGAGGAGATCGCGATCGACGGTGCGCTCCTGAAAAACAGGCACGAGACGGCGCAGCAGCCCGCGGCTGAGACGCGCGCCCTCGGCGCGAACACGGATTCGCGGACCTTGTTCGATGCGAAGATGGGGGCGGACTCGATTTTCGTTTTCGAGATACTCCAGGCGATCGAGCGCGACCTTTGCCATGAGGAAGTCGCGCTTCTGGAACGAATACCGGATACGTTCGAGGCCGTTCTGCACGCGGGCTTCGGTGACCTCCTTGTAACCCGCGGCGCCCCACAGACGTTGCCAGCGCGAGGGGTGTAGGATTTGTTTCGCGGTGAGACCCGGATCGCCGCTGATCGCCGGAGCCGTGAAACGAGCGCGCTTGCCGGGCGAGATATCGAATCGCAAGTTGACTTGTTGCGTGATCGACTCGTTGGCGAAAGCCGGTTTGACGGTGGCCTTATAAAAACCGTTGTCGCGGAGCTGCGAGAGGACTCCTTGTGTGGCGTCGAAGAGGTATTCGTCGCCGAAGTCCTGGCCGAGTTCGAGGCGCGTCGCGGCGATAAGTTGGCCTTCGTTGGGCGGATCGGGGACTTTGTTCACGGCGACGCCTCCGACGAACCAGGAGGGTTCGGTTTGGAACTCGAGGATTACCTCGCCCCCGCTCAGAGTGGCGTCAACATCGATAGCGTAAAAACGGCCCGATTCGTAGAGCTTCTCGATGGCCTCGCTGATGCGCGCGGAGTCGAAAAGGTCGCCCGCCTTCACGGGATTCATTCGATCGAGCGTCGGGAGCGGATACGGTTGCGAATCAGGCGCGTAGCGGATCGACGCAATCTTACGCCCGGTGAACGCCGCTTCTGGAGGCGCCGTTTGCGCCGCGGCTGAATAGCCGAGTACGGCCAACAACGGTACGATTCCCTTGTAAAAGTTGGGGGACGCCACCAATCGTCATGATAACGCGCGGACCGGCGCGGGTTACGCGAATTTACGTAAAGCCTTCTTGGGCTATGTCATAATGTGGCCAACCCTGGAGGGAGACCATGCGGTTCTCGTCACTCATCTACGCGACTTCGATTATCGTGCTCGCCCAGCAACCCGGCGCCGCTCCTGGAGCGGGCGCGGGTGGCGGCGCTACCGCGCCGACCAATCCCGGCGGCGGCGGTGCGACAAACCCGACCAACCCCGGCGCGGGCGGCGGATTCGGCAACACGAACCCGACCAATCCGGGCAACAATCGCTTCCCGGGCCAAAACCAGGATCCGAACAGCCGCTTCCCGGACATGATGCAGAACCGGCCGATTTTTATCAGCGGCAAAGTTGTACTGGAAGACGGAACGCCGCCGCCCGATTCGGTGACAATTGAGCGCGTCTGCAACGGCGTTGTAAGGCCCGAGGGATACACGGACTCCAAAGGGCGCTTCAGTTTCGAACTCGGCCGCAACAACAACGTCTTGGCCGATGCGAGCACATCGAGCGGCATCGACGACGGCCTGTTCGGCGGCGGAGGATTTGGCGGTAATCAGCGTTCGCCGATGGGCGGATTCGGCGGGCAGGGCCGGGGGATCAGCGAGCGGGATCTGATGGGTTGCGAAATCCGCGCGTCGTTGTCCGGCTTCCGCGGCGAGTCGGTGAATCTGGCGGGGCGGCGATCGCTCGACAATCCGGATATCGGTACGATGATTCTCCGGCGGCTGGCCAATGTAGAGGGTTACACGTTCTCGCTGACGACCGCGATGGCGCCGCGCGAAGCGAAACGCTCCTTCGATAAGAGCCGCGATTTGCTGAAGAAGAAGAAGTTCGACGAAGCGCAGGCGGAGTTGGAAAAGGCGACTTCCGCGTACGCCAAATATGCGATCGCGTGGTACGACTTGGGCCGCATCTATGAGATGAAGAAGCAGAGCGACGCGGCGATCAAGGCGTATGAATCCTCGATGGCCGCCGATCCGAAGTACGTGAATCCGTATACGAATCTGGCGTTGCTATTGGGTCAGAAAAAAGACTGGCAGCGAACGGCCGATGTGAGTGCGAAAGGCATCAAGCTGAACCCGATCGAGTTCCCGCCGTTATTCTACTACAACGCCGTGGCGAATATGAATCTCGGTAAGCTCGATGACGCCGAGAAGGCCGCGCGCGATGGCGTCAACGCCGATCCCAAGGGCCGCATGCCGCGCATGGATCAACTTCTTGGCAGTATTCTCGCGTCGAAGAACGATCTAAAGGGCGCGGTGGAGAGCTATCGGAGCTATTTGAAGAAGGACCCGAATGCGCCCGACGCCGCGCAGGTGAAGTTCCAAATCGCCGAGTATACGTCCGAAAAGAGCGCGGCGCCGGCGGCCGCGGTGGCGACTGGGCGCGTTGTCGAGGAGATTCCCGTGCGCGGGTCCGCGCCAGCGGCGCCTCCACCGGCGCCCGCGACCGTTTCGGCGCGTTCGGCTTGGCCGTCGTGGTCCGGCGGGATTTCGGATCTGCCGCCGGGCACGTTGTCGAAGACGCTCGACGCCGCGGCGCTAAGCAAGGAAATCACGGGCACCGTCTATTGGATTCACACGGCCGGCGATGCGGGACAGCTTGCGAAACCGGTGACGAAATACCAAGGCGCGGCCGTGGCGGTTTCGAAGAATCTATTGGTGACCAATTGCGATACGCTCGAAGCCACCGGCGCGACGGGTATCTATCAGAACGACAAGCTGCTGACGAGCAGCGTACGGCTGACGAAGTCGAGGCGTGCGGCGGGCCTGTGCGTGTTGGAAGTTTCGGGCGTAGCGCTGCAACCGGTCAACGGCGTCCGCTACGCGCAAGATTTAAGCGCGGGCGAAAAGACGTTCACCCTAACGGCGCAAGGTGTTGGCGAAGGCAAGCTGGCGTCAGCCAAAACACAAGGCGGTTTGAAGCTGTTGCTGGCGACATCTCCGGTGACCGCCGCGACCTCGGGCGGCGGGTTGTTTGACGAGTTCGGCAACCTGATCGGGGTAACTACGCTGCGTTCGATGAACGCGGTCATCGCTGTCGAAGAGTTTTATCAGTAACGCCGGTGTACACTCCGGCGCATTTCAGAGAGGACTCGCCCGACGCGCTGCACGCGGTGATGCGGCGATTTCCGCTGGCGACGTTAGTTGTACCGACGGCGCAAGGCCTGGAAGCGACGCATGTACCGATGCTGCTTGAGGACGGCGTCTTGCGAGGACACGTTGCTCGTTCGAATCCGATTTGGCATGCGGCGACCGGCGAGGCGCTGGCGATCTTTCAAGGCCCGCAGCGCTATATCTCGCCGAACTTCTACGCGACGAAACGGACCGACGCGCGCGTTGTTCCGACTTGGAACTACGTCGCGGTGCATGCGTATGGCACGTTGCGGGCGTTTGAAAGCGCTAACGAACTTCTACGTATAGTTACGGCGTTAACGGACGCGTTCGAGGCGCCGTCGGAACATCCGTGGCTCGTGAGCGATGCGCCGCGGGAATACATCGACAAACTGCTCGGCGCGATCATAGGCCTTGAGATTCCGATCGCGCGAATCGAAGGCAAGTGGAAGTTGAGTCAGAACCGGCCGGCCGAAGATCGCGCCAGTGTTCGAACGGCGCTCGGCGATGAAGAGATGGCGCGGTGGATCGACGCTACGGAAGTTCCTTGATGCGGAGATTGCGGAACTCAGCGTAGGCTTGGTGGCCGAGTAGCGCGATGTGTCCGGATTTGCGCGCGAGGCCCGGGTGTTTCTTGAGCACTTCGGCTTCGCGGACTTGATCTAGATCGGCGTCGACGATGATGGCGCCGTTGAGCGTGATCGTGATGCGGCGGCCGTCGGCGCGGATTTCCTGTGTGTTCCATTCACCGGGCTTCTTTAGAAAGCCGGTGCGCGCGGGCCAGACGTCGTAGATTGCGCCGTGATACTGCTCGGGCTTCAGCTTCATCGGGCCGTACTTTGGACCGCTCTGATCGAGAACCTGGATCTCCATGCCGAGCGTCGATGTGTGACCGTCGCGCGGGGCGCGGATGCCGATGCCGTTGTTGGAATCAGCCTCGAGCTTGAACTCGAAACGGAAGACGAAGTTGGCGTATTCCTTCGCGGTCATTAGCTTCTGACCGCCGTCGAGCGGGCAGACGATGGAGCCTTCGCGCACGAGGAAGCCGGGTCCTTGCTTGTTGACGATGAACCAGCCGTCGAGCGTCTTGCCGTCAAACAGCGGCTTGAATCCGTCTTCGGCGAACAGCGCGGCCGAGAGCAACAGCGCGAATCTCATATGTCGAATCCATGCTGTTTGCGGTGATGCGGGCCATCGTATGTCTTCGCGGATTTGAAGAGCTCGTGGCGGCCGTCGCTGGCCTCCTCGCGAACCTTACTGAGCAGCGTCTCCTTCTCGCCGGCGGTCATCGGCTTGAACGTTCGCGCCAGCGCGATGTCCTCTTTCAACTGCGCCATCGTCGTGATTCCCATGACCTGGGAAACGATCGGAAGACTGAGGCAGTATCGAAAACAGTCGGTTGCGCTGAGGCCGAACTTTTCGATCAGGCGTCCTTGCGGATGCCCGCCCGCGAGGCCCTTCATGCCGATCACACCGACCTTCTTACTCAGACACGCGGGCACAACTTCCTGCTGAAAGCTGCGATAGAAGCGGTCGAGGACGTTGATCGGCATTTGCGCCGTGTCCCAGTCGTGCGGCTTACCGAGCATCTTCAAGTGGATGCGCGGATCCTTGTGTCCGGTGAAGCCGATGAAGCGGACTTTGCCTGCTTTCCTCGCTTCGAGCGCGGCCTTCAGACCGCCCTTTTCGAAGACCCAATCGGGGTCATTGTCGTAGACCATTTCGTGGAACTGCCAGAGGTCGAGGTAATCGGTCTGCATGCGGCGCAGCGAGTCGTCGAGGTTTTTCATCGACCCGGCGTAGTCGCGCTCGCAGTTCTTGGTCATCAAGAAAACCTTCTTACGGCGACCGTCGGTCTTGAGCGCTTTGCCCATGACCTCTTCGGAGTGGCCGTCGTGATAGTCCCAGGCGTTGTCGAAGAAGGTGAGACCTTCGTCGATGGCGGTGTGCATGATGCGGATCGCTTCGTTGTGGTCCTTGACGGCGCCGATGTGCCAACCGCCGAGACAGGCGATCGACACGCGCTGGCCGGTGCGGCCGAGCACCCGCGTGGGCAGGCCGGTGGCGGAAGCGGAAGAGGTTTGTGCGAGGACCTCATCGGCGAGCGCGGCAGCGGTGAGGGCGGCTCCGGTGAGGACGCCACGGCGGGAAACGTTTGGCTCAGGCATACCGGATGTTATATCGGATTTTGGGTGGTGATGTATAGGCATGGAACCCGACTTGCGTACGCGGGGGTTCCTGCCGGCCATGGGCGTGCGTAGACCGCGGGCATGGAAAAGCAGTGCGCTCTTTGGGCGTTCGTGCTCGCCGAGTCCGATGAAGTATTCCCTTTTACGTTCCATAGTCGATTTGAATCCTTTCTTCCTTCACGCTCATGTCGAAGCAGGCTTGGACGACTTCGCGGCTGATGAATTGGAGGCGGCCTTGTTGGAATTCGCAGAAGCCTGCCTAAACCTCATCACGGCACGGTAACGGTATTTTGCACGCGGTCGACCGTGCCATCCGGCGCGGTTGCGGTGAGGATGTAGGTCGTCGTTTTGTCGACAACCGCGTTGAAGCACTGCGTGCCGGGCTTCAGAGGTTGCTCGATGCGCGGGCTGAGTGAGACGGTTGCGGTGCGATCGACGACGTAACAAAACTGCACCGTTGTGCCGGGCGGGCGCTCGGTCGTTCCTTGGATGACGAAGCTGGTGATTAGCGGTTTGGGCGGGGCGCCGATCTTGACTTGAAACGTCGCCGTGACATCGCCACCGGGGCCGCCGGCTTTTAGCGTGTAGGTCGTGTCCTTCGCCGGGGTGTCGCTGATGCAGCGGTTGAGCGACGGCTTTAGGTCCTGCTCGATTGAGGGCGTGATCGATACGGTCGCGGCGTTGTCGGTGCCGTAACAAAGCGTCACCGTCTCGCCACGCGCGATCGACACTGCGTTGCCGTAGAAGTGCGTGATTTTTGTCGGCTTCGGCGTTTCGACGGCGCGGGGCTTGTCGGCCTTCTTCTCGCACCCGATGAACAAAATGAAAACCAGCGGCAGGGCTCGCATCAACAGACGATTCTCGCACGCATACAATAACGATGACAGCATGATTCGCTTACTGGTCTTCATCGCTCTGGCCGCATTCGCGCAGGAGCACTCGCCCGAGCGAGAGAAAAATCCGTTCGCCAACAACCGCGCCGCCGCCGATGCCGGCAAACGCATCTATGATCAAACCTGCCAGGCGTGCCACGGCGCCAACGGACGCGGCGATCGCGGGCCGTCGCTGGCCGGCACGATGACGCGCGGAAATCTGGACGGCGAGATTTTTCTCAACATCCGAAATGGTGTGCGCGGCACGCAAATGCCCGGCTTTCCCGGCTTGCGGACCGAGCAGGTCTGGCAGCTGGTCACCTATGTCCGCACGCTGAACGCCGCGCCGGCCGCAGCTTCCGGCGAAACAGTGAGTGGGAATGCGGCGAACGGAGAGACGCTTTTCTTTGGCCGCGCGGGTTGTGCGGCGTGCCATGAAGTGAACGCGCGAGGCGGGATCGCGGGGCCGGAGTTGTCGAACGCGGCGCGCTTCCCGGTGGCGCAGTTGCGAGCGAAGATCGCCGATCCAGCTACTGTGGTGACGCCGCTGGCACGTGGGCGGCGGGGCGGGCACGTCGTGGTCAAGATGAAAGACGGCCGCGAGATCCGCGGCGTCAGCAAGGCCGCGGATACGTTCACGATGCATGTGGCGGATGCGGCTGCGAAGTTGCACCTGCTCAACATCGCCTCCATTGCCGAGACGCGGTACGAAGCGGCGTCGTTGATGCCGGCGTCGAAGCTGGCGGCGGGCGAGATCGACGATGTCGTGGCGTACCTCAAAGCCAACCGCGGGCGCGATCTGGCGCAGACGGCAAAGGCGCCGATCACAGGAGGGCTTTCGCCGGGGCGCCTGCGCAAGGCCTCTAAAGAGCCGCACAACTGGTTTAACTATTGGGGCAACTACGACGGCAAGCATTTTTCGCAACTCGATCAGATCAACACGGCGAATGTGAAGGGGCTGCAAGTGAAATGGACTGCGCAGTTGCCGGGGGATTCGATCCTGCAATCGACGCCGGTTGTCGTCGACGGCATAATGTACACGGCGGGGCCTCCGGGCGAAGTCTACGCGATCGACGCGCGCACGGGTTTGCAGATCTGGCGCTATCAACGCAAGCAGAAGCAGATCAACCCGTATGAGAGCAATCGCTTTAACCGCGGTGTGGCGGTGTTGGGGAACCGCGTGTTTTTCGGCACGCTGGACGCGTATGTGATCGCACTTGATGCGCGGACGGGGCTGCCGCTGTGGGAGACGAAGGTCGCCGAGACGATGGAGGGTTATGCGATTACGGCGGCGCCGCTGTCGGTGGGCGACAAGATCATCGTCGGCATGGGCGGTGGCGAGTACGGCGTTCGCGGGTTCCTCGACGCCTACGACGCGGCGACCGGCAAGCGGCTTTGGCGTTTTCATACGACCGCCGGGCCGGGCGAGTTCGGCGCGGAGTCGTGGTCGGACGATTCGTGGAAGCGCGGCGGCGCGGCGACTTGGCTGACCGGAAGCTACGATCCGGAGAGCGACACGCTCCTTTGGACGACCGGCAATCCCGGGCCGGACATGAACAATCGCATTCGCAAGGGCGACAACTTGTTCTCGTGTTCGGTTGTTGCGCTTGATCCGAATACAGGCAAGCGCAAGTGGCACTATCAATTCACGCCGAACGATTCGCACGATTGGGACTCGAACGAAGACGTCGTGCTGTTCGATCGCGTGATCGACGGCCGGCCGCGCAAGCTGATGCTGCATGGCGACCGCAATGGTTTCCTCTATTTGCTTGATCGCACCGACGGCAAATTCCTGAAGGCCTGGCCGCTGGTGAAGCAGACGTGGAACGTTGGCTTCGACGAGCGGGGCCGGCCGATGTGGGCGCCGAATTCGCAGGCGTCGCCCGAGGGGACGGTGGTGTTTCCGTCGCTGGGCGGTGCGACGAACTGGCAGTCGCCGTCGTTCGACGACCGCACGGGGATGTTCTACGTCGTGACTTCGGAAGCGGGCCAGCGCTACTTTATCGATGAGCAAAAATACGAGCCGGGCAAGGCGTACTGGGGCGGGCGGGCGCAGGGCATCGACGTCGCGCCGATCGCGGCGATCAAGGCGATTGATGCGATGACGGGCACGATCAAATGGACCTATCGTATTTCGGCGGGATCGCTGGCGGCGGGCGTGCTGGCGACCAAGGGCGGCGTGTTGTTTGCGGGCACGCGCGAGGGCAACATGCTGGCGCTCGATGCGCAGTCCGGCAAGCTGCTGTGGAAGATGCAGACGGGCGGGACGATAGCGTCGTCGCCGATGAGCTACGCCGTCGATGGCACGCAGTCCGTGGCGCTGTCGGCGGGCGGCGTGTTGTATTCGTTCGCGCTGCCTCAGGAACCTTAGGTCTACGCTTAGCGTTTCTCCCAATGGATACGGCAGCGCGATCCGCCGATCATGGGAGAAGTGCGTCAACTCACAGCCATTCTCCTTGCGTCGATCGCGCTCTGCGCGGCCGACGTCACCGAGCCAACGTTTCTTGCGTTGAAGAACGGCTCGCGACTTCCGTACGACAACCTGACTAAAGAGGGCAACCTCTACATCGTGCGGAACGGCGGATCGACGCTGTTCATCGACGCGTCGGAAGTGGTGCCGCCGAAGCCGCCCGAGCTACCCAAGGCGGAGTGGACCGGCGCAACGCTGAGCCCGGCGCATAAGTGGATCGGCGAATCGGCCGACAAACACAACGTGCGGCCGGAGTTGATTCAGGCGATCGTCGAAGTGGAATCGGCGTTCAAGATGGATGCGAAGAGCCACGCGGGCGCTATCGGGCTGATGCAATTGATGCCGGCGACGGCGCGGTCACTGAAGGCGAATCCGTATGATCCGGAGCAGAACGTTGAGGCCGGGACACGGTATCTCGACATGCTGTTGAAGAAGTACGAGGGGCGGCCGAATGGGTTGGCGCTGGCGCTGGCGGCGTACAACGCGGGACCGGGAGCGGTCGACCGTTGGGGTGGCATTCCGCCGATCAAAGAGACGCGGAATTATGTGCGGAAGGTGATTTCGCGGTACCGGCAGCTGGTGCGGAATTAAGCCTTTGGGCCGTTGATTCATTTCAACGCCTCGTTGAAGAATCAGGGTTGGGGCAATCGCTGAACGCTTACTTGAGCGACGTGCTCAATGAGGCGATTCTTGGCGAATCGCCGGATCCGGAGACACATCGGGAACGTGTGGAGAAATTGCTGAGCCGGCTTCACGCTTTGCCGATCGACAGAAGCGGATTCGATTCCACCGCATATCTTCCAAAGCTCCGCGATGCAGGTGATTTGGCGTAGAGTGGGATCGACTCGTTATTCTAGTTATTTCCCCACATGTCAAAAATCGAACGGGCCCTCCTCAGCCTCACCGACAAAACCGGCGCCGTCGAGTTCGCTCGCGGCCTCCGCGCTCTCGACGTCACTCTTATCTCCACTGGCGGCACCGCGAAGCTTCTGAAAGACGCCGGCCTTGAAGTACACGACGTTTCCAACGTGACTCACTTTCCCGAGATGCTCGATGGCCGCGTGAAGACGATTCATCCCAACATCGCGGGCGGCATTCTCGCCATGCGCTCGAAGCCCGAACACATGGAGGCGCTGGAACAACACGCCATTCCGACGATTGACCTTGTTGTCGTTAATCTCTATGCGTTCGAGAAGATCGCCGCGAAGAAAGACGCGCATGTCGGAGACCTGATCGAGAACATCGATATCGGCGGACCGACGATGATTCGCGCGGCCGCGAAGAACTGGCAGGATGTGGCCGTCGTCACCAACCCGGGCGATTACAACGCGCTGCTCGAAGAACTGAACACCAACGCCGGCGCGCTTTCGAAAAAGACGCATTGGGATCTCGCCGTCAAAGCCTTCCATATGACGGCCGCTTATGATCGCGCGATCTCCAATCGCCTTGCCGACATCTCTATCGAAGACGAAGATTTTCGCGACGAGCGCACCGATCTTCCACGGACGCTCGATTTGCGTGTGCCTCGCGCGCTCGACATGCGCTACGGCGAGAATCCGCATCAGAAGGCCGCACTCTACGCGACCGGCGGGCAAGGCGTCGCCGGCGGCAAACAGCTGCAAGGCAAGGAACTGAGCTACAACAATCTCGTCGATCTCGACGCGGCGTGGCTGCTCGTGCAGGAGTTTGAAGGGCCCGCGAGCGTGATCATCAAGCACACCAACCCGTGCGGATGCGCGGAGCAATCAACACTCGCCGAGAGCTATCGCAAAGCCTTCGACGCCGATCCGGTTTCGGCGTTCGGCGGCGTGTTGGCGTTTAGTCGCGAACTCGAAGGCGAGACGGCGGCGGAGGTGTCGAAGACGTTTATTGAAGCGATTGCCGCGCCGTCGTATTCCGCGGAGGCGTTGCAAATACTTTCGGCGAAGAAGAACCTGCGGCTCGTGGCCGTGGATGCCATTAACGACCGCTTCGTCGTCAAATCGATCAACGGCGGATTTCTGGTGCAGTCGCCCGATTACGCGACGCTGGATAGCGCTACGGCCAAGGCCGTCACCACGCGCCAACCGAGTGAAGACGAGTGGCGCAACCTTGGCTTCGCGTGGAAGTGCGTGAAGCATGTGAAGTCGAATGCGATTGTTTATGCGCGCGACGGGCAACTGCTTTCGGTGGGCGCGGGACAGATGTCGCGCGTGTTTTCAGTAGAGATCGGCGCGAAGAAATCGGTGCTGCCGCTGGATGGTTGCGTGCTGGCGTCCGATGCGTTCTTTCCCTTCCCCGACGGGCTCGAAGCGGCGGCTGCGCATGGCATCACGGCGGCGATCCAGCCGGGCGGCTCGGTGAAGGACGCCGAGGTCATTGAAGCGGCGAACCGGCTCGGCATTGCGATGGTGTTTACTGGCGTGCGCCACTTCCGGCACTAATCGACGTAGAGAAATTCGTTGCTCGCGAGCAGCGCGTGGCACAACGCTTCGAAAGCGCGCTCGCGCGCTTTTTCGGCGGGTACATTCGCAAACGTGTGTATCGAGGTCTGCTTGTCGACGAAGGCGACCGCTTCCTGTAGTTCATTGGCAGCCGGCAGCCGAGACAACGCAATCTTATACGCCATCGGCACATCGCCCTTCACGCGCGCCGCCAAATCCCGCGCGGCCGCGACTAGCACATCGTCATTCAACATCGCCAGGGATTGCAGCGGCGTGGCCGACCGCGCGCGGCGATTGCAGTTCACCTGGATCGATGGAAAATCGAAGACCTGCAAGAACTGGAATGGATGATTGCGGCGCGACATGATGTAAATGCTTCGACGGTGCTTATCATCGACTAAGTCTTGTAGTCCATCGGTGCGTGTCTTCAGCATCACGGGCTTTCCACCGATGCGCAGATCGAGTTTTCCGCTGGCGGCCAGCACGCCATCGCGCACGGCTTCGGCGTCCAGACGAATGAGATTCATGCGCGAGAGCAGCTGGTTCTCCGGGTCGGCCGCATTGGAACCGCCGCGCGAACTCTGCCGATACACCGATGACGTGAGGATGAGGCGATGCAGCTTCTTGAGGCTCCAGCCCTGATCCATGAACTCCACGGAGAGCCAATCGAGCAGTTCCGGATGGGTGGGCGGCGCGCCCATTTTGCCGAAGTTCTCGGGGGTCTCAACAATTCCTCGACCGAAGTGTTGCTGCCAAACACGATTGACCATCACGCGCGCTGTGAGCGGATTGTCGCGGGACGTTAGGAATCGCGCGAACGCCAGGCGGTTGCCCGTTGTCTCGCCCGCCGCGTCGCGCGCGGGCGCGAACGATTCCGACAGCACTAGCGGTACACCGGCAGTCACGCGCGGTCCCGGCGACTCAATCTGTCCGCGCTGCAACAGACGTGTATTCGGCGCCGGTCCGACATCCCATAACGCAGCGATCTTCTCGAAGTTTTTCCGGAACGATTTCAACGTGTCGATCTGCGTGCCGAGCTTGCTATCGGCCGCTTCGTCGTCCTTGCTCAACGTCTTTTTCAGCTCGTCGTCGCCGACGGCGAGCGCACGCCCAAATTTCCCAACCAAGTATTTCTGGACTTCGGTCCGTTTCTCCGCGGCAACGCCAACGGCCTCACGGGCGTCGGCGCGGAACGCTTCCGGAAGCGCGGCCAACTTGGTGTCCAGCAGCTTTTCGCGGTAAGGCGCGCGCAGCTTCGTTCGTTCCCGCTCGACGCGTTTCGTCTGCTCGTCGATTTCGTGATTGTGCTTCTCGATCGCCTCCTGCTCTGGTTTGGCCACGTCGGGCAAAAAGCGGTGCTTCGGCTGCGTCCACTTCATCGGGTTGAACGCGGGAGTAAAGATCGCGGCCATGCGGTAGTAGTCGCGCTGCGGAATTGGATCGTAACGGTGCGTGTGGCATCGGGCGCAACCGACGGTCAGCCCCATCAGGTTCGTCGAAACCTTTTCCATCAGGTTCACGACAACATCCCACCGCTCTCCGATCAGATTCACGATATCGGCGTCGGTGCGGTCATACACGCTGCGCAGGTAGCCGGTCGCGGTCAGCGCTTCGATCATCTCCGGCGTGTACTTCGACGCCTTTCGCCAGTCGAACAACTCGTCGCCCGCAAGCTGTTCGGTGAGGAAACGGTCGTAGGGTTTGTCGTTGTTGAACGCGTTTACGACGTAGTCCCGATAGCGCCAAACGCCGTCAAGCAGCTCGACGACGGGGAAGCAGTTGTCGAATCCAGCCGCGTCGACATAGCCTGCGGAGTCCAACCAGTGCCGGCCCCAGCGCTCGCCGTAGTGTTTCGATGCGAGTAGTTTGTCGATCAACCGCTCGTAGGCGCCAGGCTTGGTGTCGGCGGCGAATTCCTCCACCTCCTTCGGCGTCGGCGGCATCCCGAGCAGGTCGTAATAGGCGCGCCGCATTAACGTCGCGGGCGCCGCTTCGGGACTCAACGAGAGACTTTTCGCCTCAAGCTTGGCGAGGATGAACGCATCGATCGGCGTGCGGACGCGATCCTTCGCGCGCACCGCTGGCGCGGGCCTCTTCAAAGGCTTCTGAAACGACCACCACTGCTTTTGCTCCGCCGTAACCGGCGGCGCTTCGGCACCCGTAAACTGCGTGCGCTCGGCGACAGCCTCGCGCGCGCCGAATCGCGACGTATCAATCCACCGGCGCAGCGCACGGATCTCATCGGCGGTCAACCGCGCGGATCCCTTCGGCGGCATCACACCGCGTTCGATCTGCCTGATGAGGATGCTCTTGTCCGCGACGCCTTCTTCAATCACGGGTCCATTCGCGGAGCCGCGCACGGCGGAGGCGAGAGTGCGAAGGTCCAAACCGGCCGCGGGCTTGTCGTTCAGGTGGCATGGCGCGCATTTTGCCGCGAGAATCGCTTTCGGGCCTGCATCGAACGCCTTGGTCTGCTCGGTCCAACGGGCCGCGTGCGCATCCGCTTCGTCCGACAGCGCGCCTCCGTCGATCCACTGTTTGATGGTCGCAATTTGCGCGGAATTCAGATGCAGATTGAACGCATCAGGCGGCATCAACTTCTTCGATACCTTTTCGTACAACAGCGATTTCTCGCTGCTGCCCTTCACCAGCACCGGTCCTTCATGACTGCCTCGAAGGGCGGAAGCGGCCGTGCGCAGGTCCAGGCCGGCCATCGCAGTTCCCCCGTGACACGAAAAGCAGTGCGCGGTGAAGATCGGCAGTACATCGCGCTCGAAACGAGGCTGGGCACAGAGAACGCCGGCGGCCAACAGGAATAGGGGTTTCATGCGCGCAACAGATCCTTTACAACTTGCGCTCCCGTTACGGTGGCATCGGTCGCGGTCTCCACGCGTCCCCCGTTGGGGAACGTCAACTTGGTGTGATCGAGCCCGAGCAGATGCAACATGGTGGCTTGCAAATTCGGCACGCTGACGCGATTTACGGTCGCCTTGTAACCGAAGTCGTCGGTCTCGCCATACGTCAGGCCCGGCTTGAATCCGCCGCCCGCGAAAAAGAGGCTGAACGCGTTGCGGTTGTGGTCGCGGCCGTCGGCATTTTGCGTCGTTGGCAAGCGGCCAAACTCGCCGGCCCACATGACGATTGTCGAATCGAGCAAGCCGCGCGCTTTCAAATCGGATATGAGCGCGACCGTTGGCTGATCGGTCTTGTCACAGATACGAGGCAGCTCGGTTTTTAACTTCGAATGCGTGTCCCAAGGCTGGCCCGTCCCCGGAAACACCTGCACAAATCGCACGCCGCTTTCGATCAGTTTTCGGGCCATCAGGCACCGCAACCCGTAGCTGGCCATGCGCGGGTTGTCGAGGCCATACGCCTTTTTCGTCGCCTCGGATTCCTTCGACAGGTCGAGCACATCGGCCGCCGCCAACTGCATCCGAGCCGCGAGTTCGTAGTTTTCGATACGCGCATTCAGTTCGCTCTCGCCTGGATGCAAGTCCTGATGACGCCGGTTCATCGCGCCGAGGAAGTCCAGAGTCGCGCGCTGCGCACCTGGCGGCTGCGGCTCGGTGCGGTTCAAGTTGTGCACGGGCGCGCCGGTCGAGCTAAACTCAACTCCCTGATACAGCGCCGGCAAATAACCAGACGACCACAACTGATTCGCGCTCACCGGATATCCCTCCGGATCACGCAGCACAATGTAGGCCGGCAGATTCTGATTCTCCGTACCGAGCGCGTAACTCACCCACGAACCGAGAACGGGGCGGCCAGGAAAGATGCGGCAGGTATGCAGCATGTTCAGGCCCTCGGGATGATTGTTGTGCTCGGTGTACATCGACCGGATCATGCACAGTTCATCCACCACCGTGGCGAGCTTCGGCATGATGTCGGCGATTTCCATGCCGCATTGGCCGTGTTTGCGGAATTCAAACGGGCTCGGCAACAGCGTATTCGAATTGTTGGGCTGATGAATCTCGACACCGTCCGGATGCGGCTTGCCGGCGTACTTGGCAAGCATCGGCTTCGGGTCGAATAGATCCATCTGACTCGGACCGCCATTGTGTACGAGTTGAATCACCGCTTTCGCGCGCGGTTCGATATGCCCTTTGCGCGGCTTCAGATTCTCGGCAATTTGGGCGAGGGCCACCGACCCAAACCCGAGTCCGGAAGATTGCAAGAGTTGTCGCCGTGAAATCATACGCGCCCCATTTATTCTACGCGCGGCAGATGCCCCGCAAGGGCCTGCTTCACTTCGGTCGACGCGCCAGCCGCCAGGTTCACCCACTCGTGCGGGTCCTGCCTGCGGTCGTACAACTCTTCGGCGCCGTTGTTGTAGCGGATGTAGTGCCAGCGGCTGGTGTAGACGCAGTGATTGCCTTTCAAGTATGTCGACACCACCGCGCGGTCGGTCGGCGTTGAAGGATCGTGCAACTGGGGCCGCAGCGATACGCCGTCGACGCCTTGCGTCTTGGGCAGTCCAGCGAGATCGGCGAGCGTGGGATAGACGTCGATCAAACTTACCGGATGATCGCAGCGTGTACCCGGTTTCGTTACGCCGGGTGCGGCGATGATGAACGGCACATGCGTCGCGCGCTGCCACAGCGCCTGCTTGTGCCAGTGCCACTTCTCGCCCAAGTGATAACCGTGATCACTCCACAAACAGACGATCGTGTTGCCGCGGTTCGGCCCGGCGTCGAGAGCGTCGAGTATGCGCCCGACCATGGCGTCTGAAAAAGTAATGCACGCCAGATAGGCCTGTACGGCGCGCTTCCAATTGCCGGTCGAGACAAGCAGATGATGGCTGGACTCCGCGTTCAGCGCGAACGTCCGCGCGATCGGGGGCACGTCGGCGAGGTCGTCCTCTTTCACGTTGGGAACGATCACCTCGTCGAGCGGATACATGTCGTAATACTTCTTCGGCACAAACCAGGGAATGTGCGGGCGGAACATGCCCGCGGCGAGAAAGAACGGCGACGAGTGTGTTTTCGATAGGTGCGCCGCGGCCCAGGAAGAGACTTTGTAATCGGGCATGTCCGCATCGGCGACATCGACCGGCGACCAGTCGAAGTTGCGCCACGACACCGATGGCATCGGCGTCAGCGGCCGGCCGGCGGGTTCGGGATCCGGCGGGAACGAGTAGTTGTCGTGCCAGTCGTTTGCGCGCGCGGCCGGATTCCAATGGAAATACTCGTCCCACGATGCGGGATCGTTGAAGCCCTTTCCGTGATGGAACAACTTGCCGCCGCCGTGCGTGGTGTAGCCGTTGGCTTTGAAGTGCTGCGGGAGAGTGACGGCGTTCGGCATGCGCGGACGCCACTTCTGCTCATTGCCATAGACGCCCGAGGTCGCCGGCATGCGTCCGGTCATCAAGGCCGTCCGGGATGGGTTGCAGAGCGGCGAGGCGGTATGCGCGTCCGTGAACAACAGTCCGCGCGCCGCCAGACGATCCAGATTCGGCGTCTTCACCTGAGGATGCCCGCCAAGAGCGCCGACCCAATCGTTCCAGTCGTCGACCGCGATCATCAACACATTGGGCCGCGCGGCTTGTTGGGCCGCCAGCGCTCCGAGAAACAAACGGCGCGTCATCATACCGGACCATACTAATGCAGAATCCCAAGGCTTGCGGGCCCGCGGATTTGATATAACGCACAGGTGGCAATCTCGAAACATATCGCGCTCGTGGGCCTGCTTGTCGCGGGAGGAATTTTTGGATGGCAGCGGCAGGCCTCGTGGCCGCCGCCGGTGCAGAAACTTCCGGAGTCCAACGCGGCGCTGCCCCTCGACCAGGCGCTCAAGACGTTTTATCTTCCGCCCGGTTACAAGCTCGAAGTGGTCGCCGCCGAACCGATGATCAAAGACCCGATTGTCATCGACGAAGACGCCGACGGACGCTTGTACGTCATCGAAATGCCCGCGTTCGCGATGGACATGGAGATGCGCGATTCGTTTGAGCCGATCTGCAACATCGTAATTCTTGAAGACACCAACGGCGACGGCAAGATGGACAAACGCACGGTGTTCCTGGACAAGCTGGTGCTGCCGCGCGCGATCAAGGTGTTGGCCGACGGCGTGCTCGTCGCCGAGCCGCCGAATCTCTGGTATGCACGGGACACCGATGGCGACGGCAAGGCGGACAAGAAGGACCTCGTCCG
>Ga0194119_10005413_pt1 | contig 19061 bp, 19 predicted proteins | sample TA2MahC100mmetaG_FD_148620 | JGI IMG/M metagenome (GOLD analysis project Ga0194119, IMG submission 148620) | Freshwater microbial communities from Lake Tanganyika, Tanzania - TA2015018 Mahale Deep Cast 100m | ecosystem: Environmental > Aquatic > Freshwater > Lake | place: Tanzania: Lake...
ATCATTTCCACAAACTTATGTTTTTGAGGGAATGAGAGAAGTTCTTTTTAATAATAATTTTAACACAGTTTATTTTATAAAATCGTTAATACTAAATTTAGTTTACGCCTTATTAGCTATTGTTGTATTTTTAGCATCATTTGAAGGAGCTAGAAAACGAGGCGGACTAATTAATACCGGAGAATAATTTAATTAATCTAAATTTTTAATAATCTCTTCAACCATCTTTTTTGCATCAGAAAAAAGCATTAGCGTATTATCTTTATAAAAAAGCTCATTATCTACTCCAGCATATCCAGCTGCCATACCTCGTTTAACAAATAGAACTGACTTTGATTTTTCAACATCTAAAATCGGCATTCCAAAAATAGGACTTTTTGGATCAGTTTTAGCTGCAGGATTAGTCACATCATTTGCTCCAATGACAAAAGAAACATCGGTGTTTGAAAAATCATTATTAATGTTTTCAAGTTCAAAAACTTCATCATAAGGCACATTTGCCTCAGCTAATAAAACGTTCATATGTCCTGGCATTCTTCCAGCAACTGGGTGAATTGCGTAAGAAACTTTTACTCCTAATTTTTTTAATTTATCCGCCATCTCACGAAGAGCGTGTTGCGCTTGAGCTACCGCCATTCCATAACCTGGTACAATAATAACCGATGAAGCATTTTTCATTAAAAAAGCCGCATCATCTGCTCCTCCTTGCTTAACAGGTTTAGTATTTTTTTGAACAGTTGAAGCTGAAGTATCTCCACCAAACCCACCAAGGATAACATTAAACAGTGATCGATTCATTCCTTTACACATGATGTACGAAAGAATGGCCCCAGAAGAACCTACTAATGCTCCAGTGATAATTAATGCAATATTTTCTAAAGTAAAACCAATACCAGCGGCAGCCCAACCTGAATAAGAATTTAACATGGAAACCACAACGGGCATATCTGCTCCGCCGATTGGAATAATAATTAAAAAACCTATGAGTGTTGAAATAATAATGATTGCCCAAAATAAATTTTCAGATTGTAATTTTGTAAATGAAAATATTAAAAAGATTATTAACAATCCTATAAATAAATTAATTAAATGTTGTCCTTTAAATGTAATTGGATTTCCTGACATAAGTCCCTGAAGTTTCAAAAAAGCAATACAAGAACCTGAAAAAGTTATAGCGCCAATTGCAACTCCCAAGGACATTTCAACCAATGATAAGATTTTAATATTTCCAACTTGTCCTATTCCAAAGGAGGCAGGATTATAAAATGCAACAATACCAACTAACACTGCTGAAAGACCAACTAAACTATGAAAACCAGCAACAAGTTGTGGCATTGCTGTCATTGAAACTCTAAATGCAATTATTCCGCCAACTAAACCTCCAATAATAATTGGAATTAAAATATAGAAAATATTTTCTTTTATTTGATTAATATCGCCAAGCGATAATAACGTGACAATAACTGCAAGTCCCATTCCTAAAATTCCTAAAAAATTTCCAGTTCTTGAAGTTTCAGGAGATGAAAGACCTCTTAGGGCCATAATAAATAATATGCCAGTAACTAAATATAATGAGGCTGTAATATTAGCTGAGATCATTTATTTTTATTTTTTTTGTACATTTTCAGCATTCTTTGCGTAACTAAAAAGCCTCCAAAAATATTTATAGAAGCAAGTAGAATGCCAAGTATTCCTGGAAATTTTCCAAAAAATCCCTGAGTAATTGGAGATAAGCCTACAGCAACTAAAGCTCCAACGATGATGACCGATGAAATAGCATTAGTCACCGACATTAAAGGCGTATGTAAAGCAGGAGTAACACTCCACACCACGTAATAACCTACAAAAATAGATAATATAAAAATAGCAAATCTAAATATGATTGGATCAATTTCCATTAATGAATCTCCTTGTTTATATAAACTGCTTTAATAATTTCATCATTCTCATCAATTTTTATCTTCTTACTAACTTTATCGTAGATAATTTCTAAAAAGTTTAAGATATTTTTTGCGAACAAAATAGACGCGCTTTCTGAAATTCTACTTGGAAAATTTTTATATCCTATAATTTTTACCCCATTTACAATTGAAATTTTTCCTGGCTCTGAAAAAGCAGAATTTCCACCCTGCTCAACGGCTAAATCGCAAATAACAGAACCGCTCTTCATTGATTTGACCATTTCTTCGGTCACAATTCTTGGAGCTTTTTTACCTGGAATTAAAGCAGTACAAATCACAATGTCTTGATTTTTGATTGTAGTTTTTAATAATTCTTCTTGTTTTTTTTTATCATCTTCATCTAACTCTTTTGCATAGCCTCCACTAGTTTCTAAATTCTTTGTACTTTCAACGAATACAAATTTTCCCCCTAAACTTTCAACTTGCTCTTTTGAAGCAGCTCTTACATCTGTTGCAGATACAACTCCACCTAATCTTTTTGCGGTTGCAATAGCTTGTAATCCCGCAACACCTGCTCCGATAACAAAAAATTTTGCGGGAGTTATTGTGCCTGCGGCAGTCATCATCATTGGCACTGCTTTATTAAATTCATAAACTGAATCTATAACTGCTTTATATCCAGCTAAATTTGCCTGTGATGATAAAATATCCATAGATTGAGCTCTAGTAATTCTTGGAAGCAATTCTAATGAAAATATTTTGATATTTTTTTTCAAAAGCTTATTAATTTTATCTTTGTTTAAGTGAGGAAAGAAACTTCCAATTAATACAGAGCCATCTTTTATTAATGAAATTTCGCTATCGCTTGGACAATTAATTTTAATAATAATATCTGAAGTTTTATAAATTTCATCTTTAGTTGATATTTTAACTCCTAACTTTTGCAATTCACTATCATTAATATTTGAATTTTTTCCAAAGTCTTTTTCTAATTGGACAGAAAACCCGTTAGAAATATATTTTTTTACTGTATCTAAAGAAATTGCAATTCTTTTTTCATTTATATCGCTATCAACCAGTGATCCTAATATCATCTCTTATTACTTATAATAAATTAATAAAATCTTCTAGTCCTAGACTCTCAATTTTGCTAATTTATATTTTAATAATAATCAGCAAGTTATGGTCTTGTAGTGAAATGGATATCATCCTAGTCTTCGAAACTAGAGTTCTAGGTTCAAGTCCTAGCAAGACCACCAAAATTACTAATCATGTCTATTAATGAATACAAATTTGAAATAACTGAAGAAAAAAATAATACACGCTTAGATTCTGCTCTTGCTGTTTTAATTCCAGAAATTAGCAGAACAAGAATTAAAAATATTATTAATGAAGGTTTTGTTAAAATTAATAAAATTCAAATAACTCAACCCTCAATTAAGATAAGATTTTCAGATATAATAGAAGTTACAATCCCAGAACCTAAGGAAGTTAATATTTCAGCAAAGAACATCAAATTAGATATTCGCTATGAGGATAAAGATTTATTGATCGTTAACAAATCTCCTGAAATGGTTGTTCATCCGGGTGCTGGAAACTTTGATAACACTTTAGTAAATGCCCTTATGTTCCATTGTAAAAATAAACTTTCAACCATTGGTGGAGAGTTAAGGCCCGGTATAGTGCATAGAATTGATAAGGGAACCAGTGGCCTGTTAGTGGTTGCAAAGAATGATCAGGCTCATATTTTTTTATCAAAACAGTTTGCAGAACATACAATCAAAAGAGTTTATGAAGTTCTTGTTTATGGAAGAATGAAACCAAGTTCTGGGCAAATTTCTTCTATGATTGGCAGGAGCAAATTCAATAGAAAAAAAATGAGTATTAATACTTCGAGAGGAAAGGATGCTGTTACCAACTATAAAACTCTTGAATTTTTTTCAGGAAAAAAAATTCCTGATATGAGTTTTCTTGAATGTAGATTAGAAACAGGAAGAACTCATCAAATTAGAGTGCATCTCTCCTCCAACGGTAATCCAGTTATCGGTGATCAAATTTATGGAAAACAAAATAAATTTATCAGAGATGTTGATCCTGAATTTAAAGAACTACTAGAAGGATTTAAAAGACAAGCTTTGCATGCAAGATCTATTGGATTTATTCACCCAACTTCAAAGAAAGAAATGGAATTTGAATGTGAAAAGCCAAAAGATTTTGAAAACTTAATAAAAACAATCAAAAAGCTTAAGTTTTAATATCTTGTCATAGAAGTTATAATGCTTACATAAGCACTATGGAAAAAATTGAAAAAAATTCTAATCTTCCAATCCTTTCGCCCGAAGGAAGTTTAAATTCTTATTTATTAAAAATTAGAAAATTTCCAATGTTAGAACCTGAGCAAGAATATATTCTTGCGAAAAATTGGCGCGAGAAAGGCGATAGGGAATCAGCTCACACTTTAGTTACCAGTCATTTAAGATTAGTTGCAAAAATTGCAATGGGATATAGAGGTTATGGTTTACCTGTTGGGGAATTAATATCTGAAGGAAATATTGGCTTGATGCAGGCGGTTAAAAAATTTGATCCTGAAAGAGGATTTAGACTTGCCACCTATGCTATGTGGTGGATTAAAGCTTCTATCCAAGAATATATTTTAAGATCATGGAGTTTAGTTAAAATTGGAACAACAGCTGCACAAAAAAAATTATTTTTTAATCTTAGAAAATTAAAAAACCAAATTTTTGCAATTGAAAGTGGTGACATGACTAATGCCCATGTTAAAGAAATAGCAAGTCGGTTAGATGTAAATGAAGATGAAGTAATTTCAATGAATAGACGTATGGCAGGACAAGAACAATCATTGAATGCTAAAATTTCAGATGAAGAACAAGGTGGTCAGTGGCAAGATTGGATAGTAGATGAAAATGCTGATCAAGAATTATTAATTTCTCAACGCCAGGAATTAGATCAGAAACATGCATTGTTACAAACGGCTTTAAAAGTCTTAGATCAAAGAGAAAAAGAAATTTTATATGATAGAAAGCTTATTGATGAGCCAAAAACTTTAGAAGAGCTTAGTCAGAAATATAAAATTAGCAGAGAAAGAGTGAGACAAATCGAAAACAGAGCTTTTGAAAAAGTTCAAAAAGCAATGTTAGAAAATATTAAAACAAAACCTTTCATTACGCATTAAAGGGATCTTCAACAAAAATCGTATCATCTCTTTCTGGACTTGTTGAAATACTTCCAATTTTAACACCTACAAAATCTTCAATGGCTGCAATATAAATTTTAGCTTTCTCGGGTAATGCTTCGTAATTTCTTATTCCTTTTGTCTCTGACTTCCAGCCCTCAAAAGTTTTGTAAATAGGCTCTACTGCAAATTGATCTTCTGAAGCACTTGGAAAAAAATCAATTTCTTTACCTCGTAATTTATAACCTATACAAAATTTAATCTCATCTAATGTGTCTAGAACATCTAACTTGGTAAGAGCGATACCAGTAATTCCTGATATAGTTGCCGATTGTTTAACAAGAACTCCATCAAACCAACCACATCTTCTTTTTCTATTTGTTACAGTTCCAAATTCATGACCTCTTTGACCAATCAATTCTCCTGTTGCGTCTTTAAGTTCCGTTGGAAAAGGACCTTCCCCTACTCTTGTTGTGTAAGCCTTGGTAATTCCAAGAACATAATCAATAGTTTTTGGGCCACATCCTGTACCAACGGACGCTGTACCTGCAACTGTATTTGATGAGGTCACATAAGGATATGTTCCATGATCAACATCAAGCAATATTCCCTGCGCTCCTTCGAATAATATTTTTTTGTTTAATTTTTGAAATTCTGCAATCTTTTTCCATACAGGTTTAGAAAATTTTAATATTTTCGGAGCAATTTTTAACAACTCTTTAATTAACTCTTCAGATTTATATATCTTTTTTTTTAACCCTTTTCTGATTGCATTATGATGTTCTAAAATAACTTCAAGTCTCTGCTCTAAATTTGTCTTTGAACGTAAATCCATAACTCGAATTGAACGTCTACCAATCTTATCTTCGTAGGCTGGTCCTATACCTCTTCTTGTGGTGCCAATTTTAGATTTTGCTGCATCCTCCCTAATCTCATCCATTTCTTTATGAAAAGGTAAAATTAAAGTTGCTGTATCAGAAATAATTAAATTATTTTCATTAACATCAACCCCCTTTTTTTTAATCTCTTCAATTTCTTCTAATAATGCCCAAGGATCAATAACAACTCCATTTCCAATAATTGAAATTTTATCTCCTCTAACAATTCCTGAGGGAAGTAATTTTAATTTAAAAACTTTTCCATTAATGACTAAAGTGTGTCCTGCATTATGACCGCCTTGAAATCTAATGACAACGTCGGCTTGCTCTGAAAGCCAATCCACAATTTTCCCTTTGCCCTCATCTCCCCACTGAGAGCCTACAACTACAACGTTTGTCATAAGTAAGTTTTTAAGATGTCTATAAGGATCTAAATTATTTAATTTAATAAAGCCATATGATTAATTGGCCCATGTCCTCGTCCAAATTTTGGGTTTAACAAAATTGCTTTGTGCACATATTGAATAGATCGTCTGCATGATTCGTTCATATTATAATTTCTTGAAATAAAAGAGGCGATTGCACTAGATAAAGTACAACCAGTACCATGTGTATTTTTAGTTTTTATTTTTTTATTTTTAAAAATTTTAATATTATTTTTTGAAATTAATACATCTTCAATTATAGATTTATTAATATGTCCTCCCTTTATAAGAACAAATTTTGGACCAAATTTTAAAATTTGTTTTCCAGCTTTTATTATATCGTCCAAGGTTTTAATTTTTTTATTTATTAAAGCTTCGGCTTCTGGAATATTTGGAGTTACTAATAATGCGTAAGGAAATAATTTTTCTCTTAAAAAATTAATAGAACTATTGCTAATTAATCTTTGACCTCCTTTTGCAACCATCACAGGATCAATTACAATATTTTTTAACTTATGTTTTTTTATAGCTTTAATTACTTCTTTGATTACACCCACATTATGCAACATACCAATTTTTACAGAACTAGGTTTTATATCCTGAGCTGAAAATGAAATTTGCTTAAAAATTTCTCTAGGCGTAATAGAAACGATTGATTTTACTCCTGTTGTATTTTGGGCAGTAATAGCTGTAATTGCTGTCATTGCATAAACGCCAAGTGCTGTTGCGGTTTTGATATCTGCTTGAATTCCAGCACCCCCGCTGGAGTCTGATCCTGCAATAATTAATAATTTAGACTTTAGTTTCAATTTCAGGCGTAATTGAGTATTAATTTTTTAACTTCATTCACAGTATCTTTGATTAATTTTTTATCAGAACCTTCAACCATTATTCTAATCAAATTTTCTGTTCCTGATTTTCTAACCAGTAATCTACCCTCTTGTTTTAAATTTTTATCAATCTGATTAATTTTTGCACTAAGAGATTTATTTTCAATAATATTTTTATTTTTAACTTTTATATTTTCCAAAATTTGAGGAATCTTTTTAAAAACTGAAAATACCTTACTTGCTTTAACATTATTTTTTAGAGAACTTAAAACCTCTAAAGCAACTAATAAACCATCTCCAGTAGTTGCTAAATTTCCAAGAATAATATGACCTGATTGTTCACCTCCTAAATTATACTTTAAAGTATTCATTTTTTCTTTAACATATCGATCACCAACATTAGCTCTGTAAAATTTAATATCATTCCTTCTAAAGTAATTTTCCAGTCCTAAATTTGTCATCAAGGTACCAACTACTCCCCCTTTTAAAATTTTTTTCTTTTTCCAATTTTTTGCAATCATTGCAATAATTTGGTCACCATCAATAATTTCCCCTTTTTCATCACACATAATAACTCGATCAGCATCACCATCAAACGCAATGCCAATATCTGCTTTATGAGTTTTTACAGATTGCTGAATAAGTTCTGGATGTGTTGATCCACAATTTTTATTTATATTAAATCCATCTGGATTAATGCCTATTGCCACAACATCAGCTCCTAATTCTCTAAGTAAAGCAGGCGCTGATTTATATGCGGCACCATTTGCACAATCTAAAAATATTTTAATTCCAGATAAATTAAATGATTTTGAAAAAATATTTTTTAATATACTTACATAATTTTCTGTTGCATCCTCTAATCTTTTGGCTCTACCTAATTTATTTGGTTTTACAAAGTATTTTTCAACTTTATCATCAATTAATTTTTCAATTTGCTTTTCAACTTTATCGGATAACTTCATTCCATCAGGTCCAAAAAGTTTTAGTCCATTATCAGTATGAGGATTATGTGAAGCTGTTAACATAATTCCAAGATCTGCTTTCATAGACTTTGTTAGCATGGCAAGACCATTGGTAGGTAATGGTCCTAGTAAAAAAACATCCATACCAGATGAAATAAGTCCAGATACTAAGGCTGGCTCAAGCATGTAGCCAGATAGCCGAGTATCCTTTGCAATAATTGCCTTATGGCGTTCTTTATTTTGATTAGAAAAATATGTTCCAGCAGCAAGACCAAATCTAAAGAACATTTCTCCAGTGATATTTCCCCTATTCACTTCGCCTCTAATACCGTCAGTTCCAAAATACTTTTTCATTGTTATTGCTTTAAAAATTGAGAATAAACTTTAAGAGCTTCGTTCGTTTCTTGTATATCATGTACTCTAAATAGCTGAATACCTTGCAAATATGAATATAAAATTGAAGCAATTGTGCCTCCTAATCTTTGCGGATTATCTTTTTCAGCCATAATTTTACCAATAAAACTTTTTCGTGAAGGACCCACCATAATTGGATAACCTAGACTATGAAATAAAGAAATTTTAGAAATAATTTCTAAATTATGTTCTAAAGTTTTTCCAAATCCAATTCCTGGATCAATAATTATTTGTTCATCCTTTATTCCATTATTTTTCAAAAATTTTATTTTATTTTCAAAATAATCAAAAATATCCAACAATACATTTTCGTACGTTGGATTATTCTGCATATTCTCAGGTATACCCTGTGAATGATTTAAAATAATTGGTTTTCCAGAATCTTTTACAACTAAATAAGATTGTGGATCAAAATCTAGTGCAGAAACATCATTTAATATATCAACTCCTATGTCTATCCCGTGTTTCATCACAGTAGACTTTCTTGTATCTAAGGAGATTATTTGGTTTGGAAATTTATTTTTTATTAACTGGATGGTCTCTGATACTCTTTTTATTTCATCTAGCTCACTAACAGATTTTGCACCTGGTCTTGTGGACTCTCCTCCTACATCAATAATATGAGCTCCATAATTAATCATACTTCTAACATGATCAAGTGCTCTGTACGTGGTATTATGTTTTCCTCCATCTGAAAAACTGTCTGGTGTGACATTTAAAACGCCCATTAATATAGGATTTGTAAAATCTAAATTAAAAATATTTTTTCTTTTTGAAGTTATATTTTTTAAATCTTCTTCAATTTCATTTTTAAAATCTAATTTTTCAATCTCTAAAACACTATATTCTTCAACTGTATTTCCATCAGACTCTCTTCTTAAGATCTCAAGGGATAAAAAACCTACATTTTCAAGTCCACAAAGACTTTTTGCACTTTTCTCTTGAATAAAATAATTCGCCTTTTGGCCAAAGATAATATTTGTTGGCCTTATATAAATACTCTTCATGAATGAAAAGTTAGATTAACTTTGTGGATTTGGCTTTAATCCAATTGCGCCTAAAGCGCTTCCTAGTTTTTTCTTAGTAGTAGTAACTTCTTCTTTTCCAGATAATCTTTTTGGATAAATATTTTCAAATACTATTTTTTTAATTTCTTCACCTGATAAAGTCTCATAATTCAATAATGCTTTTGCAACTTTATGTAGATCATCAACTTTTTCGGTTAATATTTTTTTAGCTCTAACATAACCGGATTCTACAATTTTTTTAACTTCGGCATCAATTTTTTTAGCCGTTTCTTCTGAAACATTTTGCTGTCTAGAAACAGATCTTCCTAAAAATATTTCTTCTTCATTTTCTTGATAAGCGATAGGACCTAATTGATCACTCATGCCGTATCGTGTAACCATATTTTTAGCCATTTTTGTTACCATTTCGATATCGGAAGAAGCGCCTGAGGTTACTTTATCATAACCAAAAATCATCTCCTCTGCAATTCTGCCTCCCATAGCAACAGAAATATCTCCGAACATTTTTTCTCTTGTTACAGATAATTGATCTCTTTCTGGAAGTCTCATAACCATACCTAAAGCTCGTCCTCTTGGAATAATAGTTGCTTTATGAATTGGATCTGAAGTCTGTTCATACAATGCAACAACTGCATGTCCTCCTTCATGGTAAGCTGTTAAAGTTTTTTCCTCTTCATTCATCACCATAGATCTTCTTTCAGCGCCCATCATTACTTTATCTTTTGCTTCTTCAAGGTCAGACATAGTGACAATTCTTTTGTTTTTTCTTGCAGCAAGTAATGCAGATTCATTGACAATATTAGCAAGATCGGCACCAGAAAAACCAGGTGTTCCTCTTGCAATAACTTTTGGATTCACATCTGGTCCTATTGTAATTTTTTTAAGATGTACATTTAAAATTGCTTCTCTGCCAATAATGTCTGGGTTTGACACAACAACTTGTCTATCAAAACGACCTGGTCTTAATAAAGCAGGATCTAATACATCTGGTCTGTTTGTTGCTGCGATTAAAATCACACCTTCATTTGTTTCAAATCCATCCATTTCAACAAGCAGCTGATTTAATGTTTGTTCTCTTTCATCATTACCGCCACCTAATCCAGCACCTCTACTTCTTCCAACTGCATCAATCTCATCTATAAATATAATACAAGGAGCACTTTTTTTACCTTGTTCGAACATGTCTCTAACTCTTGAAGCTCCAACCCCAACAAACATTTCAACAAAATCTGATCCTGAAATAGTAAAGAAAGGAACATTTGCCTCACCAGCAATTGCTCTAGCTAATAAAGTTTTTCCTGTGCCCGGAGGTCCAACAAGCAAAGCTCCTTTTGGAATTCTTCCCCCTAATTTTTGAAACTTTCGAGGGTCTTTTAAAAAATGTACTATCTCTTCTAATTCTTCTTTGGCTTCTTCAACTCCAGCAACATCTTGAAATGTCACTCGACCTTGCGCTTCATTAAGTAATTTTGCTTTTGATCTTCCAAATCCCATGGCACCACCTTTGCCACCTTGCATTTGGCGCATAAAAAATATCCATACTCCAATAAGAAGTAACATAGGAAACCAAGATAATATAACGCCCCATAACGAAGGGCCCTTCTCTTCTCGAGGACCAGCAGTAATTGAAACTCCCTTTGCAGTTAATTTTTCAACTAGATTTGGGTAATTAGGAGAGTAAGTTTTAAAGCCTTTACCATCTCTAAAAGTTCCAGAAATTTCGCTTCCTCGAATATCAACAGACGCAACATTTCCTTTATCTACTTCGGTTAAAAAAGTAGAAAATGGCATTTCAGACTTTCCAGTAATAGAGCCTGGATTCTGAAATAGATTGTATAAACCTAAAACAAGTAGGACAATTACGCCCCACATCATTAAATTGCGCAAATTCATGAATTAAAAGTAATCATTATTATAGATTAAACAAGTGCTATTCTCAAATAAATCTAAGATATCGCACAGCAAAACTGTCATTTTTAATATTGTATTTCCTATTCTTAAAATTGATAAAAGGAACAAACATCAGCTCCCCTTTATGGTTCCAAAATGAAGGTAAAGTTTTTTTTGCCTGAACTGGAATCTTGTCTAAAGAAGAAATAAATTTATTTTTTTTCAAATAATCAATTCCTGAATTACCTAATTTTTTAACAATAAATTTTTGTTGATTATCAAAATTTTTATAAACTAAAAAACGATCATCCCAATTTTTAGTTTGTTTTATTTTACTTAATGTTTCACTAGTAAGATTTCTATCCTCTCTAAAAAAAGAGATCATGTTAGAATTTTTTTCAATTAAACAACCTCCTAAAGTTGAAGATTTAAACTTCTTTGATGAAAAATTTTTCATTAAAATTTTTAAACTATCAGATCTTGGTGGATAATATTCGCCTGATACAAAATGTATCGCTTTAATAATAACCCTAAAAATTACTTCAGGAGCTTCATTTTTAAATATAGTAGATTTTAAAGTTGCATAACCTTCCTTAAAAAAATTTAAGTATTTCTTTTCAGATTTTAAAATATAAAAATCTAATGAATTTTTAGCAGTATTTAAATTTTCAATTGTTTTTAAAACTCTTTTTGGATCAAAGCCTTCTTTCTGTAACCTAGATTGCATTTTTCTAATTCGAACTCTTAAAAATTTTTCATTAAGATTTGATGGATCTTCAATCCAAGTAGAAAAAATTTTCTTGGTTAGGTTCAATAGTTCTTCTTTTTTAAAATGAAGCAGAGGTCGTAAAAGGTAAAAATCTTTATTAAGTTCAGATACGTTTTGTAAAGAAGTTAACCCTTTGATACCGCTGCCTCTAATTAATCGAATATAAAAATTCTCAATTAAATCATCTTGATGATGAGCTAGGATAAGAAATCTTATTTTATTTTTTTTGCAATATTTTTGAAATAGATCATATCGTAAATCTCTTGCTTTCTTTTGAATATTAGATGTAAATTTTGAACCACGGTAAGTTAAAATTTCTGCTTTAATATTATTTTTTTTTAAATTTTTAAATGTTTGTTTTGCTTCATTGGCAGATTCTTTTCTTAATCCATGATCAACAATTAAAGTTGCAAAATCACTAGATTGTTCTAGTGAATATAATTTAGCAAGAATACTTAAGGCTAGGCTATCGCTCCCACCAGATACAGCAATTGCAAATTTTTCTTTACCAACAAAAGGTAGAATATTTTCTCTGAATCGAAAATAAATTTGATTAATTTTTTTTTCTTCTAATAATTTAAAATTAAGCGCAGTTAAATCTCTTCTTTTCATAAGATGATTTTTGTAAAATTGAAGCATCAGTCTTTGGGTAAGCTTTTTTTAGATTTGCAATCATCTTACAACCCTGTTCGGTTTCGCCTAATTCAGCAAGAGTTACTCCAAGTTTCAATAAGTTTTCAGGAGCCTTAGGACTATTTGGATATTTTTGATAACCATCTAGGAATGCAACCGCTGCATCTTCGTAAAGTTGTCTAATATAAAAGGTTTCCCCATAAAAAAATTGAGCACTACCAGCTAACTCATGCTTTGCATGAGCATCAACAAATTCTTTAAAAGCAATTTCGGCTTTTTCAAAATCACCACTTTTCATAATATTCATAGCAAACTTGTATCGTTCAGCAACCGAAGCTTTGGGTAAAATTTTAGCTTGCGTTTTATTAGTTTTTTCCTTTAATTTAATGCTCTCGGTATTTACTGATTTATCTTTTAGAGAATTATCTTCATCATCACTAATTTCATCTACTTCTTCTTTATTTAAGATATTTTTATCATTCATTTTTGGAGGTGATATCTTTTTTTCTTCAATAACTTCTTTTGGAGAGCTTACTTTGTCGCTTGCAAATTTATTATTTTCTAATTGTTGCAACCTTAATTGGTTATCATTAGACACTTTATTTAATTTATCAGATAATTGCTGAAGTTGATAACTGTTTTCCTCATACCTCTGTGTCATTTGTTGAATCTGTTTTTCTAATTCAGAAATTTTAGTTAATTGTCTTGTTAAAGCTTCATTTAAAGAAATATTATCAGATGGTAGATTTGGATTCTTGGTATAAACTGCTTTTTCCAGAGTTTGAATATCCTTTTGAATTTTATCTAATTTATCTAACAACTCATTCATTTTATCTTGTTGTGCAAAACTAATATTTGCAAAAAAGATTAAGATTAAAAATTGTATTAAAAATTTATTTTTAAATAACATTTTATTATTTTATTTTATTTAAATGGCAAAAAAAAGACCCTAATGAAATTCACATTAGGGTCTTTTAGAAAGTATCTAATACTAATTAGTTTTAACTGTTACAGCTCGTCTATTTTGAGACCAAGCTAAAGCATTCGATGCCGGATTTACCGGTTTTTCCTTACCGTAACTAATCACTTTAATTCTATTTGCTGCTATACCATTACTTATTAAATAGTTTTTTGCAGCTGTAGCTCTTCTTTCGCCAAGAGCTAAGTTATATTCTCTTGTTCCTCTTTCATCTGCATGACCTTCAAGAACAACATTTAAGGTTGGATTTGCTTTTAAATACGTTGCTTGTTTTGCTAGGGTTGCACTTGCAGCAGTTGTCAAATCTGATTTATTTGTAGCAAAAAATACTCTATCTGGAACACCATCAGCTAAAAATTTTACTGTTTCTGTTCCTGTGTAAGCATCATCAGTTGATCCTAGGGATGGAGCTGGAGATGGAGTTGTCGCTTTTTGTTGTGTAGCACAAGCACCTAAAAACAAGGTCATTACTAACGCTAATATAATTTTATTTAATTTATTAGGTAACATTTATTATCTTTCGTTGTTTATATTTGTAAGTTTTACTTATTTTAAAAAAACAGTTAATGCAACCTTAAGTTTTATGTTCTTACTATTTTGCTGATAATAATCCGGACCAAGAAGGATCGGAAGCATCGGTTTCGGTTAGGATCAATCTTTCATTATATCCCGTTAGATCAATAGACCATAATTTTGCTCCACCTCCTCTACCTGCAGTATCAGAAGCAGTTTCGCGATAAAAAATTAGTACTCTTCCATTGGGCGCCCAAGAAGGAGCCTCTTGATAATAATTTTCAGTTAATAATCTCTCGCCTGATCCATCTGATCTCATAACACCTATATAGAATTTATTTCGATATAGTTTAGTAAAAGCAATAAGATCACCACGCGGCGACCAAACTGGAGTACCATATAAACCATCGCCAAAAGAAATTCTTTTTACATTAGTTCCATCACTTTTCATTGTATAAATTTGCTGAAAACCACTCCGGTCAGAATTAAAGGCAATTTGAGCTCCGTCAGGAGAATAGGAAGGTGAAGTGTCTATAGAGGGATGATCAGTTAATTTTTCAACAACTCTAGTTTTAATGTCCATAGTATAAATATCAGAGTTGCCTTCTTGTGCAAAACTCATAATAATTTTTTTCCCATCCGATGAAAAACGTGGTGCAAAAGTCATACCTGGAAAATCTCCAACTAAATCTTGCAATCCTGTTTCAATATTTAATAGGTAAACTCTTGGTAAATTTTTGTAATAGGACATATATGTGACAAGTTGATTTGTTGGGCTAAATCTTGGAGTTAAAACAATTTCATTTCCTAAAGTTAAATATTTAACTCCAAAACCATCTTGATCCATTACAGCTAATCTTTTTTTTCTATTTACTTTGGGACCTGTTTCAGCAACATAAATAATTCTTGTATCAAAATAACCTTTTTCACCAGTTAGCCTTTCGTAAATTTTATCAGAAATTAAATGCGCTACTCTTCTCCAGTTGTCTGGAACTGTATAAAAAGCTAAAGCGGATAATTCTGTTGCAGATACCACATCCCATAATTTAAATTCAACTTTGAGTCTTTCATCTTTTTCTAAAGAAATTTTACCAGTTACAAGAACCTGCGCCTTAATAAACGACCAATCCTCAAATCTTGGTTTATTATGAGCTACTTCTGGTTTTTGAATAAAAGATTTCTTATCTAAAGCAAAAAATAAACCTGATCGAGTAAGATTATTTTGAACTATTTCTGGTATTTTGTTTTCAATATTTGTTTTTTTTAAATTGCTATCAATATTTATATCAAAATAAAAATTTGAAATTGCAACTGGTAGTGGATCTAAATTACCTCTGGTAATATCAACAGTAACAAGGGCAAATGATTTTGAAGTAATTAAAAAAAATAAAAAAACTATTTTATAAATATAATTCTTCATACTAACCTCTTAACATTTCTTTAGCATCAAAGTTGAGTTGCATCTCTTTCCATTTTTCATATTCACTTGGCGGGACTTTTAAAGGGTTGCACAATTTAACAGCTCTTAATGCACTTTCTGCTAATATTTTGTAATAAGTTTGTCCACCTGTATTCATTCTTGATTGATCTAAAATCTCACTACTTATCAACGATCCATCTGGATTAAGCTTTATTCTCACTTTTACAGTTAAATTTTCATTGTACGGAAGTCCAATAGGAATATTCCAGCACTTAAATATTTGAGCTTTGATTGCATCCTCTTGCGTTATAGTGAGTTTAGAAACAACTACATTTTTTTGCTGGCTCTGTGTGGCTTCTAAACTTGTTTTCTTTTCTATTTCAGCATTATCTTTTTTTGATTTATCAATTAGAGCCGAAATTTTATTAGGATCAAAGATTTCTTTTTTTTCAAATTCTGAAGTCTGCTTATCAAGATTTTCTACTTTAACCGGATTTTGCCTTTTCTCTAATAACTCTTTAATTTGTTTAATATTTTCAGGCAAAGGAACAGCATCTGGTTTTTCTTTAGGCACAATTTTAGGCGGCGCTTGGTTTGTTACAACTCTATCTTTTGTTTTTTTATCTGTTTTTTCTCCGTCTAGAACTTTTGGCGCATAGGGGATGTTTGTTCTATCCCCAATTTGAACAAGATCTACCGAAATAACAAGTGGGGCTTGCACTTTACCCATTAAAAAAGGCAAAGTTATACTGCTGATAAATAGAATAACAAAATGACCTATAAAAGAAATTTTAAGGCTTTTTTGCATTGCATTATTTTTTACTTTTTGAAATAGGAGGGCCTGATATTAAAGCAACTTTAGTAAAACCTGCCCTTGAAAGTAATCCCATTACTTCCATAACTCGTCCATAGTCGATTGCTTTATCTCCTCTTACATAAATTCTAGTATCTGTTCTATTTTTAGACATTGCCAAAATTTTTGGAACTAACTGACCTATCTCAACTTGGGTTTCTTGAATAAAAGTTTCGCCCTTAGCATTAATACTTAAAGTTAAAGGCTCCTTATCATCTGGTAATGAATTTGCTGAACTGTCTGGTAGGTTAACTGCTACCCCTGCTGTTAACATTGGTGCAGTAACCATAAAAATAATCAATAACACTAACATTATATCAACGAAAGGAGTGACATTAATCTCACTCATAGGTTCTCGTTTTCGAGATCTATTATTCTGAATTTTGAAACCCATTTATGTAATCGAAATAAATGATTGGCTAAAATTTTCTAAACGCGTTGAATACTTTCTAGAGTCACTAGTAAATTTATTATAAGCAACCACTGCAGGAATTGCCGCTAATAATCCTAGTGCAGTTGCAAACAATGCCTCTGCTATACCAGGCGCCACAATAGCTAAACTTGTATTTTTTGAAATGGCGATAGATTGAAAAGAATTCATAATACCCCACACTGTTCCAAATAGACCAATAAAAGGAGTTGTTGATCCAACAGTTGCTAAAAAGGTTAATTTTTTTTCAACAATTTCCATTTCTTTATCTATAGCGCTACTTAATGCTTGTTGAATTCTCTCTTGTATAGATGAGGCTCTAGATTTATTTTTAATCATAAATTCCATCCCAGCCTTAAATACATTTGCCATCGGATCGTCATTGTAATCTTCTAATTTCTTATAAAGACTATCGGCTGATTTTGAAGACCAAAACTGATCCTCAAAAAAATTGGAAGAGCCATTAATTCTTTTAAACAATTTATATTTTTCAATAATAATCGCCCAGGAGTAAATCGATGCAGCAATTAAAATAATAATTACAAGTTTTACAACAAGATCGGCTTTGAAGAATAATGAGATAAAAGAAAAATTACTTGCAGCAAAATTCATAATTTTATTTTATATTGTTTATATATAATTCTTAACCTTGTCATTTATTTGTCTTTACGCAAAAGATCTACTGCTTAATTATATGTAAGAGCTTAATTTTGCCTTTAATTCCTCAGGAATTATTTTTGGCTTTCCAAAATTATCAATGGTAACTAGTTCAACCATCGCCTCTGCTAAAACTTCCTTATCCCTTAAAATATTTTGAGCCATTTCCATTCTAAAATTTGAAACATTTTTTACAAAACTCTCAACAATAATCTTATCTTCAAATAATATTGGTTTTTTATAGGTAATAGTAAATTTATGGACAACAATTTTGATTTCTAATTTATCATTTAATTCTTTATGGTTATAGCCAATAGAATAAATAAGTTCGGTTCTAGCTCTTTCAAAATATTTTAAATAATTTGCGTAATAAACAATTCCGCCTGCATCCGTATCCTCATAGTAAATTTTAGTTTCATAAGAAAATTTCTTTAATGTACTAACCATGAAAACTATCGTTTTTATAATTATCTATAAAATATTTCCCAATTAGAATTGCATCCGCTTTATTAGAATCTTTTTTTCTAGCTATTTTGGGAGACATAGTTGGATAAATTTCTATAACTTTGGTTCTGCTAGCATCTTTTACTGAGCCAATTAGATTAAAATGTTTTTTCCATTTTGCAGGTCTTACAAAATATATTGGAAAGCTTAAAGCCGCACATATTCCTTTTATAATTCCAAAGGACTGCCCAAAATTGAACATGCTGGTGACGCCTTGGCCAGGCATTGCATTAACTTGTTCAACAATTACTGAAACTTTGTCACCCTCTTTTACAAAACTTTTGAATATATGAGTTACTTGCGCAGAATTAATTTGTCTTTTATTTTTTTTTCCATCAACCATTGTTGGAACATCATATATATCTAAAATATCCTTATTTTTAAAAACACAAATTGCTCCGCTCACACCAGGATCAATAGAAAAAACTAACAATTTTTTAATTCGCCCCTTCTAATAATTTTTCATCAACTTCAAAATTAGTAAAAACATTTTGAACATCATCATCATCTTCTATCTGCTCTAAAAAATTTACAATTTTAGTAAATGTTTCTTTGTCTAAATTAACTTTATTTAAAGGATTCCAAATAAGACCTGCAAAACTCAAATCTTTGATTTTTTTTTCTATTTTTTCTCTAACAAAATTAAATTCTTCTTTTTTGCAATTAATTTCATGATAAAAATCAGTTGTAACACAATCTTCTGCTCCTGCATTAATTGCAAGTTCTAAAGCGTCATTTGCATTCATCAAATCTTTCTTTATCTTGATTTGCCCTATCTG
>Ga0194119_10005428_pt1 | contig 19016 bp, 17 predicted proteins | sample TA2MahC100mmetaG_FD_148620 | JGI IMG/M metagenome (GOLD analysis project Ga0194119, IMG submission 148620) | Freshwater microbial communities from Lake Tanganyika, Tanzania - TA2015018 Mahale Deep Cast 100m | ecosystem: Environmental > Aquatic > Freshwater > Lake | place: Tanzania: Lake...
ATATTTATAGCGCTATTGATAATTACATTTTTTATTTTTTGTTCAGAAGAAAAGCCAACTGAACAATTAACAAGCAATGAGAAATCGGTTTTGCAAAAGACAAATGAAACTGGTGGTAAAATTAGTTTCAGCATAACTGGTGATTCTACAAAAACTGACTCAGTTAAAATAAAAGATAAAGAAAAAGAAAAGAAAAAAGGGAAAGGCGGAGAAATAACACCCAATGCGCAAAGTCAGTGCCAGATACAAAGAACGGGTTGGCAGTTGGATCATTATGAAAATGTTCCTGGGAGAATAGTTGGTATTTGGCCAAGAGCTGATACATGGGATAATAGCAATAAACTGCGTATGTTAAAAGACACACTTGGTTTTAATTATATATATACTATTGAGACAAAAATTAATAATTGCCTTCAATCTGGTTATACGCAACAAAATATTATGATAGGTGGTTTCGACCTTAATAATAACGATTATGAAAGGGTTATTAATCTGTACCCTGGGTTCAAAGCGTACTATACAGATGAACCAGCTAGCAATCAGCAACTTTCTTGTGATACCGCAAGGAGTCGATTAAATAAATTTAGAAATTATCTTGACAACCATGGAAGCATTTCTTCCTACTTAGTAGCTGGTGAAACCATTCATGATTTATGGGGATATAATTATTACGCTGATTGTATTGTAAATCCAATCACGATATTAATGTGTTCAAGGTATTATATAGTTCGATTATACCCACCTTATCCTGATCCAGATCAAAGGGATATATGGACTGATTGGAAATATGATTATCCTACAAGATTTTTATGGACTTGGGTTTCATATCATATAGATTATTCAGAATTTGATAATCTCATAGGGCACGCGAATAATAAAAATTTAGGAATCTGGCTTTATCAATTTGGAGATGGGCTTTCACTGAATGAAGAAAGAGAAAGGTTACTAATATATTCCTTTAATGCTTGGAAGTGGGGTTATTTACAAAGAGTGGAAAGGAAATGGATATCAGTATTTGAATGCCAAAACCAAGACCCTTGTGATTGCAACCCAAACTATTTAACCGGTGAATGGATATTAGTTAATAAATACCCAACATGGGAAACAAGGACTGTTAGTTATTAAAACAAGCAAAAGGTTAAATAAATGTTTATAAAAAAATTAAAACTCGTTATTAGCTTATTTGTTATACATAATTTATGCGTAGCTCAAACTTATATGGGTGTGCGTATTGAATATTTACGGTATGTTGCTAAAACTGAAAGTCAAGCAATAGAAACTCCATATATATTTTCAAATGATAAATCAGAAGAATGGGATGTGGGGATTTTCATTCCATTTACATTTCCGTTAAAAGAAGAATTAAATTTTTCTTTAAGACTTGGGCTTGTGCTGGGGGAGTTATATGTTGGTCCAGAATATAGCTTCCTTGCGAAATACAATTTTGCTAATGAGACGTACTTAGTTGGAGGATTAAATATTCATAGTAACATACAATTAGGAGGACATTCTAGTTATGGTTATAGCGAAACATTTCCATTTGCTGTTTTAGGAATGGGGCATAAATTAAATTTCTTTGGGCCTATTGAATTACAATTTACATATCCTCTGAAAAATGAAAGGTATGGTTGGTCTAGAGGTTATACAGAAAGATCTTCATTTAAAAATATTTATTACACAATAAGTTGGATGATAAAACTAAACCTTGGCTTAGAATGGGAATTGTAATGAAATATTTCTATTTCTTATTATTGATATTATTTCTTTTTCATAATCCTTGTAAAGCACAATCTAATTTTGGAATTCATAGTGAAACCCTATTTTATTTTATGGATATTAAAAAAGAAAGTTACAATCCTAAAATTTTTACAAAAGAAACTTCGCTTGAAACAAACTTTGCAATTTCTTTTTCTTATACGCTTATAACTGAAAACAAGATAGGTATTTCGTTAAGACCCAGTATCGTATTGGGTTCTTTATATTCTGGATATGATATGGGAATTTTTTGGCTATATTATTTTGACCGCGCAAAATATGTACTTGGCGGTTTGAACATACACTATAATGTGTGGAGCCCAAGAATAAATAGTTTAGAAAACGATAGTGTTTGGATACCATATTTGATTGTTGGAGGAGGAATGAATGTCCTTAAAAATTTATTTATGGAAGTGCAACTAAATCTCCCACTAAATAATGAAATTTATGCTAACGAAATAATTCCTATTATCTATACTCAAGAGGTAAATACCTATTATTATAAAGCTTCTTGGTTTTTAAAACTTGGTATTGTATATCAAATATAATTGTAAGATTATTTTATTTTAAATGTTATGAACAATTATTTAGTTAGAAAGAGATATTCTAGACAGTATTTATTTGCAAGGAAGAACAATGAGTCAGTCCGAATACAGTCATTCTGTCCGTAATTCGATGGATTATTTTACAATCTACTACTTGGAAAATGAATTAATTTTGAGACTCTGAAACGGGTTCAGAGTGGCAATGAATAATTCTCGATCAGACTTTTTAATGTTGTCAATGACAATTCCTTGACAGCATAAATCTTTAATTATGTTATGGAGCCAAAACCAGGACCCTTTTGACCCAAACTATTAATCTGGCGAATGGATTTTAGTTAATAAATACCCATCATGGGAAACTAGAATTATTGATTACTAAAGTATGATGGCAATATTTGAAATAAATTCATGAAAGTATCAAGAACTAAGATAATATTGCGGAGAAAAAATGAAACTTATTAAAATAATGGCTTTTGTTTTTTTATTTGTAGATAATACAAGTATAGGTCAGAATTTAAATATTGGCTTAAAATATGAACCATTTGTTCTGTATACAAAATTAGGTACCGTTGAGTATAACGATATATATTTTTCAAGTTTTTATGTCCAAGGGGGAATTAAACTGAATAGTAAAATTCAAATTGAGATAAACTATGGATTAGTTTTATCGGAAGGATATCGTTTTAATGGTTATGAAACGTGCTTATTCGGAAAATATTTTATTTGGGAAAGAAGTGAATATATAATTGTCGGTTATATTTTTCACAAGAACGGTGGAGATAACGGACATTATTACAGAACAGAGGATAAATTTCTATCATTGGGTACAGTTGGTATAGGGATCTTCATTTCTGAACTGTTCTTTATTCAAGCTACTTATCAAATTCCATTTGGAAATAATGAATTCGGATATAGAATTAACCCAAACACACTTGATCCAAATAAAAACACATATGATAAAAATAAATTAGTTGGGTTATTCAAACTCGGTTTCGGTTTGTCATTCGATCTGTAATTTTTAATGCTGTCAAGGACAATTCCTTGACAGCATAAATATTTGTTTGTGAACATTTCTCAAAAATCTTTTCAGTCAATCATTTTTCTTCCTATCTTTACAAAAATGATTATTAATTAAAAATAATTACATAAACCTTTCATCAAATTGGAAAGGGATAAAGAAAATAATAATAGGAGACATCTGAAAAATAACGTTTGTCATTTCGACCTAAGGGAGAAATCTTTGATTCCTATAAGATTTCTTCCCGCTTTGCGGGACTCCGCTCCTTCGGAATGACATTTTTGAATTTTTCAGAAGTCTCTATAAGTAGTACTATGCAAAACTTCGACCCAATAACACAAGAAGTACTAAACGATCCAGAGTATCCGGCAACATTAGTCCCGGCTACATTTCAAAGTAATGGCTGCAAAATACTCGGCACAATGTTTATGGCATCTGGTAAAGGACCGCATCCGGTAATTTTACTTTTGCACGGTTTTCCAGGCAACGAAGTAAACTATGATCTTGCTCATATTTTTAGACGACAAGGATTTAACGTGTTTGTATTCCATTACAGAGGAAGCTGGGGAAGCGAGGGAAATTATCTTTGGAAACAAACCATTGAAGATACCGCAGAAGCAATAAAGTTTTTGAAAAGTGATTTAGCAAAAGAAAAATATCGTATTGATGGAAATAAAATAATTTTGGTTGGATACAGTATGGGCGGTTTCGCAGCTTTGTACAGTTCCATCTTCCATGACAAAATAAATAACATTACTTTTCTTGCCGGTTTCAATGCTGGTCTGTTTGGAGAAATAATCGGAAACAATAAAGGGTTGTTTCAGTACAGTGCTAATACAATATTACCTTCAATGGATTTTGTGAAATGTGAAAGTGCTGAAATATTGTTGACTGAAATGGTTGATAACCAAGCCGAATGGAATTTAATTAATCATATTGAAAAACTTTCACAGAAGAATTTATTAATTATAAGTGCACTGAATGATTCAACTGCTCCGATTGAGATACATCATAAACCGTTGGTTGGAGCGTTAAAATTAGCTGGTGCAAAAAATGTTGAAGAACATATTTTAGAAACTAGTCATTCCTTTTCTGATAAAAGATTAGCAATAGCAAAAATTATTTGCACCTGGTTGGATAAAATTAAATTTTGAACAAAAATATGAGTGAAGTTTATAAAGATATGTTGCCGGAAGAATTTAAAAAGTACGGCTACCAAATAATCGATTGGATTGCAGATTATTTGAGCGAGCTTGATTTCTATCCGGTTGTCCCCCAACTAAAACCAGGAGAAATAAAAAATAAGCTGCCAGAAAGCGCACCAAAAACTGAAGAAGATTTTACAGAAATAATTAAAGACTTTGAAAAACTAATTGTCCCTGGAATAACACATTGGCAGCATCCAAAATTCATGGCGTATTTCAGTGCAACCGCGAGTGGACCGGGAATTTTCGGTGAATTGCTCGCCGCAGCAATAAATACAAACGGAATGGTTTGGAAATCGAATCCTTCATCTACAGAACTCGAAGAAACTGTTTTAAATTGGTTTAGAGAAATTATTGGCTTACCCAAAGAATATTTTGGTGTTGTTTATGATACTGCTTCGGTAAGCACAATGCATGCAATTGCAGCGGCAAGGGAAAACACTGGATTAGACATCCGCACAAAAGGTTTGAGCGGATTGCCAATGTTAAGATTGTATTGCACAGAACAGACTCATTCTTCGATAGATAAATCTGCACTCACACTTGGAATTGGATTGGATGGAATTTGCAAGGTTCCGACTGATGAAAATTTTGCAATGATTCCATCTGAATTAGAGAAAGCAATTGAAGAAGATCGTTCAAAAGGGATTGTTCCATTTTGTGTCGTTGCCACAATAGGAACTACTTCATCAACCGCAGTTGATCCAGTAAATGAAATAGCTGAAATATGCAAACGAGAAAAAATTTGGCTTCATGTAGATGCTGCATACGCCGGCGTTACTGCAATGCTTCCCGAAATGAAAAAATATTTTGTTGGAATTGAAAAAGCAGATTCATTTGTTGTTAATCCTCATAAATGGCTGTTTGTTCCTATTGACTTCAGTGTGTTATTTACACGGAAACCAAAAATTTTGAAGCAAGCATTCAGCATTGTTCCAGATTATTTAAAGACCCAAGAAGATTCTGAAGTAATTAATTACATGGATTATGGAATCCAACTTGGCAGAAGATTCCGTTCATTGAAGTTTTGGTTTGTGCTCAGATATTTTGGCGTAGTAAGATTGCAAAAAATTATTCGCGAACATTTACGTTTAGCACAACTATTTGCAAAATGGATTGATGAACATGATTCATTTGAAAGGATTGTAGAAGCTCCTTTCAGTACAGTATGTTTTAGAGCAATTCAAAAAGGATTAAATGAAGTGGAGTTGAATCATTTTAATAAAAAACTTATCAATCATATAAACTCTACTGGTAAAATATTTTTAACACAAACTAAGCTGAACGGAAAAACAATTTTAAGATTGGTTGTATCTGGACTTCGTCAAGAAGAGAAACATGTTGCAGAAGCTTGGGAACTAATTAAAACTTCGTTTAATGAATTAAATGATTTAAAATAAAAAACCCCGCATAGCGGGGTTCTGTTGTTCCAAATAATAAATTTTATTATTTCACAACTTTAACTTCTTGAGCTTGCGGTCCTTTAGGTCCATCTCCAACAGTAAATTCAACTTTCTGACCTTTTTCAAGTGTTTTGTATCCTTCGGAACTAACTGATGAGAAATGAACGAATACATCTCCACCTTGACTGCGCTCAATAAAACCGTAACCTTTGGAAGAATTAAACCATTTTACGGTTCCATTTTCACGTTCTGCCATTGAATAAAACTCCTTAAAAATGTTTTTGATACTTCTTTGAGCAGAACGTCTGACAAACCTTACTGTTAAAATCTGTAGAGACTTACTGCTCTATGCGTTAAACTTAATAAAAATATTTTTAAAACAAAATCAATTGATTACTATTTAATCATCATAACAATTTGAGCAGCTTGTTTTTGGTTATACTCAAATGCAATTTTTTTGTAATTAACCAAGTCAATAATTGTTCCTATCATACAAATTCCACCAGTTAGAAGATAAAGAATTCCTAATCCCAGTTGGTCTGTTAGAAATCTTTGAATACCAGCAATGCCCAAAAACCCAACCAATGTTACGAGTAGAATGGTTTGAGGATCTCTTCTTCTAGTTCTGTAAATATTAGCAAATGATTGAGCTTTCTGATCGTCCATTCCCTTAATAATAGTAGAAATGTACATTTGTTCTTCGCCCATAATTTCAGGCATTAATTCGTAGATGTTTGCCATGTTAACCCTCTCTTCAATTTGATGAAATTGTTTTTCATTTTAATAAAAAGTGAACTAATTCTTAAAACTATTAGAATAAAAGCTACTATTCCCAAGGGATGAGTTTGAATTGAGCGAATTATATCGCTGTGGTAAAAAAATGATATTGATCTTCCTATTCCGCATCCCGGACAAGATTCAATACCAATATTATGAAATAAGCAAAGAGAAAAAATTTGTGGTTCATAAGGATTGATAAACAGCAAGTAGCTCAATGCAAATGCCCACATTAATGCTTCCAGCTCTATCAATTTTATATAAGAAAATATTTTTGACATCAATACTAATTTTGTTGAAATGATAATACTTTTATTTCATGATTGAATCAAGTTTCATTTAATTAGTCGTATTAACGCACCTTATGTTTCAGCTTAACTATAAATATCTTTCTTTAATTACGTTTAGGTGATGAATAAAATGACCAGCTAGGAGATAAGGTAATGTTCTAACTGTTACATTATTGCCGCTCGCTATTCCATTTAACGCCCACATTTCATCGGTAAATCCATTGAACATAAGGATATTGGAATTCCTTAAAAATGAAAATTCCTTCCAGATTTCTGCAAGAAGAATTGACTTATAGTTAGAGTTTGCTGCATAATAGTTTTCGTCAAAACTTAATAATGCTTGCGGATCATTGCGAGAAAATCTTAAAGCTCTATAAATGAAAATTCTTTCCGTATCGATTATATGCCCTAATACTTCTCTAATGCTCCATTTATTTTCAGCATATCTAAATAATGATTTTTCTTCATCAATATTCGAGAAGAATTTTTCACCCCCCACTAATTGATTGATTAAAATATCAATGATATTTCCTTCTGGAACTAATTGAACATATTTATGATAGTAAGGTGAATATTCAGATTGGGATGGTTTTGTGATCATAATTTTCTCTCTTTCAAATTTCTTGATGTATAGTCAGCATAAGATGGGACATTTCTTTTGTATTCGCTTGACATCAAGGGAGAAGAGAAAATAAAATCTGCAGAAGCTCTATTACAAGCAATTGGAATATTCCAAACAACAGCAATTCTAAGCAATGCTTTAACATCAGGATCGTGCGGCTGAGGTTCAAGCGGATCCCAGAAAAAAATTAGAAGATCAATTTTCCCTTCCGCAATTTTGGCTCCTATTTGTTGGTCGCCTCCAAGCGGACCGCTTTGCAGCTTTTGTATTTTAATCTTCAGTTCTTTAGATAATAATTTTCCGGTTGTTCCAGTTGCATAAATTTTATGCTGTGAAAGAGAGCCTTTATTATATGTTGCCCATTCAATTAAATCTTGTTTTTTGTTATCGTGGGCTACTAGAGCAATTTGTTTTTTGGTGGAAAGTTCTTTTTTGATTTCCATTTATTTGTCCTATTACTTTAACAACAATAACTTAATAACTGATTGATTATTACCATCAGAGATTTTACAAATGTATAAACCAGAGTTTACAGATTTCCCAATTTCATTTTTACCTTGCCAAGTGATATTATTTATTCCAATTGGCTGATTGGTTTTTATAATTGACCATATAACTCTGCCAAGTAAATCATAAATAGTAATTGATACATCACTAATTTTATTTAAATGATATTGAATAGTTGTTGTTGGATTAAAAGGATTTGGAAATGCAGAAACTTTAAATTCTGCAAGAGTAAACTCATTAGCGATACTTGTAATAATGTTTGCACTACCGGGCGTTGGACTCATTAGTTTCCATGTGCTGCTTCCATCGGGGGTTCTTCCAAAAGAAATATCTGAAGTTTGTGGCCCGAATGTTAGAGAATCTAACCAGGTTACTCCATCATTTGCAATTAAGCCAATGAACTCACCACTTTTTGAGAGTTTAAAATTTGTATGAATACCAGGTTGATTATCATTATGGTTTTCATCGCACCAAACTAAAAGATGTTTTCCTGGGTCAAGTTTTAAATTGGTTTGAGTAAACTGCCATTTAGTTAAGTTATTCTTCTTATCTGTTAAATACATACCAGTTAAGGTAATTGAGTTTTGAGTTGGATTATATAGCTCAACCCAATCATCATATTCTCCAGCCGGATCTTTAATAAAATTTGTATTGTCTGCCATGAATTCATTAATTAATAAACTGTTTGATGCTGATCCCGATGAAGCTTTAATATTTATAAAATCTCCTAAAGGATAAACGGTTGTTATTCCTATTTTGTCTTTCGCTTCAATTTTAAATCTGCCATAACCAAGAGAACCGAGCGGTGGAATAACTCCAACCCATCTGTCAGCTTCATCAACCTTTGAAGAAGAAATTAAAGGACTAAATTTCATGTCGTAGAAATAAATTACCGTTAACATACCGGGATGAAAATGAATTGTCATTTTATCAATTTCATTGGATGAAAAACCTGAAGCATAAACATAAATTGAATCATTAGGTCTAGGGTTTTTAGGAAAAAAATCGATTTTATAAATCATAGGTGGAGCGGTTACAAAATTAATTTTATCTGAAAGATAATTATATCGCTCAACTGCAAATTGCCTTATTCCTTTTTTAACATGTTGATTGGAATAGCTTGTAGTATAAGAATTATGAAAATCGCTCAGTGTAAATCCATAGTCTAAAGTCCTAAAGTTATCATTAACTACAAATGGAGAAATCATATTTTTCAAATTGAATAGCTTGCTTTCCCAATTTTCTAAATAAAATATTTTCTCTCTTATAAATTTTAAGAAATGCGAATATAAATTTCTGTACTTAGGAACAGAAAGTATTCTTTCGATTAAAGGTCTTTGTCCTTGTGCAACTTTCGGAAAACTATACGGCGGTGCTTTTGACCAATCAATTGAAAACCAATCAACTCCAAATGAATTATCATAATCATAAGGTATCCAGTGGAATTTTTTTTCAGTCGGCTCATAATACAAATAGTAATTATTCATTAACGACCAATAGTCATCCCATCCTCCTAAGATTACATTCATAGCTTCATATTTAAGGAACTCATCAACGTTAAAAATTGATTCAAGAGAATCCGGAAATTGATTATCGGGTGTCTGAGTAATAATTCTAATTAAACGAGCAAGCTGTGTATAATCATTTACTTTTTCATTTGTTGTTAATTCATAAGCTTGTCTGCTGCCGGAATAAAATTTATAGCTATCAGGATTAGAACCTTTCCAAGTTAAATCTGCCGGGTAAAGGCATTTCCACAAATTTCCGGACGGGTCAGAAAAATTCTTATTTATAAATTCATCATCAATGTGTTCAACTGAGATGCACAATCCATGATATAAGTTGTTAATGTACAGCGCAGCATGTGCTGCTCTGCTTGATTTCATTCCGATCTTTTGGAAAAAATCCCAGCAGATTTTTGAACGAATAATTGAAGGATCGTTATGTTCGCCATTGATGTTCATTTTGTCGACATCGTAAAATTCTCTTCCTTGTACGAAAGTATTAAATGAAAGTTTGAATGATTTTTTCTTTGAATCACGAGAGGTATTGCCGCGAATTCTAATCCCGACATTTTCAATTACTTTGTCAATATGTGCGTTTTTAAAGTGCACATAACAACGATGCATCGAATCACTTTGCGGATGGCTTATCATCCAATTGTAACTAACCTGATCCATAGTTACGGAAATTACTGCAACTTGAGTATCATCGTACAATTTCCAACTTTGATCTGTATTTTGAGCGATTAAAAGGGATGTAAATGAAAATAATGTAATAATCAGGTAATTTTTCATTAGTTCAAATCGTTTTAATTTTACACGAAACTATAAAACTATAGCAAATTTATCTACAGAAATAATAATAAATTAAATTGATTTTGAACTAATAATTTCAAAACTTGAATGCAAGACAAATGGAGTTTATATGACAACACGTCGTCAGTTTCTCAATCAAGTTGCACTCGGAGCCGGTGCTTCAATGGTAGTTTTTAAAATGGATGCAGTTGCAAAGGCAATTGAGGCTATTGAAAATATACCTCCTGATAAATCTGCTTCAGAGCTTGCATCTGATGAAACTTTTTGGGGAAGAATACAATCAGCATTCGATGTTGATCGCACGCTAATAAATTTAAATAACGGCGGTGTTTCTCCATCACCAAAAGTTGTTATGGATACTTTCAAACGGTATCTCGATTATTCAAATCAAGCGCCGGCTTATTATATGTGGAGACATGTTGAACCCCATTTAGAAACAGTAAGACAAAAATTAGCGGCTAATTTTGGGGGCAATACTGAAGAAATTGCCATTACACGAAATGCAAGTGAATCACTTCAAATTATTCAGCAAGGAATGAATTTAAAAGAAGGGGACGAAATACTAACTTCCACACAAGATTATCCAAGAATGCTTACAACTTATAATCAGATGGAAAGAAGATGGGGCATTAAACTTGTTCAAGTGAAATATCCTACTCCGCTAATCAACAAAAACGATTATGTAGAAGCATTTAAAAATGGTATAACTGAAAAGACAAAAGCGTTATTAGTTAGTCATATGTGCTTTTTAACCGGTCAAATTCTTCCCATCAAAGAAGTATGTAAAATTGCACACGAAAAAAATATTACGGTAATATGCGATGGAGCTCACACATTTAATCACTTCCCTTATAAATATTCGGATCTCGATTGTGATTTTTTTGGAACATCCCTTCACAAATGGACTTATGCCCCAGTAGGAACGGGAATGCTTTTCGTAAAAAAAGATTTAATAGGTTCTATCTGGCCATTAATGGCAGCACCAAAAGAAATGGATTCGAACATTCGTAAGTTTGAAGAAATTGGAACCCACCCGGCAGCTAATCACAATGCTATTGCAGAAGCACTTGCATTTAATGAAGCACTTGGTGTTGATAGAAAAGCAGCTCGATTTAGATATCTACATTTACGCTGGATAAATCGCATTAAAGATTTTAATAACGTAAAATTCAGATTAAATATTGATGATCAATCGAATTGGTGCGGACTTGTGAATTTTTATATTGATGGCGTTGATGTTCCGAAATTGGTTGATTATTTACTTTCTAAATTTAAAATCTATGTTGTTCCAATAATTCATGATGAATATAAAGGAATACGAGTTACACCAAATGTATATACATTGAAATCTGAAATTGATTTGTTTGGAGATATAATAGTAAAAGTTGCGAAAGGCGAAATAAAAGAAGTTATGGAATTGCAATAAAAAAACGATTAATTATTTAAGAATCTATTTGTAAATAAATAATTCAATTTAATATTTCAGATTATGGAAAATGTTTTTTTGTTAAATGCAGTAAGATCAATTTTCTCAGATAAAGTTGAATTGTTACCATCGGTTTCTGAATTGTTTGAGTTGGAACTCGCATTTTTAGAATACCATTCTTTACCAAAAGAAGAATTAATAAAAAGAAGTGCTTTCTTAAAATCAATCAATTCAAATCCAACAATCCACTTTCAAGCTAATACCTATAAACCTACATTTGAAATTTTAACTAGGTCTAGTAAAACTAAAAGTTATTTTGAGAATGGTGTCTTCTCTACTGGCTATGCGACACACTCTTTATTCCCATATCGTGGAAAATTCCATCCACAATTAATAAAAAGTTTATTAAATATTATTGGTGTTAAAAAGGGAGAATTAATCTTAGACCCAATGTGCGGAAGTGGAACAACCAATATTGAAGCAGCACTTCTTGGAATAAATTCTGTTGCAGTTGATATTAGTCCATTTTGTAGGTTAATGACCAAAACTAAATTTGAATCCTTAAGAGCAAAAAATAAAGAAATACAGCAGCTATCAAAAAAAGAGGTTAAGCTATTCAATTTTTTTTCGACTAAGAAAAAGTATGATTCTAAAAAAAATATCAGCTTATTTGAAAATGAGCCAAATTATTACATTACTTTATTGGCTTTCCTTGATTCAATGGGATATTTTAACAGAACAAAAAGTTCAACCCATAAGGAATTATTTAATAGGGTGCTTGAGCGGTATATTTACACTATTTTGAATTACTTAGAAAATCCATTTTATAATAAAAGGAACTTAGGGGATGTAATTATTTCCAAAGAATCAACCGCGATGGATATAAAATATGAAGAGAATACTTTTGATGGGATTGTAACTTCACCCCCTTATTCGTTCGCAATCGACTATGCCATCAATGATAAAGATCAACTTGAATACTTGGGAATAGATGTGGATAAGTTAAAAGAAAAAATGATAGGTCTGAGAGGAAAGAATAAAACAAAAAGACTTGAAAATTATTTCGAAGATATGAAAACTGTATGTAGTGAAATTGCAAGAGTATTAAAAACTAATAAATATGCAGTAATTATTATTGGCTCGAATACAAATCAAACTGGGGGCATTAGACTCGAAGATAAAATAATAAACTTTTGTGAGCAAACTAATCTAAAACTTGTTAAAAGTATTGTTAAACCTATCAAAGGCTTGCGAAATACTATGAAGGAAGAATATGTTCTCTTTTTTAAAAAAATGGTTTAAGAGGTAATTGATGAAATCAACTGATGAAAAATTTAATAAAGTAATTGACAAAAACACATTCTATTTTTACAATAAAGAGTTTGAAGAAAGTTATGAAGGTTATGTTAACTCGATTAAGGAATTACTTCTAAATTTAAAGAACGAAATTGAGCTTAACGGACTTAAAAAAGAATTCTTTGAAAAATTAATATTAGAAAAAGAAAACGGATTACGAGCTTTGCTTGCTTTGACTGGTTTTTCAAACGAAAACTTAAAACGAATTACGACATTAATCAGAGTGGTTGACGATGCAGAATTAAATAGAATATTGCTCAAAGACAAATGGTTTAAAAAAGAAAATATTTCCGATGATGGAATCGCTGAATGGTCTGACTCAAAAATTACTGCGATGATAAAAACAGAAAAATATTTCAGACAAGGAATAGTAAATCTATTTTTTGAAGGGGCTACAATTCCTTTTTTGGCAAAAACATTACCTTTATTTGAATTGAAAAAGCTTAGCATTTCTAAATTACAATATCAAATTCCCGACTTAATCGATACGTTAATCAGATATAAAGAAAAGGGTTCATACTCCGGCAAAAAGGAAAATAATCCCGAAACTGTTATTGAAAATATATTAGAGGAATTCAAAGTAACTTTTGAAAGAGGTGATCTTTCTGAATTAATTACAAATGCACCTGATTCAAAAAGAACGATGGACTTTATTATTCCAAATAAGAAAAATCCCCTGCTTATTATTGAAAGTTCATATTTAGTAACAACATCCTCTGGGCAAGGTGATAAATCAAAAACAGAAATTTCGATTGATGCTTTACTCAAACAGCACTATCCAAAATCTAAATTTATTGGTTTTGTTGATGGAATTGGTTGGTATGTAAGAAAGGGTGATTTAAAAAGAATGGTTTCGGCATATGAAGATGTTTTTACTTTTCACGAAGATGAATTACGAAGATTTAAAGAACTGCTAAAGGATACGATAAAATAATTATGGAAAAATTTATAAATAAAATTCTAAATGGAGATTCTCTAGAATTATTCAAAGATATTCCAGATAATTCAATTGATATCACATTTGCAGATCCTCCATTTAATTTGAAGAAAAAGTACAACGGTTATAAAGATTCTCTTGAATTTGAAGAATACCTTGATTGGTGTGAGGTGTGGATAAAAGAGATGGTTAGGGTTACAAAGCCATCCGGTTCTATTTTTCTACATAATATACCCAAATGGCTAACCTATTATTCAGCTATTCTGAATAAATACTCTACTTTTCGTCATTGGATTTCTTGGGACGCACCTACCGCACCAATGGGTAAATCTTTACAACCTTCTCATTACGGGATTTTATATTATGTGAAAGATATTAAGCAAACCAAATTTTATGAATTAAGATATCCTCACAAACGATGCCGAAAATGTGGTTATTTGTTAAAAGATTATGGGGGCAAAAAAGAAGGATTACATTCTTTTGGACCACTACTTTCTGATGTTTGGACAGATATTCATAGGATTAAACATAATAAATACAGAGATGAGCATCCATGTCAATTACCAATTCATCTATTAGAGAGAATAATTTTAATGAGCACAGATGAATCGGATATTGTACTGGACCCATTCATGGGCACTGGAACAACAGCTATTGCAGCGAAGAGACTTGGCAGAAAATTTATTGGGTTCGAAATAGATAATAAATATGTTACCATAGCTAATAATAAACTCAGATATGAGAAACCAAATTCAAAACTTGGAGAATGTTGGGTCAGTTTTTTCTTAAAGGATATTATTTCACTTAGAGATAAAGATTGGGAAATGTTATCAAAATATTATTTACTTCCTCAAAATAACCGCGAAATCGACCACACGCAAATAGAATTTATTGATAAGAAAAAAATCTTGAAGCATTTTGATTTTGTCATGAATGGAAATGGAAAAGTAAAGCAAAGCTCAATGCAATTGGAATTTTGTGAATGCTAATTATTTGTTACTCAAGTTTAAAGCAATTCATAAAAATTGTTTGAAGTAATAACCTTTTCCTCGCAATTCATCGAAGTTCTTTTTAATAAACTCAAGAACAGTTTCGATTCCAATAACTTTAGTAATTCCAGTTCGTATTATTTGTTCCTTCTCTACACTTAATTCGCCTTTATATGGAATAACTGGATTAAAATCAAAATCGCCTTTTTTGAAGAGAGGGCGTACGGTAAATTGAAAATCTGCTGGAACAGATTTGACCATACCGACTAATTCAAAATTGGGAACGCCATCACGTATTGCAAGAACAATTCCTCCGCTTGAACCTCGATTAAAAACAGCGTCAATTAGAAATGTATTTTTCTCCTTAGCAAGTTCACTCACAATTCCTTTTGAAATCATTTTATAATTCATTGGGAATCCGAAAACATAAACAAAACTACCCCATTCAAGTTCTGCTGATTTTCCCCAAGGGAATTTAAAAATTGGAAGATTTACTGTCTCTCGAGCATAATATTTATGCCCAAGTATAGCAACGTCAATTGATTTGTCAATTAAAATTATGTCAAGCTCACCTCCGCCAGGAAGGTCGGGCACATAATTCGATTGTCTGTTTTTTATAGAAATACTTTGAACATACTGCGAGAAGGTACCATCAGGATTAAGAAAATGAGAAATGATTGTATCCGGGAAGCAAACTATGTGTGCAACTGACAGAAGTGCAACATAACCTTGATCCTCGTGGAAAATTGTAGCAGTACCTGAAGCAGTGTTGTTGTAATATATTTTTTCTACAGAAGTTTTTTCATAATCAATTCTTTTTAGATTGCGTTCTGTTATTTTTTGGCCTTCTTCAAATACATAACTTTCGTAAAAAGCGATGCTGTTAAGAAGTTTTATTGAGCTTGTTATTTCTTCAAGCTGTTTCGAAGAACTTTTGTAGGGGAATTCACTATCATATCTGCCGTCATTTAAAGTTGGATAAACTTGCTCATAAACAGATGAACATGCAAAAGTTGAAATTAGAATAATAACCAGAAATAATATTAAAAATGGTTTGTGATTATTCATTAGATCAAAATCCATTGCACTTAATCTTTGCCAAATCTAATTTAAAATTAGCTATTAATAAAGAGAAAAATCTATCAGCATTTACTTGGGTTCAACATTATTTTGAAAATTTATTTGATTTTGCATCCATGCTTCTCTTAATGCCAGTTGTTTATCAGTTGGATTATCCATAACATTAAATTGATGCCTTATTTTTCTTGGCTGCATAATTGCATCAAATTCTAATTCGGCTCCGTTTCTATCAACAGTTAATTTGAAACTTTGCCCTACTTTTAAGGTACGTAATGATAAAAATTTTTGTTGCGCATTTGCTAATGTAACTTCCTCACCATTTACTTTAGATATAAAATCACCAGGTTTAATATTTTTTTGTGTCGGTTCAATACGAGTTACAACAAATTTATTATCCTTAAATCCAATTCCAAAATCAATTGAAATCCTTGATGAATCAACTCCAACATCTTCAATATATTCAATCCCAATTAGATCAAAGTATTCTTTTACCGGAAGCTGTTCAGATCCAGAAATGTAATTCGTAATAAAGTTGCTTACTTCAGGAAATGTAATTTCAACTATTTCATTAAAAAAGTTTTCTTCGCTAAATGATTTATGGGGACCGTATTTTTTTGCTAATTCGAGAATTAATTCTCTCAATCCTTTTTTGCCGCTAGAGAGCTCTAATAATTTTATATCTAATAATGTTGCAGCAACAGAACCTTTATTATAAATATTGAAATATTGATCTTGCTTTTCGGTTGATTTAACGCCTAATTCAGTTAATGAAATAGAGCTGTCAAATCCATCATTGATTGTTAATTTTTGTTTTACTTGAGCCAGGAATTGATCTAAAGTTACAAGGTAGTCTCTCATCTGCATAATATCTGAAGCCCATTCTGTAACGCCTTCGTAAAGCCAAAGATGCTGAGACATTACTGGTTTTTCATAATTAAAATTTTCAACAAGTTCGCTATGAATGTGAAGAGGTGTGATTATATGAAAAAATTCATGTGCGGCAGTTGATCTGAGCAAGCTGGCAAATTCTTCATCCAGAGAATCTTCTTTAAAAACATAAATCGAGCTATAATTGTGCTCCCAAGCACCGGCAGAAAAATCTTCAAAATGAAAAAGGAAGGTATATTGTTCAACTGGCAGATCTTGTGTGAATTGTTTTGTTGCATAAAGAATGTCTTCCAGCAAATTCATTAAGTTAAACGAATTAATTAATCCGGTTTTTGAATATGTAAAAATATCTACAGCTGTACTTTCTACGTTTAATGATGCTTTGGTAAGATTTCCAGCTAGTATTGGAGAATCAACAACATAATCGAAATTGGGTGCTGAATAATATCCAGTACTATTTTTCCGAAGTGCAGTTCCAACCGTCCAGTCTTCCGGGTAAGTTAGCTTAATTTCAATTGGGTATTTTTGCATTCCATGAAAATATCCAAACACAGTTTGTCCGTTAATTAGTGCATGATCATTTTCGAGAGAACTTCCGCACATTGGATAGACTGGATTTATATCAACTTTTGTATCGAATGTTTCAGCAACGGAATATTCTATTTTATAAATTTTTGATGGTTCTGAAATCTCCCATTGATTTGTTGACTTATTGAATACAGCTAACGCACTGCCACTTTTATCGAATGCTTTAAAACTTCTTACATATCTTCCGATATCCATTATTTGATATGTACCGGGTGCGGTTGCCGCGAACTGAAAAATTTTATTTTGATCAGTTAATTTCTCCGGGATAAGAGTCACTTTAAAAAGATCATCAGCGCGGTCATTAAGATTTACATAAAATTTATGCTGTGCAGAAATAGATGCAAGTGATGAAAACAATAATACCGCAAGTAATAAAACAAATAAATATTTACCCTTCATTCCAATACCTTTCATTTTTCATTTAATTATTAGACGAATTTTAGAATTATCGGTTCTTTATTCCCCTGATGGATTTAGCCAGTAGCTTAGTGAAATTCCAAAAGCAAATAGACTTTCTTTACTGCTTTGGCGTCTTCCATTATAATCTGTAAATTCAAATTTGTTGAATGGAATTGATGCAAAATCAAAATGAATTATAACTGGTTTATTTAATCCGATTAAAGCTAGTGGGAAATTTATTCCGGCACCATATCGCCACATTAATTTTCCGCGTTCGTATATAATGTTGTTTTCATGATTAATAATTCCTCCAGCACGAAGTGATATTATTTTAAATATTGTTGCCTCTAACCCGATACCCCAATAATCAACATTGTGTTTTTCATCATACCCGGGATTCAACAGTCGTTTGTATTCTCCAGTCAATAATAGCTCAACATTCATTTGAGTTTTTTGACCTAAAATCATATTGGCGTTGTAAGCAAAACCAGTTCTAAAAAATCTTGCAACTTTGCCTTTTACTTTTTCTCTGAAAATAAATCTATATTCTTCTTCGTAGTCTGTTCCGTAATTTTGAATTGACGCGCCCACCTTTAAATAATCATTATAATAACTCTTATTAATTAATTCACCCAATCTCCAAATTATTCCAAAATCAAATAGAAGCGAATTATTCGATTCTATTGAATAAATATTTTGTCCCGAAGTTGAGAAGGAATAATTAAAAATTTTGGCATTGGCACCAACAGTGAAACTTTTTGAAAAATCAACAGCATTCGAAATGATAAGAGTATTATAACTCGATTCAGCAGCTGAATTAGGGTCCGTGGGATTAACAGTGTATTTCCCTGAAGTAAAACGGTTATACATAATTCCAAATTTTCCGAATGGTAATTTTATACTTCCGCCAAAA
>Ga0194119_10005436_pt1 | contig 19006 bp, 12 predicted proteins | sample TA2MahC100mmetaG_FD_148620 | JGI IMG/M metagenome (GOLD analysis project Ga0194119, IMG submission 148620) | Freshwater microbial communities from Lake Tanganyika, Tanzania - TA2015018 Mahale Deep Cast 100m | ecosystem: Environmental > Aquatic > Freshwater > Lake | place: Tanzania: Lake...
TCAGATCCCTCCGACATCCTGTTGGGTGGTGGCAGCGGAGGCTCAGTGCCGGCCAATGTTGGTGGAAGCCAACTTAATAAGGTCAAAACAACCATGGTCCATAGCAACCCCCAAGAATTCCGTAGGGGCCGGTGAGCATCCAAACGACTTTGCATGGCCAAAAATACATGTTTTAAGGGGCAGAAGGGGATAGGGACCTGGCAAAGTAATTTAGAAATATATTTTAATTTCAAAATATAATATTTTGGATCATTCTATGATTTTTAAGTATGATTTTACAAAAAAAATATATTTTTTTCTTTCAAAAGCATCTAAAATTCATAAAAAATTGAATTTTAATAAAAAATTTTTCAGAAAACGATGAATTTCTGAATTTCATTATCCTCAAGAACTAAATTTGCCCTCGAAACCTTTAAACTTCTTTTTCCATGGCCCATCTCCGCCACCAAGCCCTGCAAAGCATCCGCCAAAATGCTGCCCCCTTTGCCATGCCGGTCCCCTTCAAAAGCTCTGAACGCTTTGCCGAAAACGTCTTCAACAAGAAAGCAATGCGTGAATTCCTTTCGCCGGAGATCTACGAGGCTCTCAACGAAGCCATCGACCAAGGTCATGGCATCAGTTCAGAGATCGCCAGGCAGGTTGCCAACGGAATGAAGAATTGGGCCCTGGCCAAAGGCGCTACCCATTACACCCACTGGTTTCAGCCGTTGACCGGTTCCACCGCGGAGAAGCACGATTCCTTCTTCTCGCTGAACAACGATGGTGAGGCCATCGAGGCTTTCAGTGGCGGCGCTTTGGTACAACAGGAACCCGATGCCTCTTCTTTCCCCAGCGGGGGTATCCGCAACACCTTTGAGGCCCGCGGTTATACCGCATGGGATCCTAGCTCGCCCGCTTTCGTGCTCGAAAGTCCGGCAGGTAAAACCTTGTGCATCCCTACCATTTTTGTTTCCTATACCGGGGAGTCGTTGGATTATAAATCTCCTTTGCTCAAATCCCTTGCCGCCGTCGAAAAAGCCGGTGTGGCCGTATGCCAGTATTTTGACAAGAACATTACCCGGGTTTTCCCAACATTGGGTGTCGAGCAAGAATACTTTTTGATAGATTCGGCACTCTTCGATGCCAGGCCTGATTTGGTCTTGTCGGGCCGCACCCTGTTCGGCCATGGGGCTGCGCGTGGTCAACAGCTTGAAGATCATTACTTTGGAACTATTCCGGAACGGGTGCACACCTTTATGGTGGATTTGGAGAACGAGGCCTACCGCTTGGGTATTCCCCTCAAAACAAGGCATAACGAAGTAGCGCCGGGGCAGTTCGAATGCGCTCCTCTTTTTGAGGAAATCAACTTGGCGGTGGATCATAATCAGCTCCTCATGGACTTGATGGAGAAGTTATCCAAGCGCCATGGCCTTACGGTGTTATTGCACGAGAAGCCTTTTGCGGGGGTCAACGGATCTGGAAAACACAACAATTGGTCCTTGGGTACCAATACCGGAAAGAATTTGTTATCACCCGGCAAAACCCCCAAGAGTAATTTGATGTTCCTCACCTTTTTTGTGAATGCCATCAAGGCATTTCATGATCATGCCGATTTGATCCGTGCCTCCATTGCCAGCGCGGGCAACGATCACCGGCTGGGTGCCAACGAGGCTCCTCCTGCCATCATGTCGGCCTTTTTGGGGGATCAATTGTCCAGGGTTTTGGATGAAATCGAAAAAGGCAAATTGGACAAAGACCAGGTGGAGGTCCGCTCGCTGATGCACCAAATCAAAGCGATTCCCGAAATCCTGTTGGATAACACCGATCGCAACCGCACCTCTCCCTTTGCCTTCACCGGTAACAAATTCGAATTGAGAGCGGTAGGTTCTGCCACCAATTGCGCCGCGGCCATGACCGTTCTGAATGCCGCCATGGCCCAAAGCCTTATCGCATTCAAAACCGAAGTGGACAAAGCCATCGGCGATGGTGAAAGCCGTGAAGGCGCCCTTCTTAAAGTTTTGCAGAAATACATCAAGGCCTCCAAAAAGATACGCTTTGAAGGGAATGGTTACGGAGAAGAATGGCAGAAAGAAGCGGCCAAACGTGGTCTTTCCAATTATCGAACCACCCCGGAGGCCTTGGAGGCCATGGTTTCCAAATCCACGGTTCAGTTGTTCGAGAAAATGGGGGTGTACACTGAACGCGAAATCGAAGCCAGGCATGAAATTATGCTCGAGAATTACATCAAAAAGCTCCAAATCGAATCCCGGGTGGTGGGCGAGCTAAGCCTTACCCAAATCGTGCCTGCGGCGATGACCCATCAACAGCGATGTTTGGAAAACCTCCGTTTGCAGAAGGAATTGGGGATCACCGCCAAAAGCTCGGCCTCTCTCAAAGTATTGGCCGAAACAATAGGGCAGCATATCGCCGCTATGGTGGAGCAAACCGAAAAAATGCGCTTGGCCCGCAAAAAGGCTAACGAAATCGAATCCGCCCGAACCAGGGCCCAAGTCTATTGCGAACAGGTGAAGCCGTATTTGGAAAGTATTCGGGATCATGCCGATCGTTTGGAAATCCTGGTGGATAACGAATTGTGGCCTCTCCCCAAGTACAGGGAGTTGTTATTCCTTAAGTAACAGGCCTTAAGGGCTTTTTAATTTTCTTGCCTTCGTTCCAAAGCGGGGAATGCGTTTCTTTGGGCATGAAAGGAATACAACGGCAGGGTATTTTCCTGCTTTGCTTTAGGTTTTTTGGGGGGCTTGGCATCCTCCTTGGAGGCTCAGCGACCTGGGCGCAGCCCACGGAACAACACGGCTGTGCAGAGGCCAAGCTAGGGGCCATGCAAAGAAGCAGACTATGGAACGAAAGTGGTTTGGGACGAGTTGCGGCGCTTAATCGAGGGGCAGACGCCTACGATATTCATTATTACCGCTTTGATTTGAATGTCACCACGGCCTCTACGGCACTGAATGGCAATGTTCTGTTCAGAGCGATTGTCTTGCAGGGAGCCATGGACACTTTTTGGTTTGAATTGCGCTCGTTTTTGACCATTGATTCGGTGGTTTTCAACGGGCAGCGTTACCTGGGTACTCAGCTGATTCGAGCAGGAGAGGTGGTTAAATTTCCTTTGAACCAGACATTGCCTACAGGCTCCAACCTCGAGTGCAGGGTATTCTACGGGGGGACCCCATCGGGCACCGGTTTCTTTGCGGGGGTGACCTCGGCGGCCTCATCGACCTGGGGGGTTCGGGCGACATGGACCTTGTCAGAACCCTTTGGCGCACCGGATTGGTTTCCTTGCAAACAAGACCTTTGGGACAAAATTGATTCGGTGGATTTCGTGGGTTCCTGTGCCAATCCCAACAAAGTTGCTTCCAACGGATTGTTGTTTTCCACCCAAGCTTTACCGAATAACCGTAGCCGTTTTGAATGGAGAACCCGTTATCCGCAGGCATTTTATTTAATTGCCTTTGCGGTGGCTCCTTACACGGAGTATTTGAATTATGCCAGGCCGGTCCTGGGAGATTCAGTGTTGATTCAACATTGGGTGTACAATGCCAACAACAGTTCCGGACAGAGCTGCCTTAATTTCTGGTTGACCAATTTGAATCAAACCCCCGACATGCTGGAGCGCTTCTCCAGACAATGGATAGCCTATCCCTTTCGTGTCGAGAAATATGGCCACATGATGGCTCCACTGGGGGGAGGAATGGAACATCAGACCATGAGCACCATGGGCAGTTTCAGTACCGATTTGGTCTCTCATGAGCTAGCGCACCAGTGGTTTGGCGACTTGGTCACCTGCGCCACTTGGAGCGATATTTGGCTGAATGAGGGTTGGGCATCGTACGGTGAATACCTGTACCGTCAGGCGGCTTTGGGTCAAAGCTCCGCCAATTCTTGGATGACTTCAGCCCAATCCTCGGCTCGATCGGTGACCAACGCCTCGGTTTATGTTCCTGCAGGGGCTGACGAAAATCGTATCTTCAATTCTGCTTTGACGTACAAAAAGGGGGCCTGTGTTTTGCATATGTTACGGCATGAAATAGGGGACACGGTCTTCTTCAGGGCCGTAAGGCAGTATTTGTTAGGAAGACAGCATGCGGTTGCCACGACGGATGAATTCAGGCAATACCTGGAGGCGGGAAGCGGGGTCAATTTGCAACCCTTTTTTCAAGATTGGGTTTACGGGCAGGGTCATCCGACCTACAGCCTCAGCTGGAATCAATCCGGGAACAATTTGTGGGTTCAGGTGAATCAAGCGGTAACTACCCCATCGGTGACCCCCACCTTTAGGAACAAGATCCCGATACGGCTTACGTTTTCCAATACCGGTATTCCCGCCCAAACCCTTTGGTTGCAACCCGGAGCCTCTGTCCAAGCGTACACCGTATTAGGGACGATCTCCACCTTGAGCCTCGACCCGGATCAGATTCTTCTCAAAGGCAGCTCCACGGTTACTCGTAACAATAATCTTACAGGGTGCAGGGCCACGGATTCCACCTTTGCATTGCAGGGCTGTGTTGCGGTGGTTGGTCCCAGGGGCAGGATTTTTACCTCATCGGGGACCTTCGTGGATACCCTCAGGAATGTGGGCGGATGCGATAGCCTTCTGATTCAGCAAGTAAGTCTAAGTTCGGCTTGTGTTACCTTAGTGGGGGACTCAGCCTGCCAAGGGGGTAATGCGTCTTTGCGCCTACAGTCCAATCCCCGAACGGCTGTGATCGCCTGGCAAATTAGGTTGGTGGGGGATTTAGGTTCATTTGGACCTCCTGTTGGGGGATGGGTGGATTCCTTTTGGGGTCCGCTGCAATGGAGCGGGAATACAGGGGCTTGGACCATTTCGTGGTCCGGTTCGCCACGCGCAACCAACGCATCGTCACTGTTGAGCTTGTCCTTGACAACGATGGGAACTTTGGGAAGCCTGCGATTGGATACGGCAGCGGGGGCTCATTGGGTACAGAGTTCCGGGATTCCTTTACCGACTATGCAGTCCTTGCTGGCTCAGGGAAATCAAGGGCTGATTATTCGTCCATGCGGACAAGGTCCTACGCTCTCGGGTCGTGTTTCGTACGACCGCACCCCGCCTTTGTATTTGCAAGGAGCCGTTTGCAGGCTGCGAAGGTTAGGGACCGCTCAGGTGGTGGCAGTGGATACCACGGACTCAATGGGAAATTATCAATTTATAGTTCCGCAGGGGGGCGGTGGAGATTTTGTGCTTGAAGTCAGCCCCCTAAGTCCTTGGGGCGGGGTCAATGCATCGGATGCATTGCAGGTGGCCCGCTATTTCGGGGGCGGCATTGCCTGGACTCCATTGCGCATCAGGTCCGGGGATGTCAACAACAATCTTGTCACCAACGGCACGGATGCCCTCTTGATCAGCAGGCGTTTGACCGGGCTCATCAGCACCTTTGCGGTGGCAGATTGGGTAATCGAACCCGCACAATTTACCTGGAACGGACTTGGGTCCGTTCAAGTGGATTGGGTGGTCTTGTGTGCGGGGGATGTGAACGGTTCTTATCAGCCCTCCAATTCCACGGCTCGCTTTGGATCGTCAGCAGGGCATGCTCAAAACCGCAGGACTCCCTGACCAAAGAGCATCCTGGTTAAAGCCCGCAGGGTTCCGGCCTGGGGTCCTTGACTATTTTTTGGTTATTTCAAATGGGATTTGAGTGTCTCTTCAAGGGCTGGTCCCCTTAGGTTTTTGGCGATGATCACGCCATTTCCATCAATAAGGTAACTCATGGGGATACCAGTGACCCCGTACATTTGGCCGGCGGCATTGCCCCAACCTTTGAGGTCGGAAACATGCTCTTTCCAAACTAGTTTATCTTCAGTGATTGCCCTAAGCCAAGGGTCTTTCTGTTGATCAAGGGACACGGAGAACACGGCAAAGCCATTGCCGGATTTGAATTTGGAATTTTTGAAGGCCTCGTAAGCCTTGACAACATTGGGGTTCTCGTAGCGGCATGGTTTGCACCAAGAAGCCCAGAAGTCAATGAGAACCATTTTGCCTTTGAGGTTACTGAGCCTAAGATCTTTGCCATCCACACCGGTTTGAACAATTTCGGGGGCTTTTTCGCCAACTTTGAGGCCGCCGGGTTGGGCATTGACGATTTGAGGAAGCCACAAGAATGCTACACCACAAAGCAAAGAGAGCACGGTTGGGGAAATGGAGCGGCGATAAAACAAGGAAAGGCTCATAGGAAAGGTTTACGAATAATTTCTTTTGGAAAAAGATGTTTAATCAGAACGCTAATTTAAGTCAAAATTACATTCCGTGAACAAGCCGTAACTTTGGGGTCCATGTTGGTTTCCTTTTTCAAAACGCCCGGGCACAAAAAATTCTCCTACAAGCCTTTGTACGCCAAAGAAGAACGCAAAACAGGGGCTAAGGTGGGCGATACAGATCCTTTGGAAACCAAAAGGATACGGTTTAAGCGAAATACCATGGTCCAAGCAGGGTCAACTCGTCACCTGGGGGGCTTGCGCTTTGTGGGTCTTTTTGCGGCAATTATAGGACTGAGCGGGGTGATGGTCGGAGATGCCGAATGGCGTCAAATTTCCTTCGCCTTGATTTTGTTTGCCGGATGGGTAGGATGGCGCCTGTTTCGTTCCCGCAAGGGGACCAAGAATCTCCAAGAATCAACTCCGGGCAGCCATGTCGGAAACTGAGCTGTTGAACGAAATTCACCTGTTGCCTGATCGGGTGATCAACCAAATTGCCGCCGGGGAGGTGGTTCAACGACCGTCTTCGGTGCTCAAGGAGTTGCTTGAAAACTCCGTGGATGCGGGGGCTAGCAGCATCAAAGTCTCCATTCGAGACGCAGGCCGTACCCTGATCGAGGTCATGGACAACGGGAAAGGCATTCGTGCAGCGCAGGCCACCAAGGCCCTCCTGCGGCATGCCACGTCCAAGATCACGGATTGGGAAGATTTGAGCCGATTGATTACCTACGGATTTCGAGGGGAAGCACTGGCTTCCATCGCGGCAGTCTCCCAAATGGAGTTGGCCAGCCGTCATATCGATGAGGCTCACGGCTTTGTTCTCTTGTGCGATGGCGGCCAAGTCCGTGAACAAAGAGAAATTGCCCATACCGTCGGCACTCGGATTTCGGTGCGTTCCTTGTTTTACAACGTTCCTGCTCGTCGTAATTTTCTCAAAAAAGACGAAACCGAATTTCGTAATCTAGAAGATGAGTTTATTCGATTGGCCTTAGCTAAGCCGGAACTTCATCTTGAGTTACAACATCAGGACAAGATCTTGCATGTTCTCAAACCTACCAACCTAAAGCAGCGTATTTATCAGTTGTTGGGAAGAGCCTTTGCCGATGCCTTGGTTCCTGTCGAAGAGCGGACGCAGCTTGTTGGAATCCAAGGATTTGTTGCCAAACCATCCGCATGCCGCAAAACTAGGTATGCCCAATACCTCTTTGTGAACGGAAGGTATTTCAGGGATTCCTACTTGCAGCATGCCCTGAGTTCTGCCATGGAGGGCATTTTGCCTCCACAGCATTATCCGGCCTATATTCTGAATTTGGAAGTTGATTCCTCCAAAATGGACGTGAACGTTCATCCTTCCAAAATTGAAGTCAAATTTGAAGAGGATAAAGGGATTTACGCGATCCTCAAAGCCGCAGTTCGGCGTTCATTGGGTCAATTTCAATTGATGCCTTCCCTTGATTTTGAGAAGGAGCCATTACCGGACGCCTGGGGCATAGCCTCCACTGCGCCTTCCCAAATTCAACCCCCACAGGTTCAGTGGAATCCGCGCTACAATCCATTTGAGGCCGAATCAGGCAAGCCCAGAGCCCATGCCGATCCGGCGACTTATTGGAATGCTCAAACCGTTTGGAGGGCATCTGCGGACCCCGATGCTTGGCAGGCAAATGACAAGTTCTTGATCGAGGACCAAACTTGGGGGGACGATGGCCGCATCCTTGGGGGGCAATGGGCGGTGTTCATGTCCGATCGTGATCTCTATGTTGTGAATATTCCGGCATTGCAGGGAGTTTTGAAAACGGAGAGGCTCTTGAAGGACCTGGATGGGATCTTTAGGCCCACATCGACCGGTCTGAAATTGCAGACCCAAGAATGGACCATACCGCAGGATACGGATATGCAAGAGCTTAGATCCTGTGCCTTGCCGTTGGGAGTCGAATTGGAAGCGATGTTGCCGCAAAGCGAAGCGCAGGTGATTGGTATCCCTGCGGGGAGTTCATGGGCAGAGGTATCCGATTTGTTGGATTATCTATCCTCCAGCCTTTCCCAGGGCCATGTACCCGATAGATCTGAGACCTTGGGATACTTGGCGCGACGCCGCAGTACCGCATCGATTCCCGCATTGTTCGACGAAAGTATCCCCAAACAGATTAGCCTGGTTTTGCGCCAGAGAATTCGGGAAGGATTGCCATTGCATGGGCCTGATGGTCGTTCCGTCTGGAAGGTTGTCCATCCTCAATCTTTCTTTGGCCCTACTTTTGAATCCCTAACCCCCCTGAATTCCGATGAGCAATCCAATTAGCCCGGGAAGGTTTGAATTCCTTCCGCCGGTCGTCAAAAACATGGTCATCATCAACGGCCTCTGTTTTCTGGGAACTTATGTGTTACAGACTAGCCTTGGCATGGACTTGATTGAGGTTTTGGGCATGCATTTACCCGGTTCCAAGGCGTACTCCTTTTGGCAGCCCTTGACGCACCTATTTATGCACGGGAATTTTGAGCATTTGCTGTTCAATATGTTCTCCTTCTGGATGTTCGGGAGCATTCTTGAGAATGTGTGGGGCTCCACTCGCTTTCTGACCTTTTATTTGGTGGCAGGGGTCGGCGCTGCTTTTCTGCATTACTTGGTCGTTTTCCTGATGGATATACGACCTGAATTGTTATGGATCGAGGATCAAATAAAAATGGCCAATGCAGAGACCTTGTTGGGTTTGGAAAGTCGCAAAGAAGATTTGTTGAGCGGGCCCAATATCATTGGCGCAAGCGGTGCAGTTGCCGGCATATGGATCGCCTTTGCTACCATGTTTCCCAACAATTACCTTTATCTTTTCTTCTTTGTTCCAGTCAAAGCCAAATATCTGGCGATGTTGTACGTGGGCTTTGAATTGTTGGCCGTATGGCAGGCCAATCCTACCGATAATGTGGCCCATTTTGCTCACCTAGGCGGCATGCTCTTCGGCTTTGCGATGGTTCGTTGGTTTGGCCGATAAGCACCTCCTGCCGCGATGAACCAAGCATCCAAGCTGATGATTGATGTCCGTGACCAATGGAATCGATGGGGTCGCATTGAGCATATCCTGGCCCTCAACGGGTTGGTATTTGTTTTGTTGTGGGGTTCTTCTTGGTTTGGGTTGAGGGCCTCCATCCTGAACGCGCTGGCCTTGCCGCCCAACCCCCTTGAATGCCTTTTGAAACCGTGGACCTTGTTCACCTATGCGCTGACCCATCAAGGTTTCTGGCATTTGTTATGGAACATGCTTTTGCTGTATTGGTCAGCGCATTTTTTAGTCAGTTTTCTGGGGCCTATGGTGATTTTCAGGTTCTACGGAGGGGGTGCTTTGGCTGGGGCCTTGTTGTTTTGGTTGGGAACAGGTTTGTCTTATCCATGGAATGGCTGGGGCCTTGAACAATATGCGGCCGTACCTCCTTTGATTGGGGCTTCTGCCGCGGTGATGGCTTTTTTCTGGGCTTCGGTTTTGTTGGCTCCTGACTTTGAGGTAAGGCTCTTTGGCATCTTACCAATTCGCTTGCGTTGGTTGGGGTTTGCGATGTTGCTGTACGATGGAGTGGGTTTGTTTTCGGCCAATTCAGGCGGACATTGGGCTCATCTTGGCGGTGCTTTGTGGGGTTTTGGTTATTTGCGCCATCTGCAGGGAAAACTGCGTTTTCCTCCATGGGGCTTAGGCTCCGCCACGCCCTCCAAGAGACAGGACGCCAAGAACCCCCACTCCATCCAATCCGAAACCGATCGCTTGTTGGATAAAATCTCCAAAAGCGGATTTTCTTCCTTGAAAGCCAGCGAGAAGCAATGGCTTGATCAACATCATCGTTCATGAAATCCCGCTTTGATTTTCTTTGGAGAGGCCTGCGGGCAACCCTCATAGGAATAAATCTCTTTCTAGCGATGGGGATGCTGGCAGTTTATGCGATCCCTTGGCTGGACCCGCGGTGGCTGGCTCCATTGGCCTTGGTGGGCTTCTTGTATTATCCCTTGCTGGTAGGACTTATAATTTGCTCAGTGTTGTGGATGATCCGCAGGAATGCACGATTCTGGATATCGGTATTAATTATCGCCCTGGGTTGGAAGGTGCATTCCGTGTGGTGGCAATGGCCATGGCCTTCGAATGCGGAGCCTTTTACGCACGCTTTGGTTCAAGGTGATTTTCAAAAGGTTCCTTTTGATTCAAAGCGAAATTGGAAAGTAATTTCCTACAATGTGGGTACCTTAAGCTTCAAAGACCCTTTGATGGAATCGCCCAAGGCTATTTCTTCTTCAAGGGATTTTCTCATCAAACTGATGGACGTGGTTCAGCCGGATTTGGTTGGATTGCAGGACTTTATCAGTTGGGAGCCAAGCAGGCCTGATGTCTTAAGAAGTATAATGCTTCATCCTGGATTGCAGGGTTACACGATGATTGGACAAGATTCGAAGCGGCGGTCTTTTATGTATTCATTGAATGCCGCATTGCCGGTCGATTCTCGTCATCTTCACTTGAAGGAAGGGAGTCTTAAACAAGGAGGAAAAGGACAACTCAAAACAAAGGTAGGAGGCATGGTGATGCTAACACGATGGCCGGTGTTGAATTGTGGCTACAAGAACCTTGGAGAGCCTAGTCACAACGGAGGGATGATGTGGGCTGATATTCTCATGGCCAAGGATACCCTTCGTTGGGTAAATCTGCATTTGGCCTCCAATCGAATATCTCCTCCTGAACTAAGTCACGTTCAGGACTTGGAATTGAAAAGCGATAGTTCCCAAAGGACCATCAAAGGCATACTGCGAAAAATCGCCTACAGTGCCAGACTCCGCGCTGAGCAATCGGATCAAATCAGGGCATTCATGGATGAATCTCCCTATCCTTTGTTGGTTACGGGGGACTTTAATGATTTGCCCTATTCTTTTGTGGTCAAACGCATTCAGCAAAAGTTGAAGGATAGTTTTGAAAGTAAGGGCCAAGGCACGGGCAATACCTACGCTCGGGGTTTTCCGAGTTTTCGGATCGACCATGTGATGGTAGACTCGCGATTCCCGGTGCTATCGCATGAGCTTGTTCGGCTTCGTTACTCCGATCACTATCCTGTTGTGGCGGTGCTGGGTCGATAAATGGCTATTTTTACCTTCGCAGATCAATCATGAGTTCCTCGACATCTTTTGAAACATTAGCCGTGGAAATGTCCCCGGACAAGGGGGCTTTGCACCTCTACAATACCCTGAGCAGAACCAAAGAGCCCTTTGTGGCCTTGAATGCGCCGCATGTAGGGATGTACGTTTGCGGCCCTACTGTTTACGGTCCACCTCATTTGGGGCATGCACGGCCATATGTGACCTTTGATGTGTTAAGCAGGTACTTAAAGCATTTGGGGTACCAGGTTCGCTATGTCCGTAACATCACGGATGTGGGGCATTTGGTGGACGATGCCGATGAAGGAGAAGATAAAATCGCCCGTAGAGCCAGGTTGGAGAAGTTGGAGCCCATGGAATTGGTTCAACGCTACACCATCGCCTTTCACAAAGCAATGGATATGTTGGGCAATCAGCCGCCTTCGATAGAACCCAGAGCCTCCGGGCATATCCCGGAGCAAATCGAAATGATCGAGGTGCTTATACGAAAAGGTTTTGCATACGAGTCCAACGGCTCTGTATACTTTGATCTGGAAGCCTACCGCGCCAAGTATCCCTACGGTGACTTGTCGGGGAGGGTGGTGGATGAATTGGTTGCCGGAGCAGGGAATGAACGCAGGGCCTTGGCGGGGCAGTCCGAGAAACGTAAGCCCGAAGACTTTGCCTTGTGGAAAAATGCGGAACCCCAACACATTATGCGTTGGAATTCTCCTTGGGGGATGGGATTCCCGGGATGGCATATCGAATGCTCGGCGATGGGGGTCAAGTATTTGGATGCGCCTTTTGATATTCATGGAGGGGGCATGGACTTGCTTTTTCCGCATCACGAAAGCGAAATGGCTCAAACGACAGCTTGCCACGACTGCGCCCCTTGCCGATACTGGATGCATAACAACATGGTGACTATCAACGGTCAGAAGATGGGCAAGTCGTTGGGGAACTTCATTAATTTGGATGATTTGTTTGAAGGAACCCATCCTTTGCTCAGCCAGGCGTATGATCCCATGAGCATTCGCTTCTTTATCCTTCAAGCCCAGTACCGCAGCACCTTGGATTTCAGTGATGGGGCTCTTGCTGCTTCCGCCAAAGGTTACAAGCGCTGGATCCAAGGCCTTCAAGAGTTAATTGCCTACACGCCAGCTCCATCGATTGCAGGGCAGGAGTCTGCCGTTAACTCAGGCAGCATTCTGAGTGCTCCCGTCTTTGAAGCCAAGGCGCAGGCTGCTTTGAACGACGACCTGAACACCCCCATCTTGATTGCCTTGGGGTATGAATTGTTGAATGAATTTCAGTCCGTGAAATCAGGGAAAATTTCGGTGACTGCAGCCGATTGGACGGATCTCGTCGGCAAGATCAAGGTTTGCATGACCGATATTTTGGGCTTCAATTTGTCCGAACCTGCTCAAGATGCCTCCCTGAGCCCTGCTTTGGAAGGCGCAATGAAATTGATCTTGGATTTGAGGCAACAAGCCAAAGACGCCAAGAACTGGGCTCAAAGTGATTTGATACGGAACGCGCTTAACGAGGCCGGAATCAAGGTGATGGATGATAAGGAAGGTAGTCGCTGGTCCTTGGGTTGATGGCGGCCGAAACGGTAACATCGTATTAACTCGATTCATGAAAATTTTCGTTTTGAAGCCTGTAGCATTCTTCGGAAGAGCAGCGCATGGAGTACTCTTGGCATTTGTTCTCGTGGGCATTGCCCTCTTGCAGAGTTGCCGTTGGGAGGAGAAGGCCAACGAGTCGGAATCACTGTCCCCTTCGAACGAAACTTCTTCGGTTTTGGTTCCTGATTTTCAGGGGGATTCGGCCATGGCTTGGGTGGAGAGGCAGGTCGCCTTTGGCCCCCGCATTCCGGGCACCAAGGCTCATCAAGCTTGTGGGGATTGGATGGTTCAAAAATTAAAATCGCGCGGCCTTCAAGTCACCGAGCAAAAAGATCGCTTGACCATGCACGATGGGAAGACTTTTGAGCTACGTAATCTGATCGCCTCCCTGCATCCAATGGCCGAAAGGCGTATCGTCCTTGCGGCTCACTGGGATACTCGCCCTATGGCAGACATGGATCCTACAGCGCCCAAATCAACCTTTGATGGCGCGAACGATGGCGCTTCGGGAGTGGCGGTTTTGTTGGAACTGAGCAGACATCTGGATTCATTGCCCAAGGATATAGGGATAGACTTGGTCTTTTTTGATTTGGAAGATTACGGAGTATCGGAGGTAAGGGACTCGTACGGCATAGGGGCTCAGTATTGGTCCAAGCACCCGCATGTTTCGGGATACAGGGCCTCCAAGGGGATTTTGTTGGATATGGTGGGAGCGGGGGATGCTCGGTTTTGCTGGGAGGGGCATTCCCTTCAATTTGCCCCGGATTGGACCCGACAAATATGGCAGCAAGCCCAGGCCCTTGGGTATGGAGATTTATTTGTTTCCGTGCCTTGCCAGCCGGTGACGGACGATCATTATTACGTTAATACCATCGCTGGCATTCCCATGGTGGACATTATTGATTTACGATCGGAGGGTTCTACGGGATTTCCACCCCATTGGCATACCCGGGCTGATAGGGTAGATGTTGTCTCGAAGCGCACCCTTCAAGCAGTCGGTCAGACCTTGCTGCAGGTATTGTACCGGTAATTCTCGGCTTATTTTTGAGGGTGCCTCCAAATATCCTACGATCAACACCCCCTTCTGGTCAAAAATCGGTAAAATCCGATGCCGACCCATCCGATTCAGGCCCCAAAAAAACCTCAGGCCCTCGGTCAGGTAAGGGAAAAGTGGAGCAGTCCAACGGAGAAAATTGGCGTTTTTGGGAAAACCCCACCTTGCTCACCGGTACCGGGACCTTGGTCTTGGTCATCGTTGCGGCATGGATTTTGGGCCTGGTATCCTACGCAATGACCTGGAAGGAAGACCAGAGCTTATTTCATGATCGGTCGTGGCTTCATCTGTTCCAAAACGATCAAGAGGCGGCGAATTGGTTGGGCAGATTCGGTGCTTTTTTGGGGCATTGGACCGTGTACCGAGGTTGGGGGGTAAGTGTTTTGTTGTTGTGGTTTTGGGTTTTGCTTCTGGGCCTTAAATGTTTGTTCACTGAATTCAAAGTTAATTTACTTTCGAGAGGTGTAGAGGCCTTGTGGATGGCCTCAGCATTTTCGGTAACATTCTCCTTTTTCTTGCATGTCGTTTGGCCACAGGCCTTTCCTTGGGGTGGTGCGTTTGGAAATTTTGTTGCGGATTGGACTTGTGGATTCGTCGGAAAGATTGGTGCGGGTTTGTCCTTGGCCGGTTATTGGTTTGCTTGGTACCTCATTCGATCGGAGAAACGCCTTCAATGGCCCGAATGGAAGAAGGCTTCGCCTCCCCCCGATTTGACAGGTCCTTCCATTTCAGAAGAACTACTGAATTCAGAAGATTTACAGAATTCAGAAGAACTACCAGGTTTAGAAGAACTAACCGAGCAGGTCGAAGCGCAAGAGCTTGATTATTTCCCAGAGGTGCTGGAAGCCGAAGTCGATCCCCCCATAGAGACGCATTCGTTGGAGATGCCGTTGGAACAAGGGAATTCAGGACCGGTGTTGACGGAGGAGAGCGATGCCGATTGGGTCAAGACAGGCAAAATAGGGGATATGGAAGTGGCGTTGCCGGAGCAGGAAGAGGTCATCGCAGACGCTCATACGGTCGCTTTGACCGAGAGTGAACTTTATGACCACAAACTTGATTTGTCGGGTTACCGTTACCCCACCTTGGATTTGTTGGCGGAACATGCCCAAGGTAAATTTCAAATTAATCCGACGGAACTGGAGGCCAACAAAGACCAGATTGTGGTCACGCTCAAACAGTACGGCATCGAGATTGACAAAATCAAGGCCACGGTGGGCCCAACCGTGACCCTCTATGAGGTCATCCCGGCGGCAGGGGTTCGTATTTCCCGTATCAAAAATCTGGAGGATGATATAGCCCTTAGTTTGGCGGCCTTGGGTATTCGGATTATTGCCCCCATGCCCGGCAAAGGAACGGTCGGAATCGAAGTTCCGAATCAGAACAAGGAGCTGGTGGGGATGAGGGGAATGCTTGCTTCGGATCGTTTTGTGACCGCGGATATGGAATTGCCCATTGCCTTGGGCAAGACCATTTCGAATGAAATTTATGTTGCGGATTTGACCAAAATGCCTCATCTGCTCATGGCTGGTGCTACCGGTCAAGGCAAATCCGTGGGTATTAACTCAATCTTAGTTTCGCTGCTCTACAAGAAGCATCCCAGTGAATTAAAACTGGTGTTGGTCGATCCCAAAAAGGTGGAACTTTCGTTGTTTCGACGCATCGAGAAACATTTCTTGGCTTGCCTTCCCGAGAGTGAAGACCCCATTGTGACCGATACCCGGCAGGTGGTGCAGACTATGAATGCCTTGGGTGTAGAAATGGATATGCGCTATGATTTGCTCAAGGATGCTCAGGTGCGCAACTTGGTAGAATACAATGCCAAATTCCGTAAACGACGACTATCCCCTAGCGCAGGACATCGTTATCTTCCTTATATTGTGGTTATTATAGATGAATTTGCGGATCTAATCATGACTGCCGGGAAGGAAATCGAATTCCCAATCACGCGATTGGCCCAATTAGCGAGGGCCGTAGGGATCCACTTAATTGTGGCAACCCAAAGGCCCTCGGTCAACATTATAACCGGAACCATCAAAGCAAATTTCCCTGCAAGGATCGCCTTCAAAGTCAGCTCCAAAATTGACAGCCGTACCATCTTGGACACTGGAGGTGCCGAACAATTGGTGGGTCGTGGAGATATGTTGCTTTCGCTTTCCTCCAATGTGATTCGCCTCCAATGCGCCTTCGTCGATACCCCGGAGGTGGAGGCTGTTTGCGATTTTATCGGGGATCAAAACGGTTATCCAACAGCCTTTCAACTTCCGGAAGTCAAGGACCCTGAATCCGAGAAGGGTACAGCGGGCGATGGTGATTCGACCACCCGAGATGCTTTGTTCGATGAGGCCGCACGAATGGTGGTGCAATACCAACAAGGGTCGACGTCGTTGCTTCAACGCCGCATGACCATTGGGTATGCAAGGGCGGGTCGGTTAATCGATCAGCTGGAGGCTGCAGGAATCGTTGGGCGTTTCGAGGGTTCCAAGCCTCGCGAGGTCCTCTATAGCGACCTGCATCACCTGGAAGACCGGCTCAGGCAGCTTAAGGAGATGTAATTTCGCGATTGCCGCACCCTGCCAACATCCTTACGGCAAGCATTTCCCTCTGTTTTAAAAATTTTCCCTATTATGCGATTTTTCTTCCTTCTAACAACCGTTGCACTCATGCTTCATGCCGTTCCAGAACCGGGAACAGCGGGAACTGTTCAACAGACCCGAAAATCCAATAAATCTGAGAAGGCTGCCATAGCGGGGAAGAAAACCAAGGTTCAAGCGGGTTCTGGGGATGCGCGCTCCAAGGCGCTCTTGAAAGAAATGAGCAAGCATTACCGTTCCATGAAGTCGATGGAAGCCCAAGTTGCTCTGGAAATGGAGGGAGGCGCAGGCCAAAAGAAAGAAAAGCGCAAAGGAAAACTCTACCTCAGAGGGCGAAAATTCAGAATTGATATGGGCGAGCAGCTGCTCATTAGCGATGGCAAGATTTCGTGGACCTACCTCAAAGAAATGAACGAAGTGAGCATCAGTCTGTACGAGCCGACTCCGGACCAGATTACCCCGGATAACTTGTTCACGCTTTACGAAAAAGGTTTTGATTCCTTTATGGAGTCCGAAACCGGTGGAGACCGTGACGGAATTGCTCAGATCGATTTGATTCCACAAAACAAATCAGTTTCTTATTTCAAAGTCCGATTAACCGTCCACAAAGGCTCCCGACAGATTCAGAAAGCCATCGTCTTTGATAAATCAGGGGTACAATACGCTTACTATATCACCGCATTCAAAGCCAACCCTGATTTGAAAGAAGACCTGTTCGCTTTCAACCCTAAAGCTTATCCGGGGGTGGAAGTTGTGGACATGCGTTAATTGTTATCTATCCCCAAAATTTAAGCATAAATTTAATGCGAGTAAATGCAATAATCGAAGCAATACCCCTATTCCTTAATTATTATTTGGCTTTAACGCGTAATGTCATGCCGGGCCTTAATAGACTTTTGATAGTAAGATTATTAAGCCTAATCAAATCTTCAACCGTCACATTTTCAAATTTCTTTGAAATACTATACAATGAATCTCCTCGCCTTACCTTATAAAAAGTGAAAGAACTTTTACTGGCCACCGAAGATTTACCCTCTGAACCTTTCCCTTTAACTGAGATTTTGGCGTTGGAAGCTGCTAAATCCTTGTTTGTGGTTGTATCTGAAGCAACCCTTGCCTTGGGGGGATCTTCTTTGGTGGAATTGACCACTGCCGAATCTTTGGAGGCAACATCTGTAGGAATAGACACCAGCTTCATTTCACGGACCAGGTGCCCTGCTCCCGCGAAACGATCGATGATGTAGAGTACATAACGTATGTCCACACTGATGGTGCGTTGCATGGCCGGATTGAACATCAAGTCACCAGTCATGGATTCCCAATTGCCGTCAAAGGCAATGCCCACCAGTTCTGCACGCGCATTCATCACAGGGCTACCGCTGTTACCCCCTGTGATATCGTTGTTGGAGATGAAACAGGTTACGAGTTCACCGTCCCTCCCGTAGGGCACAAAATTCCCTTGCTCTAAATCCTCTTTTAGCTTGCCTGGAACAATGAATTCTTCATTTTTGGGATCTTCTTTCTGGAGAATACCGCGATGGGTGGTGTACCAGGTATAATCCACCGCATCTCGTGGCACGTAGGGTTTGATGTTACCGTAGGTCATGCGCAATGTTGAATTGGCATCAGGTGCAAAAATCTCGTTGCTTTGGTAGGCCAGCATGGCAGCCATAAGCTTACGACGCACAGGGGCTTGTTCCCCTTGGGCTTTGCGGTCCATGGGCATAAGGACATTATTGGAATAGTCCGAAACAGCCATGGCTAGGATGACTCCGGGATCTTTTTTCCAAACCTTGATGGAGGGTTTCTCTAGAAACTTTTCCAATAATTCAGGATTGGCCAAGAATGAATTTTTGAAAATATCCTTGGCTATTTCTTTGGCCTTGTCTTTCTCCTCATTTCCGTCAGTATCGTCCAACAATTTGGTGAGAAAGGGAGGGCGATCTTGAGCCGAAATTCGCTGGAGATAGGTGCGAAGCATCCGTGCAAAGGCTTTCTGTTCGGTGGATGCGAAGTATTCCGCCATATTTTCCTTCATGCTTGCCCTTGCCTTATCCGCTTCGGTGCTGATTTTGGCTTTGTCCTTGGGAGAGGCTTCCAGCTGCTTTTGCAAGTCGGTCAATATCCGGAAATGACGCACAAAGGCTTGATTACCCAGGGCCTGACGGAAATAAATTATCTTACGGTAGTCGTTCTGGTATGAACTAAGCATGGCGCTTAGGCTTTCGAGGGGTTTGCCGTATTCGGCCTTGCGGCCTGGATCTGATTCTATCCATTGGCGCAAACCGTTCTCGTAGGATCGTTTTTTGTCACCCAGACCATCCCTGCGCAGCCCCAGGGTTTGGCCTTGGTAGTACTTGTAAGTGTTCATACCGGAAGCGTAGGTAGACGCGAGCGCGATGCGGATTTTGTCGTCTTTGTCCATGTC
>Ga0194119_10005442_pt1 | contig 18998 bp, 15 predicted proteins | sample TA2MahC100mmetaG_FD_148620 | JGI IMG/M metagenome (GOLD analysis project Ga0194119, IMG submission 148620) | Freshwater microbial communities from Lake Tanganyika, Tanzania - TA2015018 Mahale Deep Cast 100m | ecosystem: Environmental > Aquatic > Freshwater > Lake | place: Tanzania: Lake...
TACGCCGCGCCAACCGCCGTTGTCATCTCCGCCACGACGTCCGCTGTCCGAGGGGGCTACGGTACGCTCGCTGCCCGAGCTACGCCGCCCGGACTCACCGACACGGCGCCAGCCGTTGTCATCCCCGCCACGACGTCCGCCGTCCGGGGACACCGCAGCCGGCTCACCGCCCGCATTGCGCCGGCCGGATTCGTTGCTCGTGCCCTCCTCGCCGCCGCGCCGTCCGGTGAACGTACCCGCCGTGGGCTCACCACCGCTACGCCGGTCTTCCCCGCCCCGGCGTCCCGGAGCCGTCACCGCCGCATCGCCGCCCTCGGCAGATCGCCGCCCGGAGTCGCCGCTCGTACGCACTCCGCCGCCATCACTGTCGCCGAACGTCCTGCGCGCCACCTGCTCCATGCCGCGGCGCTGATCGTCAAAACTGGCTCTGGTGGCCTCGGTGTTCGCGTTCGCGGCGCGTCCGAAGAAGCGCGTCTCGCCGCGACCGTTGTTGCCGCGAGGGGCCACCTCACGATCGGCCAGCCGCAGGCTCTGACGGTCCGGCACGATCGGCACGCGGCCTTCAATCGAGGCGGCGCTGCGCAGTTCCGTGTCGCCCACACTGCGCACGCGATTGCCACGGCCGCCCACGAAGTCGCCCGCGTCCAGACCGGAGACTCCGTTCCGCACTCGCGCATTGCGATACACGTTGGTGATGTTGACGCTATTGACGATGCGCACGCTGTTGTCGATGTAGGTGTTGTTGCGGTAGCCGCCATAGAAGCGGCGGCCGTACCACGGGTGGAACCGCTCATAGGGAGCCAGCGGAATCCAGCCCACGTTACCGAAGCCGAAGCCCACATCCACGCGGAAGCCGCTGTTGCCGCCCCAGCCAAAGAAGCCCACCAGCGCCGGACGCCACCAGTGGCGCGATGTGCGCGCACCGGGCCACCAGCACCAGCCAAAGCCGGGCTCATTGAACCAGCGGCCGTAGTGATATGGCGCCCAGCCCCAAGGATCGTAGCTCACCCACGACCAGCCGTACCAATCGATCCAAGCCCACCGGCCTTGCCGATACGGCGCCCAACCCGCGGCCACATAAGGCGTCCACACATAACCGTACCGCGGCACGTTCACCCAGCGGCCATGCGCGTCGAGATCTTCCACGCCGTAGATGTCGCTGCTCACGTACTGATGGCTCCTTGAGCGCAGCAGGCCTTTGTCGCGGCGTTCGTTCCAGCGATCCCAGTCATCTTCCGGAATATCGTTCACTTCCTTGAACTGGGGGCTCGACGTTGCGCCACGCACCAGCAGCGTGCGGCCGCGGCGGAGCTTCTCCGAGCCTTGCGGAGAAAGAATCTCGGTTTCGCCAGACCGGACCGTCACCTCCGTGTTGCCGTCGTCGCGTACCTCGATGCGATAGATGCCTTCACGCAGCGGGCGAATAGCGATAGAGGGCGTTGAAACTTCGATGTCCGCCCGGCGCTCGCGCAGCACGCGCAGCGTCATCAGCCCGCGCGCAAGTTGAATGGTGTAGCGGTTCTGTTCGAGTTCGGCCAGACCAAGTTCGCCGTTTGCGGCGAGACGCACAAAACTGGCGGAGTCAAACTGGAGTTCCGCGCGGGAACCCGCGCCCGCGTACAAATGGTCCGCGGCGACGAGCGGAGCATTGATGGCCGCGGCCGTCATGTCGTCCGAGTCGCCCCGCTTCACCGACACATCGCCGTTGATCAGGCTGATGCGCGCTACGCCGCGTCCAGGCCGGTCATCGTCATCCAGGTCGGATGCGGCCTGGGCAGGCAGTTGTGCGGCTCCAGCCAGCATCACCAGGGCGGCAGTGAGGAATCGGTACATGGTCATAGTCTCATCCCTCGGCTTTCATCCATTTCTTAGCATCTGGCCATCCAAAACTCCAAGTATTTTGTTTCCATGAGAAACCCGCTACACTGGCGAGAATCACCCGTGGCTGAAAACCACCAATCCGCTGCTTCTCAACCGCTCCGCCGGCTGCGCCCGGTGGTGATTCTGTTGGCCTTATTCACGCTCTTTTTTTGGCGGCTGACGCTTACCAACCAGTACAACTGGCTCGACTCGGGAGACCTCGCCCACCAGGTTCTTCCTTGGTTCCAGTTTCAGGTGGGCGAGTTGCAGCAAGGCCGGCTGCCGCTGTGGGATCCATACCCCTACGGCGGCCAACCACTCATCGGTCAGGCGCAACCGGGTACGGCGTATCCGCTCAACTGGATCTTCTTCGCCATGCCGACGCGGCACGGTTGGATCCGCCAGAACATCGCCAATTGGTATTACGTGCTCATCCATTGGCTGGCGGCGCTGTTTGCCTGGAAGCTGTGCCGCGATCAAGGTTGCACAGAGTGGGGCGCGCTGCTGGGCGGCTTTCTGTACGGCACAGGTGGCTACTTCGGTTATGTGGACTGGCCGCAAATGCTGAATGGGGCGGTGTGGGCGCCGCTGGTGCTCATGTATCTTTTGCGCGCCGAACGCGGCGAACGAGTTTGGGCGAGTGCGGCGATGGGCGGTTTGTGTCTGGGCGTGGCGTTGCTGAGCGGCCATCACCAGGTGCCGATCTTCATTGGCCTTTCGGCGGCAGCGGTGTGGGGATTTCTGATTTATCACGACCGGCGGCTGGCCGCGCCGGCGATGCTGTTTTTCGTGATGGCGGGCCTGGCGAGCGCGTTGCAGGCGCTGCCGGCCTGGGAGTACTCCCGGCACGCCGTGCGTTGGGTGGGCACGGCCGAGCCGGTGGGGCATGTTGAGAAGGTGCCCTATCATGTGCACCGCATCTATAGCTTTCCGCCCGCGAATCTCATTGGCATCGCGATTCCCGGGCTCGACCCGAACATGAGTTTCTACGAAGGCGTCACCGCGCTGCTGCTGGGGGCGTTGGGCGTGCTGGCGAGTTGGCGCGCGCGGCGGCCCGTGCGCATCGCGGTGTGTTTGCTAGCTGGCGCGCTGATTTTTTCCATGGGCGGCCACACGGTCTTTCACGGCATGGTGTATGCGGTTTTGCCAGTAGTGGAGAAAGCGCGCGCGCCGTTGATGGCCACGGTGATCTCGCATTTGTGCCTCGCGCTGCTGGCGGCGCATGGGCTGGATGCGCTGCGCCGGGGGGCAGTGGAAGATCGCCATCTCGGGCGGGCGGTGTGGGTGCTCGCGTTATTCGGCGTCACCGTAGTGATGGCTTTCTGGACGCTCTATATCGCCCAGGGGAATGCCTGGAAGCACGACAATCGCGGGTCCACTGCCGGCATGGTGGCGCTTCTGGCCGCCGCCGTCGTGGCTGCCTGGCAGCGGCGGGCGGTGGGAGTAGCGGGCATGACCGCGGCGCTGGGGCTATTGCTCACACTCGAGACCGGTGGCGGCAAGTTGAGCACGATGCCCCACAACCAAGAGCGGCTGGAGCATCTCCCGGCGCTTCGTCGCGACGCCCCGTGGGTGACCGCGCTGCGCAAGCTGGAGCCCGGCGCGCGGGTGCAACTGGATGCCGAGGATCTGCGGCATAACTTTGGGGACTGGAACGGCGTTGACGTCTGGCATTCCTATCTCGCCAGTATGACGGCGAACATGTTTCAGATAGGTATCTTTGAGGGGCGCACGCGCGAGTTGTTCGGTGTGCGTTACTTTGCCGGCGTGAAGGGGAAGCCGACAGTGGAATGGAGCGAAACCGTAGGCGACCCGGACGCCGAAGCGGGCTTTACGGTCTACCGCAACCGGCGCGCCTTGCCAAGGGCGTGGGTGGTGCATGAGATGGTGGAGTCGCGCACGGTGGATGATACGCGGCGGTTCATGGCCGACGCTTCATTCGACCTGCGCAAGCGCGCCTTTTTGCGCGGCCCATTGCCTACGGGAGTGAGCCGGTGCGCGGGCGAGGGCGACGATGCACGGTTGCTGCGGCGCGTGAGCGACCGGGTGCGCGTTTGGGCCGAACTCGATTGCGCGGGCCTGGTGGTGCTGTCCGACACCTGGTACCCGGGCTGGCAGGCTACCGTGGACAAGCGCCCGGCCACGATCTTCGAGGTAGACGGCGTGGTACGCGGCGTGGTGGTGCCGGCGGGGCGGCATCTGATCGAATTTCGCTACCGACCGCGTAGTGTCTACTGGGGGGCCGCACTCACGTTGCTGGCGGGCCTCGTGGCGCTCATGGTGTCGCGGGTGGACCGAGGCGCCCCGCGGCAGCTTGAGTAGGTTCGAACGCCGCCAGCGCCGTCAGGAAGGTTTGCGAGTGGGCCTCCACGGTCCGCATGATCGGGTCTGCATAGCCGCCGCCCAGGGTAACGACCACGGGTACGCCGAGGCGGTTGATTGTTTCAAACAACATTCGGTCACGCTGTTGCAGCCCGGGCAAGGTGAGATTCAGGCGGCCCAGTTTGTCTTCGGCCAGCGCGTCCACACCGGATTGGTAGAACACCAGGCGCGGCGCGAACGCTTCCACGCGAGGTAGCACCTCGGCGAGCGCGGCAAGGCACTGGGCATCGCCCGCCCCGTCCGGCAGCGCGACATCAATGCGCGACTCCTGCTTGCGGAACGGAAAGTTGTTGGCGCCGTGGAGCGAAACGGTCAACACAGCCTCGTCAGTCGCGAACATCGCAGCCGTCCCGTCGCCCTGGTGAACGTCAAGGTCGACGATGGCGGCGCGGTCTTGCAGGTGCAGCCTGCCGGTGTCGCGCAGCCATGCCACGGCCACGGCAAAGTCGTTGAACACGCAATAACCGGAACCGTGGTCGCGGAATGCATGATGCGTGCCGCCCGCCAGCGTGCCGCCCCATCCTGTTTCCCAGGCTTCGTCGGTTGCCGCCAGAGTGCTACCCACCGAAGCGAGTGTGCGGTGAACCAGGCCGGCGGACCAGGGAAAACCGATGCGCCGCACCGCCGCGGCGTCGAGCGTGCCGTCGATGAACGCAGCGACATAGGCTGGGTCGTGGACGCGCGCGATGACGGCGGGGTCGGCTTCAGGAGCAGGCAGGAAGTGGAAGGAGGGACCGTACAATCGTTCGCGCAGCAAGCGGTATTTCTCTGCCGGAAAACGATGGCCTTCCGGCAGAGGAATCCTGTGATGGTCGCAGTAGAAGAGCCGCTTGGCAGTGCTCACTTACCGGCGCGTGAGGTCGCGAATGTAAATGTCCTTGAAGCGCATGTTGCCCTGGCCGCCTGAGTGCAGCTGCAGGGCGATGTAACCATCAAACGACTTCGGCGAGGGATCCGTGAAGTCCACCATGTCGACGCCGTTCAGGCGCGAGAAGTAGCGGTTGCCTTCTACGCGCAGTTGATAATCGTTCCAATCGCTCTGCCGCACCACGCCTTCTTTGTCGGGCGAGGGCCACACAATCCACTGACGGCCGTCACCATAAATTCCCCCCGTGTGGTGGTTGATCACGCAGTCGATTTCAAACTGCAAACCCTGGCTTACGTCAGGCGTGCCTGGCTTGAAATCGGTATGGAAGAACACGCCACTATTGCCATCGCCTTCGCACTTGAAGCGCATGGAGAGATGGAAGTCCTTGTAGGTTTTCTCGGTGCGCAGATAGCCGTACGCCTTGGAGATGGCTTGGCCGTGAATCGTGCCCTCGTTGACGACCCACTTCTCTTTACCCACTTCCACCCAGCCTGAGAGATCCTTGCCGTTAAAGAGCTGGATCCAGTCTTCGCCCGGGAGCTTCGAACGCTGGCCAAGCGCCAGAAACGTGCCGGCACCCAGGAGAAGCGTCAATGCGCCACCAAACCAAATTCGTTGCGACATGTTTCTCAAAGTATCATAGGCCCGGCTGCTTTGAGCGCCGCCAGCGCGTTGTGCCAGTCTGACTGCTTCACCATCACGAAGTCCGTATCGAAGGTGGAGAAGGCAAAGATGCGGATCCCTGCGCCGGCGAGCAGGTTGAGCAAGGACGCCAGGATGCCGGTGAGACCAAACGGAATGGGTCCTTCTATCTCCACGGCTCGCCAGCCAGCCTCCAGCGGCGATGCCAGGTCCGCAGGTACGCGCGACCACTCGCAGACGATCGACAGTTCCGTGCCCGTAGCGCTAACGCTCCATATCGAGCCGCCCTTCGCCCAGTCCGGAATGTGGCCTGAGGGCGAGAGGCGGCAGACGGCCAGCAGTTCGGGGAGTACCTTCAGACGGAGCGTTTTAGGCATCCCTTTGTGGTACCATCCTCGCGATGTTGCTGCTCATGGCGGCGGTGAGCGTGCTCTTCGAGTCTCCGCGCGGCGGTGACTTCCAGCTCCCCGTTCCGCCGCAAGGGCAAGGCACCCTGAGCTTCTTCCACACCGCTTCCACGGAGGTGGCCGGGGTGCTTGCGGAGTTGGGGCCTGCTTATCCCGCACGGCCGGCGGATGACTTTGTGTTGCGCGTGGAGCAGCGGCCCGGAGAATGCGTTTTGCTGGCGCTGGACCGCAATCTGCGCCGGCGCGAGGCGGTGGCTTCGGAGGCGGGCGGCACGCACTTTGCTTTGACGTGGAGCGAAGTGTCGGGCGTGGCGCTTTACGTCAACGGACGCCGCACAGCGGCGTTGCCCGGCATGTTCCTCGCACGTGCAATGGCAGCACTGCGCTTGCCCCTGCCAGTGGGCGAGTACAAGAACGTGCGCCTCTATTCGGGCGCGCTCGACGCGTCTGCCGTGGAGCAACTTGCTCGCGGGCAGGCGCCTCCCCTGCCAGAACTCCCGCCTGAGCCATTGCTTGACAAAGAGCGGTACGGCTGGCACTCAGTCGCGGACATGCCGCGGGGGCATCGCGTGCGCGTGAAGAACGTGGCCGTGAAGGAAGCACGCGCGGGCGGCCGGTGGTGGAGCGCGCTGGTGGATGGCCGTCGCGATACGGTGTGGCCCGTAGCGGCGCCCACGTGGCGGTACCGGAGTGAGTCCTACACAATCACGCCGGCCGAAGAGCCATTTAATCTGGTGCGCTCGACAGGGAACGCCGCGCTCTCGATTGAACTCGGCGACGGCCTCACCGGTGTGCGGCCCAGTGGCGCAGAGCTTCACTACTTTAACTTCCGTAACCCGCTATTGATCGACGCAGTGGAACTGACAGCGATGGACGGCGTGACCGGCGACGTGACATTGCTGCGGATGGAAGGACTGCCCGCCGGCTACCAGCCGCAAGCACCCGGGACTGGGCCGGCGATTCGCGGCGTGCGCGTTGAGTTGCCTGCGGTGACGCTGGGCGACTACGTGTATTTCGGCGTGGGCGACCCGGTGGTGCCAGGTAGCAAGCTGATCGAATTCGATTTGCGCGCCACCGCAATTTCGATGCTGGTGGAACTGGAGTTTGAGCCGGTAGCGGCGCAAACCGTACCCGTGTACCTGGCCTCGTCCGCAGGGCCCGTGCAGCACCAGCGCATCACGCTGCTGCGCGCTGAAGCTGGGGCGGGGCCGCATGGGCGGGCGGAGTTGGACCGGCACGGGCGCGAACAGATCTCGCCCACTCCGGTCACCACAGCTTGGACGGAACCGCCGCCACCAGCCGCCATTCCGCGTTGGGCCTCGCAGCAAGTACAACTCACGGCGCGATTCCGGCAGTTTGTGGACTGGTGGATTGACCACCGTCAGCACGATGAGACGGGCGAGTTTGGCAACGGCATTGAGGCGGATGCGCGGCTGCTGCCCGCGATGCTGGTCTCAGCGGCGCTGCTGAATGGAAGGGTGGAGCGTTACCGCCATGCCACTTCCCTGCTCTATGAAAACCTGCCCGCCGGTCCAGCGCGACACTCGGCCGCTGCTGCTTTGTTTGCGCTCGACTCTCGGCGGCCTACTCTCGCTGAATCGGTTATGAACGCGCCGCCGCCGCCCACGCCCGATGCGCCGGCAACTTCTATCGACGCACCGTGGCGCGCGATCGAAGAGCGCTATGCTTGGCTCACTGAAGGAGAGCCGCTGGCGCCCTACTTCGACATTCGGGCGCTGGAGACGATTCGCCTGGGTCCGCAGCGCAGAATTGCGTGGGAGAACACGGGAGGCGCGGTGGCGGCAGAGGTGGAGGCCGCGAGCGACACGGAAATGCGCATCCGCGTGTTCAACACAAGCGAGACGGCGCGGCAAGTGGTGCTGCGGCTGCATCGGCTGGCGCCCGCGCGTTGGGTGCTGACGCCGGGAGAACGCATGATCGAAGTGCAGTACGGTACAGCCGTCAGCCTGGACCTGCCGTCACGCGAGACGCTGCCTGTGGTGTTCCGGCGCCTAGATCCGTCGCCGCCCGCGCCACGGCCCGATCTGGCGATTGAGGCTGGTGAGATCCGCGCGTCGCCCGGCGGCGGGTTCGAGGTCCCGGTGCACAACATTGGCGAGGCCGCCAGCGGACCGTTCCGTGTGTGCGTGGAAGATGCCGGTGGCCGGCTGCTGGCGGAGACGAAGTGGAACGGGCTGGAGCATCCTGCCGACCGGCGTCCCCGCATCGCATTCGTCCGGTTTGCGGAAGTAGAACCGCGGGCGGGACTGTGCGTGCGCGTGAGCGGGACGATGGATGCGCGCGAATCTAATAACCAGGTGACGATACCGGCGCCGGCTCCTCCGGAGCGGCGGCCAAACGCATCGGCTGGCGTTCCCAGTAGGTGAGCGATCGCCACGCCCATTCCGCTGGCCCGAAGCGCTAATGCCGGAGCCAGATGGGGCTCCAGATGAGATTAAACAACCACACGCCGAACACCACATAGTAGAGCTGGTAGCGCTGGAGCTGGCCGATCAATGCGAAGCCGTGGCTGTAGAAGACGAAGCTGCAGATGATCGACTCTGCCAGATAGTTCGACAGCGCCATTTGCCCGACGGCGGCAAGCCGCCGCGTCAACCACGTCAGCCAGCCGCGTTTGACGACCAGCATCAGCACGGCGAGATGCGCCAGCGCCACGGCCACACGGCCGACGTGGCACGGCGCGAAGCTGAAGTCCTCTTGCAGGATGTTGTAGTTGGAACGCACCCACGTCCAGACAGACCAGGCGTTAAGCGGTAGCCCGATCGCGTAGCCGGCGATGGCCATCTTCAGGTAGAACGCTTCTGACCGCGCGGCCTGCAACACACCCAAGCGCAGCAGCGCCATGCCGAGCAGCATCATGGTCCACATGTCGCCCAGGCCGGGGCTGTAGATGGGGCCGCTGTGCCACTCGGTGACCTTCTTTGCACGTTCCGCCAGCGCCTTCGCGTAACTGGCGCGGTAGTTGTCCACTTCCTTCTGCAAGTCGGCGCGCGGCGGTTCGTGCCGCTTGAGCGATTCTTCCCACTCTTCCTTCACCTTCTTCTGTTCGTCCGTGAGCTTGCCGCCGCCTTTCTCGGTTTTGATCACGGCCTCGGCTTTTTGCTTTTTCTCGATACGGTCGAAGCCCTGATGAATCGCGCCCGCAGTGATGGCGAAGATCAACACCAACAAAACGTTCAGCATCCGGAGGGGCGGCCAGTTGCGCACGGCAAACAGAAGCAGTCCACAGAGAGAGTAGGGAAAAAGAATGTCGCCGTACCAGATCAAGTAGGCATGCGCCAGACCGAAGGCCATGAGCCACAACATACGTCGAAAGTAAAGGTCAGCCACCTCGATACCGCCGCCGCGTCCACGCCGCGTTCGGTGAGGAGCATAATCGATGCGCCGAACATCATCGAGAACAACGCGCGCATTTTCCCCTCGGCGAGCATGTACTGCGCGACGAAGACCCAGACGTTCGCTCCCTGGTCGCCGCCCCAGAGCCGAAGCTTGTTGTACGCCGGATTGGGCAGGCCGAAGTCGAGGATGTTCATCAGCAGGATGCCGAGGAGTGCGAAGCCGCGCAGCACGTCGAGCGAGTTGATCCGGTCGTCGACGGCGATAGGGTGGAGCAGCGGCGGCGCGGCGGTGGACATGGAGATCAGTGTCGCACCAGAACAATTTGATGGAGACGTTGAATGAGAGCGGAGAGCAGCGCGGGGCCGTCGTTGCTGGTCACCAGTGCGGCGGCGATGTAGCGGCGGCCGGCATCCTCCACGAGCACCGCGTCGCCATGGATCGTGCCGTAGGCGCCGAATTTGCGATGGATGCCGCGAACGCCGAGCGCCCGGAGGCCTGCGACGAAGTACTCACTGGTGCCGGGCTCGGCGAGAATTCGCTTCATGGCACGGCAACTGGAGGCGTCCACCAGGCAGCCCGCGTCGAGCAGCCAGAAGAAGCGCGCCAGTTGCAGCGTGTCGGCCGCGTGCCACTCGCCTGACGCCGGTTCAGTGCGCCAGAACTCTACATGCCGCCGGTAGCCGGACGGGCCATAGGCTTTCCCTACCCAGAGGCCGCTGTCGAGTCCGTACGCGGCGAGCGTGCGGGCGATGTAGGCGAAGCCGAGGGTTTGAATGAGACGCGACGCATCGGCGTTGGACGAAAACCGAATCATGCGCGTGAGCGAGGCATCGATGGCTGCGCCGCGTTGGAGTTTGCGATCGCGCATGGCGGCGAACGCAGCCAGGAGAATCCCGAGTTTCGGCAGACTGGCGGCGTAGAAGATCCGCTGGTCTTGCGAGGCGGCGTAGCGGGCGGGTGCGTGGAGATCGACGAGGGACACGGCGAGGTCCGGTGGCGAGCCCAGCTCGACGATGGCGGCGTCGAGTTGCTCTTGGAGGTCTGGCGCGCGATCGGGCAAGACGGCCCACACGGGGTGGGCTGCGCAGAACGGAGCCAGGAGAATGCTTCGCCGATTCACAGTTTCTTTCGTAGCATAGACTCAATGAGTCTCTTCCGGCGGCGTGAGCTTCTCTGGGTACCCTTGATTGCCCGCGCGCAGGACCGCCCGCGGATCACGCATGGCATTCAGATCGGCGACGTGACTGCGGACGGGCGTGCCACGGTTTGGGCCCGTGGTGACCGGGCGGCGGACCTGATCGTCTCCGCCGGCGGGAGGACGTACAAAAGCGTGATGCCTGCCACCGCGGCTACAGGCTTCACGGCTCGCGCGGAGTTGAAGGGTCTCGCGCCCGACGCCGATGTGCAATTCACGGCGAGGTTTGGCGACGGCGACACGATGGCCGGCCGTTTTCGCACAGCGCCGCGCGCACCACGGGACGTGCGTTTTCTGTGGTCAGGCGATACGTGCGGGCAAGGGTACGGCATCAATCCGGACCTCGGCGGCATGCGAATCTACGAGACCATGCGCAAGCTGGCGCCGGACTTTTTTCTCCACTCTGGCGACACGATCTATGCCGACGGGCCCATTCCGGCCGAGTTCAAGTTACCCGGCGGCAACCTGTGGCGCAACGTGACCTCGGAGGCCAAGAGCAAAGTCGCCGAAACCCTTGACGAGTTTCGCGGCAACTACCTCTACAACCTGCTGGATGAAAACGTGCGGCGCTTCAACGCGGAGGTGTCGCAAGTGTGGCAGTGGGATGACCATGAGGTTCGGAACAACTGGTCTCCAGGGAGCGACCTCTCCGGCGACGCGCGCTACACCGAGAAAAACATCGGGACCCTCGTGTCGCGCGCGCGGCAAGCATTCCTCGAACATGCTCCGATGCGCACGGGCACGGGGATTCATCGCCGCATTTCGTATGGGCCGATGCTCGATGTGTTTGTGATCGACATGCGGTCTTTCCGCGCGGCGAACTCGGCGAACCTGCAGGAGACGCAAGGGCCGGAGACGGTGTTCCTCGGCGCAGTGCAGCTCCGCTGGCTGACGCGGGAACTGGCGCGCTCCCGCGCAACATGGAAGGTGATTGCCAGCGACATGCCCATCGGATTGCACGTGCCGGACGGCAAAGATGCGCAGGGCCGGGCGCAATGGGAAGCGGTGGCCAATGGCGAATACGGGCCGGCGCGCGGACGCGAACTGGAAATCGCCGCACTCCTGCAGACCCTCAAGAAGCGGCGCGTGACTGGCACTGTTTGGCTCACCGCCGACGTTCACTACACGGCAGCGCACTATTACGACCCGGCAAAAGCCCAGTTCACCGACTTCGATCCATTCTGGGAGTTCGTAAGCGGGCCGTTGAACGCCGGCACGTTCGGCCCCGGAAAAATGGACGCCACGTTCGGGCCGCAGGTGATTTTCCAAAAAGCCCCGCCGCCGGGACAAAGCAACCTCGCACCGAGCGCGGGACTGCAGTTCTTCGGCGACGTGCGGATATCGGCCAAGACGCGCCAGCTGACCGTGACGCTGCGCGACCTTACGGGCGCGGCGTTGTTTGCAAAGGCGCTCCCGCCTCCAAAGTGAAATCGGCGTTTAGAGCATCCCGGCCGTCAGGATGTCCTGGCGCGACCGCAGCAACGCCTGCTCGGTCAGGCGTGCGCGGGCGCCCGCTGCGGCAATCGGCGGTTCGGATCGTCTCCATCGGATTGCAGGTGCCCCAGAGTCTGGCACTTGCCGTTGGAGAACTGCTACATGAGCCCAAGCCCGTTGGAGGAGCGGTAAAGCGCCACGTTCACCTTGATCGTGAGGTCTCGCGATTGTGGCTGCCCCAGAGCCGCCACTACGGCCAAGCCAAAGAGAATGATCCCCCGTATATCGATTAATCTAGAAGCTTGTGCGCTATCTTACCAGCCGCCACATACCGCCTTTTGACCGTACGCTACTGGTGGAGTCCGGCTCGCGGCACTTAGTCGAGGACCTCCTACCCGGCATCTACGATCATCACCCCGCCGCACAGGTGGATCTGGTGACTTGCTACGCGGGTCTGCCCAAGACGTTTCGTCCTGAACGCGGCCAGGCGTGGCGCGTGACGGACTACCCGCACGGCGCTGCGCGGCAGCGGCTCTACGCCGAACTCGCCGCGCGCCGGCACACGGTCTGCGGAATCGTCTGCTCTGGCGAACCCATCATGACCAAGTGGAAGTGGATGCTGGCGCTGCGCTCCCCGGGCAAACTCTTCATCCTCAACGAGAACGGCGACTACTTCTGGGCAGACCGTACTGAATGGCGCACGATGCGGCATTTTGCGCTCTTCCGCGCGGGGCTGGCCGGCGCGGGTGCTGTGCGCACTTTGGCGCGACTGCTGCTGTTCCCCTTGACGCTGACCTATCTGCTACTCTATGCCGGGTGGGTGCACGCGCGACGCAAGCCGAGGCGCAGAATCCCAGCGGGTGCGTAGTTCAGCTCACATAATTTATGAAAGCCATCCTCGTTCATCAGCCGGGCGGGCCGGAAGCAATGACGCTCTCGGATTGCCCGGTACCGCAGCCAAGTCCGGATCAGGCCCTGGTAAAGATAGCCTACTCTGGCGTGAACTTCATCGACATCTATTTCCGTATCGGTCTTTACAAAGCCGAAGCGCCGTATGGATTGGGCATGGAAGCCGCGGGTACGGTGGAAGCCGTGGGCGCGAATGTGAAAGACCTGAAGCCGGGCGACCGCGTGGCGTACGCGATGAACCGCGGCTCCTACGCCGAGTACGCCGTGGTGCCCGCCTGGCAACTGGTGAAGATTCCCGAGAAATTGGGCTTCGATCAGGCCGCGGCGGCGATACTGCAAGGGATGACGGCGCACTACCTGACGCATTCCACCTGGCCGTTGAAACAGCATGAAACGTGTCTGGTGCATGCGGCTGCGGGCGGTGCAGGGCGCCTGATTGTGCAGATGGCGAAGATGCGCGGCGCGCGAGTGATCGGCACCACGTCCACCGAAGCCAAGGCGGAAGTGGCGCGCGAGGCAGGCTGCGATGAAGTGATTCTCTACACCGAAAAGGCGTTCGACGAAGAAGTGAAGCGGCTGACCAACGGCCGAGGCGTGGATGTCGTGTATGACTCGGTGGGCAAGTCCGCCTTTGAGCAAAGCCTCAACTCGCTCCGTCCGCGCGGCCTGATGGTGACCTTCGGTAACGCTAGCGGCGCGGTGCCGGCGATCGAACCGCTGCTGTTGAACAACAAAGGCTCGCTGTTCTTGACGCGGCCCACGCTGGCGCATCACGCGGCCACCCGCGAGGAACTCTCCTGGCGTGCGGGCGACGTGCTGGGCTGGGTGGCCTCGGGCGCGTTGAAGCTGCATATCGAGAAGACCTATCCGATGAGCGAAGCGGCACAAGCGCAGATCGATCTGGCTGGGCGAAAGACGATCGGCAAGTTGCTGCTGGATCCGGCGAAGTAGTTCCACCCATGCCCGAACGAAGCAAGCGGCGCGCCGCACTGACGGCGCGATTTGGCGACCTGAAGATCGACTCGCTGGTGGCTTCGCACCTGCCGAACGTGCGCTACTTGACGGGATTCACCGGCAGCAACGCAGTGCTGGTGGTCACACCCGAGCATGGCGCGGTGATGTTCACCGACTCGCGCTACGAAGTGCAGGCCGCGCAACAGGTGGATTGTCCGACGGTGATCACGCGCGGCACGTGGAAAGCCGCCGCTGGTTGGCTGAAGCGCAAGCGGGCGCGGCAGATCGGCTTTGAAGCCGCGCACGTGACGGTGGAAGAGCGCGACTGGTTTGTGTCGTATCTCGGCCAAGGCGGGCCGCCGCTCGCGCCCGTGGGCCGCGTCGTAGACCAGCAACGCATGGTGAAGTCGGCGGATGAAATCGAACGGATCAGCCACGCCGTGCAGATCAACTCGCTGGCCTATGCCGCCGCGCTGGCTCGCTACAAGGCCGGGATGACCGAACGTGAACTGGCCGCGGAGATCGACTACCAGATGCGGCGGGGCGGCGCCGACGACACCGCCTTCTATACGATTGTCGCGTCGGCCGCGCAGAGCGCGCTACCGCACGCGCACCCCACCGGCGCGGCGATTGCTCCGAATCGGCTATTATTGATCGACATGGGCACCCTCTTTGAGGGTTACGCAAGCGACATGACCCGCGTGGTGGTTCCCGGTCGAATTGCTCCGGCGGACCGCCGATTGTACGCCGCCGTGCTTGAGGCGCAATTGGCAGCCATTGACGCGGTGAAGCCCGGTGTGACGGCTGGCAAGATCGACGCAGCCGCACGCAGCACATTGAAAAAACACTCACTCGATGCTCTTTTTAAGCATTCCACGGGCCACGGCCTGGGATTGGAAATCCATGAAGCGCCGCGCCTGGGTAAGGGCGACAAGACGAAGCTTCAGGCGGGCATGGTGATCACAATTGAACCCGGCGCTTATCGTCCGGGCCAAGGAGGAGTAAGGATCGAGGACACGCTCCTGGTGACCGAATCCGGTTGCCGTGTTCTGACACCGACGGCGAAGCAACTGGTCGCCGTCTGAACCGAAAACCAACATGACTTTAGAAGAGATCAAGCAACTTATTGAACTCGTCAACGACAGCGGCATCGCTGAACTGGAACTGGAGCGCGGCGGCAATCGCGTACGCATCCGCCGGTCAGGCCTTGCGCCGTCCATCGCTCCGCAGGAGATTGTGCTGCATCCGTCGCTGTCGGCTCCGGTCAGCACTGGCGCGGCCATGCCCGCATCGCCGTGCGCCAGCAGCGACCAGCCCTGCGTGAATCCTGTGGCCACCACGGCGGATCCGACGCTGCAACTGGTGAAAGCGCCCATTGTGGGAACCTTCTACGAGTGCCCGAAGCCGGGCTCGCCGGCGTTTGTGAAAACGGGCGACACTGTGCAGGCCGGCCAGGTGCTGTGCATCATCGAGGCAATGAAATTGATGAACGAGATCGGGTGCGAAACGGCCGGTGTGATCGTGGCCAAACTCGTGGAGAACGGACGGCCCGTCGAATATGGCGAAGCGCTCTTCTCCATCCGGCCGTTGTAGCTACACGCACCCCGATGTTCAACAAAATTCTAATTGCCAACCGCGGCGAGATCGCGCTACGTGTGATCTGCGCCTGCAAAGACCTCGGCATCAAGACGGTCGCCGTGTACTCGGAGGCCGACCGGAACTCGCTGCACGTACGTTTCGCCGACGAGGCCATCTGCATTGGACCGGCCAAAAGCGCAAGGAGCTATCTCGACATTCCTGCGGTGATCAGCGCCGCAGAGATCACGAATGTGGATGCGATTCACCCTGGCTACGGATTCTTGAGCGAGAACCCGAATTTCGCCGAGGTTTGCAAAGAGTCCGGGATCAAGTTCATCGGCCCGACACCGGAGTTGACGCGGCAGATGGGGCTGAAGCAAGAAGCGCGCGCGGCGATGAAGCAGGCAGGCCTGCCGATTCTGCCGGGCTCGGAGGGCGTGATTGCCTCCACCGAAGAAGCGCTGGAAGTAAGCGCCAAGATTGGCTATCCCGTGCTGGTGAAGGCGTCAGCTGGCGGCGGCGGGCGCGGCATGCGCGTGGTGGAAAGCGCCGAGGTCCTGCCGGATCTGCTGGCACAGGCGCAGCAGGAAGCTGGCGCGGCCTTCAGCAATGCCGACGTCTATATCGAAAAGTACGTGGATAAACCGCGGCACATTGAGTTCCAGGTGCTGGCCGACGAGCACGGCAACGTGGAAGTGCTGGGCGAGCGCGAGTGTTCGATTCAGCGGCGGCATCAAAAGCTGATTGAAGAAGCGCCGTCACCGGCGGTGACCGAGGCGCTGCGCGCAGACACGGCGGCGAAGCTCAAGAAGGCGCTGGCCAAAGTTGGCTATACCAACGCCGGCACGGTCGAGTTCCTGATGGATGAGAACGGGAACCTGTACTTCATTGAAGTGAACGCGCGCATCCAGGTGGAGCATCCGGTAACCGAACTGGTGACGGGCATCGACCTCGTGCGCGGCCAGATTTTGATCGCGGCCGGGCACAAGCTGAGCGAGATCATTCCCCACGGCGTTGAGATGCGCGGCCATGCCATCGAGTGCCGCATCAATGCTGAGCATCCGGAGAAGTTCACGCCGTCACCAGGGCGCATCACGGGGTTGAATCTGCCTGGCGGCATCGGCATTCGGGTGGACACGGCGGCGTACACGGATGGCGTGATTCCGCCTTACTCCGATTCGCTGGTGGCCAAGCTCATTGCATACGGCGGCACGCGGGGTGAGGCGATTGCCCGCCTGCGACGGGCCCTGGAGATGTTTGTGGTGGAGGGAATCTACACGAGTATTGCGCTGCACCAGAAGATTCTGCAGCACCCGGACTTTGTCGCTGGGCGGTTGGACACCCACTTCTTGTCGCGGATGTAGCGCGGTGGGCGTCGACATCTTCAGTTGGGTAGAGAAGCTCGACGCCAACACCGGGAAATGGAGTGCGGTGCGCGGACTCTTTCCCGCGAGCTCAGCCGACAGCGCCTCCTTCGGTCTGACCGGTTTTTCTGCGCCATTTCGAGGACGAAACTATTGCTTGTTCGCGTTCCTGGCTGATGTGCGCAACGACTTCGGCATTGAGCCGATTGCCCCTCCACACGGTTTTCCGCCAGATTGCGATCTGGAAGGCGGTTGCGCGGTAATCGAGGAAACCGAGCTTTCCCAGGATCTCCGGCCCCTTCGACCGGACGAATTGCGGCGCGAATTTTTCTAGCACTCGTTCTTGCTCTTGACCGAGTTATTGGAGTTCCACTACGAAACGCACCACCGGAACCTTTTGGGCACGGACTTATTTGGTCCGCTCGAACGTATGCGCGGACTGGGCCCGGCGACCGAAGTGAGAGTGGTGTTTTGCTTCCAGCACTGACTCACTGTCAGAACAACAGGCCGCGCGCGAAAATGAAGATCGGCCCGAAGATCTGCCAGAAGATGTTTGACATTCCGAACATCAACAACGGGAACATCATGCCCACCTGCTGGCGGATTTCAAAGAACCAGCCGGCGCGCTCCTCGGGCAGGAAGAACAGCAGCATGCTGAAGCCGTCCATGGGCGGAATGGGCAGCATGTTCCAGGCGCCTAGCAGGAGGTTCTCAAAGAACATGACGCTGAGCAGCAGCGCCACCCCATCGGTGAGATCCGTAGTGCCCGAAGCGATTTTCCAATTGTAGGCAAGCTTAAACCATCCGAGCGAAACGCCCACTTTCACCGTCACCGCCGCCAGCAATGCCAGCGCGAAATTGGTCGCCGGACCCGCCATCGCCATCCACGCCGCGCGCCGCGGATAACGCATCGCCCAAAGCGGATCGTACGGCGCACTGGCAAAGCCGATGACGCCAGGAATCCCGGTCTGCAGATTGAGGAAGATGCTGATGACCGGCAGCAGGCCGAGGCCAAACGGCTCCTGCTGGATGTGCGGCCAAGGGTTCAGCGTGACCTGGCCGTTGTGATACGCCGTCTTGTCGCCCAGTCGCAGCGCGGCAAGCGCGTGGGCGGCTTCGTGGCAAACCGTCGAGAACAGGAAGACCACGAGCGAAAAGATCGCAATGCCGAATGTTTCGTCCACCGCTAGTCAGGATGACACAGTGGTGCGCGGCGATGCTGGGTAAACCGAGGTTCGCCAAGATTTACACGCGGGGGAAACCACTGCATGCCGCAATCCATCTACACTGTGTAGAAGCGCAACATGTTCACCTGGATCTGCCCGCAGTGCGGCGCCGAGGTTCCCCCGGCCTACTCAGACTGTCCGAATTGCAAGCCTCCAGCGCCGCCACCGCCGCGCGCTGCCGCGCCGCCACCACCGCCGCCGGTGACTCCGGTGGGCGGCCCCACTGTGGTCTCAAGGCCCACACCCACTGCCCCGCCCCGTCCCACCGCGCCGCCTCCGCCGCAGCCGCCACAGCATGAATATGCTCCCGCGCCGCCGCAGCCACAGTACGTCTACGCGCCAGCGCCGCCGCGCCAAACGCTGTCAGCTTGGCTGGTAACGCTACTGGTGTTCGGCGGCCTGGTAGGGGCCGGATACGCCTTCTACAACTACGTGCTGAACAAGCCTGCCGTAGCCGCGATGGAAACGCCCGCGCCTGCGCCGGCCGAATCGGCTGAAAGCGCAGCGCCGACTGGCAGCCCTCGCAAGCGCGCCAGCCTGGAGAAAAACCTCGAAGTAGCGGGCATCCGCATTCTTGAGCAGAACAAGCGGCCTCAGTTACGCATGATGCTGATCAACCACTCCAGCGCCGACATGGCGGAGTTGGCGGGAACCGTCACTTTGAGCGCCGACGACAAAGCGGTGGCCACCGTGCCATTCTCACTCGGCACGCTCGGCGCGTACGAGGCGAAGGAGATCTCGGCTCCGCTCAAGACCGCACTGCGCGCCTATGAACTGCCAGACTGGCAGTTCATCAAAGCGCAAGTCAGCCTGAAGAAC
>Ga0194119_10005446_pt1 | contig 18984 bp, 17 predicted proteins | sample TA2MahC100mmetaG_FD_148620 | JGI IMG/M metagenome (GOLD analysis project Ga0194119, IMG submission 148620) | Freshwater microbial communities from Lake Tanganyika, Tanzania - TA2015018 Mahale Deep Cast 100m | ecosystem: Environmental > Aquatic > Freshwater > Lake | place: Tanzania: Lake...
ATCTCCTCGCCCAGCTCCAGCTTTTGTGGTGGAGACCTTTGAGACCCGTCTGCTGATTCTGAATGACTTACCTCCTGCCAACCCCGCCAACTGCGAAAGTCAGGCTAACAGCTTGCAAAAAGGCTTGCAAAAGGGCGTGGAGCAGCGCCTGAGTTCGATTCGCCGGCACATCCGCTCGTTGCTGCAGTTGCGCAGACCAAGCCTCGCCGCCCAGGTCGGCTGGCTGGACGAAGTGAGGGATGCCGACCGTCTGGACAGTCTCTTCGACACGTTGGTAGCCGCCTCTGACGACGATGCTGCGGCCGCTACGCTGGACGCGTTCCGGAAAAGCGCCTGCTAGCGCAAACCGGCAATCACTTCCAGCGAGAACGTCGCATCGAGCGACGGCAGTCCTTCAAAGCCCAATACAGTGCTGGCCGGAGGATTGGCCTTGTCGTAGTATTCAAACCGGATCGCCCGCACGCGTTCAGTGACTCCGCGCGAGGTGGGATAGATGCTCGACCAGAAGACGTTCTTCAGGTTCGTTCCGCTCTCTTCGAGATGCTTCTTCAGCCGGTCAAAACACAACCGCACGTCCGAATCCTGCGCGCGGAATGCAAGATGGCCGCCCGACAACACAACGGCCCCGGGTCCGGCCACGGCAAGTTGCGAGAAGTTATGCGACGCCGGAAGTCCGGCGGGGTTCATCACTTTCCACGCCGCGCCGGCGGCTGACTTCAGACGCGCGATCGCCTCGCACTCCACCACGTGAATCGACGGCGCGCGTTCGGTCTGCGCGAAGGTGAGCACGGCAGACGGGAACTCGCGCGTCACCAAGCCCTGCACCTGCGCCATCTCATCTAGCGCGCTCTGGAAGCAAGTCACGCGTTGCACGTCCGCGCCGCCGAGCCCTACGGCCTGCAGCGCCGTCTTCAGGTCGGCCACCGATTTTTCGGCCAGCGGCATCATCGACGTGGTGGGCTGATCCGGGTTGATCGGCTTGGTCGCGCCCTTGCCGGAGACGAAGGCCAACCCATGGGGATTCACCGTCTTCTTCGCCAGCGATGTAGCTTCCAGCACCACCTGCGCGCCTTCGAGCGGCAGCACGCCCACTTGCACCACGCTGAGCACCGGCAACGGTTGGCGCTTCTCGGCGAACATCTCGCTCACAATGGCCTGCACGCGCCGCAGGTCACCGGTGCCCGCCACCAGCGCGCGCAGTTTCACCACCGTGGCGCCGCCGTTGACGCGCCAGATCGCTTTCACCGCATCGCGCACCTGCTGCGATAGCAGGCCTTTGCCTGACAGCGGCGCCGCGTGAAACACCATGCGTCCGACTTCGGCCTTGATGACGTTGGGCGGATCAGGCAGAACTTCCAGGGTCTGTGTGACTTCTTCTTCGCCCTTTTTCTTCTTCTTGGCGGCAACCAGCGGCATGGCCAGCATCACCGCGATGCATGCCACCAGACAACGAATTCCAACTGACCGGACCATTAAGAGAATTCTATCATCGGGTGAAGCCGATCCCGGTCAGGATCACGGCGAGTTCGCGGTCATCGTTCGGAACACGAAAAGTCGAATCGAGCAGCAGCGTGAGCGTGGCAGAATTGCCTGAAACAGAAACTGGGGACTGCGATTTGAGCGTGTGGAGGCCCGGACCGGGGAGCGACGCCTCGGCCACGGGGCGCCCGTCCACCAGAAGCGTGGCGCGCCGCACGGGAGAATGGTCAATGATGCGGAACGTCGCTTCCACAGCCTTTGGCGCTCCGGCGGGTGTCTTCAGCAGCGCCACCACGCGGCGGTTGGTCCAGCGCCACGAATCCTGCAGCGCGTAAGCACCGCCGGCCAACTGGAACTCGGCTTCGGGTGCATTCATCGGCAGGTAGGAAAGCACCGGGGCACGCGCGGTGATCACCGACGCCGTCACCACATCGGCAGGCGCGGCGCTGACATCGAAGGCGCGGAAGCCGCCGTCGTGGGAGGAGTAGGCAGACCGCGAACCGGCGGCGAGCAGCCGCAGCGGCAAGCGCGGCTGCACCGAATACTCGGCCAGCGGCGCCGCCACGCCGCCCCCGGGAGTGAAATCGATGGGCTGGCCGATTCGCTGCGCGATTGTCACATCGCCCGGCCGCAGCGTCTGGTCACGCCGCAATGACGCCGCCCCGGCGGCCTCGGCATAAAACCGCAAGCCCCACTCCCCGGCCACCCACGCCCGCGGCGCGTCGCGGAGCGTCTGGTCCCACCGTGCTACCGCCTCGCGGTAGCCGAGCCAGTGCTCGTAGTTGGCCTGATTCAGCAGCAACGCGAGCGCCATTTGCAAAACGAACCCTGCCGTCAACCATCGCGGGCGGTCCGCCAACCGGTTCACGGTAACAAGCACCAGCGGTGCGGCCGCCGGCAGCAGATAGCGCGCTGAGCCGGCAAAGAAAACCGTCACGGCAAAGGAAAAGTACAAAACGAACCAGGCAGCCAGGTAGTCTCGACGCACCGCCTCACGCACCATGCTCGTTAGCACGCCCACGCCCGCGCCCAATGGCAGCCAGAACAACGGGTTCGCGTCCAGCAACCACGCGCCCGCCAACGCCGCCAGAGCCCCCAGCGCCCATTCCGCGCGCCCGAACCAGGCCAGCGTCAACAACGGCGAGACGACCCAGCCAGAGTGCACCGTGAGCGCCAGCGCGTTCCGCAGCTTGTTGGCAGGCGACTGCAACCCCCGCGTCTGAAAGTAGCCCGCCAGCACTTCCGCCGGCGCCGCGCCGGTGGACCAGCGTTGAAACAACTGCCACGCCGCCAGCGCCGCCACCGGAGCCGCCAGCGCAAGCCATGCCGAGCGGGGTACCCGCGGACGCTGCCTCCACAGATAGAGGCCGGCAATGGGCACCACCATCGCCGCCTTGTACTCGATGATCGCCGCCACACTGGCGGCCACTGCGCCCAGGGTCCACACCCCGCGGACCCAGAAGGCCAAGGCGGCGAGAAAGAACGCCACAAACGGCACGTCGGCTTCCAATGAGTTGCCATTGATCACCAACGCCGGCGCAGCCGCAAACAGCAGCACCGCCCAGCGCGGCGCGGCAGGAGCGAAAACCAGCGCCAATTCCCACAACGCCCTCAAAGCCAGCAGCGTGAAGCCCGCGTAGAGCAGATGCAACGCGGGCTCGCGCACCTCGCCCGCAACTGCCAGCGCCGCTGCAAGAATCCACGCATTGCCCGGCGGCTTGGGAAAGCCGCGCATGTCCACTTCCCCGCCCTGCGCGATCAGTTTGAAATTGTTCGGGTGCACGGGGTCTACCAGCGCGTGCTGCGCCATGGCAAGGTAGAACGCATCGTCGCCCTGCACCGGCATCCACAGATAGGGCAAACGCAAAACGGCAACCAAGCCCAGTAGCAGAAGCCACGGGGTTGGTTGCCGCATGTTCAGAAGCTGCTGGGCGGACCTATTGCCCCGGACGCCAGCGCAAGATGGGCTTGCGGGCGGCCGTGGTTTCATCGACGCGGCTGGTGCGCGTGTTGTGGGGCGCGGCCAACACGAACTTCGGATCCTCTTCCACTTCTTTCGCGATCGAGATCATGGCGTCGATGAACAGGTCGAGTTCCTGCTTGGGCTCAGTCTCGGTAGGCTCAATCATCAGCGCGCCATGCACGATCATCGGAAAGCTGGTGGTGTAGGGATGAAAGCCGTAGTCGATGAGGCGCTTGGCAATATCGCCGGTCTTCACGCCCTTCGCCGCTTGGCGGTCATCGCCAAAAACGCACTCGTGCATCGAGGGTGACTTGAAGGGTAGTTCAAAGTACGGCTCCAGCGCCTTGCGGATGTAGTTGGCGTTCAGAATCGCATCGAGCGTGGCGTTGCGCAGCCCAGGCCCGCCGTGCGCGAGGATATAGGAGAGGGCCCGCACCAGCACACCGAAGTTGCCGATGAACGCGCGCACCTTGCCGATCGACGCCGGCCGGTGCTGGTCCAGCGTCCACAACTCACCCACGCGACGTAAACGAGGCACGGGCAGGAACGGCTCCAGTTGCTTCTTCACCGCCACCGGACCCGCGCCTGGCCCGCCGCCGCCGTGAGGCGTGGAGAACGTCTTGTGTAGATTCAGGTGCATTACGTCGATGCCGAAATCGCCCGGCCGCGTGATGCCCACCATCGCGTTCATGTTGGCGCCATCCATGTAGACCAGCGCGCCCTTGGCGTGCAGGATCGCGGCGGCCTTCTGAATATCCGCTTCGAAAACGCCGACGGTGTTCGGGTTGGTCACCATCATCGCGGCGACATCTTCATTCGCCTGCCGCTCCAGCGCCGACAGATCCAGCATGCCGTACTCGTTCGACGGCAGGTTCTCCACCGTGTATCCGCACATGGCGGCCGTGGCGGGATTCGTACCGTGCGCCGAGTCTGGCACTAGGATCTTCTTGCGCCCGTTGCCGCGGCTCTCGTGTAGCGCGCGCACCAGCATGATACCGGTCCACTCACCGTGCGCACCCGCAGCGGGCTGCAGCGTAACCGCGTCCATGCCGGTGATCTCGAGCAACATGCGTTCGAGCACCGCCACCACTTCGAGACACCCTTGCGACAAAGACTCCGGCTGGTACGGATGCGCCCACGCGAGGCCCGGCGTCCTCGCAACGGTTTCGTTGATGCGCGGGTTGTACTTCATCGTGCATGAACCGAGCGGAAAAAGGCCGAGATCGATGCCGTAGTTTTGGGTGGAAAGGCGCGTGAAGTGGCGGATGGTCTCCACCTCGCTCACTTCCGGAAAATCCTCGATCTCACTCCGCACGGCTGCGACGCCGAGCGCGGCCGCCGGGTCAATCTCAGGCACGTCGAGATCCGGCAACTGGTAGCCTTTCTTGCCGGGTGAGGAGACCTCAAAGATCAGGCCTTCGTTCTGATTGATATGCTGGCGAGTCTTGTTGATCATGCGCGGTTAATCGCCTCCGCCACTTTGTCCATGTCGGCGCGCTGGCTCATTTCCGTGGCACAGAGCAGCAGACTCCCGCTGAGTTCCGGATAGAACCGTCCCAGGTCGAGCCCACCCACAATGCCTTGCCCCAATAACTCGTCATTCACCAGCCCAGCCGCGCGGCGGGGCGTGGCAACCAACTCATTGAAGTAGGGAGCGGAGAACTTTCGTGCGAGTTGACCGCCGAGGTAATGCGCTTTCGACAGATTCTGCGTCGCCAACTCCCGCAAGCCCTTCTTGCCGTAGACGGTCATGAACACCGTGGCCATGAGCGCGATGAGCGCTTGGTTGGTGCAGATGTTCGACGTTGCTTTCTCGCGGCGAATGTGTTGCTCGCGGGTTGAAAGCGTGAGGCAGAAGGCGCGGTTTCCATTGCTGTCTTTCGTCTGCCCGGCCAACCGGCCCGGCATCTGCCGAAGGAACTTTTCCTTGGTGGCAATCACACCCGCGAACGGTCCGCCGTAGCTCGGCGAAATGGCAAACGATTGCAGCTCGCCGCAGACGATATCGGCTTCGCACGGAGGCTTCAGCAGGCCCAGCGACACGGCTTCGGTGAACACCAGCACCAGCAGCGCGCCATGTTTGTGCGCGATCTCGGCGGCGGCCTTGACGCTCTCAACACCGCCAAAGAAGTTTGGCGATTGCATGATCACGGCCGCAGTCTGGTTGTCCATGGCCGCTTCGAGGGCCGCGAGGTCAGACAGGCCTGTTGAGGCATCGTAGGCGAACTCCACCACCGACATTTCGCGGTTTCGCGCGTTGGTGTCGAGCACGGCCCGATATTCCGGGTGGACGGCCCTGGCCACCACAATCCGCTCACGCCCGGTGACGCGCATCGCCATCAGCGCCGCTTCCGGCACCGCTGTCGAGCCGTCATACATCGACGCGTTCGCCACGTCCATGCCGGTCAACTGGCACACCATCGTCTGAAACTCGAAAATCGTGGTGAGCGAGCCTTGCGCTATCTCGGCTTGATACGGCGTGTAGCTCGTCAGGAACTCGCCACGCGAGACCACCACGTCGCACAACACCGGACGGTAGTGGCGATACACGCCCGCGCCTAGAAACGACGGATAGTTACCGCACTGCGCGCCGAGTTTGTTGAAATAATCCACAATCTCGTATTCCGAGCGGCCGGGCGCGATATCCAGCGCCCGATTCAGGCGAACCGGCTCAGGCAGGTGGGCGAAAAGATCATCGAGCGACCGCGCACCGATTTCATCCAGCATCTGGCGCCGTTCGGCGTCGGACTTAGGCAGATAACGCACTTGATTAGGCTTCCCCCAAATGCTTTCGATAGTCGGCGGCGCTCATGAGTTGGTTTATTTCATCAGGCGACGACAACTTTACTTTCACCAGCCAGGCCTCACCGTGGGGATCTTCGTTCAGCTTCTCGGGCGAGGCAGACAACATCGCATTGATCTCCAACACTTCGCCGCTCACCGGAGCGTAGATCTCCGAGACCGCTTTGACGCTTTCCACCGATCCGAGCGACTTGCCGGTTTCCACCACCGCGCCCACTTTCGGCAGGTCGACGTAAACAATGTCGCCAAGTTCTTTCTGGGCGTGATCTGTGATGCCAATCGTGCCCGTGGCGCCTTCCACTTTCACCCACTCGTGTTCTTTGGTGTAACGGAGATTGTCTGGATACATTGATGGTTCCTACCTGGCCCGTTTATAAAATGGCGTGGCGACCGTCATCGCATCCACGGGCTGGCCGCGCACGATCACTTGAATGGTCCGCCCCAGTTGGGCGGCCGCCGTCGGAAGATAACACAGTCCGATGTTCTTGCCGAGCGTGGGCGACGGTCCGCCGCTGGTCACCCAGCCGGCCGGGGTGCCGTCCACATTCACTTCATAGCCGTCGCGGCCGATGCCGCGCCCGGTCATCTCAAAGCCCATCAGCTTGCGCGTGACGCCTTCGGCGAGTTGCCGCACACAGATTCGCTTGCCGATAAACTCCTTGGTCATGTCGCAATTACGTTCGAGGCCTGCCTCAATCGGAGTGATCTCGGCGTTGATCTCGTGCCCGTAGAGCGCCATGCCCGCTTCAAGGCGCAGCGTGTTGCGCGCGCCAAGTCCGCAGGGCTTGATACCGAACTCCGCGCCAGCCTGCATGATCTTGTTCCAAAGCCGCTCAGACTCGGCCGGGGCGAAGAAGACTTCAAAGCAGTCTTCGCCCGTGTAGCCGGTACGCGCCATGCGCGCGGGGACACCGTCCACTTCGCCGTCGCGGGAGCGGTAATACTTGATCGGCGCGAGTTCCGTCGCCGTGAGCTTTTGCAGAGTAGCCGCGGCTTTCGGTCCTTGAATTGCCAGTTGCGAATACCGTGGACCGGCATTCTCCACCGTGCAGTCAAACCGGTTCTGCGCGGCGATATGCTCGTAGTCCTTGTCCTGATTGGAAGCGTTCACGCACAAGAAGTAGTGCTGCGGGTTGACGCGGTAGATGAGTATGTCGTCGACAAAACCGCCGTGGGAATACAGCAGGCCGGCATATTGGGCCTGCCCGTCTACTAGTTTCGCCACCGCACTGGTGGCAATCAGATTCACCAGTTCAAAGGCCTGCGGCCCCTGAATCTCGATCTCGCCCATGTGGCTGACATCGAAGAGCCCAACGGCGCGCCGCACGGCGTGGTGTTCATCCAGAATGCCGGAGTACTGCACCGGCATGTCCCAACCGCCAAAATCCACCATCTTGGCCCCTGTGGCCCGGTGAACCGCATTCAACGGCGTAGGTTTGAGGGGTCCGGATGGCGCTGCCATGAACTCCCCAATCTAACACATCGAGTCAATTCACCGCGTGCGAGAGGCCACGAAAGTTTGGCCCGTCAGTTGCTCATAATCTGGCAACTCAATTGTGGGAACCAATCACAAGGTTTTATGAGCGTTGACTGGAAAATTGTACCAACCCGAGCAGGTAAATTCTTTCTGGCTGGTACTTCCCTCAACAGTCAGCCTCTCTCCTCTCCCTCCCCTGTGGCCGTTTCTTTACATCGGATCGGTTCCGCCGTCTTTACTCAGCAGGTAGAACGATGGCGGGGGTCGAACTCCTCCACGGCCCTGACCGATGGCTGTCGCGCCGCGGTTTCCCTCTCCGCGGCGCGACCTATTCCAGTCGCCTCCCCACTGTTTCCTGGCCCCTCTGTTTTGGCATGAAGAATGCATCGCTCATTGCGGAGAATCCCTCATTCGGGAGTGATAAACCACTCTTAATGAATGGTTTAGGCAGGTCCATGCATAAAACAATTCTGTCCGTTTCTACCATTCTTGCTCTCACGCTCGCGTCTACCGGCTGCATTGCTACAAGGAAGCACGTCAAATCGGTTTCCGACCCCCTCGACCGCCGGATCGGCGGCCTGGAGGCGAAATCACGTGAGACCGATGCCACGCTCGCCAGCCACGAGAAAGACATCTCCGCCGCGGATGAGCGCGTCAAAAAGGGGCTGACGCCCGCGCCGGCGAAGCGGGGAAGGAGACGGCAAGCGCGGACGAGCGCCTCGGTGGGCTCAGCAAAGAGACGAATTCTTTTGGGCAGCAGACGGCAGACGCAAAAGCCCCTGCGAATCAGGGCATTACGCGTTCAAACGAGGTTGAGCAGAAGCTGTCCGAGCGGGTGACCGCGCTTGACAACTTTCAGGTCGCTGTATCCGAGAACGTGCTGTTTGCCATCGCCGAAAGTAGACTCTCGGCCGAAGCGAAAAAGCAGCTCGATACGCTAGCCTACCAAGCCTTAGGCCAGAAGCGCTATATGATTGAGGTACATGGCTTTACCGACAAGACGGGGAATGCGGCCATGAACCTCGATCTGAGCCGTCAGCGAGCCGACGAAGTGGTTCGTTACCTCACTCTGCAACACAAGATTCCGCTGTTCCGCATCTCGCAGCTCGGTTCGGGCTCCATGGTGCAGGTGGCCGATAACCGCACCCGCGCGGGACGCAAGCAGAATCGCCGCGTAGAAGTCCGAGTTTACGTGGCTGACCCGACCGACGGGAGAAAGGTCACGGCATCCGTCTCAAGCAGACGGTAAAAAGTTTCTCCTTGCCCGGAGTCTGGAACGCGGGCAGGGACGGGGAGCCGCTGTTCAGTGGCTAACTAAGCGAGGCAGTCAAAGCTCTGCAAAGGACGCTCCGGAGACCCGATGACTGCCTCGCTTTTTTCGTTTCCCTGGGTTCTAACCAGTATGGGGGGGATCCGAGTCTGGAACTGATCAGACCATTGGTACTAATGGAACCTGGGAGTAGGGTAAGGCATTCGCGTCAAAAATGCTAGCGCATTTTGCCGGACGCGGTGAAATTACCGGGTTTCTGCGACCAAGGCTCGCGCCAGCACCACCGCCCGGTCTGCCAGACTCTTCGCCGTCACCAAATCAGAAGCCCGCAGTTGCTGGGCCTGCTCGATAAATGAAAAGGCACCATCAGCGTTGGCGCGCTGCGTCTGACTGAGAACCTTGTCGCGGACCTCGGCCAAGCGTGACTGAGCTTGGTCGATCGCCACATAGATGGCGCGGTTAAACGCCACTTGCTGCCCCGCCGACAGTACGGGGGTTAACACAGTCGCGGACGGCTGCTCGGTTACCGGGGCATAGGGTTCCGCCGTTGTAGCCGAACCAACCGGCGGCCCAGCATTGGAGGCAGCCGGGGGAGCGGACGCAGTATGGACTGGTGCGGGCGGAGGCACCTTGGCAACCACACGCCTGGGGCGTCTGGCCGGCCGGGGAGCTGGCGGCGCTGGAGGTGGCTTTGCAGGAATTTCCGTTCTCACCAGAGGCGGCGGCGCTGGCGTAGCGGCCTGCTCTACTCTCGGTGGTGGAGGAACATGGGGATTTTCGATGGGTTTGGAGGGCTTCTTGGGAGGCGCCGCAATGATCGGCGGGGAGACCTGGTTTCTACGAAACAGTCCGCACGAAGGCAGGCACAAGCCAACGCATACCCCGATCGCTTCATTTGCCCGTTGCCTCCGCTGACGCCCCGAAGGCTGTCTGCTAAACACCAAGCTGTTCTCCAAGAGTACCACTGCTATCACGAAATTGGGGGGAATCTGGCGACGGCGGTGGATCACCAGCGGCGGGGAAGCGCAAACGGAACGTCGTGCCCACGCCTGGCTCGGTGGAAAAATCCACGGTTCCGCTGTGCAACTGTACGATCCGGAACGTCATCGCCAGTCCGATACCCGAACCTTTTTCTTTGGTGGTGAAGAAGAGGTTGAAAATTCTCTCGCGTAATTCTTGCGGGATGCCGGGCCCTTCATCAGCAACGGCGATGAGGACCTGATCGCCTTCGAGATCGACCGTCACATTCAGGCGGCCGCCTTGGGGCACGGCCTCCACGCCGTTGTTAAAAACGTTGATGAGCGCCTGCTTGATCAGATCTGCGTCACCGCGGACCCAGCCGCGCGCCACGCGCGCATCGAGGGCCACGGACACCGCGCCTTTTTCCGCGCCGGGCCAGACGAGCGTGGTGACTTGGCGGAACAGGTCGACCAGATCGACGTGTTTCAACTCCAGGTCGACGGGCCGGGTGAAGTCGAGAAACGTCTTCACCACGCGGTCAAGCCGCGCGATCTCACCGCCAATCACATTCAACTCATTCGAGACGCGGGCTTCGCCTTCGAGCTTGTCCTTGAGCAGTTCCAGATGCACGGCCATGGCGTTCAACGGATTCTTGATCTCGTGGGCCACGCCGCCGGTAAGGCGGCTGATGGCGGCCAGGCGCGTGGAGATATCGAGCTGGCTGAATAACTGGCGGCGGCCTTCAACGTCGCGGAGCGTCAGTAGCAGGCTGGGGCGGCGCCCCGGCTCTTCGAGCAAATCGATGTTGGCCAGCAAGCGCAGCGGCTCGGCGCCGGGACGTTCCAGCGAAATCGACGCTTCCCTGACGGGCCGGCCAGAGTCCATCGACTGGCGCACCAGTGCGCCGAGCGGCGAACCGGCCGGCAGCAGTTCATCGAGATGATGGCCCGCCATCTTGCGCGCCAGAATGCGCTCGGCCGAACGCGAGGCCCGCACCACGCGCCGGTCCGCATCGAACAGCACTACCCCTTCTTCCAGGCGCTCCAGCATGCCGTCGATGTTGTTGCGCATCTGCACCATGTCCTCGCGCACACCGCGGAACCGCTGCCCGAGCACCTCAATCTTCAAGGTCATGTCAGCGAACTTTTTGGGCTCGCCCACACCGGCCTTCAACGGCGGCAGCAGCGCCTCGCCGGTGGTGATCAATTCGATGCGCTGGCTCAGCCGGTTGAGCCAGTTCAGCCGCACGTTCGAAAAGACATAGGTAAAGGCCACGGTCAACAGCAGACTGAGCACAGAGAAGCCCGCCAGGGTCTGGACCTGTTTCTTGATCGCCTCCAGAATCATCGCACTTGAAACCAACACGCGCACATCGAGGATGCGCTTGGTGGGATCGAGCGGCCAAGCGAGTTTGGTCACCACTATGTAGTCCCGGGTTTCGCTGAGCACTTCGATGATGCGGTCCCACAGCGGCCGTTTCACCCAGTCTTCGAGCAGCGGCAGCGAGACATAGGTGCGCCGGCTGCGGTGATTGGACGAGGAAGTGAGGACGAGGCCCTCGTCATCGCAAAGCTGGATTTCCACGATGCCGCTGGAACTGACGATCGAACTGATAAACAACGCCGGCAGAAACGAATCGCTCGAAACCACCCGATGAATCGCCGCGCGGGTAGCTTCAAACGAGGTGGGCACCGGGCGCATGGCCGCGACGCTGTCCTGCACGCGTTGGGTAACCTGGAGGCGGGTTTGCTCCTTGATCGCCTCGGCGCGGTCTTGCACTTCTTTGAACTTGTCCTCGATCGTGTAGCGCAGGGTGGCGACGCACTGCATCGGCACCAGCATGGTCATCACCACGATGATCGAAATGCGGAAACGCGCCTTGAGCGACATACCTCAGTGCCTTGCGCTCACGCGCCTCCAGCCGCCGACGCGTCGGCCGCCCCGTATTCTTTGAGTTTGTTGAATAGGGTTTTGAGGCTGATGCCAAGAATTTCCGCCGCGCGCGTCTTGTTGTTCTTGGTGTGAGCGAGGGTTACCAGAATTAGTGATTTTTCAGCCTGTTCCACCGTGGTACCCACCGGCAGCGTAATCCCTTCGCCGGGCGCGGCTGGGGCCGCCAAGGGTGTGCCGCCGGACAACGGGGCGGAGACCGCCGCCGGGCCAGCGCCCCCGCAGCCGGAGGGTTGGCGCCTCCGCTCACGGCCGCCGTGACCGAAGACGGAAGATGCTGTGAGGTCAACACGCCAGAGCCAGCGATAATGGCCGCGCGTTCCAGTACGTTGCTCACTTCGCGCACATTGCCAGGCCAGTTGTGCCGCTGCAGCCTGGGAAGCACGTCCGGGTCCAGACCGGTGATCCGGATTTCGTGCTTTTGATTCATGCCGCGGATGATGGACTTGGCCAGCGCCGGAATGTCGTCGAGGCGGCGGCGCAGCGGCGGCAGTTCCAGGCCAAAGACATTCAGGCGGTATTAGAGATCCTCGCGCAGCATGTTCTTGCGGATCGCCGCTGCGGGCGGCCGGTTAGTGGCGGCGATGACGCGCACGTCCACCACCGCATCGGTCTTGCCACCCAGGCGGCGGACCCGCGAGTCTTCGAGCACCCGCAGAAGTTTCGCCTGCGTACCGATGGGCATCTCGGCCAGTTCGTCAAGCAGGAGCGTGCCGCCCTGGGCCAGTTCAAAGCACCCGGCGCGCCGTTCCACCGCATCTGTAAAGGCGCCTTTTTCGTGACCGAACAACTCACTTTCCATCAGCGTCTCGGGCAGCGCCGCGCAGTTGATCGCCACAAACGGGCCGCCGGCACGCGGACTCAACTGATGAATGGCGCGCGCCACTACCTCTTTGCCGGTCCCACTTTCCCCTGTCACCAGCACCGGCGCACGCGTGGGCGCCAACTGACGGATCAGCGAGAACACCTGCTGCAAGACTTCCGAGTTGCCCGCCAGTTCACCCAGCACGCCCTGGTAGCTCAACTGATGCCGCAACCCTTCGGCTTGTTCGGCCATCCGGCTTTGCTGCGACGCCCGCTCCAGCAGGAAGCGCAGAATGCGGCCCTGGATCGGTTTTTCGAGGAACCAGAACGCGCCGAGTTAGTGCGTCGTGTTCACGGCAGTTTCGATGTTGCCGAAAGCGGTGACGACGATGACCGGGAGGCTGGTGCCGCGGTCCTTCAGGCGGCGCATGAGTTCGGCGCCGTCCATGCGCGGCATCATCATGTCGGTGAGCATGACCTGGGGCTCTAACCCCTCGATCTTCTCAAGCGCGTCAACGCCGTCGCGGGCCGTCTCGGCGACGAAGCCCCAGCCGGTAACCATATTAGCCAGACCGGAGCACTGATTCTCTTCGTCGTCTACGATGAGAACCCGGGTGCCGGCCGAAACCGGGTGGGTAGCGGATACCCTTCCAGTTTAGCTCCGGCTACCGGCCGTGGCGATAATTTGCTGGAGCGAGCAGGTGTGCCGTACCGACGGAGGCCGCCTGCCAGCCATGCTGGCCGAGGTGGCCATGGTCTTGTTCACGCCAGTGCCGCAACTCATGCGCCGCGACGCGGGCCATGGCGCGGGCAAGCAGCAAGGGCAAGCGCGAACCGATCAAGTTCGCGATGGGCTGCTGGAACAGCTTCACATCTCCGGTCACTCGGCGTCTTTCGATCCGCGCCGCGCCCAAAGCCGTGGGCTCGGCTGCCAGCGGGCGCTCGAAGATGATGATCCGCACGGCGGCCTCGGCGGCCTTTTGACACGGAAGCACGCGCACCGGAACGGGCAGAGTGGCGGGCAACTGAGTGCGAAACTCGGCCTCGGTCAGAGGGTCAAGCCGCTCGCCGGGCGCCGCGCAAACCGGCACGTCCAGCGCCGGGCCGGCTACGGCCAAGGCAAGCGCGGGCAGGATCAACGCTGACATTGTTGCCATACGGTAACATAATCGCCACAAAACTGAAATATTCTCGCCGCTAGCTCGCTGTGCCACGCCTGATATAATTGGGACTTCGAGGGAGGCCCGTTGAAAGGCAACAAGAAAGTTATCGACTACTTGAACGAAGTTTTGCGGGCTGAATTGACGGCCATCAATCAGTACTTCCTGCATGCCGAGATGCTGAACAATTGGGGCTACCAGAAGCTTTACCAGCACACGCGGCGCGAGTCGATCGAAGAGATGCACCATGCCGAAGAGTTGATGGAGCGGATCCTGTTCCTGGACGGCACGCCGATCATGACCGAGACGTTTCCGCTACGGATCGGCGAGAGTGTGAAAGAGCAGTTTGAGAACGATCTCAAGCTGGAGATGGAAGCATTGCCGCGGCTGAACGAGGCTGTCAAGGCAGCCACCGAAGCCCGGGACAACGGCTCACGCGACCTGTTTGAGAAGATCCTGCTCGATGAGGAAGATCATGTGGACTGGCTGGAAGCGCAGCTCCACATGATCAAGGAAGTGGGCATCGAGAACTACCTGGCCACGCAGATCCACGCCGACCCGAAGCCGTAGGGCCCAGCCTAGAAGCCGAACAGCGACAACTGTTCTCCGACTGCTGCGGGATTCCGCAGTACCGCGCCTGTTTCGTCCACCAGCCAGCTCAACTCGCGCTGCGCCTCGCGCGCCAACTCCGTGTTGCCGTGGGCGGGCGCGCGCGCGATCACTTCACGAAACCAATACACGGCTTCGCGCGTGCGGAGCCGTTCGGCCAGGAAGCGCGCGTAGTTCCAACCCAACTCCAAACCCTCGGCGCTGTCATCGAAGGCGGCCAGCACTTCGCACTCGTCCATACGCACGCGCCAGGGCCGGAATGTTTCGGCCAGCGCCGCGCGATGCCGCGCCCGCTCCGCCTCATCCGGGGGCGCAATTCCCTGCCCTCGGGCGCGTAGCCAGAAGCCTGCGGCGTCGAGCGGGACGGCGGAGGTAACGTCGAGATCGAGCCGGCGCGCCAGCGAAAGAGGGAATCCGCCGGGTTGGCAGACGCCCGCCGGCAGGGGCGCGGCCACGGCAAGCCACGAATGGCGGCCTTCGGGCACAGCAGGAATCTCACCGTCCCACCCAGCGAGGACGATGAGCAAGCGCTCGGCACTCCCGGCGCGGTGTTCGGCCTCAGCCACGACAGTCTCCCAAGGCCGACCCATGGCGGGGATCCACAACACGCCCTGAAAGTGCGTGTCGGCCTGGAAGGCAAACGAGTGCGCCGCGGCTAACGCGGACGCGCCGGCAAAGGCAAGGCGACCCGGCCGGTCGACCAGTTCCTCCCACCAACTCTCGGGAAACGCATCGGCGGCACGCGCCAAGGACAATGCGCCCCGGTGTGACGGTTGTTGCGCAACCAGCCACCGCTCTACCCAACGCGCCGCTTCGAGCGCGTCGCCGGTGGACAGGAACGGACGGCGCTCCAGAAGTTTTGGATAATGGCAGGGATCAGCGCGCCAGACAGCCATCGGCGGTGCGCCGTTGTGTTCCAGCAGCGATTCCCAGTCTTCACGGTGCACAGGACCGGGCGGCGCGGAGATCGCGTCGAGAATCAATAGCACCGCGCTGGCCGAGGTGGCCTGTTCCCAGATGCTGGACACCGGCTCTTCGTCAGACTCCACCAGTAGCGCACCGGCGCCGAGATTACGTTCGAGGCGCGCGGCCAGAGCCGTCGCGGCGTCGCGATAGCGGGAGGTAAAGCAGAGGCCGAGTTGCATGGCGGAAAGCCCTCAGCATAGCGGCTATGCCGGCGCGTCCCAGTCGATTGCGTTGAGCAGTGCGCGGAGCTTTGCCCCAGGCGCGGATCAGGGCCTCGGGGTTCGCGCGGCGCTGCGCCACGGCGTCCGCCCAAGCCGCGCGCTGAGTGGCGTTCGTACAGAGCCAGCCAAGCAAATCGGCCACGCGTTCCGGATACCCGGCCGTGCGGAACAGCGCCTGCACGCGGGCGGCAGGGATCGAGGGAAAGAAGTCCGCGAGATCCAGACGCAGCACGGCGGCCTGTCCCACATGCGGCGCGGCGAACGAATGCACCGAGCGCCCGCGGCGGAAACCGTGCGCCGCGCCGTGCGCGGGGATGCCAGCGAGCACGCCATGCAGGATCCGGTGCTGCAGCATTTTCAGCATTGGCTTCGGCGATTCAACAAGGCGCACGCCGCCGGAGGATTTTGCGATGGCGCGGTAGAAGTAGTGATGAAGCGGCGCCGAGAGCCCGGCGCGAAGGCAGAGGCGGCGCGGGTCGGCGAACCACTCGAGTTCGCCCAGTCTCAGTCCCAACCAGTCTGCCAGGGCTGCGGTGGATTCAATCGCAGGCAGCGCCCACTTGCGCGCGGCGGGCACGGGCTGCATGCGGTGTGGCTCGGCAATCCAGTGCTGAATGCGCAGACGCGGCAGCAAACGCCGGAGCATGGGCTCGGTTTCGAGGAACGCGATCACGTCGCGCTGGCGCGGGCGCGTCTTCCCGGAGAACGCCTCGCGGTAACGGCGGGCGAGCGCTGCGATCCATGGCCGCGGCCGGCGTGCGCCTAACGCGTGGCCGAGGCATTGCGCCGCCGACACCACACCGAGTCCACGCCCGGCCATGAGCGTCTGAGCGAGGGCTTGCAATTTTTCGGAGTGCTGCCGCATAGAAAGAAAAGGCGACGGATTCTAACGAGTCTGACCTCACGGAGAGCTATCCGCTAGCGCAGCGAGCGCGCCGCTCCCGCGACGAAATGCAGGAACACCGTCATCCCCTGGGGTAACCCCAGAGAGGCTCAGTCTGGACCGGAGTCCGCCGGGCCGGCTTGGAAAACCGCCTCCTGTTGATGCTATCGAACAAACTGCGCAACGCCAACAGCGCCGTTGCCCAACGCGCAGAGGCGCGACCGACCTTCCTCAAATACAATGGCAGCGTGACACGACGCAGCCTCTTGACCGCAGTCCCGCTGGCCGCCGCCGCCCAAGGAGCGGACGGAGTGTCCGTAGCGCTCATCGAATCGGCCGAAGGCGACCATGTGTCCAACTACCGCCGCCTCGCCACGCGCACCGGCGTAGGCCGCTACGTGGCATGCGACGTAGCCGATGCCGCGAGGATGTTGGCGGACGTGAGACCTTCGCTCGTGGTGGTGTCTACCGAACCCGAACGGATGCCGGAAGCGGCGAAGACTGCTCTGCGTGCCGGGGCTCACGTGATCGTGGATAAACCTGGCTGCACCGGACTCGACCAGTTCGAGGAGATGGCGCGCGTGGCTGACCAGAGTCAGCGGCGATTGATGCTGGCCATGGCCACGCGGCTGGACCCCGCCGCCGTGAAGGCCATGGAAGTGATACGTTCCGGTTGGATCGGCAAGGTGTACGGCGCCTCGATGGTATGGGTGGCCGACCAGACACGCCTCCACAACCCGGCGTACCAGAAGACCTGGAAGGTGTCGAAGAAGCGCAGCGGCGGCGGCAAGCTGATCTTCCACGGCGTGCACTATCTGGACCTGCTGCAATCGCTCACCGGACAGCGCATCGCGCGCTTGAGCGCCTTCTGCCGCAACGTGGGTGGCGCGCCGTCGGAGGTGGAAGATGCGGCGGTGGTTTCGATGGAACTTGAGGACGGCGCGGTGGCGACGCTGAACGCCGGCTACTACCTGGACAAAGGCTACGACAGGGAGATCCGGCTCTACGGCTCGCACGGCTGGCTCCGGTTCAATACGCGAGTAGAGTCTATGCTTGAGTGGTACTCGACGCACCCGGCCGCACCACGCGGGGTGCAGCAGTTCCGCCCGGGGGAGCGGGCATCCGTTTACGATCTGATGCTGCAATCGGCCGTGGATTCGGCGGCGGGCAAGGGCGAATGGTTCATCGCGACGAAGGAGTCGCTTGCCGTGTTGCGCGTGGCGTTCGCCGCGTACAGATCGGCGGAGTCAGGCAAGAGCGTGACGGTGAGCTGAGGAGGTCAGCGCCTACTCGATGTAGCCGAGTTGCTTCAGCGTCTCGTGCGGCTGCTTTTCATCAAACTGGATGAAGGCGTGCTTTTGCCGGCCGTGTTCGAGCAGCACCGCGCAGGGCGGGTCAGTAAACTTGAAGCGCTCGCGCAGGGCGTCCACTTCGGCGGCCACCGGCGCCTTGAGTCCGGTGTCCTTCAGGAACTGGCCGGCAAAATGCGGGACTCGCGTGGGCACGGTAATCACCTTGACGTCTTTCCACGCATAGTCTTTCATGCGCTTGGCGGCTTCAAAGCAATGCATGCACTCGGGGTCAAAGAAGTACAGGAAGACTTTGCCCGCTTTCACGGTGCCGGGCTGGCCGTCGATGGTGAGCTTGTCCGGCGCTTCAATGCCGGACTGCTGTGCGAGGTTGATGCCGTAGCTGGCGCCGGCGAACACGCAGACCACGCCAAGAATGAACGACGCGGCGCGGACGCCGCTGGACGGCCGAGCCCAGTGCGCCACGGCGAGGGCCATCAACAGCCACAGCAGGTCCACCACGAAGAACATCGGCCCGACGGCGCGCTTGAGCCAGGGAAAACACGAGCACTCCGCGCCGCGAAGCACGTCGTACTTCAGCCCCACGAAGATGATGAAGATCACCAGCAGCAGCGCGATGATGAACGCGCCCCAACGCCGGAAGCGCGGAATCAGGATCAACACGCCCCCGAACAACTCCGATACACCAACGGCTAGCGTGCCGGGCATGCTGAGTTCACCAGGGACAGTCATTTGAATCAGCCGGGCGGCCCAATCGAGCGGAGCGCTCAACTTCCACGCACCGGAGACGGCAAAGAGCACGGAAAGGAAAATCGCAGAGAACCAACAGGCAATCACCTGCCAGCGCGGCTGGTGCGGTAAAGACGTTTCCATAATGCTTATAGTTTAGGACGCTTCACCGCGCGATAAGATAGGAAATTCGCAATGGCCAGTTCTCCGGTGACTCCGCAACTCGAGCAACTCGGGGATCGCCGTTTTTCTTTTTACCCGCCCATCGTCGGCATCGAGCACAACGAGTGGGTGTTTTGCGAAGCCAACTGGTCTGAGATCCAGGTGCGCAACGCCAAGACGGACAGCGAGCTTTGGATCCCGCGAGCCTACGTGGGTGAAGTATCGAAGGTGGAAGAGCC
>Ga0194119_10005455_pt1 | contig 18971 bp, 20 predicted proteins | sample TA2MahC100mmetaG_FD_148620 | JGI IMG/M metagenome (GOLD analysis project Ga0194119, IMG submission 148620) | Freshwater microbial communities from Lake Tanganyika, Tanzania - TA2015018 Mahale Deep Cast 100m | ecosystem: Environmental > Aquatic > Freshwater > Lake | place: Tanzania: Lake...
CCGATCTCGCTGATCGACAACCCGTCGCGAAACCTCAAACGCCGTATCTTGCCCAACATGTCCATGGTGATCATCTCCTTTTGCCCTGCCCAAAAAACGGGCAGGCAGGTTAATCACCCTGGTCAATTTTCAGCGCGCACAACCCCAGAAAACTGGTCAATTTTCAACGCGCAGCAACACCATTGGCCGAAGGTTCTTGAAGCGCTGAGCCGCGGGCTGGGCAGGACGAGGTGAAAGGCCCGTGCCCTGAGGGCGTGAAGCGCCAGTTCGGCGAGGTCTACATTGATCGGCCGGGACTGGGTTTCCGACAAGATGGCAACCGCGTCACCCGCCCGTACGCCGCAGAGCGTGAAGACCTCAGTAAAGCAGTCTATCCATTTACCTTCTATGCGTTCGCGTAGCACGTGTGTCTCTCGGTCTGCGCGCTCGTCGCCCGCATCAAAATGTTGGCAACTCGCGAGGAATCATGAACTGGCCCTCGCCCCAGGATTCGGTGTACGTTCGTTCGCCACCCGCCACGCCGAGAACCGCCTCCAGCACGCGCTCACCCGCCGCGTCGAGAGTGATCCGCCCCTCGATCAGATCGACCAGCGCCACATCGATTCCATCAGACCATCGGCTGACGGTATCCGGGTTGCCGCATACCTTGAGCGTAGGGGCAAGCGGGTTACCCGACGGATTGAAGACACCCATTGAAAACAGCGTGATCTGCGCCCCGGCTGCCACCATCCCGGTGATCGAACAGGGGCTGAAAAACGGGGTATCCATAAAGGAAAGCCCGGCCTGCGAGGGGGGTTGTCCAAAATTCAGACAGTCGACGAACGATGCGCGCCCGATCTTGCATAGCGCCCCCATGGTCTTTTCGACAAGCGTGGTGAGACCTGCTTCGATGTTTTCTGCGGTGGGATTGGTGCCCCGATACCGGTCACCATCGCTGGTCATACGCGACTCGGTGCGGGCGATTCGGTCGATGATTCGTTCTGCGATATCGGCATTGGCCGACTGGGCGCGCACCACCTCTTCGCCGCCTATGAACTCTGCGGTTTCTGAGACGATCACGCTCGCGCCAAGCGCGACGGCGCGATCTACAAACCGTCCAATGGCCGGATTGGAACATACCGCACTGGAGGCATCCGACCCACCGCATTCGAGTGCGAAGGTGAGGCGGGAAAAGGCGCACCAGCCGCGTCGCATGGGCTTTAGCAAGGCAGCGAGGTCGGTCAGCGCGTTTACGATTTGAACAATTGCGTCGTTGATACCTTGATGCGCCATCACCGCCAGGACGCGTACGGGCGTGGTCTGGCCTTCCAGCCGCTTTGCCCAGCGTTGTGCCGTACTTCGGTCATGGCACAGAACGACCGCTGCTCCCACGTTGGGATGGCTGATGAGCCTGAAGAGCACCTCATCCTGAAGCGCTGCATCGACGGTTTGCAGTCCGCGCTGAAACTCGCCTTGTATCCGTAAGACAGGGTCAGTACCCGGTCCCCTCGCAGCGTCGAACCGCTCTGCCGACAGTTCGGCGATTCGATTGGCAAGCGCCACCGTGGACACCAGGGCCAGGTGATTGCGCACTCCGACCCGGCCGTCCGCACGAACGTAACCCGCAAACCCCGGCGGTGAGTCAGCGGCAGTTATGGATGTGGACATGGTCGCCCATTTCAATGGCCCGGGTGGCATGCCCGATGGTCACGCCATATTTGATGACAGGCTCGCCCTCGGCGATATTTCGCGTGGCGGCCTTGTGTCCGAAGGCGATTGGTTCGCGCAGTCTGAGTCCGCAGCGCGTACTCGGTTCGTCAACCAGATCGTCGATCAGCGTAACGACATTATCGGAGGGGTGAACCTGAAGCGCGATTCGTGGCACGCGGCGGGTCTTTCGGAACTGAACGGGCAGAGTGTTGAGAGAGCGCATCTAGTGTATCTTCGCGGCCAAGGCACAACAATCCCGGAGACCCTCATCGTCAAGCGCTTGCGCCACGCTGCACTGCTCATGCTGCCCTGGTGCCTGCTGATCGCAGCTTGGCATGCGGTTGCGGTGTCGGGTCTGGTCAATCAGGGGCTGATGCCCACGCCTGCCCAGGTCGGGAGCAAGCTCACGAGCCTTTTATTTGGAGATCGGCTCGCCATCGACATTCTGCGATCGACGCAGCGCGTCACGCTGGGCGTGCTCCTTGGCATCCTGCTTGCCGTGCCAGTTGGGTTTTTGATTGGCTGGTACCGGAGTGCGCGCACTTTTCTCGATCCGCTCATCAACTTCTTTCGCGCTCTTCCGCCGATTGCGCTGATCCCGCTGGTGGTGGTTTATTTCGGTATTGATGAGCCTGCGAAGGTCATCATCCTTTTTTACGCGAGCTTCTTCGCAGGTGTCATCGTCATGTATGAGGGCGTGGCACAGATCAGTCCCATCTTCATCAAGGTGGCGCGTACGCTGGGAGCGAGCGACCGCGAGATCTTTTTCAAGGTGATTGTGCCGCTTACCATGCCGCATATCCTCACCGCGCTGCGGGTGGCCCTGGGTGTGGCGTGGGCGACGCTGGTGGCCTCCGAACTGGTGGCGGCTCAGCAGGGCCTTGGGGCGCTTATTCAAAGTGCCGGATCGTTTTTCCAGATCGACGTGATTTATGTCGGAATCGTTTGTATCGGAACGGTTGCTCTCAGCATGGACCTTGCGCTGCGCGCGCTCACCCGCCGGCTGATTCGCTGGCAGGACCGGGTGGAGGCCCAATGAAGGAGAGTGTGTTGTGAGCGATCCCCGTATCGTTTTTGACGACGTGTCGGTGGATTTCGAGACCGAGCGTGGCGTGCTTCGCGTGGTGGAAGGTGTTTCTCTTTCCATTTACGATCAGGAGTTTATTTGCATCGTGGGGCCATCAGGCTGCGGCAAAACCACGCTCATGAATATCGTGGCGGGATTCGTGCGACCAAGCTCCGGGAGCGTTACGCTGGACGGGCAGCCTGTTGCCGGGCCAGGGCGCGACCGCGGCGTGATATTCCAGGAATATGGTGTTTTTCCCTGGTTGAGCGTGCGCGACAACATCCTGTTCGGCCTGCGACTCAAAAGCAGCCGTGTGCCGGCGTCCGAGCAGCAACGCGTGTGCCAGAAATATCTCGAGCTGATGGGGCTTGCCGATTTTGCGCAGGCATTTCCGAAAACGCTTTCAGGTGGCATGCGGCAGCGCCTGGCCATTGCCCGCGCGTATGCGGCCCAACCTGATTTTCTGCTGATGGACGAGCCTTTCGGCGCACTGGATGCGCAAACACGTTCCAGGATGCAGACGCTGCTGCTTGAAGTGCTTGAACGGGAAGGCAAGACGGTGATGATGATCACCCACTCGGTCGATGAGGCGGTTTACCTCGCCTCGCGAATCGTGGTGGTCACCGCCCGACCCGCCCGCATCAAGACCATCATCGATGTTCCGTTTGCTTACCCGCGTCGGGAGGGGCTTCATGAAACACCGGAGTTCGGTGCACTCAAGGCTCACGTACGCGATCTGGTCATGGCCGAGTACGAGGTACAGCAACAACTCGGCTCAGCCGCTTCGAATGCCGCCTGAAGTGCAGTGTCGCTGTACGATGGCGGGATATGGCCTCTTCACCAACACCGCCGGCCGAGACCGGCAAAGGGAGACAAGATGAGTCACCGGATCAAGACCGACCGCCGCCAATTGATGGTGGCAGGGGCTTCGGCCCTGGGCCTGGCAGGCGTGGGTGCCCCCGCCATTGCACAGCAGCGAACCCGGATCCGGGTCGGCTACGTGGACACGCTTGCGGTCACCGGCCAGATCTGGACCGGTGTGCATCGTGGCCATTGGGCCAATGAAGCGATCGAGTTTGATCCGGTGAAGTTCAACACCGGGCTTGAACTGTTCAACGCCATGATTGGCGGCAGCCTGGACATGCTCTCCACAGGCGCGGTCATTTCGAACTTCCCGGCGCGCGGACAGGGCAAGGCTTTTCTTATCAACAATATCGAGTTCGCCACCGCGCAGCTTTGGGTTCGTGAAGACCAGGGCATCAAGAGCTGGGCAGATTTGAAAGGCAGAAAAATCGCGACCACGCTCGGCACGACTGCCCATGTGTTTGCGGATGCAGCGCTACGTGCCAACGGTCTCGACCCGGCCAAAGATGTTGAACTGGTGAATCAGGGCATGCCGGTAGCGGTGACCAGTTTCATTTCGGGCGCGGTGCCTGCAGTGGCGCTGTGGGTGCCCTTCAATATTCAGGTTCGGGCCCGGGTTCCGTCGGCCAAAATGCTGGTCGATGCCTCGGCTTATTTCCCGAAGTCGGCCATTGTGGGAGGCTGGGCTGTGCGAGCCGATTACTACGAAAAAAATCGTCCCATTCTCGAGCGTGTCGTTCGCGGTTGGGCGGCCTCCAACGACGATCTGATTCGCAACTCCGGCGAGATCCTGCCGGTGATCCAGGCCAAGAACTACGCCCAGGTTCCCCTCGAGGAGCTGCAGGAGCAATTCAAGGCCTCGCGCTATTACCCCGCTGCCGAATGGCGCAAGCTTTACCAGGACGGTACCGCTCTGGGCTGGTTGCAACAGGTCACTGATTTTTATGCGCGGGTGGGCGGCATCCAGAATCCGGTACCGGCGAAGACCTACTTCGACACCTCTCTTCTCCTCAATGCCGTAAAGGGCTGAGGAACCTCTCGTGTCAGCGGGTCGCTGGGATCACATCATCGTAGGTGCCGGATCGGCTGGCTGCGTACTGGCTAATCGGCTGGTTCGCGCTGGTCGCCGGGTCCTGCTGCTGGAGGCTGGGGGCCCGAACGGCGCCTTCTGGCTGCGTTTGCCGGTAGGCTATTTCCGCACTATTTTCGATGAGCGCTATTCGCGCCTCTTCGAAATCGAGGCGCAGGCCGAGACCGGGAGTCGACGCATCATCTGGCCGCGCGGGCGTATCGTTGGGGGCTCGAGCTCGATCAACGGCCTCATCTACATTCGCGGTCAGCATGCGGACTATGACGATTGGGCGGCCGCTGGGGCAACGGGTTGGTCTTATCGCGAGGTATTGCCCTATTTCCGCCAGTCGGAACGCTTTAGAGGTCCGGCGAGTGAATACCACGGCACCGACGGGGAGTTAGGTGTAAGCGAGTTGCGTAACGATGATCCCAGTTGCCTTGCATGGCTCGAAGCGGCGGAACAGTACGGGTTGCCAGCCAATCCTGATTTCAATGCGCACACCGAGTTCGGTGTAGGCCGCTACCAGTTGTCGATTCGCGGGCGCTGGCGCTCCAGCGCAGCCGCTGCGTTTTTGAATCCGGTAAGAGAGCATGCTGGTCTGTCGTTGCAAACCGGCGTCCTGGTCTCACGCGTGCTCTTCGAGGCGGGGCGTGCCGTAGGTGTCCAGGCACGTGTCAACGGCGAGACGAAGCAGTGGCGTTGCGAGGGCGATGTCATCTTGTCCGCAGGAAGCCTGCAGTCACCGCAGCTGTTGCAGCTTTCCGGCGTGGGGCCAGCCGATCATCTGCGCGCACTTGGGATTCCGGTGATCCATGACGCCGCCGAAGTGGGCGAAAATCTTCAGGACCACTATCAAGCCCGGACGATTGTGCGCCTGCAGAATCCTGTCTCGCTCAACAACCAGGTTCGGAGCGCCACAGGGCTTGCCCGCATGGGCTGGCAGTGGCTGGTCAACGCGCGGGGGCCTCTGACTGTGGGCGCCGGGCAGGTGGGAGGGTTCGCCTGTACCTCGCAGGCGCTGGGCGGCCGGGCCGACATCCAGTTCAATGTGATGCCGCTCTCGGTTGACAAGCCAGGAACGCCGCTACACGACTATCCGGGCTTTACGGTTTCGGTCTGTCAGTGTCGGCCAGAATCGACCGGATCTGTCCGGATTCGAAGCAGCGATCCCGCTGAGGCCCCGCGCATCACCGCCAACTATCTGCGCGAGTCACGTGACCTCAAAACGCTGGTAGATGGGCTTCAGATGTGTCGTGAAATCTACCGACAGCCGGCATTTGCCAGCCGTTGGGTGGAGGAGAAGCTTCCCGGTGAAACCGGTCTGGAAGATTTTGCGCGTCGGTTCGGCGGGACCGTGTTTCACCCAACTAGCACCTGCCGGATGGGCAGTGACATGAGAGCCGTGGTCGACCCCCAACTGCGCGTACAGGGCGTGGAAGGTTTGAGGGTCATCGATGCGTCGGTCATGCCGCGCGTGGTGTCGGCCAACACCAATGCAGCGACCATTATGATCGGAGAGCGTGGGGCATCGCTTTTGCTGGGCACCTGACTGATTTTCATCGTGTCTAACGCCCTGCTTCAGGTCGTCTGGTTCAAGCGCGATCTTCGACTCCATGATCACCCCGCGCTCAACGCGGCGGCCATGCGCGGCCCGGTGCTGGGGCTGGTGGTGTTCGAGCCGTTGCTCTGGGCGCTTCCCGATGCGAGCGGGCGGCATGCTGCGTTCTACGCTGACTGTCTCGAAGAGAGAGTTCATGCGCGACGCCCGCCTGGCGGGGTTACCAGTGCTGGTGCTGGAGGGCGAGATGTCGGCACTGCTTGAGCGGCTTCGACTGTCGCTTGGCAATTTTTCTCTGCACAGCCACGAGGAAACCGGCAACTGGGAAAGCTTTCAGCGTGACCGCAGAGTGCTCGCCTGGTGTCGGGCGAGCCACATCGAGTAGCAGCAGTTGCCACAGAACGGTGTGGTGCGTGCGCTCCGGTCGCGCGATGACTGGTCGCGGCTCCATCACGCTCGCATGTCGTCGCCCGTTCTCGCGCCACCTCGATTCTCTGCGTTACCAGCTGCCCTTCATCCCCGTCTGGCGGATCAGCTTTCTGCCGCTTCCTCCCCGACTGCGCTCCGCCCCTGGCGGCTGCCACGAACAGTCGCGTCTGGATGCCTGGCGCAAGGGACGAACCGGATTTGCCTTTGTGGACGCCTGCATGCGTTACCTTGCGCACACCGGCTGGATCAATTTTCGAATGCGCGCGATGCTCACCTCGTTTGCCAGTCAGCACCTCTGGCTGCACTGGAAGCTGACCGGCGAGCATCTGGCCCGGCAGTACACCGACTATGAGCCCGGAATTCACTGGCCGCAGGTTCAGATGCAAAGCGGCACCACCGGCATCAATACGATCCGCATCTACAACCCCGAGAAGCAGCGGCAGGACCAGGATCCCGGTGGCGAATTTGTAGCGCGCTGGGTGCATGAGTTCGGTCAGGCAAGCTATCCAGCCCCTATCGTTGATCATCTTGCAGCGGCGCGTGCAGCCCGCGATCAACTCTGGAGTTTGCGCAAGGCGCCTGAATCGACCGAGGCGGCCACTAAGATCTTCCAGAAGCACGGCAGCCGTAACCCTACGCGTGAGGGGGTGAGACGTCGTGAGGCTGCGGCCAACGCCATCCCGGTCGCGTCCGGCCCCGCGGTGGGTGGACAGCAGACGCTTGATTTCTGAGGCGCGCCCCGGCCCTAGGCCGGGTCTTTTACCGGCGCCATCTTCTGCGATATCACAACGATTGCAAGCAGTGCCAGGCCAATCAAATCAGTAATGGATCCTGGTTTGATGAGCGCAAGGGCTCCAATCACAAGCAGCACACGGTGCCATGCGCGCGTGGGCCCCGCGAACCATCCAAACAGCCCGCCCGCCAGTGCAATGACACCGACTGTGGCCGACAGCACTGCGAGCAGTACCTGGAACCACTGATCACCCCAGTCTTTGACGAGCAGCAGGAGAGACGGTTCATAGACAAACATGAAGGGCACGATATAAGCCGGTGCGGCGGCGCGCATTGCGGCAAAGCCCGCTGCCCACATGCTGGTTTTTGCGAGCCCGGCCGCAGCAAAGACCGCAAGTGCCACCGGCGGCGTGATGGCTGACAGGATCGCAAAGTAGAGCGCAAACATGTGAGCGGCAGGCGTTACCGCGCCGAGCTTGATCAGTGCGGGCACGAGCAGCGACACCATCACGATGTATGCCGGCGTCGTGGGCATGCCCATGCCGAGGATGATGCCCGCGATTGCTGTCAGGAGAAGAGCCAGAAACAGGGCGTCTTTTGCAAGGCCTATCACCGCCTGTGTGAATTCGATGCCCAGCCCGGTAATGGTGACGCTGCCAATGACCAATCCTGCGCAGGCGCAGGCCATCGCGACCGCGAGGGTGTTTCGCGCACCGTCATTCAATGCCTCGAAGACGGTTTTCCAGGTGATGTCGGCGCGGGTGCTTGCGCGGAGCAGCGCAAGCGGAATGCAGAACAACGCACCGATCAGCGCGCAGAGGGGCGCCGAGTAGCCCGCGGTCAGCCCGATCAGCACGACGAGAATGGGGATAAAGAGATGACCGCGCTCGCGCATCACGGCACTAAACCGGGGCAGCTCCGACTTCGGTACCCCTGCGATCTTGTAACGCCGCGCTTCGAAGTGCACCGCGGCAAAGACGGATACGTAGTAGAGGAGCGCTGGTATGAGAGCCCATAGCGCAACCTGCGCGTAGGGTACCGCGAGGAACTCGGCCATTACGAAGGCCGCCGCGCCCATGATTGGGGGCATGATCTGGCCGCCCGTTGACGCAACCGACTCGACAGCCGCAGCAAACGAGGGCCGGAAGCCTGTCCGTTTCATGAGCGGTATCGTGATTGGCCCATCAACCATTACGTTGGCGACTGCGCTGCCCGAAACCGTTCCAAAGAGCGAGGAGCTGATCACTGCCACCTTCCCTGGTCCGCCCGCGCTGCTACCGGTGAGGGACATGGAAAAATCCATGAAGAGCTGGCCGGTGCCACTCCGTTCCATGAAGGATCCGAACAACACGAAGAGCATCACGTAGGAGGCTGAAACGCCCAGGGTGGATCCGAAGATGCCCTCTGTGGAGAAATACAACTGCTCCATCAGGACCGGTATTTTTACCTGCGTGAAGATTGCGGCATAGACGATGAACACGATGGCGGTAAGCGGTAGTGCCCAGCCGATCACTCGCCGGGTGCCCTCGAGAACCATCAGTACTGCAATCACCGTCCAGAACTGGTCTGCCCAGGTGAGATCGTCAATGTAAAGGATGCGGCCGGTGAAGTAATCGTAATTGATGAAGATGTACAGCACCGCACCACAGGCGAGTGTGAGCAGCAGCAGATCGAGGACACGGCCAGGTGCGCTCGGACGCTTGATGCTTGGGTAAAGCAGAAAAACCAGCGCCATCGCAAACATCAGATGGATGCCGCGAAAGATCACTGCGTCCGGCGGGCCGAAGGCCGCGGTGTAGATGTGGTAAAGCGACATGGCGACCGCCAGGGTCGACACGATGGCGCGAAGAACACTACCGGTGGGTAGCGCGGCTGCCTGTTCGTCTGACATGAATACTCCGCAAACAGGCGCCCGGTCAGGCACCCGTCAGGTGAAGTCGATCAGCGCGCGCCGGCCTCGCGGTAATACTTCTCCGCGCCGGGGTGCAGAGGGACCCCAATATCGGTTGCCATCATCTTCGGCGTGAGCCCGGCGATGGGTTTGACCACGGCAGCCATGGCATCGACGTTGGTCGCCATCACCTTGGTCATGGCGTAGGCAGTCGCCTCGGGCAGGTCGCAAGACACCACCACGTGGGTGAGGTAGGCGATGACCGGTACGTCGTCGTTTTGCTTAGGATAGGTGCCGGCCTTGATGATCTGCCGGGTGTAGCCGGGGTTGGACTTTGACAACTCGGTCATGGTTTTGTCGTCAACCGGAACCATTTTGATGTCGCGTGCGCTTGCCAGATCCATGACGCTGGACGCGGGCGCGGTGGTGCCGAGCGTGAAGACGTGAGCATGACCGTCCTTCAACATGGAGACCGCATCCGTGTAGCTTGCCTGAAAGCTGGCTCGGCTCAGTTTCTTGTAATCGAGTCCATTCAACTCGAGCACGGTTGCGGTGAGCAATTCGGCGGTGTTGCCTCGGGGCTGCGTGACCAGCGACTTGCCCGCCAGATCGCGAAATGAATTGATTTTTGCGTCGGCAAGCGCCACCACCTGAAAATATTGCGGGTAGAGGTTGGCCAGTTGGCAGACCTTGGTGACCTTTTTTGGATACGGCTTGTTGCCGGCGATTCCGTCGTAGGTAGTGGACGAATTGGCCATCCCGATCTGCGCCTTGCTTTCATCGATGCCCCGAACATTGCTGATGCCCGCGCCCGGAGTCGTTTGGATCTGCAGGCCGGGAATGGCTTTCTCCCAAAGTCCTTTCAGTGCCCCACCCAGAGGGATCCACGCACCTCCCTGCGGTCCTGTCATGAATGTGAGTTGCTGGGCACTGGCCGTGCCTGAGGCAAGGCCGGCCAGCAGCACGGCGAGGGCGCTGAAGTGGCTGAATCGGTTCACGTGTGTCTCCTTTGCTTGACGGATCAATCGTAGATGGACGTGTCGCTCTGCTGGCATCATAGCCGCCGCGCGATCGATTGGTAACCCCGGCGGGATTTGATCGACACAATTGTCGCCGCGACGCGACCCGGCATCGAAGCCCGCCTGAAGCAGCCCATGGTGGTGGAGAACCGCACCGGAGGCGGTGGCCAGATTGGCATGCAGGCGATTGCCTTGGCTGCGCCCGATGGCTACACCTTTGGCATTGTGCCGTCCAACACCATGGTGATCAGCCAGTTCCTGTTCAAGTCTTCGATTGATCCCTTGCGCGACTTCGTGCCAGTAACCGTGTTGGTCGATGTGCCGCTACTCCTCGCAGTCACCGCCAAGCATCCGGTTCCCAACAATGCCTACGCCCTGATCGCCGGCGGCAGTGTCATTTCGTCCAGCTCGTCTGGCAACTCGTCGGGGTATGCCAATCCCAAGTAGTTCTCCCGATTCAAGGGCAGGCCCGCCTTCAGAAGCAACCGAAGTACGAAGTCTGAGTCGCGGTCGTAACTGGGGCCATCGATATCACGCTGCGAGCGCAGGTTGGCGCCGAACAGCACTCCAGTCGTCGGTTGCGCCGCGTCGTCGACCGAAGTCTGCCAACCTTGCCAGATAAGCTTACCCATCACGCCCCCATAGCGCTGATCTGCGGTCAGAAAGCATCGCACCGTTCACCGATCGGATCAAGCCGGTGATCAACCCTGACGGAACACCATACACACCGGGCTCCCGCATGCCTGCACCAGCCCCGTGGAGCTAAGCAGTCCCGGCAGGGTCGACTGCGACGGTAACAATGCGGTCGTCGTCCTCGTTGAGCACATGCATGAAGCGTCCATCGGGTGTGAGCGCAAAAAAGCGCGGTGTCCTGCCGCCGCTGTGCATGGACTGGACCACCTTCACGCGGCCCGTGGCTTCGTCGATGGCCAGCACGGCGATAGTGTCCTCGCCGCGGTTGGATGCGTAGAGCGTACGGCCCGAAGGGTGTACCTCGATCTCCGATGCACGGCTGTTCCCGGTATAGCTGTCGACCAGAATTGACGTGATCTGAAAGGGCGTCAGCGCCCCGTCCTGCGCGTTGAGGCGGCAGGCTGTCACCGTAGAGTCGAGTTCGTTCACCACATAGGCCCAGGGCTGATGCGGGTGAAAGGTGATATGGCGCGGCCCCGAGCTCTCGCGGGCCTGCATTTCCGGGTGGCGCGCGGGAATCAGGCGACCGCCTTCGAAGCGGAACACGAACACTTTGTCCAGCCCCTTATCGGGCACCACCACAAATCTCCCGCTGGGGTCGAATGGGTTGAAGTGCGGCTTGGCAAAGGGCTGTTCCTTGCGGTGCGGGCCGGGTTCGCCCTCAAGCTGTACCAAGTGGCTCAACGTCCCCACCGAGCCGTCAGCCTCGATGGGCAGTACAGCCAGCGAACTGGTGATGTGGTTGGAAACCACAACAAATTGTTCGTCGGGGCTCAGCGCCAGGTGCACCGGATTCCTGCCCTGGGTGCTCTGGCGGTTGAGCAAGGCAATCCGCCCCGAGGACGCATCGACTGTGAAGCTGCTGATGTCCTCGCCGTCCCCGTGCACGGCGTAGAGCCGGTCACCGGCACGGTTGAGTGCAAGGAAGGAGGGGTTGACCAGGTCTCCGTGGACCTGCACAAGCTCCAGCGCGCCCGACGCGTCATCGCAGCGGTACACGCTGATGCCATCGCCCCTTGCGTTGCGTTCGCGGGTGGTTCGGGAGCCAACGTAGGCAAACATGCGTGGTCCTCAGGCGGCTGGCGCCACCGAGGCGCCCTCGATGCCATGGCGCGCCAGGGCCTCGCTCACAAAGCCGCTGGCCTTCATGTCCTCCACGAACCGCGCTAGACAGGCGGCTGCGTCGGCGCCGCGCGACTTGGGGGTGCCCATGGCCTGCTGGATCACCATGAAGCGGCCGGGCAGCAAGCGATGTCCTGCGAAGCGCTGGAGGTCGGCTTCCAACTGCTGCTTCACGCCAGCGGCCACCTCCAGCTTCTGCTCGACGAACACATCGACCACAGTAGGCGAGGTTGGAGCGCGCACGATCTCGGCTTGCTTGAGCTCGCGCGTAAGGAAGAGGTCATAGGCGCTTCCCTTTCCGACGACCACACGGGTCCCGGGACGGTCCACCTCTTGATTGGCGCGCAGGGGGGATGCGTCCGGCACCAGGTAGCTGCCCTCGATCAGCACATAGGGCGCCGTGAAGGCAATGCCCTCGCCCCGCAGCGGGTCGATGGCGAAAAAGCCGATGTCGGCCTGCTCGCCGCGCACCGCTTCCACCGACTTGCCGGCAGCATCAAACACCACCAGTTCGATGTCTACGCCCAGGCGTTGGGCAAACGCACGCGCCAGGTCGATGGACACGCCGAAGGGCTCGTTCGTCTGCGCCTGCTTGTTGGCCAGGATGGGGTTGCCCAGATTGATGGAGGCGCGCAGCTTGCCGGTGGGTGTGAAGGCCTCACGAATGGCAGTGGTCGGTGCGGTCATGGCTTGAGGAGCTTTCGGATTTTCTGGTGGTTCTTGAGCGTGCGGTCCAGATGCCCTCGCATGGCTTCGGCTGCATCGGCGTTGCGTCCGGCTTCAAGGAGATCCAGCAGCCGCAGGTGCTGGTGGCAGTGTTCGGTGTAGCGCTTACGGTCCTGCATGGATCGGTAGGAGATCAGGCGCCGCACACGGTTGACGCGCCGGATGGTGTCAATGAAGAACGGATTGCCCGAGGCTTCCACCAGGCACTCGTGAAAGCGCACACCGCGTTCGTGCAGTTGGTCGGGGGTGTCGGTTTCGATTCCGCCGTCTAGCAAGTGATATTCGGCAGCGCGGCACTGTTCGATCACGCGCGGCGCAAGCCGGTAGCCGGGCTCCATCAGCGCAGCTGGCTCCAGCGCCAGGCGCAGCCGGTAGGACTGCAGAAGACTGTCGGGTGTGGTCAGCATGGCCGAGAACTCCCAGCCATAGCCTGGCTTCTTCTGCGCCCAGCCTTCCTGAGAAACGCGGTGCAAAACGGCCTGAAGTTGCGCGGGGGTGAGTTCGTAGCGCGTCCGCAATTGCGCCTCAGACACGGTCTCGGGCAACTCGCCCTTGAGCAGGTCGTCAGCCATGCTGAAGTAGGCGCTCGATGCGGCGTCGACCGCGCCCAGCCCCAGTTTTTTGCGCACTGTGGGGTTAGCAGTGTCCACCGCTTTGGCCAGAAAGTAGCCCCGGTTGGTCTGGCGCTCCAGGATGCCTTTGTCGTGCAGGAAAGCCAGTGCCTGGTTGACGGGGGTGCGCGAGACCTTGAGCTGGTCAGCAAGCCATTGAGCGCGCAAGTGGGCGCCGATCTCCAGGCCTTGCTCGCGCACCAGCGCCAGCACCCGTGCGGGAATGTTCTTGTCAGAGTTCATGGGCCCTGGATTCTGCACGGTGCCGAGCATGGCGCTTTCAGGCAAAGGCGATTTCCTTGCGATGGACCTGCAGGTTCTGCTGCAGGATGGACGGTATCACCCCGCCGGCCCGGAGCAGTTCCACCTCCAGCTGGGTTTCCACCGCAGCCTGCGCCGGAACGGGCTCGATACGGCCGTCCTTACGGTGCAGCCTCACCTCCACGGCGCAGCGCGGCGATAGCTGATGCGCATCGGCCAGCACCTCGATCTGGTCGCCCGGCCGTATGTCCAGAGTCTGCGGGTTCACCCCTGCGGCCAACCGCAGCGGAAGGATTCCCATGCCGATCAGGTTCGAGCGGTGGATGCGCTCGAAGCTCGCCGCCAGCACGGCGCGAATGCCCAGGAGGCGCTGCCCCTTGGCAGCCCAGTCACGCGACGAACCCATGCCGTAGCGCTCGCCAGCCACCAACACCACCGACTGGCCCGCCTCGTGGTAGCGCGCTGCCGCATCCCAGATGGGTTGCACCTCACCCGAGGGCACATGCAGGGTGTGCGCCACGGGCATACCCGTCTTGAGGAGGTTGACCAGGGTCTTGCTGTGGAAGGCAGCGCGCATCATCACCTCCCAGTTGCCGCGGCGGGAGGCGAAATCGTTGAGGTCATTGCGGTCATCTCCGCGCGAGACCAGGAAGTCGGCCACCAGGCTATCGGGGGGTATCGCGCTGGCCGGGGAGATGTGGTCGGTGGTGACATCGTCGCCCACCACCAGCAGCGGATAGGCGCGATACTGACCCAGCTGGCTTCCCTGGTCCGCCGAGGCAAAAGGCGGGCGGCGCAGGATGGTGGACTTGTCGTCCCAGGGGAACCGGGCCGAGCTGGGTGCTTTCAGTTCCTGCCACAGCGGGTTGGCGTTGGCGATCTCGAAGGCGCGGCGAAAGTCCTGCGGCTGCAGCGCCTGAGCAAGGTGCGCCGCAATCTCCTCATGCGTGGGCAAAAGGTCCTTCAGGTATACAGCTTGGCCGTTGACCACTTGTACCGGCTCCTGTGCCAAGTTCTTCTGCGCATCGCCTGCCAGTCCGAAGGCGATCACCAGCGGCGGGGACATGATGAAGCTCAGCTCAAGGTCCGGGTGCACGCGGCCGGGAAAGTTACGGTTGCCCGAGAGAATGGCCACCGCCTTGCTGGCACCCGCCTTCTGAGCCTGGGCCACGGGTGAGGTCAGCGGGCCGGAATTACCAATGCAGGTGGTGCATCCATAGCCGACGATGCCAAAGCCCACGGCTTCCAAGTCGCTCAGCAGGCCAGCTCGCGCGAGGTATGACGCGGCGGCGGGGGAGCCGGGTGCCAGCGAGGTCTTGACCCAGGCCGGCACCTTCAGGCGCAGGGCATGGGCCTTGCGGGCGAGCAGGCCGGCGGCAATCAGCAGCGCCGGGTCGGTCGTATTGGTGCAGCTAGTGATGGCAGCCAGCGCCACTGGATGAGCGGGCAGCCCGGCGCCAGAGGGCTGGGGCTTGAAGGCCAGCTTGGCAAGAGCCTCGCCTGTCTGCGAGAACGCGATCAGGTCCTGCGGCCGCCTGGGTCCGGCCACATGCATGCCGATAGCGGCCAGGTCGATTTCCAGCGTTGCGGTGTAGCGCGGCCGAGCCTGCGGGTCGAACCAAAGTCCGGTGTGCTGCATATAGGTGCGCACGCGCACGATGGCCGCTTCGCTGCGACCGGTGCTGCGCAGGTACTCCAGCGTGGCCTCATCCACCGCGAAGAAGCCGGTGGTCGCACCGTATTCAGGGGCAATGTTGGCCACCACGGCACGGTCGCCCGCGCTCAAAGTGGAGACGCCCGGCCCGAAGAACTCAACAAACTCGCCAGTGACGCCGTGTTGGCGAAGCCGCTGCGTCACGACCAGGGCCAAGTCGGTGGCGAGCACGCCGAGGGCAAGCCGGCCCGTGAGATGCACGCCGATGACATCGGGGATGCGCAGCATGGTCGGCATGCCAAACATCACGGTCTGTGCCTCTAAGCCGCCCACGCCCCAGCCCAACACGCCGATGCCGTTGACCATGGGCGTGTGGCTGTCGGTGCCGAGCATCATGTCGGGCACCAGCCAGCTGCGGCCCTCGCGCTCTTCAGTGGTTACCACCGTCGCCAGCTGCTCGAGGTTGATGGTGTGCATGATGCCGGTGCCCGGCGGGTTGATGCGCACGCCCTTGAGCACCCCCGCGGCCCAGCGCAGGAATCGGTAGCGCTCCTGGTTGCGACGGATCTCATGTTGCAGGTTGTCGGTGTCCGCACCCGCCCTGGCGTAGGCCTCCACGGCCAGCGAGTGGTCCACTGACACATCGACCGGCAGCATGGGATTGAGCAGGGTGGGATCCACCCCGGCTTCAGCCAATGCGTCGCGCATGGCGGCCACATCCACCAGGGCCGGCGTGCTGGGTGGTGTCATGCATCAGTACGCGCCCTGGCTGGAAAGCGATCTCTGATTCGCTGCTACCGGTTTCCAGCCAGCCGAGTAGCGCCTGCACGGCCTGCTCGCGCTCGGAGCCACGCATGTGGCGGATGGCGTTCTCCATGAGCAGTCGAAGCACGATGGGTAATTGACCGAAGTGCTCGCCGCAGGCGGCGCGCAGGTTGACCACGGCATAGTCCCGGCCGCCGAGCTGGAGCGTGTCGGGCGAGAAGGAGCGCTGTTTTTGCATAAATTGCATTTTGCATTTTTATGAGATAAAATGCAATTTAAATCAAAACCAATAGTCTTCCTGAACCGCCCCGGGTTTTGAGGAGGCTCCAACTCTTGAGAAGATGGAGCCATGAACAAAGCAAACAAGTTTTCACCCGAAGTCCGCGAACGCGCCGTCCGGATGGTGTTGGAGCATCGTGGAGAGCACCCGTCGCTGTGGGCGGCCACGCAGTCCATTTCGTCGAAGATCGGTTGCTCTTCGCACACCCTGTACGAATGGGTGCGGCGGCACGAGGTTGATTCGGGTACTCGCGACGGTGTACCCACGGCTGAGCGTGACCGCATCAAGGATCTCGAGCGGGAGGTCAAGGAACTGCGGCGCGCCAACGAGATTCTGAAGCTGGCCAGCGCGTTTTTCGCCCAGGCGGAGCTCGACCGCCGGCTGAAGTGATCAAAGCCTTCGTTGATGAGCACCGTGGCCAATTTGGGGTCGAGCCGATCTGCAAAGTGTTGCAGTTCGCCCCGTCGGCATACCGCCGTCACGCTGCGCGCCAGCGCGATCCGGCACTTATCAGCAGACGTGCGCAGCGCGATTCCGAGTTGAAGCGACATGTGCGTCGCGTCTGGGACAACAACATGCAGGTTTACGGGGCTGACAAGGTCTGGAAACAGATGAATCGCGAGGGTATCCGCGTCGCTCGATGTACGGTCGAGCGACTGATGCGATCGATGGGCTTGCAGGGTGCCAGGCGTGGCAAAGGTGTGCGCACAACCGTGCCGGACGTGAACGCGCCGTGTCCGTTTGACAGGGTGAACCGGAACTTCAGAGCTGATCGACCGAATCAGCTTTGGGTTTCGGATTTCACGTACGTATCGACCTGGCAGGGCTGGGTGTATGTTGCTTTCATCATCGATGTCTACGCTCGACGGATCGTAGGCTGGCAGGTCAGCAAAAGTATGCAGACAGACTTCGTTCTGGATGCACTGGAGCAGGCGCTCTACGAACGGCAACCCGACCGCGATTCGCTCATTCACCATTCGGATCGTGGGTCCCAGTACGTCAGCATCCGCTACACCGAGCGGCTGGCCGAGGCGGGGATCGAACCCTCGGTCGGCAGCCGCGGCGACAGTTACGACAATGCCCTGGCTGAGACGATCAACGGCCTCTACAAGGCAGAGCTGATTCACCGTCGGGCTCCGTGGAAAACCCGTGACGCTGTCGAGCTTGCAACCCTCAACTGGGTCCATTGGTTTAATCACGATCGCCTGATGGAATCACTGGGCTATATCCCGCCGGCAGAAGCTGAGGCAAACTTCCACCAGTTGTCGGCAAGTCAGTCTCTCTTGGCAGCATGATCATTTAACCCAACCAGCCTCCGCGATTCCCGGGGCGGTTCAGAGTGACCCCGGTAACCCTCGCCTGGAAGTAGACGAATTCGTGCAGTCCGCCTGCGCCCGTTCCCAGCTCGTCCACCTGGTCGGTCACGGCGGCATCAATCAGACGCTGGATCGCCGCGCTGGGCTTGAACTCGGGCTCCGGATCGCTGCGTGGGGGCAGGGCGCGATAAAAAAGCCCGGGCTGTCACAGTTTGGTTTCAATATCTCAAGCAGGTGCCAGCTGGAGGTTGACCCTTTTGCCCAGTGCCGCTGCCGCACTGGCCAGTGTGGTGAGCGTGAGACTGCCGTCGTTCTCATCGAGCAAACGATTCAGGGCAGCACGGCTGGTGTGCATTCGCTTAGCCAAGTCGGTCTTGGTCAATTGTTGTGCTTTCATCTCCTGCGCGATTTGCCAGGCGATCACGCGTTTCATGGCCACCGCTGTTGACGCTTCAAGAATGGCTTCTTCGCCCAAAAAGTCGTCAAAACTCGAACCGATGTGTTTCTTACCCATGATTACCTCCTGCGCAGTTGTTTGAGCCGATCCTTGGCCAAATCCAAGTCCGGTTGAGATGTGGTTTGTGTCTTTTTGATGAAACCGTGAAGCAAAACCATTGTGGAGCCGTCCAACACGAAAAGCACCCGCGCAATCCTGTTCTCTAAACGGATACGCACCTCCCAAATGCCACTTCCCATGCTGCGCACAAGGGGCATACCGAGAGGCCAGCCAAACTGAACGGTCTTCATGTCCTCACCGATCACCTTGCGGTCAACGGCGGGCAGCAGCTTAAGCCACTCGCGAACAGGCTCAGCGCCTATTTCGGTGGCATAAAAACGGATTTCTAGGATGGGTTCCACAAGACCAAGTGTATCATAATTGGTACGCAAGTGCGGTTAGGTCCGGTACCAAATTGATTGACCGAAATCTCGTCTCGCGCAGCAAGATGTCCATGTTGTCGTCCGTGGCCCGTCAGACCATCTCGATCGCGGTGGTCTTTTCAGTCACCAGTAAGACAATGATCACGGTGGCGCGGTTCCAGAGCTTGGTCGTTCGCGAGCGGTAAGCGTCCGGTAAACACCCCCATCCGCGCACGCAACACCACTGCGTCCGCGCTAGCGGCGGCGCGCCAGTCGATGTATTACCGGGAGGCCGGCTGCCAGTTGTAAGGCAGCAACTCGTCGATGCGGCTTGCCGGTAGAGTCGGCAGCCTCTCGAGCACGTC
>Ga0194119_10005457_pt1 | contig 18967 bp, 15 predicted proteins | sample TA2MahC100mmetaG_FD_148620 | JGI IMG/M metagenome (GOLD analysis project Ga0194119, IMG submission 148620) | Freshwater microbial communities from Lake Tanganyika, Tanzania - TA2015018 Mahale Deep Cast 100m | ecosystem: Environmental > Aquatic > Freshwater > Lake | place: Tanzania: Lake...
GCAGGGGTCTTCGCTGCCTTCAAACCCCTATGGATATTGATGCGGACGAGCATCCGGGAGATTCGCACGCGCGGCTCAAAACGGAAATGTGGGGTTAATAGGCCGGTTGGTAGGTCTGGAGCGATTGATTGAGCAGCACGTCAAGTCATCACGGGAGACGATGCAGTCATCGGAGAGAGATTCCTTGGTCGTTAAGAGAATTGCTACCGCGCTGGATCATCAGGGAATGCGGAGTTTGCCTTCGATTGTGCTCGTAATGACACCAATTGAACCGGTCAATCTTCGGACACTTTTCTCTGATGGTCCAGACAGCATTAGAGAAAAGCTCGAACGCCCACCTCAACTTCGAGATTCGGGATGGGATTTGAGCACGCTTGATCGAGCGAAGTTCGTGGAGGGGCGTTACCTCCGCGTAACGAACGGCGGCAGGAAGGTTGTTGACCTCTACAGGGATGGGGCGCTTGTATTTGCTGGCCTGGCAAATAGCGAGTTCATAGGCTTGGGTGATCACGACAATTGGCAGCTGTATCCATTGGCCTTCATCGAACTGGTGGTGAATTTCACACTGTTCTACAAGCTCGTCATCGGCGACTGTGCCCCTTTACCGAAAAGGCTGGAGGCTAGACTCCAACTGGAGAACATGCATGCTGGCGGGCAGAAGTGCTACCTACTTCCGCGCGGAGTTGGCGCTTCGGAATGGTCACAGGGAAGGAATCCTCGTGAAGCCCCAAAAAACTCGTGGTTCCACAAGAGTACCGTGGCCGTCATCGAGTTTATGCCGGAGCGAATGGCTTACGAGTTCATCCGGGAAGCATACATCTGGTTTGGTCACCCGGAGGAGGCAATACCCTTTGTCAAAGTGATGGATGGCACGAAGATGGTAGATACGGACAAGATCGCCATGGTGCGTTGAGGCGGTGAATCGGGCCGTCGGTCTTCAGCAAGAGGTATTTGATAGTGATTGCTCGATGGAATCGCAATGGGGGAGTCAAACAATTGCAATGAAAAGATTAGCTGCGAGACCCCTGAGAATCTTCCCAGCGCCGAAGACATCAAGCAGGTGCGGGGCAACCTCAAAAAGACCAACCGCGAATTCGGAAAAATCGATAGAAAGGGCGCTGGACGCCTACGACTACCAAAAGCTGATCCCTAAGGCGAGTCACCAAGAGGCTTCACAGGCGTCATTGCTTCACGCCAAGCGCGAAGCTGGTGTTCCGCTTCTCGCGACGGGCGACTTGCCGCCTCCCTGGGCGGAGGCGCATCCACTCCTTGTGGTATATTTATTCAGAGGACTGAATAAATAGTCAGTCACGAAAAGGGAGCAGATGATCAAAGCGGGAATTGCCGGGTTCCGGGGATACAGCGGGTCCGAACTGATTGAAATTCTGAAGCGGCACGGCGGCGTGGAGACGTTCCTGATGGAACACCGCGCCGACGCGGCGGACCGCCCCGCGCCGCGCGGCCACGCGGGACCGCCCCGGATTGCCGCTTCGGCGGAGGCCGCCGCCGGTCTGGACGTCGTATTTCTGGCGACACCGCCTGAGGTCTCCATGGATCTGGCGCCCGGCTTCGTGCAGGCCGGCGCGAAGGTCATCGACCTCAGTGGCGCGTTCCGCTTGAAGCCCGCCGCGGAGTACACCCGCTGGTACAAGGAGCCTCACACACAAGAAGCCCTGCTGGCGGAGGCCGTCTACGGTCTGCCCGAGCTCTCTGACCGGAGTGCGATCGCCTCGGCGCGGCTCATCTCCAATCCGGGGTGCTATCCCACCGCGGCGTCCCTCGCGTTGGCGCCGTTAGTCGCCGCGAATGTCATCGACCGTAGCGCCGGGATCGTGTGCGACGCCAAGAGCGGAGTCAGCGGCGCCGGGCGCAAGCCGAGCCTCAAGACCAGCTACTGCGAAGTCACCGGGAATTTTTCCGCCTACTCGTTGATCGATCATCGCCACGTGGCGGAGGTCCTGATGAACACAGGCATTGAGGAGCGCGACTTCACTTTCGCCGCGCAGTTGATTCCCGCCCATCGCGGCATTCTGGAGACAATTTATTTTCGGGGGAAGAACGTCGCATCAGCGGCCGGGATCATTGGGATCTATGAAAAGCGCTACGCCGGCGAGGCGTTCGTTCGCCTCTACGATCCCGGCAAAATGCCCGACCTGCTCGGCGTGGCCCGCACCAACTTCTGCGATATCGGCGTCGCCTACGACGCGCCCACCGGCCGCGGCGTGATCGTCGCCGTCATCGACAACCTCGTGAAGGGCGCGGCCGGCCAGGCCGTGCAAAACATGAACCTCGCCTTCGGCCTGGACGAGACGCGAGGGCTGCTATGAAGATCCTGATCAAACTGGGCGGCACTCTGCTGGACACGCCGGAGATCCGGGCCGCGATGGCCGCGCAGATCGCGGAGGCGTTTCGAAACTACCCTCGGACCACGGTCGTGCATGGCGGTGGCAAACAAATGACGCGATTCCTGGCGGAGCGAAATGTGGAGTCCCGGTTTGTCGACGGTCTTCGCGTGACCACCAGCGAGGTTCTGGACGCGGTGTTGAAAGTCTTCGCCGGATCGGTAAATCACCAATTGGTTGCGTCCCTGGTTGCCGCGGGCGTACCGGCCGTGGGACTCACTGGCGTCGATGCGTACCTATGCGAAGCCGAGCCGCTGCGGGACGATCTCGGCCATGTTGGCAAGCCTGTGCGTTCAAATCCAGCGGTGCTTGACACGTTGAACGGCGGGGGCTTTCTCCCGGTTGTGGCCTGTGTGGGCGGAGACCGCAACGGACGAATCTACAACGTCAACGCCGACCAGATGGCGGTGTCCTGCGCGGCGGGCTTTGGCGCCTCGAAACTGCTATTTCTTACCGATGTGGATGGCGTGAAGGGCGCCGGCGGCGAGGTAATCGCCACGCTGACGGTCGCGGAAGCCCAGAAACTGATTTCGGACGGCGTGGCGACCGGCGGCATGCAGGCCAAGCTGGACGCCGCGGCTGGGGCGCTGAAAGCGGGCGTGGGTGAAGTGATCATCGCGCCGGGCGCAGCGCCGGGCATTGTGGCCCGCCTTCTGCGGACCGAACCTGTGGGAACCCGTTTTGTGAGCGGCTGAGGACGCCACTCGGAAAGGATCGCCGTCATGAACCAGCTCGTTACTCTGAATCCGGCCGCGCCCGCCCCGCGAACCGCCTTTACCGAAGGACCACTGCTGGTCCGCCCAGCGACGCTTCGGGATGTTCCGTCCATTATTTCCCTAATTAACCTGTTCGCGGCCAAGGGTATCATGCTGCCGCGGACCGAGTTCGAGTTGGCGGAAAATATCCGCGATTTTGTCGTAATTAAGCATCAGGACCAGGCCGTTGCGTGTTGTGCATTACACATCTATTCCACAACCGCAGCCGAGATCCGCTCCTTGGCTGTGGATCCCGGCTGGCAATCTCACGGACTTGGCCGGAACTTGGTTGGCGCGCTCGAGACGCAGGCCAGGGAACTGGGAATAACGAGTTTGTTTGCTTTCACATATGTAGAAAGCTTCTTTAGCAAACTCGGCTACCGAATTGTGGATCGATCGCTACTCCCCTCAAAAGCGTGGAAAGACTGTCTGCGCTGCCCTAAGTTCCAGGCTTGCGATGAAATTGCGATGCTGAAATCGTTAGAGTAGTACTGCCGATATGGGGGTGTGAGGCACCCACATAGGGGGGTAGTCTATTTCAAAAGTACCATTGAGTAAATCATTGACCTGAGGCGCCCAGGTCGTGTACAGTACTACTGAATCCAGACAAGTACAGGGAGGATTGGTGACGCTGCAGCGCGGGTACTCCCCGCAAAAGAGCGTGACGAATTTCTGAGAATTATTCCGCACACCGCACACCAGTTTGTATAATCATTCGCAAACCGAAAAATTCGACGTCAATCTTCGGATCCGGATTGCGGTTCATTTTGGAGAACTTTCCACCATGCGTGCACAAACTGTCGATGTTAAAATATCCGCTGGCCGGGTTCTTTGCTGCACTATCTTCCGCCCTGGCGGGAAAAAGCTGCTCGCAAAAGGGCATGTTTTGAGCGACGAGGATGTCCGAGTCCTTGAAACCGAGGGGATGGAACAGGTCTGGGTGACGGAACTGGAAGCCGGCGAGGTGGGAGAGGACGATGCGGTCCTCCAGGTGGCCACAAGAATCGGGTGCGGATCCATGGAAGTTCGCGCGGCGGCCGGCGGCCGGGCGAATCTGTACGCAACCGCCGATTGCTGTCTGCTGGTCGATGACGATCTTCTGAAGCAGATCAACTGTACCGCCAGCATGGTGATCGCCACGGGCCAGAACTTTTCGTTCGTGCCGGCGGGCGAGCGAATCGCGACAATTAAGAGCACGCCCTTTGCCGTGTCCGGGGCTGAACTTGAGGCTATTACCAGCATCCCGGCCGAGCGCGGGCACATCCTCCAGGCCCGGCCGATTCAAGATCCACAGGTGGCCGTTCTTTACACCGATCCCGTCCACGGCGACCGGGCGCGGCAACTATTCGAGAACATTATGCGCCAGCGGCTTGGGGGCCTGGGCGCGCAACCCAACTTCGTCTTAAGCGCGCTTGAAGATGAGAACGCGGTGTCCCGCGCGTTACAGCACCTGATGCGTGCCCGGCCGACATTAATAGTTGTGGCCTCCACCACCGCCCCGCAGGGTCCCGAGGACATGGTGGGCCGGGCGATTCTACGCATGGGTGCCACGCTGGAGCGCTTCCTGGCGCCTGTCGAACCGGGCAGCCTGATGATGCTTGGTTACAAAGATGACATTCCGATCCTGTCGGCACCTGGTTGTTACCGTTCGACGAAGAAAAACGTCTTAGATATTGTGCTGCCTCCGCTGTTGGCGCGGTACCGTCTCTCCGGCTGGGAGGTCGCGGCGCTGGGCCACGGCGGCCTCCTTGGATGAGGTAAAATTTAAGCTCCTCCGGAACCGGGGATCCTAGCCTCCGAGGGATTCACGGTTCAATCATTACGCCGGGCGTTTGACCAACGCCCGGCTTTTTTTGTCGAGAGGCGGGTAATAATGAAATGCAGATGCGGATTCGATCCCTGCAGGGCTTTCTCCTGTCGTACGTATTTCCCACACCTGTCGAGCTCACCTATTTCGGCGGCACACGCCGGATTCTGAAACGCGACGCCATGCTGCTCCGCGTGGAGACCGAGAACGGCCTAGTGGGTTATGGCCCCGGCGAAGGCAGTGAGGCCGCCGAGCGGATTGTCCGGGAGATCATCGCGCCTTGGCTGGCAGGGCGCGCACTACGCGACCTGGACGCGCTGCGCGTGCAATTTACGGAGGGTCCCGGCGCGGACCGCAAGGTGGCGCAGACGTACGGCACCGTCGAGGTGGCGCTGCTTGATCTCTTGGGAAAGTTTCACGGCGCGCCGGTCTCGGAGCTGCTCGGCGGACGATTGCGCGATCGCATCGCGCTTTACGGCAGCGCCGGGATGTACCAGCCGCCTGAGGAGTACGCGCGGGAGGCGGCGCTGGCCAAGGAAATGGGATTCCGGGCCTACAAAATGCGGCCCGCGCTGGGACCGGAATTGGACCTGGAAACCGTCCGCCAAATGCGCGCGGCCACCGGCCCCGACTTCGGTTTGATGGTGGACGCGCACTCCTGGTGGCGCATGGGTGACCGCAGCTATTCAGCGGAAACGGTTGAAACGCTGGCCCGGGAAATGGCCGCCTTCGACATCGCCTGGCTGGAGGAGCCTCTGCCTCCCGAAGATCACGCGGCCTATGCCGCTCTTCGCGCGAAGGACATCGTGCCGATCGCGACCGGCGAGCACGAACACACCGAGGCCGGGTTTCTCGATCTGATCCAGGGCCCGTGCGCCGACTTCATTCAGGCCGACGTGGTCTGCCAGGGCGGCTACGCCATGGGCAGGCGGTTATTCGGCGAAATTCAAAAGGCCGGACTTCGATTCGCGTTTCACAGTTGGGGCACGTCGCTGGAGATCGCCGCAGCCGCCCACATCGGCATCTGCTGGCCGGAAAACGTGGTGGAGTGGCTTGAGTATCCCTGTTATTCGGAGCCGGGCCGGAAATTCATGTACGAGTGGCCTCTGGCTTCCGAGATGCTGGCCGAACCCCTGCATATCGAAAACGGTGACTATGTTGTCTCGCGCGAACCGGGCCTGGGAGTGCGCATCGACGAGTCGGTGATCGAGCGGTACCCCTGGCAGCCGGGACCCTGGTCTTATTTCACCCTGATCTCGCCGCCCGGCACCCACGCCGTGACATCGGATCATTCCATCGCCTGGGCCGGCGAGCCGGGGGCCTGAGTGATGCTTCCGTTTGTGGCGGCCGGCGCCGCCGCGATGGCCGCCGCGGCCTGGGCGGTTCGGGGTAAAAGTTCGCGCGTCTTCGCGCCCTCGGTCTGGCACGGACCCCGAATGGGCGAAAAGGCCGCCTTGACTTTCGACGACGGGCCCAGCGAGAGGACTTCGGAACTATTAGACGTGCTCGCGGCCTATAAAACAAAATCGACATTTTTTGTTTGTGGCAAAAATGCGGTCCGATTTCCGGAAATAGTGCGCCGCATTGCCAGCGAAGGTCACGAGATTGGCAACCACACCTGGTCCCACCCGCGTCTGGACTTTCACTCCACCGATGCGATGCGCGCGGAGATCGGGCGCACGCAGGACGTACTCTCCGGTATTACCGGTACACCCCCTCATTTGTTCCGGGCCCCCTTCGGGGTTCGCTGGCCGGGTCTGGGAACCGTGCAAGACGAGTTCGGCTTGCTCGGCGTGATGTGGACACACATCGGCCTGGATTGGAAACTACCGGCCGGGAAAGTCGTGGCGCGGCTGCGGCGCGGCCAGCGCCCCGGCGATATATATTGCCTGCACGACGGCCGGAAATTGGAGGAACGTCCCGACATCTCCGTCACCCTGGCCGCGACGCGCGAGTTCCTGGAAAAAACATGCGATCGTAACTTTGCATTTGTCACTGTCTCTGCGATGCTGAATCAATGAGCGCGAGCGTTCCGCCCGAGATCCTGACGCGAGTTTTGCGGACGTTGGCCGAAACACAGAAACTGCCGCTGGAACAGGTGACGCCGGAGTCCACATTCGAGCAGTTGGGCATCGACTCGTTGGACGGGATCAACATTCTTTTCGCTCTCGAAAACGAGTTCGAAATCAACATTCCCGATGAGTCGGCGCGGCAAGTCCGGGATATCGCGCAGTTGGCCGAGGGCGTCTACAGCCTGATTCAGTCCAAGGCCCAGGTCCCGCCCGAGACCGCGGCGTGATCCGTCGCGTCGCCGTTACCGGCATTGGCGCCGTGTCGGCGCTTGGCGGTACCGCCGCTGAGTTCTGGGAGGCGTGCCGGCAAGGGCGCTCGGGAATCGGCCCGCTGGAAGGCCTTCCGCTGGAAGGCGTCCGAATTCAGACCGGCGCGCAGGCCCTGGGCTTCGATCCGTCGAAACACTTCGACGACAAGCAGTTGGTGCCGCTCGACCGCTTCGCGCAACTGGCAATTGTGGCCGCTCGGGAGGCGCTGGCGCAATCGGGCCTTGCGCTCCGGGCGGAAGAAAAGACCCGCGCCGCCATCGTGACCGGCTCCTGCTACGGCGGCAAGACCAGCGAGGATCAGGGTTTCCGGTCGCTCTATTTCGACCGGTCACCACGCGTGCATCCGATGACGATTCCGCGGCTGATGGCCAACGCGGGCGCCAGTGCACTGACGCTTGAGCTCGGGTGGCAGGGTCCAGCCTGGACCGTCTCCACAGCGTGCAGCTCCGCCAATCACGCGATCGGCCAGGCTTTCTGGCTGGTGCGCCACGGCCTCGCCGAGGTGGCTCTGGCGGGCGGCAGCGAGGCGCCCTTCACCTACGGCTCGCTGAAAGCCTGGGAGGCGCTGCGCGTGGCGAGTCCGGACACCTGCCGGCCGTTCTCCAAAGGCCGCGGCGGTATGGTGCTGGGCGAGGGGGCGGGAATGCTGGTGCTAGAGCCGCTCGAGCGGGCACAGGCGCGGGGCGCGCCGGTCCTGGCCGAGATCGCCGGTTTCGCGATGGGCGCCGACGCGCACCACATTACGCAGCCCTCCGCGGCGGGCGCCGCGCGCATGATGCGAGAGGCGCTGGCCGGCGCCGGATGTGAGGCCGGCGAGATCGGCGTCGTCAATGCGCACGGTACTGGCACCGCAATTAACGATGTTGTCGAAGCGGCCGCGCTGCGCGAGGTCTTCGGCGCGGGACTGGACGGCATACGCGTCTCCGCCACCAAATCGCTGCACGGCCACGCGCTGGGCGCCTCGGGCGCGCTGGAGGCGGTGTCCGTTCTCCTCGGCTTGCGAGACCAAAGCGTCGCCCCCACCGCAAATTTCGTCGAAGCTGACCCGGAGTGCCCGGTGCCGCTCGCCACCGCCTTTGAGCCGTTCGCTCACCGCAAGGCGCTCTCCAACTCCTTCGCCTTCGGTGGACTGAACGCCGTGCTGGTCTTTAGTCTTTCAGAATGAACGTGACCATCAGCGCCACCCGGTATTCGGTGATCTTGCCCTTCTTGATGACCACTTTCTGATCCTTCACCCAGGCGCCTTCGACGTTCGAAAGCGTCTTGCAGGCCCGTTCCACGCCCGCTTTCAAAGCGTCGTCGAAGCTCTTGGAGGAGGAAGCGATGATTTCAGTGACTCGTGCGATTGCCATAGGAGTGAAATCGAGTGTATACCAAAAAATCCGGCGCGGTGAGTGAATTTTACGCCGGTTCGCGCTTTACAAAAATAGCGGCGGCCTCCTCCGAGCAGGCCGGACGATCCGCACTCGACCGGCACTCTCAACCGCCGCCGCTGAAAACATTCCACTAACGCAGCGTGATAACGTGCTGGCCCCGGGGCAGTAGTAGCAGCGTGCCGCCGGGCGGCATCGGCGCCGCCGCGCCGTCGATTTCCAGATGGGCCGCAGCCCGGTCGAGCACGGCGATGGCGCGGTGCGACGACTGATAACTCAGCTCAATCTCCCCGGCGCCGGCCGACGCCGTTTGAATGTCTCCATTAAAATCAACGATGCGCAGCGGAGGCGCTTCCGTCGACGATTCGACGGTTACACGGCCCGCCGGCAGCCATAACGTGGAGTCGCTGGCAATGGGCCACAGGCGTCCGTTCACCTTCGCGGGTCCGGTCCAGGCGACGCCGGCTCCCTGGCCCGATTCGAGAATCAGTTGTCCGGCGGACCGCTCCAGTTTCCGCACGTTCGCGGCCGAAGAAGCCAGCCACGGCAAATCCACTTTGCGAATCGAGCTTTCAAAATAGAGCGCTACGCGCGCGAAGGCGCGCGCCGAGAGATTCACTAGTTGGAACAGTTCCACGCCGGTCTGCTGTTTAGTCGGGTACACGTCCTGGTAGCGGTCGACGATATTAATGTCGATCGCCAGCTTGTCCTTGTGCGCCGTGACGGCGTTGTAGCGCTCGGCGATCTGTGGATAGCGCTGCGGCCCCAGGTGCCAGATCGTGGCGGGATCCTCGATCAGGAACGTGAAGTCATACTTGTCGAGCTGGGGCAACAGGCGGTCGGACTCGGCGCCGATCAGGTCCCGCATCCGAGTATCGAATTTGTCGTCGACGTGCGTGAGCACCAGGTCCAGATGCGGCCGCCGCTTCCGGATTTGGCTCAACTCGGCAAGCCACTCCTCCTGAATGCGCTGCGCCAGCCGCGCCCGGTACTCCAGTAGCTTCGGCCGCAGCGTTGAGTTTGGGTCTCTTACCACCGCGACCGGATCCACACCGTGCAGCCCGCGAAATTCGGCCCGCACGTCGTCGTTGAAAGGTGTAAAGCGCGCGGCGTTTTCGATTCCCTCCAGCGATTCGAAATAGAGCTCCGCCAGGTTCAACCCGTCCCAATCGAAGCGATCCGCCAACGCGCCGATGCCGCTCTTCACTGCCCTGGCGCAGTCCGGATTTGCCAGGTTCATGAGCTTGCGCCAGTCGAGATGGGCGTCCTGCAACAGCGCGGTCTTTTCGCGCCATTCCGGATGATTGTCCCAGAACTTCTCCGAAACGTGCGGCAGCTCGATCCACGCGTACACCAGAATCGCGTTGCGATGGCAGGCCTCGATGAGTTGGCGCAGATACTCGTCGCTCTGGGCGCCGGCCTCGTGGAAATGCCAGGCCGCTACTTGCAGGGCGCCGATGCCAGCCGCGCGCCACCGCGCCGCCAGATACTCCGGGTCGGCCCGAAGCCGGTACGAAGAATCGAAGAAAGCCCACAGCCGGCCGGAACGGAACGGCGGGTCCAAACCCAGATCCCGCAACGCCTGCCGCAGGTAGGGGAAGCGCTCGTGCCCCTTCTCGCCTGGCGTCAACGGCAGCCACAGCAGCGCCCCTTTACCTTCCCGCACCCCGATGGTCATTGGCGCGGAGGTCCAGCGCTCCCTGGTATAGACGCTCGCCTCCTTCGGTGCGCCGTACACCGGAACCTCCGTGGCGCGCTCCCAGATGATCGGAACGGTCTCATCGTGGGTGTCGCGGAGTTGGCGGACAATGACCCTGCGTTCTGTTGCCTCAATACCAAACACCCGCGCCAACTCCGAGTCGCCCTCCACCACGACGATGGCGCCCCGCGAAATGCGGGGCCGCCACGCCGAAGCGGCCGCGGGAACGCCAGATGGAAGAACTACGATTTTGGCGTCGCTGCCTGGGGAGGGAACAAGACCGGCCGATGAGAGAATCGCGGGCCACGGGCCGGGGCCGCCGCCGGCCACGTGAAACGTTTCCGCCGCGGCGGCCGCCGCCGCAAGCAGCCCGCTAACGAGTAATCGCATACCAGAACCCCGCTCGAACATCGAAGAAATTAGGCCGCCGCGGATTGAAGCGGTTCAGAGTGTGCGCGCCGCGCAGCACCTGGAGAGTGAAGTGCACATTGGGCGGGAGTCCCGGCCAGCGGGTCCGCACTCCGCCGCCGCCCTCCACGAAGTTCGCCCAGTACTGCCGTTTGGTATCCGTCGTGACGTTGGCGGCCGCAAAGAGTTGCACGTTCGGATGAACCGTCTTGCCGAACTTGTTCTGGCTGACGATCAGAAAGTCGTTATCGAACCGGCTGACGAAGACGCCGTCGTTCATGGACTCCGTAAACCAGCCCGGCCGCTCCGCGCCCAGCGCCGTGCCGAAGAATTTGGCCACCACGATGCCGCCGCGATAATCGGGCGCCGCGCGGGGAACGCCGGGCCGCGCGCGGTAGGACAGCGACGTGCCGCCTTCCGCCCAGACGGAAACTCCATGTACCGGCACGGTCGAAAAGCCCACGCCAAATATGCCTGCGCTCTCCGACAGATATTGCGGCGCGCCATTGGTGACGCTGGAGCGTTCGATGCCGCGCGCGTCGGCCAGCAAGCGCGCGGAGAAATAGGGCCGGAACCTGGGCAGACGGGCGAATTTGATCTCGGACTTCAACTGGCTGTAGGTAAAGGCGTCCCGCCAGCGGGAGCTGAACATCGGAAAGATCCAGAACGTCGTGGCGACGTTCTCCCGCGCCTGCGCCAGATTTTTGTAGGCCTTGTGCGCTTCGGCGGCTATGGCATCGTCCGGCGCGCGGCGTGCCAGGTCAAACCAGCGGACCGCGTCGTCGTCCTGCTTGAGCATATTGTTCGCCCAGCCCAGCTTCAACATCACCTCGAAATCGAGCGGATCGGATTCGTGCGCGATGGCCAGGTACTTCAGCGCGTCCTTCATGTAGCCTTTTTCGTAGGACTTCAGCGCGAACGCCTTTGCCTCCACTGGTGAAGCGGCCGGCTGCGCATCCGGCCGCTTTCGCAGTGCCGGAGGAAGCTTCAGCGCGGCGCGTACCCTATTGGCCAACGCTTCGTCACTCCCCTCCAGAACTCGCGTCAGGTGCGGCATCGCACCCGCCATATCCTTGCGCGCCAGCTTCAAAAAGCCGAGCTGCGCGGTCGACAACAAATCCTCCGGGTTCGTTCTCGCGATTTCCGCGAACTGCGTTTCGGCATCGGCCTTGGCGTCCATCTGCAAGTGCAGATAGGCCAACTCCCGGCGCAGCTCCACGTTGGCCGGATCCAAAGCCAGCGCTCGCTGAAACTCGTACACGTACGGGTACCGGCTGGGCAGCAGTTCCTTCGCCTGTTCGGCTGTCCGCGGTTCGGCGCCGCGCGACGCTGCCAATAGCGCCGCCAGCGCATCCTCCTCCTTGCCCATCGCGCGGTAGGCAAGAGCCAGATCCACGAGCAGATTGCGGTAGGCCGGCTTCAAAATCCACGCCTTCAGGAAGTGCTGCGCGGCCAACGCCGGATCGTCCCGCAGCGCGGCCAGCTTTGCCAGTTCTTCGTGACCGGAAAAGTTGTCCGGCAGCTCCCGCAGCGCCGCCTGCCAGCGTGCGATGCCCTCGGCCAGCGGTTTATCGATGTTCTGAAACGCCTGCTCCGCCGTGGCGTTGCCGGCCCGGCGTAGACGGTCAAACACGCGCCGCGCCTCCAGAGGCTGCTTTGTTTCGTAGGCCAGGAAGGCGAATTCCATAGCCACATGCGTGTCGGCGGGATCGGCCCGCAGCACGATCGCGAACTGATCGCGGGCCTCCTCGGTATCGCCGGTCTTCAGCAGCGCGTATGCCAGGTCTTTTCTGGGCCCGATCCGGCCCGGCTCGGCCTGCAAACCCTCCCGGAACAAAGCAATCGCCTGATCGTACCTCTTCTCCCGCAGGGCGGCGTAGGCGCGATCCAAAACGGATTGAGACACGAGGAGCTGAGACGTCGTCAAAGCGACCCATAGAACCGAGCGCATTTTCTTCCTCTAAGAAATTAGTGTGTCCAGCCAGGAGGAGTTCTCAGGAAAATCTGATAATGAGAACATGGCCTTCCAAGGATTCGACTATTTCCGCATCGAATCGATGCTCACCGAAGAGGAGTTGCTCGTTCGCCGCACGACGCGCCAGTTCGTTGATGATCGCCTGCTGCCCGTAATTCGTTCGTGCTATAGCGACGGCCGGTTTCCGATGGAGCTAATCCCGGAAATGGCGGAGCTCGGCCTGTTCGGCGCCAATTTGGAAGGGTATGGGTGCGCGGGCATGAGTCAGACCGAATACGGCCTGATCATGCAGGAGATCGAACGCGGCGACTCTGGCGTTCGGAGTTTCGTCAGCGTGCAAGGCGCGCTGGTGATGTACCCGCTGCTCGCGTTCGGCAGCGAAGAGCAGAAGTCGAAGTGGCTCCCGCGTCTGCAGCAGGGCAAATCCATCGGCTGTTTCGGCCTGACCGAGCCTCAATTCGGTTCGAACCCCGCCGGAATGCTCACCCGGGCCGTTCGCGACGGAGACGGCTGGGTGTTGAACGGCGAAAAAACGTGGATCACCAACGGCTCTCTGGCGGAGGTGGCGATTGTGTGGGCGCGCACCGAAGAAGGCGTGCGCGGGTTCGTCGTCGAAAGAGGCACGCCGGGATTCACCGCCTCCGACATCCACGGCAAAATGTCGATGCGCGCTTCGGTCACTTCCAGCCTGTCCCTTGTCGATGTGCGCCTGCCCGATTCCGCCCGGCTGCCCGGCGCGCGCGGGTTGAAGTCCGCGCTGGCCTGCTTATCGCAAGCGCGCTTCGGTATCGGCTGGGGCGTGCTGGGCGCGGCCATGGATTGCTTCGAAACCGCCCGGCAATACGTGATCGCCCGCAAACAGTTTGACGACCGGCCTCTGGCCTCGCACCAACTCGTGCAGGAGAAACTGGCCTGGATGGCCACCGAAATTACCAAGGGCCAACTGCTAGCGCTCCACGCCGGCCGCCTAAAGGACCAGGGTAAGCTGGAACCGGCCCACATCTCCATGTTGAAACGGAACAACGTGGCCATGGCGCTGGAGTGCGCCCGGCTGAGCCGCGATCTGCTAGGCGCCAACGGGATTATGGACGAGTACCCCATCATGCGCCACATGTGCAATCTGGAAACGGTGAAGACCTACGAGGGCACCGACCATATCCACTGCCTGGTCATCGGTGAGGCCGTGACGGGGATTCCCGCCTACCGTTAGCTGTCCGGGACCGGACACCTCGTCCCGGAAGCGGCTGTGGTTTGGTCCGCCGGCGGCGCGTTTTCAGCAGCTTACACTGGCAATGAAAATGCCAAGGTTGTATTCATGCCGTTCTCCGCCTTCGCCCAGGACCTGCGCTATGCGTTCCGCGCCATGACCCAGAGTCCGCTGTTCACGACCATCGCGATGGTGTCGCTGGCGATCGGCATCGGCGCGAACACGGCGATATTCACTCTGTTGGACCAACTTCTGCTGCGCCCGCTGCCCATCCGGGACCCGCACAGTCTGGTGCAGCTCGACCTGCCCGGTCCGCGCTCCGGCAACAACTGGGCCAACAGGTCGTTCTCCTATCCCATGTATCTCTCGCTGCGGGATGGCAACAAAGTTTTCGACGGTCTGGCGGCACAGTTCATCATCCGCGGCGCCTTCGCCACCGGAGAGCAGAGTGAGAACGTTACCGTGCATCTGGTGTCGGGCAACTGGTTCGAAACCCTTGGTGTGCCGATGCAACTGGGCCGGGCAATCGGTCCGGCGGACGATGTCACCGTAGGCGGCCACCCGGTTGTTGTGCTTTCCGATGGATTCTGGCGGCGGCGATTTGCCGGCGACAAGTCGATCGTCAATCAAACCGTCCTGCTCAACGGGCAGCGGATGACGGTGCTTGGCGTCGCCGCGGGACCTTTTCGCGGCACCGACGTCACTGAGCCCGCCGACGTGATGGTCCCCGTGGTGATGCAGCGGATCTTCATGCCGAGCGCCTCCTATCCGGTGCAGTCGCCGAGGCTGACGTTTTTAAACCTGTTCGGCCGGGTGAAGCCGGGCGTGCGGCTCGACGAGGTGCGCACAGACCTGAATCGCGTCCTGGCGCCGGTGCTGATTGACGAATTGAAGGCCCTGAATTTCAACAGCGCGAATATATCCAAACGGTTTCTAGCCAAGCAGATCGTCCTGTACCCCGCCGCGAGCGGAACGTTCGGAGACCGGGATCGCGTGGAACAGGCGATGTGGCTGCTGACGGCGCTGGTGGGCGGCGTGCTGCTGATCGCGTGCGCCAACGTCGCGAATCTGCTGCTGGCGCGCGCCACGGTCCGGCGCCGGGAGGTGGCCGTGCGATTGGCCCTTGGCGCCAGCCGCTGGCAATTGATTCGACTGGTGCTGGCCGAGAGCCTGCTATTGGCCATCGCCGGCGGAGCGCTGGGTTTACTGGCCGCAGCCTGGGCCGGGGACGCGCTGGTGGCCTTCGTGAGCGCGTCCGGCAACGGCCCGCTGCCGATCAACTCCACACCGGACGCACGGATTCTCCTCTTCACGCTGGCGCTCTCCTTGTTCACGGCGCTGCTGTTTGGACTTGGGCCCGCGTGGGCCGCTTCTAAATCGGACATGGCCCCCGCGCTGAAGGATGAAGCGGGCAACTTGTCGGGAGGCGCGGCTTCCAACTGGGCAAGGAAGGGCTTGATCGTGTTTCAGGTGGCGCTCTCCCTGATGCTGCTGGCCGCAGCCGCGCTTTTCCTGCGGACGCTGGACAACTTGCGCAAAGTAAACCCCGGCTTCAATACGGAGCACCTCGTCTCGTTTGCCGTGGATCCGTCGATGAACGGTTACGACGTGAACCGCCAGAGCACGTTCTATTCGCGGTTGACCGAGGAGATCTCAGCGCTGCCCGGCGTCTCGGCGGTGACGTTGGCGGCCGAACCGCTCATGGCCGACAGCAATAGCCAATCGACGGTGCGCGTGGAAGGGTATCAGGCGGGTGAGGACGAGGACATGAATCCGTTCGTCAACCAGGTAGGCCCGGGCTTCTTCCGGAACTTGACGATTCCCCTGCTGCAAGGCCGCGATTTCAACGAAGCCGACGTTGCCGGAGCGCCCGCCGTCGCGATCGTCAGCGAGACGTTCGCCAAGATGTACTTCAAGGACCGGGACCCGATTGGCCGCAAGATCGGCTTCGCCCGCCACCGCCGGCCGCCGGATATCACCATCGTGGGTGTTGCCAAGGAGCCGAAACAGTTGAACCTGCGGGATTCGGAAACTCCGCGCCAGGTCTATACGCCATCGGCCCAGGCCGAACGGGTGGGAGGACGGGTGTTCTATGTGCGCACCAACGCGCCGCTGGAGGCGATCGCGCCCGGTCTTCGCGCCGCGGTGCGGGCCCTAGACCCGGCGCTGGCCGTGGACCATGTCCGAACGATGGAGCAGCAGATCGAAGTTTCGCTGGTGATGGAGCGGGTTATCTCGACGCTCTGCGCCGCATTCGGTTTCATCGCCACGTTGATGGCGGCCGTCGGGCTCTACGGCGTCATGGCGTTTCACGTTTCGCGCCGCACACGAGAGATCGGTATCCGGATGGCGCTGGGCGCCCAGCGGTCCGACGTGTTGGGCATGGTCTTCCGCGAGGCCGGCGGACTGGCGTTGCTGGGAGTCGCCATCGGCGTGCCGGCGGCCATCGGTCTGGGCCAATTCGCGAAGGCGCTGCTGTTCAATGTGGAACCGAACGACGCGCTGGTCTACACCGGCGCCGCGGTGATGCTGCTGGCGACGGCTGTGCTGGCCAGCATCCTTCCCGCGCGCCGCGCGTCGAGAGTGGAACCCATCCGGGCGCTTCGCTACGAGTAAGCGAGCGCCGGATCTTTACCGCATCAGCTTGAGCGAGAACTGGACAATCCGGGGCATATTGCCCTGCGCATTCACCAGGCCGAACTGCGGATTTCCGAAGACCTGATTGGGTGGCGCGAAACGGGCCGTGTTGGTGAGGTTGAAGAACTCGGCCCGGAACTGGGCCGTCAGGATTTCCTTGATGCGGAAGTTCTTTGTGACCGTAGTGTCAATCTGCGCCGTGCCGTCGCTGCGCAAACCGTTCAACGTGCGGGCCACGTTGCCGAACTGATAGGCCGGCGGGTTCGCGAACTGCGCCGTGTCGAACCAGCGGGTGACGGCCGGGTTTTCGATCTTCGCGCTCACGCCGGTCCAGTTGGGACGCTGGCCGCCGCCCTGGGAAAAGGTATTATTCACCGCCGAGGTGATGCCGAGGGGCCCACCGCTGAAACCGCTCCAAATGGCGGCGATCTGCCAGCCGCCGAAGATGGCGCTCTTCTTGAAGACCGGCAGTTCGTAGACGGCATTGAAGATATAGCGATGCGTCTGGTCGAGCGTGGAGGGTCCGAACTCGGCGGCCAGGTTATTCCAATTCTGGTAGGCGCCGCCGCCAAGCGATTCACCGGCAAACGGGCCGGAGCCGAAGTCCATCAGCTTCGAATAGGTATAACTGGCCAGAACGTTGAAGCCGTTGGCGTAGCGCTTCTCCGCCTTCGCCTGCAAGGAGTGATAGGTGGACGAAGCCCACGAGGCGTTTTGCGAGGTTACGGCCTCGAAATGCGGATAGGGCCGCAGCAGTTGGGCCCGGGCGACCGTACGGCCGGAAAGGCCGCCGACGTTGATCTGTCCGAAGAACGGGTTCGGGACCTGGGCGCGGAGTTGATCGCCCAGCGCAAGCTGCTCTGGCGCGAGTTGATTCCATTGGCGGTTCTCCGCGAGCGCCAGGCCGCGATTCCCGGCGTAGCCAACTTCGGCCAGGACGCCGGAGAACACTTCCCGCTGTATGTTGAAGTTCCACTGGATGCTGGAAGGCGTTGTGTTGCCGCGGTCCCAGAAACCGATGCCCTGGCCCGTGAGCGTCGCGAGGCCGAGGCGCGAACCCGTGGGGCGGTTGAACCCATTCGGGTACGGATTCTCCCACGTGGCGGCCGGGGTGACACCATCCAGGCTGGTGACGATGGCAGTGCCCGCTTGATAGCCGCTGGTTCCAAAGGCAACGGCGCCGCCGCCGATGCCGGTGAGACCGGCGAAGAACATTCCGGCGCCGGTGCGGATGACCGTCTTCGGAGTTAGTTGATAGGCTACGCCTACGCGGGGCCCGAAATTGTTGCGATCCGGAGTGGCGTTGAAGCGCGGCAGGCCGCCGACGCCGGGAAACGTAAGTCCACCGCGAAGGTCGAGGCCGGCGGCTCGCAGCGGAGACTGTGCGCCGTAGTCGAAGTTTGTCAGTTGATTGAAGCGTTCCGTGCGCGGCGTTTCATACTCGTAGCGCAAACCCAGGTTCAGTGTGAGCCTTGGCGTCACCTTCCATGTGTCCTGCAGAAAAAGCGCGTAGTACTTGTTGGTCATCGCCATGGCCGGCGTCGGGTTTACGCCTCCGGCGGGAATGCCGAGCAAAAACGTCGCCAGGCCCAGCCCCGCAGTAGTGCTGGACACGGTGGGATTCGGACCTTGTGTCCAGACCGGCGTGAAGCCGAAGTTGGTGGCCTGGTCGCCCACCTGCCAGTTGTTGAAGGCGATGACGCGATACTCGCCGCCCATCTTCAGTGTGTGGCGGGTGAGATTTTTGGTGAGGCTGGTTTGCGCGGCCTGCTGCGTATTGCCGAAGCGGATCAGGTCAGTGGCGCCGATCAAGCCGCCGACGACGATGTTGGGCACCGAGCCGGTGATGCTATAGCCGGTCATGGTGATGGCCGGAAAAGAAACGGGGTCCACCATGCCCTGGCGCATGTAGGAAGGCAGGCCGAGGGACTCGATATTGAAGTTGTCTCCATACGGGCGGCGGAAGTTGATCAGGCGAGTGACCGAGTAGCGGCCCATGAGGAGCGTGGTAGGCGAGAGGATGTGCGTGTCCTCAATGACGGCATTCCAGCGCGTGAAGATCTGGGGGCCGGCGGTCGGGGCGACAGCGAGGAATTCCGGCCCGTAGGCTGGGGCGCGAATGTATGGAGTGTCGTCAAACGAGTAACGGCCGAAGATCCGGTTCTTCTCGTTGAAGTTGTGGTCCAGCCGCGCGGAATAGGTGTCCTTCGGAACGTCATTGCCGTCGGTGCGCGTGTAATCCGGGATTTCCATTTTGGGTCTCCCGGACCCCCACAGTATACACCAACGCCTCACTCCCGTGCCGGATTTGATCAGAATCCCCTTTCCGAGGGCGGGCCAGTGCCTGCGGATGGCTTCTTTC